>Ga0209935_1000608_pt1 | contig 79023 bp, 80 predicted proteins | sample ThiBio_1000_plan_2_FD_183958 | JGI IMG/M metagenome (GOLD analysis project Ga0209935, IMG submission 183958) | Wastewater bioreactor microbial communities from Cape Town, South Africa - Thiocy_cont_1000_plan (SPAdes) | ecosystem: Engineered > Bioreactor > Thiocyanate-remediating >... | reverse complement strand
GGCCAGCTTCGCGCGTCGCGCGCGGCTTTGACGGCGTAAGACACTTCCGCCCGCGCAACCCTGCTATCCGTTGACATGCTGCGATGCGGGATGTAACCGCTCCCATCGATTTCACCGATCCGCCGGCGCGGCCTTGGGCGCGCCACGGGTCCGACGATGCGGCGAGGCTTCGGCGCGCCGCGCTATTTTGCCGGTATTTCCATAGGCTTTTTCCACGAGCGGCGTTGGGGGACGTCTGCCCTGACAGGAGTGCAGTGCTGTTGAATGCGAATGAATCGTCCAACCGGACGCTGATGCTGTCGGTGCTCGCCGCCTTCCGTGAAGGACACCTCGACCCGCTCTTCGATATCCTGGCCGACGATGTGGTCTGGATCTCCACCGCCCCATCCGAATTCTTCCGCTTCGGCGGCACGCGGCGGGGCCGCACGGGGGTGCGCGAATACACTGCCCTGCTCTTCTCCGGCTACCACTATACCCGCTTCGAGCCCCGCGCCGTCTCGGCCAAGGGCGACAAGGTGTGGGGCCTGTTCGAGATCGAGGCGCTGCATCGCGCCAGCGGACGCTATGTGCGCACCGACGCGTCGATCCTGTGGACGCTCAAGGACGGCAAGCTGACCAGCCACCAGGGCTTCTTCGACACCGCCGGCGTCCTGATGCAGCAGGGCCGGCTTTCCGCCGCCTGATCAGCCAAAGGTGAACGAGAAGGCCTGGGCGCCGGGATCGAGGAATTCGATCCGGAAGGTGCGATCCTGCACCGCGCCCTGTTGGCGCACGAGCTGATAGAGCCGCTGGCCCTGCACCACCCCATTGCCGTCGGTATCGATGTCGACGCCGTGATCGGCGCCGGGCTTCTGTCCGTCGATCGTCACGCGGATGCGTACCGGACTGTCCGCGCCCATCACCAGATGCAGATCGCGGGCATGGAAACGGAAGCTGATCGTCCCGCCCGCCTTTGCCAGCACCGCTTTCTCGCGGCCGATGATCCATTGGCCCGACAGTGCCCACTGGTTCACGCGCAACGGAAACGGCGTTTCATAGGACGCCGCCATATCCTGCTTCGCCGGACCGGAGGCGAAATTCTGCGCCCGGCCATAGCCGATATAGGTCTCCGGCGACTGCGCGGCATCCGTGTCGGCGGCGGCCTCGGCACCGGTTCCGCGCGCGCTGACCACGCCGCCGGGGACGTCGGCGCGCCCCGCCTCTTTCAGCAGTTGCTGGATCACTTTTTCGGACCCGGCATAGTCGCCCTCGCCGAAATGGTGGTGGCGGATGCGGCCCTGGGCATCGATGAAGTAATGCGCCGGCCAGTACTGGTTGCCGAACGCCTGCCAGATGGCATAGTCGTTATCCAGCGCCACCGGATAGGTGATGCCCAGATCCTTCACCGCCTTGCGGACGTTGGCTTCGTCCTTCTCGAAGGCGAATTCGGGGGCATGCACGCCGATCACCACCAGGCCATGCGGGCCGTATTTCGCCGCCCACGCCTTCACATAGGGCAGCGCGCGCAGGCAGTTGATGCAGGAATAGGTCCAGAAATCGACCAGCACGACCTTGCCGCGCAGTTCTTCGCGCGTCAGCGGCCTGGAGTTGAGCCAGAGTGTGGCGCCCGTCAGCGGCGGCATGGTGCCCTCTACCGGCAGGTCGCTGCCCGCCACCTTGATATGCTGTACGGCGTGGCCCATGCCGGTGCGGTTCACCAGCGCCTGTTCCAGCGATGCGGTCTGCGCGGTGGAGATGCGGGTCAGAAAGCCGGTGTCGAGGCCCAGCGCGATGGCGGCGACGCCCGCCAGCACCAGCGCTCCCAGGACGCGGCGAATCCATTCGCCCGCGCCCAGCGACCGCTTCATCGCCGCGAAGACCCGCCCGCCGATAAGAAGCGCCGCTGCCAGCGACGTCGCCGCGCCCAGCGCATAGGCAAGCAACAACAGGGTCGTCGACGCGCTGGCGCCCTTGATCGCCGCGCCCGTCAGGATCAGGCCCAGGATCGGCCCGGCGCAGGGCGCCCACAACAGGCCGGTGGCAGCACCCAGCAGCAGCGACGATCCGATGCCCGCCTCGGCTCCGGCGCGCGCGGACAACCGGTCGCCCAGCGCCACGAGCGGCCGGGTCAGCCGGTCGGCCAGCGCCGGAAACAACAGTGTCAGCCCGAACAGCGCCAGCAGTATCAGCGCCGCGGCGCGGCCGTAGGAATTGGCGTGCACCGCCCAGCTGCCCCCGACCGTCGCCAGGGTGGCGATGGCAGCAAAGGTGACGGCCATGCCGATCAGCAGCGGCAGCCCCGCGCGCAGGAACGGCCGGTCGGCACGGGCGAAGACAAAGGGCAGCACCGGCAGGATGCAGGGGCTGAGGATGGTCAGTACGCCCCCCAGCCAGGCGAGCAGAAACAGGATCACGGCAATTCCTCCGGCAGGCTGTTTAGCATGGACAAAGGGACATTCGCCCGTGACACCCATGGGTTACAGATGCGCCCTCCTGAGACTGTCGAAGGGTGGGGCCTCGCGCTTCCCCAAGGCTCAGCGTGAGGAAATGGCGGGTTCCCGAACGACGGCGTCCCTGCCCTGCGCTCTTTGCACGGCGAAGGCGGGCCGCCCCGCCTATATACTGCATCGCATCACACGATCATCGGGGCCTGGCCGTGACCTCCCATCACCTTTCCCTGCGCGACGCGCTGCTGGCGCTGGCGATCGTTTTTGTGTGGGGCACCAACTTCGTCGTCATCCGGCTGGGACTGGACGCGCTGCCGCCGCTGTTTTTCGCCACCCTGCGCTTCGGCTTTGTGCTGCTGCCCGCGGTCTTCTTCCTGAAGCGCCCGCGGGTGGACTGGGGCAACATGGCGCTTTACGGCCTCAGTGTGGGCGCGGGCCAGTTCGGACTTCTCTTCATCGCCATGAAAGGCATGATCTCGCCGGGCCTCGCATCGCTGGTGATCCAGATGCAGGTCTTCTTCACCATCGGCATTTCGCTGTGGCGCGCGGACGCGCGCGGCACCGCCGCCGCCGAGAAACTGGGCGGCCATCACCTGGCCGGCTTCGCCCTGGCGCTGGCCGGCATGGGCGTGATCGCCGCCAACAGCGGCAGCCATGACGGCCACGGCACCACGCTTCCAGGCCTGGTGCTGGTGCTGCTGGCGGGGCTGGGCTGGGCCATCTCCAACCAGGCCGCGCGCGAAGCGGCGCAGGACGCGCGCCGGCGCGGCGAGCCACTCAACATGCTCGCCTATGTCGTGTGGGCCGGCTTCTTTGCCCTGCCCGCGCTGCTGGCGCTGTCGCTGGTGATGGAAGGTCCCGCCGCCATCGCCGCAGGGCTGTCCCGTGCCACCGCCGTCTCCTGGGCCGCCGTGCTGTGGCAGAGCGCCGGCAACACCATGTTCGGCTACAGCTGCTGGGCGATCCTTCTGGCGCGCTATCCGGCGGCGACCATCGCGCCACTGTCGCTGCTGGTGCCGGTGTTCGGCTTCGGCGCCAGCGCGCTGCTGCTGGGCGAGCCGCTGCCTTTCTGGAAGATCGCCGCCACCCTTCTGATCATGGGCGGACTGGCGGTGAACATCCTGTGGCAGCGGCGTCCGCGCGCCGCCCTCAGACCTTCTGCTTGAAGATCAGGTAGGTCAGCGTGTGGCCGGGCGTGGCCGTGAACAGATGCGGCATGCCGGGCGGCAGCACCACACGGTCGCCCGGATGCAGCAGCTGGGTCTTGGCTCCGGCCAGCGTGCCGCCGCGGATTTCCAGGTTGCCGGTATCGCGGCCGCCATCCTGGGTGCCGCCATAGGTGACGGTGCCTTCGCCCGACAGGACATGGACATAGTCGTACCAGTGGCCGTGCGCCTCGGGTTGGGTGTTGATGCCCCGCGTGACGTATTCGATGAAATAGTATTCGTGGTCGACCACGATCTTCGACGCCGTGGTCTTGCCGTCGGCCAGCTTCGTCATCGCCTCCACCTCGGCCGCGGGCTGGTAGACGAAGGGGTCGGTGGGCGTGCTGTGCGGCGCGGGCGGCGCGGCGGTTTGGGACGAAGCGGGCAAGGCCGCCAGCATGACGACGGCGACCGATCCAACAAGCATTTCCCGGAAAGCCATTTTCTGTTTCCCCCTTTTTGTCTTGCCCCGGCACCAGGCCCGGCGGGCGCCAGTCTAGACGCGGAACAAGAAAAGGAAAAAGGGCACGCCCCTGACGAGGACGCGCCCTCTTCAAGCCGCCGGGCGGGCCGCGCCCGCCGTGGCACTATTTCTTCTTTTTCTTGGCCTTCTTCGCCTTCTTGGCGGGCTTCTTCGCCTTCTTGGCGGGCTTCTTGGCGGCCTTCTTCGCAGCCTTCTTCTTGGCCTTGGGGGCAGCTTTCGCCGCCTTCTTGGCCTTCCTCTTCTTCGCCTTCTTCACAGGTGCCGGGGCCAGCGCCGGAACGGCGGCGGCAGCGGCGGGCATCTCAGGGGCCGGAGCCGCCTTCTTCATAGCCATGACTTCAACTCCTCAAAGGTTGTGACTGTGGCGCGATCTAATCCGATTCTCCAAAAAGCTGTGAATGATTCACGCCAGCCCGTGAAAAACAAAAGGGCGCGGGGGATGAACCCCGCGCCCTGATTGTTTCCTGCAAAGACCTGTGCCCGCCGTTTACTCGTCGGACTTCTTGGTCTTCCTCTTCAGCGCCGCGCCCAGGATGTCGCCCAGGCTGGCGCCGCTGTCGGACGAGCCATACTGCTCGACGGCTTCCTTCTCCTCGGCCACTTCGCGGGCCTTGATGGAGAGGTTGACCTTGCGGCTGTTCTTGTCGACGGCAGTGACCATGGCGTCGACCTTCTCACCCTTGCCGAAGCGTTCGGGACGCTGGTCGGCCCGGTCGCGGGCCAGATCGGCGCGGCGGATGAACGAGCGCACGCCGCCGTCCAGTTCCACCTCGATGCCGCCGTCATTGACCTCGGTGACCGTACCGGTGACCACCTGACCCTTGCGCAGGGCACCGCCGGACGGGCCGGCCTTTTCAATCGGGTCGGACTCAAGCTGCTTGATGCCCAGGGAGACGCGCTCCTTCTCGACATCGATATCCAGCACCTTGGCCTTGACCACCTGGCCCTTCTGATAGTCCTTGATGGCTTCCTCACCCGGCTTGGACCAGCTGAGGTCCGACAGATGGACCATGCCATCGATTTCCGCGTCCAGCCCGACGAACAGGCCGAACTCGGTGATCGAGCGGATTTCGCCCTCGATGGTGCTGCCCACCGGATGGCCTGCGGTGAAGGCATTCCAGGGATTTTCCTGGGTCTGCTTGAGCCCCAGGCTGATGCGGCGCTTGTTGGAGTCGACTTCCAGCACCTGAACATCGACCTCGCTGCCGGGATTGACCAGCTTGGAGGGGGCCATGTTCTTCTTGACCCAGGACATTTCCGAGACGTGGACCAGCCCCTCGACGCCCGGCTCCAGCTCCACGAAGGCGCCATAGTCGGTGACGTTGGTGATCTTGCCCTTGAACTGCACGCCCACCGGGTATTTGGCGGCGACGCCTTCCCACGGGTCGGTCTGCAGCTGCTTCATGCCCAGGCTGATGCGCTGGGTCTCATGGTTGATCTTGATGATCTGCACGGTGACGGTCTGGCCGACCTGCAGCACCTCGGTCGGGTGGGAGACGCGGCGCCAGGCGATGTCGGTGACATGCAACAGGCCGTCCACGCCGCCCAGGTCCACGAAGGCGCCATAGTCGGTGATGTTCTTCACCACGCCCTCGACGACCTGCTTTTCCTGCAGCGAGGCGACCAGGCTGGTGCGCTCCTCGGCGCGGCGCTCTTCCAGCACGGCGCGGCGCGAGACCACGATATTGCCGCGGCGGCGGTCCATCTTGAGGATCTGGAACAGCTGCGCCTGGTTCATCAGCGGGCCGACGTCGCGCATCGGGCGCACATCGACCTGCGAGCCGGGCAGGAAGGCCACGGCGCCGTCCAGGTCGACGGTGAAACCGCCCTTGACGCGGCCGAAGATCACCCCGGTGACGCGGGTCTGGTCGTTGAAGGCCTTTTCCAGCTTGATCCAGCTTTCCTCGCGGCGGGCCTTGTCGCGCGACAGAACGGCTTCACCCAGCGCGTTCTCGACGCGCTCCAGATAGACCTCGACGGTGTCGCCAACCTTGATGTCGGCGGGCACGCCCGGCATGGCGAATTCCTTGAGGGAGATGCGGCCTTCGGTCTTCAGGCCCACATCGACCATGGCGAAATCGTTTTCGATGGCGACGATGGTGCCCTTGATAACGGCCCCTTCCTGGGGGCTCTGGGTCTGGAAGCTCTGCTCCAGCATGGCCGCGAAATCTTCACGGGAGGGAGCGGCAATGGAGGATTCAGTCTTGGTGAGGGTTGCGGCGCGCGCCATGAAAAGTTCCTGAATAGTGATCGTGCCAACGGCCGTTGGGACCGCGGTCTTCCCGAAACGCCTCCAAAACAGGAGTGCACCCCGGGCGGGTTGGATTTTGGCTGGGTAAGCGGGGTGCCCCTAAGGCCGCCGGGCCTCCTTTAGCCCCTGTGGCGATCCTTGAGCAGGCCCTCTAAGTGGGGTCGAACCTTGGGTTCTACCATGGCGAGGGCCGCCGCAAACGCGGGCTCTATACCCAAATCGGAGGTATCAAGCAAGGCGGCGTCCGGGGCCGGCTTGAGGGGCGAGATCGGGCGGGACTTGTCGGCGGCATCGCGCGCCATCAGTTCCTTCAGCAGGTCCGCCTCATCGCGATCAATGCCCATGGACTTCAGTTCCAGCCAGCGGCGGTGCGCCCGCAGCTCCGGACGGGCATCGACATAGAGTTTGGCGGCGGCATCGGGTGCGATCACCGTGCCGATATCGCGACCGTCCATCACCGCGCCGGGGCTGCCGCCGGGCGGGTGGGACAGGAAGTCCTTCTGGAAATCCAGCAGCGCGGCACGCACCGCCCCGATGCCGGCGACCTTGCTGGCGGCCTGGCCGACCACATCGGTGCGGATGGCCGGATCGCCCGCCATGGACAGGTCGATGGCGCGGGCGCCCCTCAGCGCGTCGGCTTCCCTGCCCGGATCACCCTTGGCCTGCAACACCGCCAGCGCCGTCAGGCGGTAAAGCGCGCCGGAATCCAGATGGGCAAAGCCGTAATGCGCCGCCAGCTGCTTGGCCAGCGTGCCCTTGCCGCTTGCCGCGGTGCCATCGACGGCGATGATGATACTCATTCCAGCACCGCTCCCAGCCCCTTCATCAGGTCCATATATTCCGGGAATGACGTGGCGATCATGGTCACATCGTCCACTGTCACCGGCTTCTGCGACGCCAGCCCCATGGTCAGAAAGCTCATGGCGATACGGTGATCCATGTGGGTGGCGACCGTGCCGCCGCCCGGCACGCCATCGGGCCCCAGCCCGTGGACGATCAGGTCGTCCTTCTCGATGGTGTGGGGCACGCCATTGGCGGCAAGCCCCGCGGCGACGGCCGCCAGCCGGTCGCTTTCCTTCACCCGCAGTTCCTCCAGACCCAGCATCCGCGTCTCGCCCACCGCAAAGGACGCCGCCACCGCCAGCACGGGATATTCGTCGATCATGGAGGCGCTGCGCGACGCCGGCACGGTGACGCCCTTCAGCCTGCTGTGGTGGACGATCAGATCGCCGATCTCCTCGCCGCCGCTGGTGCGCCGGTTCTGGATGCGGATGTCCGCGCCCATCTCCAGCAGGGTCTCGATCAGGCCGGTGCGGCGGGGATTGAGCAGGATGGCCGGCAATTCGACCCGCGAACCGGGCACGATCAGCGCCGCCACCAGCGGAAAGGCGGCCGACGACGGATCGCGCGGCACTTCCACCGCGCAGCCGGTCAGGCGCGCCGGGCCCGTCAGGCAAATGACTTCGCCGCCTTCGGCCAGCGGCGTCACCGTGATGTCCGCGCCAAAGGCCTTCAGCATCTTCTCGCTATGGTCGCGGGTCAGCACGTCCTGGCGGATGCGTGTGGTGCCGGCGGCATTCAAGGCGGCCAGCAACAGGGCGGACTTCACCTGGGCCGAGGCGGTCTTCACATGAACCTCCACGGCCTGGGCCCCGCCCGCGCCATGCAGGGTCAGCGGCATCAGCGCCTTGGGTCCCTGCCCTTCATAAGTGAGGCCGAAAGCCAGCAGCGGCTCGACCACCCGGGCCATGGGGCGGGAACGCAAAGAGGCATCGCCGGTGAACACGGCGGTAATCGGCGTGGTGGCCATCGCCCCCATCACCAGCCGCGAGCCGGTGCCGGAATTTCCGAAATCCAGCGGTTGGGCCGGGCTTTTCCAGCCCCCCACCCCGGTGCCCACCACCCGCCAGATGCCAGGCGCCTCTTGGGTCAGGCCGGCGCCCAGGCCGCGCAAGGCCGCCGCCGTGGAATGGACATCGCCCGACTCCAGAAGCCCGGAAATGCGGGTTTCTCCCTCCGCCAGGGCGCCCAGGATCAGGGCGCGCTGGGAGATCGACTTGTCACCCGGCACCGCCGCAACCCCAGCCAGGGGCGGGCTTTTGCGGGCCGCCAGCGGGCGGGCATCTTCCGGGGACTGGGTGTGGGTCATGGGCGCGCAAGAAGGCTTGAGACAGGGCTTGAAGGAAAGACCTTTACAGGCGGGGCAACCCGTGGCAAAGGCGCCCCTCCGAAAACCTCTTCTTCACGGGATACACATCTTGGTCAAGGCAGATCTTGGAACCAAAAGGGCCTGTCCCAGCTGCAGCACCAGGTTTTACGACCTGGGCAAGCGGCCGATCGAATGCCCGAAATGCGGTTCCAGCTTCGAGCCCGAAACGCTGTTCAAGCAGCGCCGCAGCCGCATCGCCGAGCCGGCGGGCGCGGGCGTAGTCGAGGCCCAGGACACCGAAGACGAGGACGAAGACGAGGAGGACGAAGAGTCCACCGAATCCGACGAGGACGAGGAAGAAGAAGCGGTGGAGGAAGCCCCGCTCAAGGTCACCGCCACCGGCGAGGATGAAGACGAGGAAGCCGAGGAAGAGGAAGCCGAAGCCGAATCCGGCATGCGCGTGGTCGATGCCGACGAGTCCGAGGACATCGAGGACATCGAGGTCGAGGACGACGACGAGGAAGAAGACGATGATCTTCTTGGCGAGGTCGAGGACGAGGAAGACGACGTCACCGGCATCATCGACGCCGACATCACCAAGGACGAAGGCTGACAGTTTTTTGATCCCGCACGTTGCGGGACAGAGCGGGATCGGATACCAGACCGCTCCCATTGGTTCGGGGCCATAGCTCAGCTGGGAGAGCGCCTGCATGGCATGCAGGAGGTCAGCGGTTCGATCCCGCTTGGCTCCACCAATTTCCCAAATAGAACCAATCCCTTAGAAAACAACGACGCGCTTGCGCCTGCGATTTTGAAGTCGCACGCGTGCGATCGTGCGACTTAGGGATTTCGACTAGTCAGAAAAAATTCCACGCTTTCTCATACGGTTAGAACCGTCGCCCTCCTGCTTTGCGAGCAGGAGGACGGCGGTTCATTTTTTTCAGTCACTCGCTAGGATTGGGCGGGCTGCTTATGTCGAGAGGAATCCCATGCCGACTGACGTGATGACCGTTTTCTATGATCGCGTCAGGCGGCGCATAAATGAGGGTAACGAGGCCTATCGGAAGGACTTGGTCGCAGTTTCGCATCAGATGAACGCACGCGGACTGCTCAATAGCGGACCTCACCTGGTGAAACGATTAGAGACCTTCAAGCGCTGGATGGAGACGGTAACCGATCAGTGCTTTGAGGAGGTCACTAGGCTTCCTGGGACACAGTCGATGCACCGCGAAGTTCACGCGCCTTTTCTTCACGACCAGCTGCTGAATTTCTTTATCGGAGCAAAGCCGGAGATTTTCTTTCCAGGAGCACCCGAAAGCGCCAAACGGGAAATTGAAAACCGGACCGTTCCCATCAGAGAAAATTTGGACAGGGATGTGAGGGACTTCCAAGCTGGATTGTGGAGAGGCGGCCGAGGCGCGCAGGCGAAAGCGCCGGCTTCTCCGCAAAATCTCCAGTTCTCGCCGGCGGCGTTCTATTTTCACCGATGACTTCAATGCCCCTAGGCGGCCGGACGACTGCGCTCCGGCGCGCGGGACGCATGAATACGCCGGCCGCCGTTCCAGACCTCGAAACCCAGGCCGGCAGCAAATAGCTTCGCGGCCGCGATCGCGGCGGCACCGTCCGCATATCGGTGTTCAACCATCAGTGACGGCAGTCCTTCGGGCGAGAGGACGCGGATTTCAAATGTATCCATGGGTGTCTCCCTCATCATGCGCCCCGGATGATGCGCATCGGGGGGCGCGGCTTTCCATTCGGGTTTTCCCTTAGATGCTTCCGAGCCGCCGCCGCCCGATGGCGGAGCCCTTGTAACCCCGGCCCGTCCGCGCCATTTTTCCGGCATGCCTGCCGCCAAGCTGTCCGCCCGCCAGATGGAAATGATCGCCAAGGCCCTGGCCGAACCGCGCCGGGTTGAAATCCTGCGCCAGATCGGTGCCTGCGACGGCAGCGCCGCCTCGTGCAGCGCCCTGCGCGAGACGCAGAACATCACCCCCGCCACCCTCTCCCACCACATCAAGGAACTGGAGAATGCCGGGCTGGTGGAAACCCGCATGGAGGGAAAGTTCATGCGCCTGTCCCTGAACCGGCCGGTGATGGACGCTTATCTGGCAAGCCTTTCAAAGATTTAGGCCGCCCCGTGAAAATACGGCGCCGGCGGGCTTGAACTTTGTAATTCGACAATCATCTAACTGTCGAACCAACAAGGGAACCTGCAATGAGCAACGGCAAACTGAACGGAAAGGTCGCGGTGGTCACCGGCGCCTCCAAGGGCATCGGGGCGGGCATCGCAAAGGCACTGGGCGCTGAAGGCGCCAGCGTCGTGGTCAACTATGCCAGCGACAAGGCCGGCGCCGACAAAACGGTGGCCGACATCGTCAAGGATGGCGGCAAGGCGGTGGCGGTGAAAGGCGATGTCTCCAAGCTGGCGGATGTGAAGCATCTGTTCGCCGAGACGAAGAAGGCTTTCGGCAAGGTGGATGTGCTGGTCAACAATGCCGGCGTCTACAAATTCTCGCCGCTGGAGCAGATCACCGAAGAGGAATTCCAGCGCCAGTTCGGCATCAATGTCTGGGGCACCATCCAGGCGACGCGCGAGGCCCTGCCCCTGTTCGGCAATGAAGGCGGCAGCGTGATCAACATTTCCTCGGTCGTCAGCCGCAAGGCCATTCCCGGCTCGGCGGTTTATTCGGGGACCAAGGGCGCGGTGGATACCGTGACCCAGGTGCTGGCGGCCGAACTTGGCCCGCGCAGGATTCGCGTCAATGCCATCAACCCCGGCATGGTCGAAAGCGAAGGCACCCATGCCGCCGGCTTCATCGGCAGTGATTTCCAGAGGAACGCGGAAGCCAGTTCACCTCTGGGCCGCATCGGCCAGCCGCAGGACATCGCCAGCGTGGCCGTCTTCCTGGCCGCAAACGACTCCAGCTGGCTGACCGGCGAGCACATCGTCGTGTCGGGCGGGTTTTAGGTCACCCCCCTCCGGCCTTTGCACAGCCGTCGTTGAAACTTCGGCATGCCCCGTCTAAAGACGGGGCATGCGCTTTTCCGGCAAGACCATCGTCGTAACGGGTGCCGCTTCGGGACTGGGCCTGGCCATCGCCAGCGCCGCCGAGGCCGAGGGTGCCCGCATCATCGCCATCGACCGGGGCCAGAGCCCCTTCCCGCACGCACGCGTCTGCGACGTGGCCGACGAGGACCAGATGTCGCGCGCCATCGCCGGCGTGGACCGCATCGACGGGCTGGTGACCAGCGCCGGCATCGCCCGCAGAGCCAGGGTCGACGAGACGGCGATGGCCGACTATGACGCGGTGATGGCGGTGAATGTGCGCGGGGTATTCCTGGCCAGCAAATACGCGGTGCCGCTGATGCGCGGCCATGGCGGATCGGTGCTGCACATCTCGTCCGGCGTGGCCACCACCGGCACGCGCAACCGCGCCGCCTACAGCGCCAGCAAGGGCGCGATCGTTTCGCTGACCCGCAACATGGCGCTGGATTATGCGCAGGACAAAGTGCGGGTGAACTGCCTTTGCCCCGGCTTCGTCAACACGCCGCTTCTGGCCTCCATATCGCCCGACCGCCGGGCCAGGCTGACGGCGCTGCACCCCCTGGGCCGCATGGGCGAACCCGAAGACGTCGCCCACATGGCGCTGTTCCTTTTGTCGGACCAGGCCGGCTGGATCACGGGCCAGGCCATCGCGGTCGATGGCGGCTTCAATGTCGGCCACATGGACGACATCTGAACGGCTTGCGTTATGCTTGCGGTTCCCGGCCCCTTGGGCCAAGAGGGATGCTGGCAACGGAATGGACGCAACGGAACAGGCATAAGTGAGCGCATTCATCGACGCCCGCACCATACCTTCCGGCACGACCCAGACACCGGATCTGGCGATCATCGGCGGCGGGCCGGCCGGCATCGCGCTGGCGATGGCGCTGGCCGACAGCAAGCTGAAGATATTGCTGCTGGAATCCGGCGGCATGAATTTCGATCCCGCCGTGCAGAAGATGTATGCCGGCAGCCAGACCGGCTATGAGCCGCTGGACGGCGACCGCCTGCGCTATCTGGGCGGGGGCACCAACCATTGGGGCGGCTGGTGCCGGCCGATGGACGAAAGCGATTTCGAAGTGCGCGACTGGGTGCCCAGCTCCGGCTGGCCCTTCGGCCGCGCCGCGCTGGAGCCCTATTATCCGCGCGCGCAGTCACTCGTCGAGGCGGGGGCCTGGGCCTATGACCAGGGCGGCAATGCGCTGGCCACGCGCCACGGGCCGATACTGCCCCTGGGCAAGGGCGGGGTTTACACCAGCTGGTTTCAGTTCTCGAAGATGCGCGGCGATGTGCTGCCGACCCAGTTCGGCCATCGCTATGAACAGGATCTGCGCGCCCAGGCGAACCTGACCGTCTGGCTGAACGCCAATGTCACCGGCATCCGCCTTGCCGCCAATGGCACAAGCGTCGATCACCTGGATGTCGCCACCCTGAATGGCCGCCAGTTCACGGTGAAGCCGCGCTATACCGTGCTGGCCTGCGGCGGCATCGAGAATGCCCGCCTGCTGCTGGTTTCCAACGATGTGGTAAAGCCGGGCATCGGCAATGCCGCCGACCTTGTCGGTCGCTATTTCGCCGACAATCCCATTCCCCGCGACGTCGCCACGCTGGTGGTGTTCGGCGGCCGCCTTGCACCTTATTACCGCGACAATCAGGACATGGGCCATGGCGCCATCCTGCGCGCCACATTTGCGCCTTCCGACACCTGGCGCCGGCAGGCCCGCGTCGCCGGTTCGCTGACCACGGTGGAACAGACGGTGGTGCTGGACGATGTCGGCAAGGCGGCGGTGGCGACCACCGCGGCGGCGCTGGGCGTGGATGCGTCCTCGGCGCAGGCCTGGTCACTGGGCTGCGGGCTGGAGCTGATCCCCGATCCGGATCGGCGGGTGACGCTGGCACCGGAAAAGGATGCGCTGGGCCTGCCCCGGCTGAAGCTGGCCAATTCCATTTCGGACGAGGATTTCGCCCGCTACCGGCACACGCTGGCCGAACTGGGCCGCCAGCTTCTGGCGTCGAAGGCCGGCATGCTGCGGATCAACTGCACCACCCGCGACGAGTGGATGAAGAACATGGACTGGGGCCACCATCACCTTGGCACCACCCGCATGCATGACGATCCGCGCCGCGGCGTGGTCAATTCCAACGCCATGGTCCATGGCGTGGCCAACCTCTATGTCGCCGGCAGCAGCGTCTTTCCCAGCTACAGCGCGTCCAATCCGACGCTGAACCTGATCGCGCTGACGCTCAGGCTGGCCGACTACCTGAAGGCGGTGATGGCATGAAGCGGCGCACGCTGATCGCGGGAGCGGGATTTGCCGCCGGGGCCGCAGCGGTGGCGGGGCTGTGGCGCTACACCGGCCTGCTGCGGCATTACGCGCCTTCGCCCTATGACGACCTGCTGGAGCAGTTGAACGACCGCGATCAGGCGGCGCTGCTGGGCAGGCAGGTCGTCGGCGCGCCGGATGCGCGAATGATGGCGCAGGAGTTGCGCACCCGCATCGGCAAGGGCGGCCTTGGGGCAGCCGCCATGGCCGACATCACTGCCGACCGCATGACCGAGGTGGATGGCTGGATCCTGCCGCAAAGCGTCGGGCAGCTGGCCGTGCTGGCCGCGAAACACTGATAAAGTCTGCCATGGCCCCGCCTGCCCGTGGGCATAGCGAAAGCACAGATCGTGAGGTGCTGATAATGTGACAGGAGCGGGGCCAGACGGGCGAGTTTGCGCCGTACCGCCCTGCGTTTCTTCAAATTATTTCTCGATGAACCTAGCGCAACGCGAACACACCCGGCAGCCAAAAGTCAGCCTGACCACTCTCCCATAGACCGCCATTCCACTGGTCGCACGTCTTGCGGGTTTAGGTTGGCGCTGAATGATGCCGGTGTTGCAGTCGAGATGCGAGATTCAGGCGCTGCGATTGCTGTAAGCGTCAAAAGATAAACGGCAACAGCATTTTAGTGCGATCCGTATAGGCCGGATATAAGGTGGGGAATATTAGCGTCATGCGCTTTTCTTCCTGGCGTGCGCTGAATATGAAAAAACCTGCAAGCACTAGAAGAATCAGAAACAGGATGTGGTGTATCGCGATTGCCGTGCCCAGCATGGCGGTGAGGACGCCGGTATAGATGGGATGGCGGATCACAGAATATGGGCCGGTGGTGACGAGCTCGGGATTCTCCCTGTGCGTCATGGGATGTCCCCAGTTGCGGCCAATAACAAGGCGTGCCCAGATCGCAAGCCCGATGCCTGGGAGGACGAGTGCGGCACCGATAAGGCCAGCTACGGGATCATGGACGGCAAAATCGGGCCGGCTCAAAAAGTGGCGCACATCGTGCAGGCGCAAGGCAAGCAGGACAGCAACCACGATAACCAGACGTATTCCGCCCACCAGCCACCGATCACGGCGGGGATTCGCACTGGGCTTGGCCTTGAAGGCGGCGATGACCCAGACGCCAAGAAAAGCTAGCCAGCAGGCAAAGATGACCACGCGAAAAACAGCCATATCGTACATGAAATCCCTCCCAGCCTTTCGCAAGACGCCGGCCGAGACAGCCTCACTGCTTGGCGGCCCCAATGGCACTAATCAAAAATGTCCAACCGGCTCGCTTTCGAGCAATATCCTCGGCCGGCCACCGGAATTGCATTGCACGGGCACAACGCACGTAGACCAACGGGTCTCCGAGGGAATATTCAGCGCAGATGTTGCGAAGGCGGCCGATAAGCGCATTCGCGGCCGGGGCAGATGGCTTCGCTTTCTTCTTCGCGAGCTCTGCAGCTTCGTCCACAATCGGGGCGAGCGCGCGATGCCATGGCGAAGCGGCGCGTATGGCGTAGAAGTAAGCCAGCAAATCTGCGTCCGGGGTCACGGATTCAGTGGACCGCCATGCCGCCCGTTCACTCATCTGCAGCCATCTTTCGGCGAGAGAAGGATTCCACTCGAACATCGCAGCAGGCAAGTCGCGCAGCCCATATTGAACTGCGAGCTCTTTCTCCCGAACGACCAATGTCTGAGCTTCCGAGGCAGCGCTATCGACGCCGCTTTGCTGCAGATCCCTGATGGAGTTGCGCAAAGCGCGCATTTCTTGGATGCTTTCCATCCTCCTGTTCATTTCCTCTGTCGGCCGTGAGGCTATCCACGTCACGACGGCCCTTTCTTCATCCGGGGTAATCGTCTCATTGGCCAACTCCCGAAAGACTTGATAGACAGCGAACTGACTTTCCATTTCCATGCTCCTAGCAAGATCGCAGAGGTTTTCCGGAGACAATTGTTTTCCGGATTTGATCGTCGCGAGCGCTGCCTTAATCAGACCAATTGCTTTGTCGGCTGCGTCCCTCCTCGCGTTACAGGTCTGAAGCTGGAGTTGGAGCACGCGGGCGAGCGGCGGGGGGGTCGTGGCGAGTTGCGACCGAATCTGTTCCAGCGTGAGTCCGAACGCCTTGAGCGTCGCAATGACGTTCAACTGCTGCAGCTCTTTCCGGCCATATAGTCGCCAACCGTTTTTGCTTCTTATCGGATTTATAAGATTGTGGCGCTCGTAGATGCGCAGCGTGCGCACTGTCAATCCGGTGCGCCGCGCGCATTCGGCGGCCCCCATCGAGTCGATACCCTTTTCCCTGGTCATACTGTCAACCTAGGGTATGACCTAAGGTCCGGGTCAAGGGGACGGCGTTGCTCTAGGCGGGAGAGAAAATGGACCAGGGAGAATCCTCACTCCTGCAGGCTTTACTGGGAATACCCCGCCTGCCCGTGGGCATCCCGGGCCACGGACACCCCACACGCTGCCCCTGGATGGTCCCGCGTAAAGTGGATCATGACAGGTAAACTAAACACGGCTTCCCTTGATCAACCCCCGCAGCGAATTGCCGAACCACACATCCCCCTTCAGGTCATCCGGCATCAGCACCGCCTCCCGCGCCCTGCCCTCGGCGATCAACTCGGCCCTGAGCACGCCCGCCAGCAGCCCGCACGACAGCGGCGGCGTCAGCAGCACCCCATCCCGTTCGATGAAGATGTTGCTGCGGGCGCCCTCGCAGACCTCGCCGCGTTCGTTGCAGAAAACCGTTTCATCGACACCCGGGTTTTCAGCCTCATAGACCTCCCGCCAGTCGGTCTTGTGGCGCAGCAGAAGATCGCGGCTGTCCAGCCGTTCGGGTGAAAGGACAAAAGTCCAGTGCGGCGGCGAGGCATCCAGTACATGCGCCGTCGCGGCGTGACGCCCGGCCTCGTCCAGGGCCAGGCGCACGCGCTGCGGCCCTTCGCGGCCCCTGACCGCCTCGTTCAACACGGCGCGGGCCATGGCATCATCGAACGGCAAATCGAAAACCCCGGCCGATGCCGCCATGCGCGCCAGATGCGCGTCCAGGCGAACAAACACGCCGTCCCACTTCAGCGTTTCGATCAGGCCCAGCGGGCGGCGCGCGGCCGCGAAGAAGCGGGCCTTGAGCAAGCATTCGGCGTATTCCTCGTCCTCCCGCGAATCCTGCACCACCCCGCCACCGATGCCCAGTTCGCCCCACTTTTGTGATTCATGGCCGCCCGTTATCGTCAGCGTACGGATCGAAACATTGAATTGCGCGCTTCCGTCCGGCGCGAAATAGCCCAGCGCCCCGCAATAGGCGCCGCGCGGGCTGGTCTCCAGTTCACGCAGCACCTCCATGGCGCGGATCTTGGGCGCGCCGGTCACCGAGCCGCAGGGAAACAGCGCGCGCAGGATGTCCGCCGGCCCGCAAGGACCGCGCTTCCTGGCCGTGACGGTGGAAACCATCGTGTGCAGGGTGGGATAGGTTTCGAGCGCGAACAAATCCGTGACCGCCACGCTGCCCACCTCTGCCACCCGGCCCAGATCGTTGCGGATCAGGTCCACGATCATCAGGTTCTCGGCGCGGTTCTTTTCGCTGGCCGCCAGCGCGGCGCGCTCGGCCGCGTCGTCGGCCCCCCGCGCCAGCGTGCCTTTCATCGGCCGCGCCGCCAGGGTGCCGTCCGGCGTGGCCGCGAAAAACAGTTCCGGCGAAAGGCTTATCACCTGGCGCCCGCCATCATCGGCATAGCCGCACCAGGGGGCGCTGCTGGCGGCGCGCAAACTCTCATAGAGGCCCAGCGGATCGCCGAGAAAGCCGAAACGGGCCCTAAAGCTGAGGTTGGCCTGATAGATGTCGCCCGCCGCGATATAATCCTTCACCGCCCGGAACCGGGTGCCATAGGCCGCCGCGTCCCATTCCGGCCTCAGCGGGCCGCACCAGGCGCGGCCCGGGGGCGGGTGAAAGCCCTGTTCAGGCCCTGCGAACACGCCCAGCTTTAGCAATGGATCTGCCCCAGGGGGCATCCTGGGCGCCAGCCGGCCTTCCAGGGCATAGCCCAGCTCGTAGCCCAGCCAGCCGGCAACGTGGCGGCCGGCGGCAAGGGCCTGCTGGAGCGCTTCCAGCGCCGCGGGAACTTCCCCGGCATGGACAGCGGAAATGACCTGGAGCGGGCGGCGGAATGCCAGGCGCCGGCCGAAATCGAGAATGACGTGCATCTGCTACCTGGGATTGCAAGGTGCCTTCTTGAAAGAGAACGAAGCGGCACCATATCAAAACAGACCGGGCGCCCGGAGGGGGCCCTGGCCAGACAGCCGCTCAAAGGAGGGCTGAAGCGATGAACAAGCAAGCGCCTTTTGGCAGCCCCCTGCTGCTGGGCTTTGAACATCTGGAAAGTCTGCTGGAACGCGCCCGTGGCGCGTCGGACGGCTATCCCCCTTATAATATCGAGACTTTCGAGGACGGCCGCATTCGCATCACCCTGGCCGTGGCCGGCTTCGCGCAAGAGGATCTGAGCGTCACCCAGGAAGACCGCCAGCTGGTGATCCGCGGCCGCCAGGGCGATGCAAACAGCAAGACATTCCTGCATCGCGGCATCGCCGCGCGGCAATTCATCCGGAACTTCGTGCTCGCGGATGGCATCGAAACCGCCTCTGCCGCGTTGGAAAACGGATTGCTGAAGATCGATTTGGCCCGCCCCGCGGCCAAAGCGGAAGTGAGGGTGGTGGAAATCAATAGTGGAGCAGCGTCATGAACGACAGATTTGAGATCGACGAAATGGACGAACGGCAGGCTGCCGTTCGCATCGCCTATATCAAGCCCACCGGCACCGCCGAAGCGCACCGTCTGGGCCTGATCCCGGCCAACATCGACCTACCTGACGGCATGAAGCTGTATGTCCTGCATGCCGAGGATGGCAGCGTGCTGGGCTTCACCGACGGCTATGAAAGCGCTTATGGCGCCGCCGTGCAGAACGAGCTCACGCCCGTCAGCGTCCACTAGGACCGGCAGACAGAATGCAAAGGGCCGGAGGCATGGCTTCCGGCCCTTTTGTTTGCCCGCTAAGCTGCGCGTCACGCAATCATCCGGACACGCCACGCCCATGCGCCTTGCCATCGCCGCACTTCTTGTCGCCGCCGCGCTGCCCGCTTACGCCCAGGACGCCCAGACTGCCGCACCTCCGCAGGCACAGGGCCAACAGACGCAGAGCGAACCACCGCTGCTGGGTGCGGGCCAGAGCCTGCCGTCCAGCAACGCCGACCAGGGCACACCGGTTCTGGGCGCAGGCCAGGCGCTGCCGGCGCCGGCCGAACCGCCCAGGCCCACCAATCCGCCCATGACCGGGCCGCGCCTGCTGATCGCCACTTCGATGGGCGACATCACCGTGCAACTGGATGACGTGCGTGCGCCCGCCAGCGTGGCCAATGTGCTGCGCTATGTGCGCGAGAAGCATTATGACGGCACATGCTTCTACCGCGTGGCCAAGGGCTTCGTGATCCAGATGGGCAGCTGGACGGCGCAGATGAAAGGCCGCGGCGTGCGCAAGGGTCCGGTGCCGCTGGAAGCCAATAACGGCCTCCACAATCTGCGCGGCACCCTGGCCCTGGGCCGCGAAGATGCGCCCGACAGCGCCAAGGCCGATTTCTTCATCAACCTGATCGACGACCTGGGGCTGGACCACAAGGCCGACGACACAGGCAACACCACCGGCTATGCGGTGTTCGGCGAAGTGACCGCCGGCATGGATGTGGTTGACGCGATCGGCAATGTGCCCACGGGCGACGGCGGGCCGATGCCGGGCCAGTGGCCGCTGACGCCCATCGTGGTGAAGAAGGTCACGATACTGAAATAGAACTTTGGAAATAGGTCTCAGGTCAGCGCGAGCAATTTTGCGGGCTGGGCAGAAGCGAGGAGTGGTGTGGGCAAATAGCCCATGAGCGACGAGCGACGAGCGACGCACCCAGGACGCAAGAGGACCGCGCCGTTAAGCGGCTTGAATCCCGGCACCGCCATCCTTGTGGCCGGTCAGGATCGCATAGAGCGCTTCAGGTGTCGCCGCGGCGCGCAGCTTTTCGCAGACCTGGCGGTCGCGCAGCAGGCGCGAGACGCGGGCCAGCGCCTTCAGGTGGTCGGCACCGGCATTTTCGGGCGCCAGCAGCATGAACACCAGGTCGACGGGCTGGCTGTCGACCGCTTCATACTCGATTGCGCTGTCCAGGCGCACGAACAGGCCGGTGATGGTCTTCACCTCGGCCATGCGGCCGTGCGGGATGGCGATCCCGGAGCCGACGCCGGTAGTCCCCAGCCGCTCGCGTTCCATCAAGGTTTCGAACACCCGCCGTTCCGGCAGGCCCTTGAGGCTGTGGGTGCGCGCGGCCAGTTCCTGCAAAAGCTGCTTCTTGCTCTGGGCCTTAAGCGCCGCGATCACGGCATCAGGCGCGAGCAGATCGGAGATATTCATTCAGCAATCCCGGCGTGGCAGCGCCTGACTGGTGGCGCGCGCAGATGGTGCGAATTCATCCCCCAACTTATACCGGCAGGGGCGGTTCCGACGGGGGTCCCGGTTCGAAAGCGGCGGTTGAATAGGCCGTAAGCCCCCTCGATGTCAATCAGTCTGTCCCGGACCGGTAAACGGCCCTTTGTGAGGGCCCTGCGTCAACGGCAGGCAGCCTGGGAGCCGGCCGGGGATTTCTGCCGCCGCCGCTCCACCGATGACGGGATTCGCATGGCTTCCCGGTATTTTGCCACCGTACGGCGCGCAATGTTCACCCCGTCGGCGGTGAGCAGCGAGACGATGCGGTCGTCGGAGAGAATCTCCTTCGGCGCCTCGTTCTGGATCATCTCGCGGATGCGGTCGCGCACCGCTTCGGCGGAATGTGATTCGGCCCCGTCGATCGACTGGATCGAGGCGGTGAAGAAATATTTCAATTCGAACAGGCCGCGCGGCGTCGCAATATACTTGTTGGATGTCACGCGGCTGACGGTGGATTCGTGCATCTGGATCGCGTCGGCGATGATGCGCAGGTTCAGCGGCCGAAGGTGACGCACGCCATAGGTGAGGAAAGCGTCCTGGTGGCGCACGATCTCGGTGGCGACCTTCAGGATGGTGCGGGCGCGCTGGTCCAGGCTCTTGACCAGCCAGTTGGCGCTGTTGAGGCAGTCGGCCAGATAGGTCCTGGCGTCCTTGTCGCGCGCATCCTTCGCCACGGCGCTGTAATAGCGGTTGTTGACCAGAAGCCGCGGCAGGGTGTCGGAGTTGAGTTCGATCTGCCAGCCACCGTCGGGGCCGACGCGCACGAAGACATCGGGCACCACCGGGGTCACCGGCTCCGACCCGAAGGCCAGGCCCGGCTTGGGATTGAGGGTGCGGATCTCGGCGATCATGTCGGCGACATCCTCGGCATCGACGCCGCACAGCGCGGTCAGCGGACCGATGTCGCGGCGGGCGACCAGATCGAGGCGGGTGAGCAGGGCCTCCATCGCCGGGTCGAGCCGGTCGCGGGCCTTCAGTTGCAGCGCCAGGCACTCCGCCAGGTCGCGCGCGCCCACGCCGACCGGATCGAAGCCCTGCAGCACGCCCAGCACCGCCTGCACGTCTTCGATCTCGCAACCCAGCCGCAGCGCCAGTTCCTTGAGGTCGGCACGCAGATAACCCGCCTCGTCCACGGCATCGATCAGCGCCGTGCAGATCATCCGGTCTTCCGGCAGCAGCGCGGCGATGGAGAGCTGGCTTTCCAGATGGTCCTTGAGCGAGGCTTCGGCGCACACCGTCGATTCCAGCGTATCCTCGCCCTCATAGGCGTTGCCGGAGCGCACGGTGGTCCAATCGGTCAGGTTGCCGCCCATCGGCGCCTCCGGCGCCTTCGACGCCAGATCGCCGTCATACATGTTGTCATGCGCCGCCTGGTCCATGTCGGCGGCACGTGAGAAGTCATCGCGCGACAAAGCCTCGTCCGCACGCTCGCCGGGCGCGGACTGGAGCACCGGGCCATCGGCATCGGCGATGGGCGCGGCCTCGCGGTCGTCACGCTCCAGGATCGGATTGCGCTCCAGCTCGGCCTCGCAATATTCGGCCAGCTCGAGATTGGACAGTTGCAGCAGCTTGATCGCCTGCTGCAATTGCGGCGTCATGACCAGCGACTGGCCCTGCCGTATCTCGAGTCTCTGTCCCAGCGCCATGATGCCTGCTTACAGCGAAAATCTTTCGCCCAGATAAACCCGGCGCACATCGCGGTCGCTGACGATCTCGCTGGGCGTGCCCTCCTTCAGAACGTGGCCGTCATGCAGGATGTAGGCGCGGTCGATCACATCCAGCGCGTCGCGCACGTTATGATCGGTGATCAGCACGCCGATGCCGCGATCCTTCAGATGCTTGACCAGGTCGCGGATCTCACCCACCGCGATGGGGTCGATGCCGGCAAAGGGCTCGTCCAGCAGGATGTAGGAGGGATGGGTGGCAAGGCAGCGGGCGATTTCCACGCGCCGGCGCTCGCCGCCCGACAGCGCCACCGCGGGCGTGTTGCGGATATGGGTGATGCCGAATTCGGCCAGCAGTTCCTCGACCGCCGCTTCCAGGCGCGCGGAGTCCGTTTCCAGCAGCTCTGCGGTGGCGCGGATATTCTGTTCGGCGGTCATGCCGCGGAAGATCGACGCCTCCTGCGGCAGATAGCCGATGCCCAGCCGCGCGCGGCGGTACATGGGCAGCCTGGTGATGTCGTGGCCGTCGACTTCGATCGAGCCGGTGTCGGTGGGGATGAGGCCGGTGATCATGTAGAAGGTGGTGGTCTTGCCGGCACCGTTGGGGCCCAGAAGGCCCACCACCTCGCCCCGCCTGAGCGAAAGGGAAACCGAGCGCACCACGGGCCGCTTGTTGAAACTCTTGCCGATGCGCGTGACGACCAGGCCCCTGCCGCCTTCGATCACCCGAGGGTGGCCGTCGCCAAAGCGACTTTCGGAATCCTGCAAATTATTGTTATTGCTCACTTTATCTGTCATCAGGGCGCTCTGCGCAAAAATCATGCCTGTTCGTGTTTAAGGAACCGTGAAGGATAATCATCGCGGGGCTCCCGCTTGGGGTTGAGGCGGCGATTGCGACTGGTCCTGGGTGGGATTGAAGACACCCTGCACGCGGCCCTGCGGCGCGCCCGGCGTCCCCTTGGCACCGGCGCCCAGCGTCGCCTGGCCGGTGACGAGATTGACGGTGAGCTGGGCGCCGCGCATCACGTCCCTGGCGCGCTTTAGCACCACATTGCCGCTCATCAGCACGGTGCGCGGCCCCACCGAATAGACGCCCACATCGCCCGTCGCGGTCCCGGACGCCGGCGAATCCACCACCACATTTCCGGTGGCCGTGACCCTGTCCGCCTTGCCGTTCACCGAAGTGATGCGCACCTGGTTGGCGCGCATCTTGATGTCGCCCTGGGTCACCAGCACGTTGCCGACAAAGGTGCCCGTCTTGCCGTTGAGGTCGGCGACGAAGCGGTCGGAAGAAACGTTGATCGGCTGGTCCGTGGACTTGGCGCTGGTGGTGGCAGCCTCAAGCCCGCCGCTGAGGACGGCGCCCACGACAAAGGCGGCGGCGAATGCAGCAAGGTTCTTCATGACTTGTTTCCGCTGAATTGCATCCGTACGTGGCCCGCCAGGGTCAGCAACCCCGCATTGCGGTCGGCGTGGAAGCTGTCGGCGCGAAGCGTGCCGCCCGGCCCCTGCCCGGTCACTTCCTGATGGCCATGCACGATATTCTGCTTGAGATTCATCGAAGCACTCTCGGTGTGGAGCTCATAGCCGCTGTCGGTGAACATATCGATGCCGCCGCCCAGCTCCAGCTGGCCGGTGCCCATGTCCACCAGGCCGGAGCGGGCCTGGGCGTTGAGCCAGGTCTTGTTGTTCAGCGCCAGGTCGGCGTCGATGTTCTTCAGTGTGGCGCGCTTGGCGTTGTGCGCGTCCTGCACCGCCATGTCGGCGGTGATGACGAATGGATTGCCCTTGGCGTCGGTGCCCGTCAGCCGGGGCCTGACCATGGACAGGTCGTTCTCCACATGGCCCAGCCTTTCATAGGTCACCGACAGCTGGCGGGGCCCGCGGGCGACGAAGAAGAAGGCCAGCACCGCGGCAATGATCAGGAAGGCGCCCAGCGACAGCACCCGCTTGGCCAGGACCACGAAACGCGAATAGCGCAGCGCCTCCATCATCGTGGAGCGGGCGCGCGACGACCAGTCATGGCGGCGGGATTGATCCTGGGCGGCCATCGGCATGGACTCCCTAGCCGGGCCCTGCCCTGAGGCAGTCATGGATGTGCAGGACACCGGCGGGCCTTCTGGCGGCATCCTCCGGGTCGAGCACGATCAGCTGGGTGATCTTCCTTTCGGTCATCAGCGCCAGCGCCTCGGCGGCAAGCTGGTCGGGGGCGGCGATCTGGGGCTCGCGGGTCATCACCTCGCCCGCCTTGCGGGCGGAAAAGCCGCTGTCGTAATGGCGGCGCACATCGCCGTCGGTGACGATGCCAAGCAGGGCGCCGGCCTCGTCCACCACCACCACACAGCCCAGCCGGCCCGAAGCGATGGCCAGCAGCGCCTCGGACATGGGCGTGTCCTCGCGGCAGACGGGAATGGCATCGCCCTGGTGCATCAGATCGCGTACGCGCACCAGCGCGCGGCCCAGGCTGCCGCCGGGGTGGAAGTCGCGATACTGGTCGGGCGAAAAGCCCTTGCGCTCCATCAGCGCCACGGCGATCGCATCGCCCAGGCTGATCATCATGGTGGTGGAGGTGGTGGGCGCCATCCCCATGGGACAGGCTTCGGGCGCCAGCGGCAGCAGCAGCTTCACGTCCGCCGCCTTCATCAGGGTGGATTCCGGCTTGGCGCCGATGCCGATCAGGGGAATGCGGTAGCGCTTGGCATAGGTGATGAGCGCGGACAGTTCGGCCGTTTCCCCGCCCCAGGACAGCAGCAGCAGGACGTCGTGACGCGTGACCGCGCCCATGTCGCCGTGGCTGGCCTCGGCGGGGTGGACGAAATAGGCCGGCGTGCCGGTGGATGACAGCGTGGCGGCGATCTTGCGCGCGACATGGCCCGATTTGCCCATGCCGCTGACGATCACCCGGCCCTTGGCGGCCAGCAGCAGCCCGATGGCGCGGGTGAAATCGCCGTCGAGCGAGGCCGACAGGGTCATCAGCGCTTCGCTGGCGAAGCTCAGCACCCGGCGCGCGGCGGCCAGGTCGCTGGCGACGCTCTCAGATATCGCCGGCTGAATTTTCGCCCTGGAAGAAGCCATTTATCCCTTTGATCTGGTTAACGATTATTCGATCCCTGGCACTCTAGCCCAGTTGGGGGGCCGCCCCCAAGCGAAAATCGTGCCAGTTGTGTACTGCCACTTTTGGCGCGATTTGCGCCGCGGTGCAAGGCGGGCCGCCCCGGGGCTTTTGGTCCTGACGGCGATTTCATACAGCCACGGCCCCGGCGAAGCGCGCGTAAGCGCGAGGAATTTTGGCCGCTGAGCAGAAGTGCGCGCGGAGCGTATTGGTGCGGGTTGCCGCGGCCGCTCGCCCAAGCTCGCGGCGCTCGCCACTCTCGCAGGTCCACCGGACCTGCTCGCGCGCTTCGCGCGCCGCGGCTCTCAATGGGCGAAGATGTCCACCTCGTCCCAGCCGGCCAGGTCCAGTTCGGCGCGGGACGGCAGGAAGTCGAAACAGGCCTGGGCCAGACGGGTGCGCCCCTCGCGCACCAGCATGGCATCCAGCGCCTCCTTGAGCTGGTGCAGATAGGCGACGTCGTTGGCGGCGTAAGCCAGCTGCTTGTCCGACAGCTCCCTGGCGCCCCAGTCGGACGACTGCTGCTCCTTGGACAGGTCGACGCCCAGAAGCTCGCGCACAAGGTCCTTCAGGCCGTGCCTGTCGGTATAGGTCCGCACCAGCTTGGATGTGATCTTGGTGCAATAGATCGGCTTCACCTCCACGCCCAGCCAGTGGCGGAACATGGCCACGTCGAAACGGGCGAAGTGAAACAGCTTCAGCACCGCCGGGTCGGCCAGCATCTTCTTGAGATTGGGCGCGCCATACTGGCCGGCAGCGAACTGCACCATGTGACAGACGCCGTCGCCGCCGGTCATCTGCGCCAGGCACAGCCGGTCGCGGAACGGATTGAGGCCCAGCGTCTCGGTATCGATGGCCACGATGGGACCAAGATCGAGCCCGTCGGGCAGGTCGTTCTGATAGAGCTTCACTTTCATGAAGGCTGCATATCCCAGCCCCGGGTTCGGGGCAAATCCGCACCGCCCTGCTATAAAGGCGGAAATGGAAGAAAAGGTTGAAGCCCGGGACGTAACGGACAGGCGGGACTGGTGGCGCGGCGGAGCCCTGTCGCTGCTGCTGCATGGACTGATTTTCCTGCTCGCCATGACCTATCTGGCGCATCGGCCGGTGCTCAAACCCGTCAGCTTCCACAGCCTGCCGGTCGAGATCATCATCGGCCAGGCCGGCACGCCGGGCCCTTCCACCACCGAGGCCAGCCCTCGGCCCGCCCGCGCCCGCCAGCAGCAGCAGGCCGCGCCCCGGAAGGAAGGCGTCAGCCCCAAAGGCACCAAACAGCCGGAAGATGAATTATCGGCAAAGTTGCGGGCGCTGGCGCAACTGCGCCAGCCCGACGACGCCAGCCTGCCCGATGCGGCCACCGCCAGCGCGGGTGGCGGCCATGGCACCGGCGCGGGCGCCTATACACTGAAGGATTTCGTGCGCGCACAGATCCTGCGCCGCTGGCTGCCCGACCTGTCGCTCAGGGGCGCGCGCGATCTTCCGGTGACGCTGCGGGTGCGGCTGCTGGGCAGCGGCTTCATCGACGACGTCACCATCGTGGATGCAGCGCGGATGAAAACGGATGCGGCATTCCACGACATGGCGCTGTCGGCGCGCAACGCCGCGCTGCTGGCCTCGCCGCTCGACCTGCCGCCGGGAAACTATCCGCGCGTACAGAACCTGACGATCGTGCTGGACCCGAATGCGGTATTGCGCTGACTTCATCCTTCGACAGGCTCAGAGTGAGGAGAGAAGAAAAATCCTCATGCTGAGCCCGTCGAAGCATGAGGATCAAGGCAGGTCTCTCGCCAATCTGAACCCCGTCAGCGTCGAATAATCATAATCCTGCGATGCGCCGCTTTCCTGCGCGCCCACGCGCGCGGCGCTGCGGATGAAGATGGGAATGTTGTTCCACGCCCCGCCGCGGATCACATGGGCGATGCAGCCGGGCTCGACCCACGGCCGGCCGTCGGCGGGCGCGCCGACATAGCTGGGATGCCAGCAATCGGCCGTCCATTCCCAGGAATTGCCCAGCATGCCCTTCAGGCCGAAGGGATTGGCCGCGAAACTGTCCACCGGCGCCAGCAGCCGGTCGTCCCACTGCGACCCGCAGCCATTGCAGTTGGCGTTGGCCTTGCCGATCTCCTCGCCCCACCAGCGCGCGGTTTTCGTGCCGGCGCGGGCGGCATATTCCCATTCCGCCTCGCTGGGCAGGCGATAGGGCCCGTCCTTGCGCGACGCCAGTTCGGGATGGGCGGCGCGGGCGCGTGTGTTGATCCAGGCGATATAGGCCTGCGCATCCTTCACATCCAGGCAGACCGCGGGCCAGTCCGGCGGCTCCTGGTCGGACGGCGCAGTGGCGATGCCCTTGCCCAGCTGATGCCATGTCAGGCCCAGAAGCGGATTGCAGGGCTGGGGCTGGTAGCCGGTGGTCCGCAGGAAGACCAGGAAGGATTCGCTGGTCACGGGCGTCTGCGCCAGCGCAAAGGCTTTCACCGTCACCACATGCTGCGGCCCTTCGGAATCGAAGCGGCCCGGCTCCTGCGGCGGGCTGCCCATCAGGAAGCGTCCGCCGGGAATGCCCACCATCCGGGGACATTCCGGGCATTCCCGGAATTGACGATCGCCGGGGACGGGGTCGGCCGGCGCCACGGCGCCCGCCGCCAGGGCCAGAACAATTGGAATCAGAAGGCGCATCAGGCGCTGCATCAACCCATCACAGCATGGAACGGCGGGGCCGGACCATGCGTTGCCCGTTCATGATCCGCAAGGGCGCCTTCCATCGGCCGCGCCATGCGGGCGACAGTTTCGCAGACAGCGGCGCCCCATTATAAGAGCGCCATGCCCAATGCGCCGATGAATATCCTGATCGCCTGTGATTCCTTCAAGGACGCGCTGCCCGCCGAGGCGGTGTGCCTGGCGGTGGCCGCCGGTATCGCCCGCAGCAATCCGGACGCCACCATCACCGTGATGCCGCTGTCTGATGGCGGCGAAGGGATCCTGGAAGTGCTTCGCCGGCCGCTGGACCTGAAGCCCGTCGAGATCGACGTGATGGATCCCCTGTCGCGCATCGTTTGCGCCCGCTATGGCCTGTCGGGCAATGGCCGGATGGCGCTGGTCGAAATGGCGGAAGCCTCGGGCCTGCAGCTTGTGGCGCCGTATGAACGCGACCCGCGGCGCACCTCCACCTATGGCACCGGCCAGATGCTGGCCGACGCGCTGTCGCGGGGCGCAAGGCGCGTGGTGCTGGGCATCGGCGGCAGCGCCACCAATGACGCAGGCCTGGGCATGGCCGCAGCCCTGGGCTGGCGCTTCAAGGACAAGGACGACAATGCCGTGCCGCCCGATGGCGGGCATCTGTCCCAGGTGGCCAGGATCGTGCCTCCGCCCGGTCCCCTGTTCGAGCAGGTCGATGTTCTGTGCGATGTGACCAACCCGCTTTACGGCCCCAACGGCGCCGCCTGGATCTACGGCCGCCAGAAGGGTGGCGACGATGCCTGCCTTGCCGAACTGGATGCCGGGCTTCGCCACATCGCCGGGCTGGTGAAGGAAACACTGGGCCGTGACATCGCCGATGTGCCCGGTGCAGGGGCGGCCGGCGGGCTGGGCTTCGGTGCGATGGCATTCCTGAACGCGCGCCTTCGGCGCGGCATCGACGTGGTGCTGGAGCTTGTGGGTTTCGATGCGGCGGCAAAAGGCGCCGACGTCATCATCACCGGCGAAGGCCATCTCGACGGCCAGAGCGCGCAGGGCAAGCTGATCTCGGGCGTCTGCGGGCATGCCCAGGGCAAGCCGGTGATCGCCCTGTGCGGCAAGCTGTCGGCCACACAGGCCGAGATCGCGGCGATGGGCCTGAAAGGCGCCTGCTGCATCAACCGGGACATCCGCCCCCTGCCCGAAATGCTGGCGGCCACGCGCGAGAACCTGGAACGGACGGCGGCGGAACTGAACCTGACCGGAAGAAGTCAGCCCTAAAGCGCGATCAGCGAACCGTCGCCGGTGGCGCTCCCCACCTTCATGTCCAGCACCATGGGGTGATGGTCGGAAGGCCCCTTGTCCAGGACTTCCGAAGCCGAACAGATGATGCCGCGCGCGATGCAGCGGTCCAGGCGCAGCGCGACGATCTTGCCGGCGCGATGCGTGCGCTTGCGCGGGCCGATATCGCTGAAGCCCTGGAAACCCACCGGCCCGACCGCGTTGAAATCTCCGATGATGGCGGCAGGCCCTTCCATCTGCTCCATGATGTGGCGCAACTGGTAGCGATTAAGGAACTGGCCGTGCGACAGGTGCACATTGGCGATGGTGATATCGTGGAAATTGATGATCTGGGCCAGGCGCGGGGGCACCCGTCCGGGCAGGATGGATGCCGGTAGCCGGATAGTGGTGGAAGCGGGAAACGGATGCGGGCTCCAGCAGGCAAGGCCATAGATTCGCTGCTGCATGGGATGACGATAGAAGTAGCCGCCCACCAGCGAGGGCAGATCCATGATCTCTTCGGTGGCTTCCTGCAGCAGCAGCAGGTCGGGGCGGCAAGTGTGGACGAGCCTGGCCACATCCTCCACGCCGGCGCCCACCCGCCGCAGCAGATTCCAACTGACCACACGAAGCCTGCCGGGCATCAGGGGGTGGGGAATGGCGGGACTGGAAGATATGCTCGTCATGTGCTTGGGGCCGTGCCCTGCTGGTGTAAACTGCTGAGCGTCGAACGGGTTTCCTGCGCCGGCGCGGGCTCCTAACATAATAACAAATTGGTTTACGGCAAATGTTTCTGCTTTCCGCCGACCCGACCCTGATGGAAGTGTTGGGCCTTGTTCTGCACATCGCGCTGGCGGGCAGCGTGACGGTCGACGTGCTGCTGAAAAAAAGCGACGTGCGCGGGGCGCTGGGCTGGATCGCGCTGGCCTGGTTCTCGCCCATACTGGGGGCCGTGCTCTATTTCCTGTTCGGCATCAACCGGGTGACACGGCGGGCGCAAAGGCTTCGCCGCCGCGATGGCGGGCGCACCGCCGCGGCGGGCGGCGCCCTGGGAACGCCCGATGGCCCCATCGCGCTGCTGGAACGGGTCAGCGCCGAAGTGACGAACGAACCGCTGACGGGCGGCAACGCCCTGACCCCGCTTGAGGGCGGCGACGAGACCTATCCCGAGATGCTGGCGGCCATCGCCGGAGCCCGCCATTCGATTGCCCTGGCGTCCTATATTTTCCGCAGGGATGCCGCCGGGCGGCAATTTTGCGCTGCGCTGATCGATGCACGCAGGCGCGGCGTAGAGGTGCGGGTCCTGCTGGACGGGGTGGGCGCGGGCTATACCTGGTGCCCGGCCCTGTCGTTGCTCAGGCGCGGCGGCGTGCCCGCAGCCCTCTTCCTGCACAGCTGGCGGCCATGGCGCATGCCGTTCCTGAACATGCGCAACCACAGAAAGCTGCTGGTGGTGGACGGCGTGCTGGGCTTCGTCGGCGGCATCAACATCGGTTCGGAGAACCTCTCCGGGCCCACCCGGCGCCGGCCCATCCGCGACGTGCATTTCAAGGTGCGGGGCCCGGTCGTGCGCGCGCTGATGGATACCTTCGCCCGCGACTGGTCCTTTACCACCGGCGAAGGGCTGGACGAGGATGTCTGGTGGCCCGAACTGGACAGCCATGGCGCGGTTTTCGCCCGCGGCCTGCGTTCCGGCCCGGATGCCGACCTCTACAAGCTCGAATCCATCCTGGGCGCTGCGCTGACCCTGGCGCAGAAGCGCATCCGCATCGTCACGCCCTATTTCCTGCCCGACGCGCGGCTGCAGTTCGCCATGCAGCAGGCCAGCCTGCGCGGGGTCAAGCTGGAGATTCTGCTGCCGGCAGAAAGCGACCAGCGGCTGATGGACTGGGCGATGCGCGGACACCTGCGCTTCTTCCGCCATGTGAAGATCGACTTCTTCGCCTCGCCGCCGCCCTTCGATCATACCAAGCTGTGCACCATCGACGGCAAATGGTGTGTGATCGGAAGCTCCAACTGGGACACGCGCAGCTTCCGGCTGAATTTCGAATTCGACCTGGAATGCATCGATGACGCCTTCGTGGCGGTGATCGACGCAATGATCGACGACAGGCTGGCCGGCGCCGCTCCCCTCATGCCCGACGCGCTGGCGGCCGAGCCGGTGTGGCTGCGCCTGCGCAATGCCGCGGCGCGGCTGCTGATGCCGTACCTGTAAGTTTCGCCGCCCGCCCGGATCGGGCAACCCGGCGGGATTGAAGGACGACAGGAGCAATGGCCGCGCACCGTCGATTCGTTCGGCCCTGTCCTCGCCGGTGATGGCGGCACTGCGGCCGCCTTGCGCGGGATCAATGTGACAGGCGTGCGCCTGCCTAGATTGCGCGGCATGAAAAGCCAGGACAAGACCGGCCTTGAGCGCCTGTGCCGGGCTGCATATGATCGCCGCGCGGCAATTGGGGGCTGTGCATGTTTCCGGCGCACCTGAGGCGGGAGATCATCATCCTTCTCGCATTGAAGGCCGCTGCGCTGACCCTGCTCTATTTCCTGTTCTTCTCCCCCGCCCATCGTCCCGAAATCGTTCCCGCCGTCACCCACATCCTGGGGAGCTCCTGACATGGATCTGGTCGAGCTGTCGCGCCTGCAATTCGCAGTCACCGCGCTTTATCACTTCATCTTCGTGCCCCTTACCCTGGGCCTATCTGTCCTTCTGGGCATCATGGAGACGGTGTATGTGATGACGGGGCGCCAGATCTGGCGCGACCTCACCAAATTCTGGGGTATCCTGTTCGGCATCAATTTCGCCATGGGTGTTGCCACCGGCATCACCATGGAATTCCAGTTCGGCACCAACTGGGCCTATTACTCCCAGTATGTAGGCGACGTCTTCGGCGCGCCGCTGGCCCTGGAAGGGCTGATGGCCTTCTTCCTGGAAGCCACCTTCGTGGGCCTGTTCTTCTTCGCCTGGGACCGGCTGTCGAAGGTGCAGCACCTGATCGCCACCTGGCTGCTGGCCATCGGCACCAACCTGTCGGCGCTGTGGATCCTGATCGCCAATGGCTGGATGCAGTATCCGGTGGGCGCGCGCTTCAACGCCGACACCATGCGCATGGAGGTCGCCGACTTCATGGCCGTGCTGTTCAATCCGGTCGCCCAGGCCAAGTTCGTCCATACCGTAAGCGCCGGCTACGTCACCGGTTCCATTTTCGTGCTGGCCATCAGCGCCTGGTATCTCTTGAAGGGCCGCCATGTGGAGTTCGCCAAGCGGTCGATGACGGTGGCGGCCAGCTTCGGCCTGGCCAGCGCGCTTTCGGTCGTGGTGCTGGGCGACGAGTCGGGTTACACGGCGGGCGAAAACCAGAAGATGAAGATCGCCGCGATCGAGGCGATGTGGCAGACCGAGCCGGCGCCCGCCTCCTTCACGCTTTTCGGCCTGCCCGACCTTGCCACCCACACCACCGAATATGAAATCAAGGTGCCCTGGATGCTGGGGCTGGTCGCCACCCGCAGCACCGACCGCCCGGTGCCCGGCATCGGCGAACTGGTGGGGCAAGCCAACGCGCGCATCCGCGACGGGCTGATCGCCTATCGCGCGCTGGCCGCGATCAAGCGTGACCCGCACGATCCGGCGCTGCGCAGCACGCTGCAGGCCCATGTGGACAATCTGGGCTATGCCCTGCTGCTCAAGCGGCTGCGCCCGGACATCGAGAACGCCACGCCCGACCAGATCGAGGCCGCCGCGAACAGCACCATCCCCGACGTGCCGGTACTGTTCTGGAGCTTCCGGGTGATGGTGGGGCTGGGCTTCTTCTTCATTGCCCTGTTCGCCGTCAGCTTCTGGCTGTCCGCCCGGCGCAGGCTGGACCAGTACCGCCCCTATCTGTGGGTGGCGTTCCTCAGCCTGCCTTTGCCCTGGATCGCCGCCGAACTGGGCTGGATCGTGGCCGAATATGGCCGCCAGCCCTGGGTGATCGTCGGCGTGCTGCCGACCGCGCTGGGCGTATCGTCCACCACCGTGGGCAATGTCACCTTCAGCCTTCTGGGCTTTGCCCTGTTCTATTCGGCCCTTCTGGTGGTCGACCTGTATCTCTTGCGCAAGTACATCCGGCTTGGTCCCGAGGAGGCGCTGTCGCCGCCCCCGCGCATGGCCGAAGTGGCAGCGGAGTGACACGCCATGGATTATGAAACGCTTCGCCTGATCTGGTGGGCACTGCTTGGCATCCTGCTCATCGGCTTCGCCGTGATGGACGGTTTCGACCTGGGCACCGCGGCGCTTCTGCCTTTCGTCGCGCGCACCGACGAGGAGCGCCGCATCGCCATCAACACGGTGGGGCCGGTGTGGGAAGGCAACCAGGTCTGGTTCATCCTGGGCGGCGGCGCCATCTTTGCCGCCTGGCCGACGCTTTATGCCGCCAGCTTCTCGGGCTTCTACCTGGCGATGTTCCTGGTCCTGGCGACGCTGATCCTGCGTCCCGCCGCCTTCAAGTTTCGCAGCAAGATGGACCAGCCGGCCTGGCGCAGCACCTGGGACTGGGCGCTGTTTCTGGGCGGCGTGGTGCCGTCGCTTGTGTTCGGCGTGGCCTTCGGCAACCTCTTCCTGGGCGTGCCCTTCGGCTTCGACGGCGACCTGCGCTTTCATTCCGACATTACCCTGTGGTCGCTGCTCAATCCCTTTGCGCTGCTGGTGGGCCTGACCAGCCTGGCGATGATCGTGCTGCACGGTGCGGCCTGGCTGAACCTGAAGACCGACAGCACCGTGCAGGCGCGCGCGCGCAAGATCATGCCGGCCGCGTCGCTTGCCTTCCTGCTGCTTTTCTCGGTGGCCGGGCTGTGGCTGCTGCGCATTGACGGCTACACCATCGTCAGCGGCGCGGCGCATGACGGTCCGTCCAATCCCCTGCTCAAGCAGGTCGTGCGCGAGCCGGGCGCCTGGCTTTCGGGCACCGGCCCCTGGGTCGCAGCGGCCCTGGCGATCCTGGCGGCGGCCGCCGCCCCGGTGCTGCGCGAGCGGCCGCTGGCCGCCTTCCTTTCCAGCGCGCTTGTGCCGACCGGCACCATCGCCGCGGCGGGGCTCGCGCTGTTTCCCTTCCTGATGCCGTCTTCGTCCATCCCCGCGGCCAGTCTGACGGTATGGGACGCTTCATCCAGCAAGCTGACCCTGGCGATCATGCTTGGCGCGGTGGCGCTGATCCTGCCTTTTGTCCTGGCCTACATTGCTTTCGTCTACCGGGTGATGCGCGGCCCCGTACGGGCCGAGGACATCCGCGACAACTCCAAGTCCGCCTATTAGGAGGCGCCGATGTGGTATTTTTCCTGGGTTCTGGGGCTGGGCTTCGCGGTGACGCTTGCCGTGCTCAACGCGATCTGGCTGGAAGTCCGCGCGGACCAGAACAATTGAGGGTGCGTCAGGCGCCCTTGCAGGCGTCCTGCCCGCGCGCACCGGCCTGCCGCTCTGAGGCTGCGATCAGGGCGACGACCCGCCGCCAGCGTTCCACGCCCGCCTGGTTGCCGATCCACGCCTGGTGAACGACGAAAGTCTGCGCCATCTTTTCGGCATGTGATCCGAAAACCTGCACCAGGGAACTCGCCAAGTGGGGTTCGCCGGCCATCCGCTCAGCTTGCTTTCCGCGGCGCCAGCGCGGCGGCGGCGGCGGTTTCCACGCGGCGCACGGTGTCGGCAACGGCGCCCCAGAATTCGGCGCCTTCGGCATCGCCATCCTCGACATGGGCGGCCACCACCACGTCCATCTTGTCTGCCGCACCCTCGCCCAGGGTGTCGATCATTTTGCAGGCCAGAGCCATGAGTTCGTGTTTCGCAAGCATGCCCCCTTGTGCCTTGCGGGGCGCTTCAGGGCCTTGATCCCCCGCAAGCCGGGGCTAGGGAATAATACGTAAGGGTCAGGGCAAGATGCGGAACCGCCACAGGATCACATATCCACCCCGCGCAACGCTCCGGCAACGGTGTCATCAGACGTGCTGCCCGCCATTGATCATCAGCTCGGCCCCCGTGACATAGCTGGATTGATCCGTACAAAGATAATATATCGCCTTGGCGACTTCCGCCGGCGTGCCCAGGCGGCGCAGCGGTATCTGCTCCACGATCTTGTCGGTGCCCGGCGACAGGATCGCCGTGTCGATCTCGCCGGGGGCTATGGCGTTGACCCGCACGTTCCACGGGCCGAAATCGGCGGCCATCTCGCGCGTCAGGGCCGCCAGCGCCGCCTTGGAGGTGGAATAGGCCGCGCCCGCGAAGGGATGCACGCGGCTGCCGGCGATGGAGGTGACATTGACGATGGCGCCTTGCGCGGCCGCCAGTTCGGGCTTCAGGCCCTGGGCCAGCCAGATGGTGGAAAAGAAATTGACCTCGAACACCTGGCGCCACAGCGCCATGGAGCTTTCCAGCGCGCCCAGCCTGGTGCCGCCCTCACCCTTTGGCGAGATCGCCGCGTTGTTGACCAGCGCGTGCAGCTTGCCATCCGTCATCCGCTCGCGCATCTCGGCCACTGCCCGCAGCGTGTCGTCCGGATCGGCCAGATCGACCTGGATATGGTCTTCGGGACCTGCGGCCCAGGGGCAATCCTCGGGGAAGGCATGGCGCGAGCAGGTGATGACCCGCCAGCCGGCGCTGGAAAAGCGCTTCACCGTGGCATGGCCGATGCCGCGGCTGGCGCCGGTCAGAATCAAGGTGCGTCTTTCTTCGCCCAAGGCGGTCTGGTGCGTGGTGTTTCCTGGCATGGCGCCAGCCTAGCATCCGGCCATTGTCCTGTCGCGGTGCCGGCCCGCGGCGGGGCGCTATTCCCGCAATGCCGCCGGCGGCTGTTCCAACCCTTCCGGATCCTGGTGAATGATCACCTCGGCGCCGGGATAGGCCGCCAGCAGGTCCTGCTCCACCGCATCGCTGATGCTGTGCGCCTGCGCCAGGCTCATGGCCGGGTCCATCTCGATATGCACTTGGATGAAGGTGGAAAGCCCGGCCTCGCGGGTCCTAAGGTCGTGCAGGCTGCGCACCGCGCCGTGGCCCAGCACGATCCGGCGGATTTTCGCCCGCTCGGCATCGGGCAGTTCATGGTCCATCAGCTGGTCGAAGCTCGCGTGGGTCACGCCCCAGGCACCCCACAACATGATGCCGGCAACGCCCAGTGCGATGATCGGATCGGCCAGCGTCCAGCCCGCCCAGGCGGCAAGCACGATCGCCACCACCACGCCCAGATTGCTCGCAAGGTCGCTGGCGTAATGGGTGTGGTCCGATTGCACCGCCAGGCTTCCCGTCCGGTTCACCACATGGCGCTGATAGAGAACCAGCAGGATGGTGATCGCGATCGAGAGGAACATCACGACCAGGGCCGCGACGGAGTTCTCGATCGGTTCGGGCTCGGCGATACGGCCCGCCGCCTGGATCACCAGGAACAGGGCCGACGCGGCAATGAAGGCGCCCTGGGCCAGGCCCGCCAGCGGCTCGGCCTTGCCGTGGCCGAAGCGGTGCTCGGCATCGGCGGGGGTCAGTGCCTGGCGAATGGCGAACAGGTTCAGGCTGGAGGTGAAAAGATCGAGTGCCGAATCGGCAAGGCTGGCCAGCATCGCCACCGAATGGGAGGCGAAATAGGCCACCGTCTTGATCGCCACCAGCAGGACAGCGACCGAAACCGAGGCGATGGCGGCGCGCCGCATCAGAAGGCGGGCGCGCAGCATATGGGGTGCATCCATGCTCACGGAAACAGCCTCTGGCTCGACCAGGGCGATGATGCGTCGGCGCGGACATAGACCAGCCGGTCGTGCAGGCGAAAGGGCCGGTCGCGCCAGAATTCGATGGTGAGCGGGGTGACGCGCCATCCGGTCCAGTATGCGGGACGCGGCACGGTCCCCAGCCCGAATTTCAGCGCATGCTGGGCGATGGACTTCTCGAATGCCCAGCGCCCTTCCATCGGCCGCGACTGGGGACTGGCCCAGGCGCCGATCTGGCTGTCCCTTGGACGGGTGGCGAAATAGGCATCGGCTTCCGCGTCACTGACCGGGGTGACGGGACCCTTGACGCGCACCGCCCGGCGCAATGTCTTCCAGTGGAACCCAAGCGCGGCATGCGGATTGACCGCCAGCTCGCCGCCTTTGGTGCTTTCGGCGTTGGAATAGAAGATGAAGCCAGTCGCATCCACGCCCTTCAGCAGCACCATGCGGACATTGGGAACCCCGTCCGCATCGGCCGTTGCCAGCGCCATCGCATTGGGATCGTTGGGCTCGGACTTTTCCGCTTCCGCCATCCATTCGGCGAACAGGGCGATCGGATCAGGCCCGGCCGCGATGCCGCCGTCATCCAGCGGGCCGCCCATCTCCATGTTGTCATCCATCTCAGATACCATCGTCGCCCGGTCGCCTGCCGCGTTTCGCCGCGGCGCGGGGTTGTGAATAAACTCAAATCACCGGCGGGCGAAGCCTACAGAAAAGCGTCCGGCCGGGGCAACGGGCGGCCGTCATGCGCGGCTCACAGGCTTGGCGCAGCCGCGCCGATGGGGCTAACGTGGCATATGGCTCCGGTACCGCATCGTCCAACCCGCCTTCGCCCGGCCTTTTGCGCCATGGCGTTCTGCCTGGTCCTGTCGTCAGGCGGCTGTGCCAGCGCGCAATCGGGCCAGCAGCTTGCTTCGGTTTTCAACACGGGCCTGGCCGCCTATGACGCGGGCGACTATCCGAAGGCCTTCAAGATCTGGTCTTCGATCCAGGATGAAGACCTGGCAGCGATGCGCAATGTGGCGATGATGCTGCGCAAGGGCCAGGGCACCGCCAGGGATCCCAAAAAGGCCGAAGAGGTCTATGAAGTGGCCGCCGAAGCCGGGCTTCCCACCGCCCAGGCGGACCTGGCCGACATGCTGCTGAAGGGCGAGGCCGGAAAGCCCGACCCCAAGCGTGCCCTGCCCCTGCTGGAGGCTGCTGCCGCCGCCAACCATCCCGTCGCCCAGTATCAGCTGGCCCAGATGTTCGAGACCGGCCAGGACGGCCTGGTGCCCAAGGACCTGACCGTGGCGCGCCGGCTCTATGCCGCCGCCGCCGGGCACGGCATGAAGGAGGCGGGCCAGCGGCTTGATGCGCTGGGCGGCCCCCTTCCCGAACCACCCAAGGGCACAGCGGGCACCCCGTCCGCTTCCACTGCCACACTCAGACCCTCAACCGGGCCCTAACGTCGCGGTGGCGCCGCGCAAAACCCTCCCTATATTGGGGTGAAGGCCGGAATCGCCCCCAAAAGGCCGCGGCCGGTCATGGAGAAAGAATGCGAGATCCTTACGAAGTCCTGGGCGTTTCCAAGACCGCCAGCGAAGCCGATATCAAGAAGGCCTTTCGGTCCCTGGCCAAGAAGCACCATCCCGACAAGCACGCGGGCGACGCCGACGCGCAGAAGAAGTTTCAGGAAATCTCCGGCGCCTATGACATCCTGGGCGACAAGGACAAGCGCGCCAAGTTCGACGCGGGCGAGATCGATGCTTCGGGCAATCCACGCGGCTTCGATCCGCGCGCGCATGGCTTCCAGCAGGGTCATCCCTTCGGCGGCGGCGCGGGGGGCGCGCGCGAATTCAAGTTCACCTGGGACAATGCGGGCGGGGAATCCGCCAGCTTCGAGGACATCTTCTCCGACCTCCTGGGCGGCGCGCGGCGCGGCCGGGGCGCGGCCCGGGCCCAGCGCGGCGAGGATTTCTCCGCCAACGTGACCGTCAGCTTCGACGAAGCGGTCAGCGGCGGCATTCGCCGCATCGTGCTGCAGAATGGCGAGCAGCTGGACGTGAAGATTCCGGTGGGCGTGAAGAACGACCAGGTCGTGCGCGTCAAGGGCCGGGGCGGCGCGGGCCGCGCCGGCGGACCGAACGGCGACATCCTGCTGACCGTGCATGTGGCGCCCCATCCCTTCATGACGCGCGACGGCAACGACATCCGCATGGACCTGCCCGTGACCCTGAAAGAAGCGGTGCTGGGCGGCAAGGTGCCTGTGCCCACGCCATCAGGGACGCTTTCGCTCACGGTGCCTGCCGGTTCGAACACCGGCACGGTGCTCCGGCTCAAGGGCAAGGGCGTGCCCGGCCGCGGCAACGAAGCAGCCGGCGACTTCTATGTCCGCCTGGTGGTGAGCCTGCCCGATCGCCCGGACGAAGCCCTCAAGGCCTTTGCCGAAAGCTGGAAGACCAGCTATGACCCCCGCGCGAAACTCCGCTAAATCACTGTTCCGACTGGAACTTTTCAAAAGTAAAAATTCCGCGCGGGAACTGGTCAATTCAGGGTAAATGACTATTGTGCGCGCGCAAACAGGGGATGGTCCATGTCATTTGAAGGGCTCATGAAGGGCAAGCGAGGCCTTGTCATGGGTGTTGCCAACCAGCATTCCATTGCCTGGGGCATTGCCCAGGCCCTGCACGGCGCGGGTGCGGAGCTTGCTTTTTCCTATCAGGGCGACCTGTTCCGCAAGCGCGTGGTGCCTTTGGTGGAATCCCTGAACCCCGCCGCGACGGTCGACTGCGACGTGTCCGACCCGGTGTCGATCGACGCCGCCTTCGCCGAACTCGGCAAGGTGTGGGACCGCATGGATTTCCTGGTGCACGCCATCGCCTTCTCGGACAAGGAGCAGCTCAAGGGCCGCTACCTCGACACGAGCCCTGAGAATTTCCGCATGACGATGGACATCTCCTGCTACTCCTTCACCGCGGTGGCGCAGCGGGCCGAAAAGCTGATGCACCAGGGCGGCTCGATGGTCACGCTGACCTATTACGGGGCCGAGCGGGTGATGCCGCATTATAACGTGATGGGCGTTGCCAAGGCGGCGCTGGAAGCGTCCGTCCGCTACATGGCCGAGGACCTGGGCAAGAAGAACATCCGCGTCAATTCCATCTCTGCCGGGCCGATCAAGACGCTGGCCTTCGCCGGCATTGCCGACAGCCGCTACATCCTGAAGTGGAACGAATACAATTCCCCGCTGCGCCGTTCGGTGACGCAGGGCGAGGTCGGCAATTCCGCCCTCTTCCTGCTGTCGGACCTGGGCAGCGCGGTGACGGGCGAGAACCTGCATGTCGATGCCGGCTATCACATCGTCGGCATGAAGGCCGAGGACGCGCCCGACATCAACGTCGTCCAGAAGACGGATGCGCCTTGAGCTGAAAGCCGGCCTGACGTTGTGGTTTGCCCGCCACGGCCAGACCGCAGCCAATGCCGCGCACCGCTTCTCCGGCCGCAAAGACACGCCGCTCACCCCGCTGGGTCTTGAACAGGCCGCCCAGGTCGGCACCATACTGCGCCGCGATGTGGGACCAAGGCCCGCGCTGGCCTTCGTCTCCAGCCCGCTGGCCCGCGCCCGCCGCACCATGCAGATCGCCCGCGCTGCGCTCGACCTGCCGCGCGACGGCTTTGCCACCGATCCCCGGCTGGAGGAGATCGACCTGGGCCTCTGGGACCAGTTGACGGATGGCGAGGCCCGCGCCCTCGATCCCGCCTATTACGACCGCCGCATGGCCGACAAATGGGACGTGCCGGTGCCGGGCGGCGAGAATTACGCCGATGTGGCGGCGCGGGTGACCGGCTGGCTCGCCGGCCTGTCCGCCGACACTTTCGCCGTCAGCCACGGCGCCACCACCCGCATCCTGCGCGGCCTCTTCGCGGGACTGGACGCCGCCGGCATGAGCGCGCTGGACGAGCCGCAGGGCGTGGTCTTCCGGGTCCGGAAGAACGAAGTTTCCCGCCTCGATCCGTGAGCGATCTGCTTTCATCTTCCCCCTCCCCTTGTGGGAGGGGGCAAGCCTTTCGAGCCCGGCGAGAAAGGCTTGGGGGAGGGATAATGGCGCCCTCCTCCATTTGAACCCTGCCCCAAATCGGGCTAATCCCAACCGGCCAGAAAGAGCCAACCATGTCCTACAACACATTCGGCCACATGTTCCGCGTCACCAGCTTTGGCGAAAGCCACGGCCCGGCGATCGGCTGCGTGGTCGATGGCTGCCCGCCCGGCATCGAACTGACCGAGGCGATCATCCAGCCCTGGATGGAGCGCCGCCGCCCCGGCCAGTCCAAATTCGTCACCCAGCGGCAGGAGCCCGACACGGTGAAGATCCTCTCCGGCGTCTTCCAGGACGAGCGGATGGAGAAGCAACTCACCACCGGCACGCCCATCGGCCTTCTGATCGAGAATGTCGACCAGCGCTCGAAAGACTATTCCGACATCCGCGACAAGTTTCGCCCCGGCCATGCCGACTATACCTATGACGCCAAATACGGCGTGCGCGACTATCGCGGCGGCGGCCGCCAGAGCGCGCGCGAAACCGCCACCCGCGTCGCGGCCGGCGCGGTGGCGCGCCAGGTTCTGAACCACCTCTATGGCAAGGTGACCATCCGCGGCGCGCTGGTGCAGATGGGGACCGAGCGCATCGTGCGCGCCAACTGGTCGTGGCACGAGGTGGACAACAATCCCTTCTTCTGCCCCGACGCGAAGGCGGCGGCGGCGTGGGAAATCTATCTGGAGCATATCCGCAAAAAGGGCTCGTCCGTCGGCGCGGTGGTGGAGGTGGTGGCCGAGGGGATTCCCGCGGGCCTGGGCGCGCCCGTCTATGGCAAGCTGGACAACGAGCTGGCGTCGGCCCTGATGAGCATCAACGCCGTCAAGGGCGTGGAGATCGGCGACGGCTTCGCCACCGCCGCCATGACGGGGGAAGAGAACGCCGACGAAATGCGCATGGGAAATGACGGCAAGCCCGTCTTCCTTGCCAACCATGCCGGCGGCATCCTGGGCGGCATCTCCACCGGCCAGCCGGTGGTGGCGCGCTTCGCCGTCAAGCCGACGTCATCGATCCTGTCGCCCCGCAAGACCATCGACCGCGCGGGCGCCGAAACCGACATCGTCACCAAGGGCCGCCATGACCCTTGCGTCGGCATCCGCGGCGTGCCGGTCGGCGAAGCCATGATGGCTATCGTCCTCGCCGACGCAGCGCTCAGGCATCGTGGACAAATCGGATAGCCTGCATCGGCATTCATCGCAAGCCTCCTCTCCCCTTGCGGGGTCCGAAGGACGGGCATGCGGCCAAGCGCGCCCAGTGGAGGAAGAAAAATTATTGGGTTAGCGGAGCAATTGCAGCCTCCCTCTCCCCTTGCGGGGTCCGAAGGACGGGCATGCGGCCAAGCGCGCCCAGTGGAGGAAGAAAAATCATTGGGTTAGCGGAGCGACTGCGACGCTCAACCCAGTGATTTTTCAGGTGAGGGGTGAATTGGGCCATGACCCCTCACCGGCAAAATCCAAGCACTTGGCTTGCTAACGCTTCACCAAGTGCAGGATTTTGCGTCCTCTCCCACAAGGGGAGAGGAGATGTGCGACGAATGTCGATTGGTCCCCGCCACCCCGCAGCCTGACCTCTTCACAACCGCGCTTATCGCAACAACCACCATGGCCGGGCGTCGCCACGCTGTCGCTAGCGACCCCAGACCATCCCTTGTTGGTCTTTGTTCCTCAGGACTATATTTTGATCGACAATATGACGAGGCCAGAGCCCGTTGTTCATGTGTTCGTTTGGGGCGTTGTGAAATATGAGGATGGCTTCGGAGTTGAGCGAACCACAAATTTTTGCCACCGCTATAGTTCGTCCAGTCATGAACGGGGGACCAACTGGACAACTACTGCGTTTGAGGCCCGGCCTGTCATAACGGAAGAGAAAGCCCGCTTTCATACCTTCGGAAACCGGGCTGACTGACGCCTGAGCACGCTCCAGCTTAGTCCCGAACATCTCGATTCTCCTGCGTGGGGTATCGCCGGGGGGCGCGAACGTGCGATTTCTGAAAGTCATTCCGGCTCGCCACCTTCGGGCGCGCGGCCCGCGCCGGCTCCGTGCAGCGGGGGGAGAGGCCGCACGGAGCCACCATGCGGCCGGACGGGGAGCGGGGCCGCGCGGTATGGCGAGGCGATCAGCCGGTGCTGGCGGCGATCACGTCTTCCATTTTCGCCAGCCCGTCACGCGTCGCCCCGGTGATGCATTCCCGGTGGCTGGTGATGGGCAAATACTGGCGGTACATGCGGTCGGCCCGCGCGCAGACATCCTGCGCGGCATCGCGGATGCGCTTTTCGAATTCGGCGATGTCGGCATCCCGCGTCAGGTCCAGCCCCGCATAACTCACGGGCCGGTCGACCGTGACACTGAAAACCTCCATCCGTCCCGGCTTGGACTCCAGGACCTTCTTCTTCACCAGGTAGGGCGCCACGACGGTGACCTCCTCCATTGGGCCGGACCGCTGGGCAAGGCAAAGGCCGCTGCTCAAAATCACGCCGGCGGCCGCGACAAGCGAAATCTTCGCAAATCTGGTTCCCATGATCTGATGTCCTTTCTTCACGCCACGCGCGGTTCAGCCGGTGGTGCTGGCCGTTATGACGTCTTCCATCTTTCCCAGCCCGTCACGGATCGCCATGCGGGTGCATTCGGTGCGGCTGGTGATGGGCTGGTAGTCGCGATACATGCGCTCCAGGTCCACGCAGCCTTCACGCGCGGCATTGCGGATGCGCTTCTCGAACTCCGAAATGTCGCCCTGGCGGCTCAGGTCGAGCCCCTTGTAGCTCACGGCACGCTGGACCGAGACGCTGAGGACCTGCATCTTTCCAGGCCTTTTCTCGACGGCCTTTTCGGTCACCAGATAGGGCGCCACCACCACGACTTCCTCCACCGGAAGCGGGGCGGCCATCGGCTCTCTTTGCTGGGCAAAGGTCACGCCGCCCGTCAGCAGAAGCCCGGCGGCTGCAAACAACGAAATCTTGGCCACTTGCATGATCTCATCTCCCTTTTTGCCCGTGAATTATGGTGAACCGCCGCCCGCCTGCGTTGATGCCGATCAAGCCGCCGGCCGTGGCGGAATTTTTTATGCGGGACAGGCGTTGCGTCGTCGCGCCAGACAGCGATGCGCCCAGGCCGAAAGACTTATCCCTACCGGCTTTCTGCGGTATAAGCGGCGATGATCTCCCAGAAGGCCCGCTACGCCCTGCGCGCCCTGCTCTATCTGGCCGCCCGCGGCGGCGACGAGCCGGTGCAGATCGCCGCGATCGCAAGCCACGAACACATCCCGCGCAAATTCCTGGAAGCCATCCTGGCCGAACTGCGAAAACCCGGCATCGTCAAAAGCCATCGTGGCCGCCATGGCGGCTACGCGCTGGGCCGCCCGGCCAAGGACATCAGCTTCGCCGACGTGCTGCGGGTGACCGACGGGCCGCTGGCGCTTTCGCCCTGCGTCAGCGTCATGGCCTATCAGAAGTGCGAGGACTGCTACGACGAGGCCGTCTGCGTCATCCGCAAGGCGCTGCTGGCCGCGCGCGACTCCACCGCCAGGATCCTGGAAGGCAGGGACCTGGCCACCGCCGCCGCGCAACTGAAGAAGGGCGGCGCGCTGTAGCTCCTTCTTCCCCCTCCCCTTGTGGGAGGGGGCGCGTCCCGCGGACGCGGGGGAGGGGTAATTTCCGTCGGCGGCCGCCCCGCCTTTCCGCAACCTTACAACTAATCCGCCTCCCCGCGCCGCCGTGCGACACTGGCCGCGATGCGTTGGAGCCGGCCGTGCCTGTCCACCCTTTATCCACCCGCCCCGCCGGGCCCCTGTCCAGCGGCTGTTGTCGCACAGGCATATCCGCCCGCGCGGCTGCAAGGCCCTGGGAGGCCCCGCAATTCCCGCAAAACCGGTGGGGCGCATAAGGGTGGGGGGTGATCAAAATTGCGGGCGAACAATTAAATTGCGCAAGGGCGGATTTATCCCTCGCCTGTCCGCGCGGATATCAGGACCGGGGGAAGGACAGGCCGGCCGCGCCCGGCCCCACGCTGACCTGGGGATCGGAGGGCGGGCTGGCGCCCGTCTGCTTCTCGCGTACCGCCACGCACTCCTGCACCAGCCGGCCCAGCAGGGCAAAGCCGTCGGCCATCGGCAGGGCGGAAAGGAAGCAGTCGTCGAAATAGGTATAGCGGTCCAGCGAGCCGCAGCCGAAGCTGGTGCGGTCGGGCCGGGCCGCGGTGATCACCACCCGGTTGGCGCCCGCGAGCGCGGGCACGAACTGGCCCGAGAAGCAGGCGCTCATCACGATCACGCTGGGCTTCTGCCCGCAGGCATTGTTCACGATCGTCGCCATCTGCTCGGGCGGCAGGATCGACTGGTCCACCACGATGCCGCCGGGCGTGCCGTGGGAGGTGAAATAGATCAAACAGCCGTCCGGCGCGCGGGCCGACAGGTCCCACAGCCCGTCGGCAAAGCCGCCGATCGCGGTCTTGTGCGAGGCGGCATCGGGATCGACCGAGAACTGGATCATGTTGGCGGGCGAGAAGCCGATCTTCCCGAAGGCCGTGGCCAGCTGCTTGCGGGCATTGTCGAACACCGCGCTGTAGCCGCCGTCATGGGCGTGGTCGTCGCCCGCCACGATGGCCACCGCCCACCGGGAGTAATCCGCAGCCAGCGCGGCGGACGGCGCCAGAAAGGCCGCCAAGGCGAGCCACAATGCCAGCAGGATGCGCGTCATCACCGTCCCCGGGTGAACCCGGCCACCAGCTCAATATGCGCCGACCAGAGAAATTGGTCTACGGGCTGGACCGGCCCCGGGGTGAAGCCTGCCCCCGCCAGGATCGCCGCGTCGCGCGCGAAGCTGGTGGCGTCGCAGGAGACATAGGCGATGGTCTGAACCTTCGAGGCCGCCAGCATTTTCGCCTGGGCTTGGGCTCCGGCCCGCGGCGGGTCCAGCACCACAGCGTCGAAGCGCGACAGTTCCAGGGCCGTCAGCGGCAGGCGGAACAAGTCGCGCACCTCGGTGGTGACGGGCTTGAGTTTCGGCGCCTTCGCCGCCGCTGCGAGCGCCGCCAGGGCGGGGGCGTCCTGCTCCACCGCATGGACCCTGGCGCCGCGTGCCAGCGGCAGGGTGAAGGTGCCGCAGCCGGCGAACAGGTCGGCGATGGTTTTGGCCCTTGCCGTGATGGCGGCGACCCGGGCCTGCAGCGCCGCCTCGCCCTCGGCGGTGGACTGCAGGAACGCATCGGGCGGCAACGCTACCGGTACTCCGCCCAGCGAGACGGTAGGGGTGGCAATCTCAAAAACCGTCTCGCCATTCATCACCAGACGAGCGATGCCGATGCCCGACAGGGTCTTCGACAGTTCGGCTGTCAGGTTGGGTGTCAGGTTGCGCTTCCAGCGGAAGGCGCAGTCAAAGCCGGTTTGGGTTTCGGTGACGTGCAGTTCGGCCGCCTCGCCCACGCCGAACTCCGCCTCCAGCCGGGCGCGCAAGGCGCCCACCAAGGCGAACAGGCCGGGGGTCAGTACCTCGCATTGGTGCATGTCAACGACGGTATGGGACCTGGCGGCGTGAAAACCGATATGCAGCCCTTGCGCCAGGCTTTTAATCTTGAATACCGCGCGGCGGCGGGTCTGGGGCGGCACAATAATCGGCGCCAGCACCTCGACCGCCACACCCGCCTTCGCCAGTGCGGTCTCGACCGCCGCCTTCTTGTGCGCGGCGTATTCCACCGCCGACAAATCTTGCAGCTCGCAGCCGCCACAGATACCGAAGTGGGTGCATGAGGTCATGGCCGGACTATAGGCTTATCCCCGGCGCACAGGTGCGCCGAATGGATTCCCGCTTTTGCGGGAATGACAGCACTGGATTGGTTAGGCCAGCTTGCCTGCCAAGTGCACGACCTCTGCGCCACGGCCAAGAGCCCGCAGGGCAGTACGAACAATGCCGTCGGCGTCCAGGCCCGCCTGGGCATACATCTTTTCCGGCGTATCGTGATCCTGGAAGACGTCCGGCAAGGTCATGGGTCGGATCTTCAGGCCACGATCGAGCAGGCCATCATGTGCCAGGAAGTGCATCACATGGGCGCCGAAGCCACCACTGCTGCCTTCTTCGATAGTGATCAAGACCTCATGCTCCTTCGCCAGGCGGCGCAGCAGCGCTGTATCCAAAGGCTTGGCGAAGCGTGCGTCGGCTATTGTCGGCGACAGGCCGTAACCGGCCATGCGCTCGGCCGCCAGCAGCACTTCCTTCATGCGGGTGCCGAAATTCACGATCGCGATGCCGGTGCCGTCGCGGATGATTCGACCCTTGCCGACCTCAAGGGGAATACCTTCGTCCGGGCGCGCGATGCCGATACCCTCGCCGCGCGGATAGCGGATGGCGCTGGGCCGGTCGTCAATCTGCGCCGCGGTGGCTACCATGTGCACCAGTTCGGCCTCGTCCGACGGCGCCATGATGACGAATTTGGGCAACGTCGCCAGATAGGCAATGTCGAAAGAGCCCGCATGGGTGGCTCCGTCCGCGCCCACCAGTCCTGCGCGGTCCATGGCGAAACGCACCGGCAGCGACTGGATCGCTACATCGTGCACCACCTGGTCATAGGCGCGCTGCAGGAATGTGGAATAGATGGCGCAGAACGGCTTCATACCTTCCGACGCAAGCCCGGCGGCAAAGGTTACGCCATGCTGTTCGGCGATGCCCACGTCGAAGGTGCGCTCGGGGAAGGCTTTCTGGAACAGGTCGACCCCAGTGCCCGACGGCATCGCAGCGGTGATGGCGACGATGCGCTCGTCCTTCTTCGCCTCCGCGATCAGGGCCTCGCCGAACACCTTCTGATAGGCCGGCGCCTTGGGTGTGGACTTGGCCTGTACGCCGGTCAGCACGGTGAACTTGGACACCGCATGCCATTTGTCGGCGGCAGCCTCGGCGGGGGCATAGCCCTTGCCCTTCTGGGTGACGACATGCACCAGAACCGGCCCGTTCATGCGGTCGCGCACGTTTTCCAGCACCGGGATCAGGTGATCCAGATTGTGGCCGTCGATGGGGCCGACATAAAAGAAGCCCATCTCCTCGAACAGGGTGCCGCCCATGGCCATGCCCCGGGCATATTCCTCGGTCCGCTGAGCGACCTTGAAAAGACCGCGCGGCAGAAGCTTTCGCGCCAATCTCTTGGCGATGTTGCGAATGCCCGTATAAGAACGCGACGAGACCAGCCGTGCCAGATAGGCGCTCATCGCGCCCACCGGCGGAGCGATCGACATGTCATTGTCGTTCAGGATCACGATCAACCGGCTCTTGTTGGCGCCGGCATTGTTCATGGCCTCATAGGCCATGCCTGCGCTCATCGAACCGTCACCGATGACGGCAATGACATTGTTGCCCTCGCCCTTCAGGTCGCGCGCCACCGCCATGCCCAGCCCCGCCGAGATGGAAGTCGAACTGTGTGCCGCGCCGAAGGGATCGTATTCGCTCTCGCTGCGCTTTGTGAATCCGGAGATCCCGCCGCCCTGACGCAGGGTGCGCATGCGCGCGCGCCGGCCCGTCAGGATCTTGTGGGGATAGGCCTGGTGGCCGACATCCCAGACCAGCCGATCGTGGGGCGTATCGAAAACATAGTGCAGTGCCGTGGTCAGTTCGACCACGCCGAGGCTGGAACCGAAATGGCCACCGGTGACCGAGACGATGTCGATCAGGTCGGTGCGCAACTCGTCGGCAAACTGGCGCAGCTGGGATTTGTCGAGCTTGCGCAGGTCGGCGGGTTCGTCAACCAGGTCGAGCAGCGGCGTCTTGGTATTGGGTATGTTCATGTCCAGAAAATCTCTCGCCCGCCTGTATAAATCAAGCCACTCAGGCCTCTGCCACCCGTTCCGATTGGGGACCGTCTTCGCCCAACACGATCTTTTCTAGGCGCCCTTCTGCTGATTTCAGCTTCTTCTCGCAATGGGTCTTTAGCGCCTGGCCGCGCTCATACAGGGCAATGGAATCCTCCAAGTCGACCTCGCCCTGCTCCAGGCGCGCGACGATTGCTTCCAGTTCCTTAAGGGCGCCTTCAAAGCTTAGTTCTTCGATGGCGGGGGATGGTTTGGGTGCGGGAATGACGACTCTCCAAGCAGTTTCGCAGTTTGGCAACGCACCGAGGACCGCAGCGGATAATCGCAAGTTTGAGGGGCTTAGACCAGCGCTGCAATTGCGAGCAGAGACATTTTACGTCACAAAATGAGCTCTCTACACAATAAAATGTTACGCAACTTTATGATGTGTTGCCATGATGTTACGGTTGCGGCACATGCGTCGCGCGTAGTTCGACCGGCGCCCGGCCATTCATGCCCGGAAAATCCGAAACACTCCCTTCCAGAGATCGAACTGCCGGCAGGTTCAACAGTGATTCGACACGGCCAAGGCCGCTGAGGCTCGCATCAATCCCGCCCATCATCCGCCTCAGTCCACCCAGAAGGCCAGTAGGCGCCGGATAGACCTTGAACACCATGCTGTCCAGCGGGACCTTGCCAAGGGTCGCAGCCTGGTTTGCGGCGGTCCAGAAGCCGCCCAGCGAATCCACCAACCCGTGGGCCTTGGCATCGCTACCGGACCAGACGCGACCCTTGGCGGCCTCGCGCACTTTCTCGAGCGGCAGCTTGCGCCCCGCCGCCACCTTGCGGGTGAAGTCATCATAGATCACGTCGGCCTGATGGTTGACGTTGGCCCATTGTTCGTCGGTGAAGGGCGCAAGCGGCGAATCCATCAGCGTGTTTCTGCCCACAGCCACCTGGTCGGCGCCGACGCCGACAAGCCCGATGGACTTGCCAAACGACACCTTGCCGGTCAGCACGCCAATCGATCCGGTGATCGTCGCGGGTTCGGCCACGATCCTGTTGGCGCTGGCCGAGATGTAATAGCCACCGGACGCGGCCACCGAGCCCATGGAAACCACCACCGGCTTGCCCGCGGTCTGAGCCGCCTTGACCGCATGCAATATCTGGTCGGACGCAGACACCGATCCCCCCGGCGAGTCCACGCGCAGTACGATGGCACGGATGCCCTTGTCTTTGGCGGCCTGTCGGATGGCATCGGAAAGGTCGTCGCTGGCAATGCCGCTGGTGCCGCCCAATAGCGAATTCTTGGCCGTGCCGTCGCGGATTTCTCCTGCCGCTTCGACTATGGCGATGTTGGCATCGGTGAATACCGGCTCGATCGCGCCCTGATAGTCTGCGAGCTTGACCTCCTTGGCGCCGGCGCCCGCGCGGGCCAGCGCCGCCCCCTTTGCCTGATCGTCATAACCGATGCGGTCGATCAGCCGGGCATTGCGGGCGTCTTCCGAGAATTGCGGGCTGGCATCCAGCGCCTGTCGAACCAAGGCCGGCTTGAGATGCCGCGCCGTGGCGATGTCGGCGACGCCGGAATCATAAACCGACTGCATCAGCGCGGTCAGCTGCTCGCGGTCGGCGGGCGTCATCTGCCTTTCCATGTACATGTCGGCGGCGCTCTTGTACTCGGCGCGCTTGGCGATCTGTGGAACCGCGCCGATCTTGTCGAACAGGCCGCGCAGGAACACCTCGCCCCCGCCCACGCCCGAAACCGAAAAATCGCTCTTGGGCTGAACCCATATCTGATCGGCAGCACTGGCAGCCACATAGTCGCCCAGCCCTGCTCCGTAGAAGGCGCTGGCCTGGGCAATCACGAATTTGCCGCGTTGGCGGAAACGGTGGAAAGCGGCTGCAATCTCCTGGCCCTGGGCGCTGGACAGGGCGCCATTGCCCAGCCGGACCAGAGCGCCCTTGACCCGGTCGTCGCGGCCGGCCGCGTCCAGACCCAGAACCACGTCCATCACCGTCAGGCGCCGGGGCGCCAGCAGCGTGGACGGCGAGGCATCGGAATCGGCAATGGAGTCGCGCAGGTCCAACGCCAGAACCATATCGCCGGGCAGACCGTCGCCCCGTGCCAGGTCGATGATCACCAGCACCACGAGCAGGATTAGCAGAAAGAAGGCGAATTTGGCGATGCCGTCGAGCACTGAAAGGAACGTGGCGCGGATCCAGCTCAGAAAAATGATCATGGAAATACCTTCGGGAAAGGCGGGGCGGGCAGTGCCGTCGAGAGTAGACGAAAAAGCCCGGCCTCCATAGAGGCCGGGCCTTGCACAATCTCATCGGCGCCTGGGCGCGATCAGTGCTTGGAGGCGTCGCGCGCTGCGTCCTTCACGCCACCGACGGCGTTCTGCACCTTGCCCGCTGCCTTGTCCGCCTTGCCTTCGGCTTCGAGCTTGACGTCGCCGGTCATCTTGCCGGCTGCTTCCTTGATGGTACCCTTGGCCTGGTTCGCGGAACCGGCAATTCTGTCCTTGTCCATGGATCTGCTCCTGACGTGTTGAATGGGGGGGCGTCTGGGGAAACGCCAACGAAACAACGGTCGGGACCCAGTCCGGGTTCCCCGTAACCGATGTACGGGTCCGCACGAACTCAGATGGCGTATACTGACCGGACAGGGAGAGCGAACATGCACAGACGATCCTTTCTGAACACTCTGCTGCTGGGCGGCTCGGCCTGCGCGGTCGGCGCCGGAGGGCTGCCGGAGGCTTCAGCCATGGCATTCGAGGTCACCAAGACGGATGCCGAATGGAAGAAGCAGCTTTCGTCGCAAGCCTATGAGGTGCTGCGCCATCAGGGGACCGAGCGGCCCTATTCCAGCCCGCTCAACGATGAACACCGCAAAGGCATCTTTTCCTGCGCCGGCTGCGCCCAGCTGCTGTTTTCTTCAGCCACTAAGTTCGAAAGCGGCACCGGCTGGCCCAGCTTCTACCGGCCGCTGCCAAATGCCGTGCAGACCCAAATGGACACCGGCTTTGGCATGGAGCGCACCGAAGTGCATTGCCGCCGCTGCGGCGGCCATCTGGGTCATGTCTTCAACGACGGACCGCCGCCGACCGGCCTGCGCTATTGCATGAACGGCGTCGCCATGACTTTCAAACCCGCCTAGAAAAAAAGCCGGCGGTCGCCCGCCGGCTTTTTGTGTTCCCCCACGGATCGACTTACTGGGCCGCGCCGTCCTGCTTGGGCAGCGGCTTGGCCTTTTCCTTGGCCTGCTGGACCATCTGGTCATAGGCCGAAGCAAAGCCGTTCAGCGAGAATTTCAAGCTGAATTCCTTGCCGCCATCCGCGGTGATCTTGATATGAGCGTCGGGGCCGGATTTGCTGAGCGAGGAGATCGAGGCCGCATCCATCGGCATCTCCACATAGCAGCCATTGCGGTCGCAACGACGATACTTGAGCGCCGGCGATGTGAAATTGTCGGTCTGAATCACCAACCCCTTGGGAATCGACACTTCCAGCGGCACCGAGATGATGATGCCGTTGCGGTCCAGGCTGGGCACATAGGCGATGGAAATCGCCAGCACGCGCTGGCGCGTATCCTTGTCGGCCAATTCCTGGTAGATGTCGCAGGGGCTGGGGCTGTTGATCGGGAAGCAGCGCACCGCCCAATCGCCCACCATCTTCACGTCGGGCGCCGCCGGACGGCCGGGTGCGGCAGGCGTGGCGGCGGGCGGAGCCGCCTGCGCCAGGGCAATCCCCGTGCTCAGAACAAAACCGGCGGCGACAAGAAGGCCGCGCGAAACGAGTCGGTTGGAAAAAATCATGACCACAGTCTCCAGAACCAGTTGTGGCGGCGCGCTTCGGTCCCCTTATAGGCGCTGCGCGCATCTTTGAAGCCCTTGAGCGACACGGTGACCTGCTGCTGCCGGCCGTCCAAGCTCGCAAGAGCGATCTTCACATCACCGGCATTGTCCAGCGCGCTGGCCAGCTTTTCGTCGTAATCGGTGACGGCAATGCAGCCGACCGAATTGCAGGTGCGATACTGGTAGACCCGCGCCGGATCCTTGTCGATCAGAAGGCCCAGTCCCGGCTCGAGCGCCACGCCCAGCGGTACAGTGAAGCCCAGGATCGGCTTCTTGTTGGTATTGTCGACGGTAATCGTGACACGCGCCAGCGAGGTGGGCGCGCCGTTCGATGTGTCAACCACGTCGGAACTCATCTCGCAGGACGCATCCTTGGTCGCGGCCGACGGGCATGCCAGACGCCAGTCTTCAAAAGTTTGCGCCATGCCGGCCTTTGAATTGTAGGTAGTGATACCGCGCAGCGTCCAGCCTAGGAGAAGGCCGACCAGCAAAGCGATACCGCCCCACACAAGGCGTTCTATCGTCAGGTGTTTCATCGTTTGAATTCGCTTCAGTTTCTTTGGGCTGGTCCATGGAATCCACCCCCGAGGCAGCCCTGGGACCCAAGCCGGGGGCAGCACCTAGCAGATCGCCACAGCAAAGGAAACGCCCCCGGCGCCCTTTGTTGAACAGGCCGGGGCGGCTGGGCCGCATGACGGCGAGTTCATGGTGGAATGCAGGCTATCGGTGCGCCAGAAGCACCGGGTCCGGTCGCCAATATTGGGGCCAGACGCGCTTCAGGGCTTCGATCTTGGGCAGATCGTTGATGCGGATATAGGGCACATCCGGGTTCCGGACGAGATAATCCTGGTGATAATCCTCGGCCGGATAAAAGCCCTTGAGCGGTTCCACCTTGGTCACGATGGGCCCGGAAAAGACCTTGGCCGCCTGGAGCTGGGCGATATAGCCCTTCGCGGTACCAACCTGTGTGGGGCTGGTGGCGAATATCTCAGAGCGATAGCTGGTGCCCCTGTCGGGACCCTGCCGGTTCATCTGGGTGGGGTCGTGCGCTACCGAGAAATAGATACGCAGCAGCGTGCCGAATGACACAACCTTGGGGTCGAAGGTGATCTGGACGGATTCGGCATGGCCGGTGGCCTCGGTTGCCACGATCTCGTAACGGGCCGTCGCGGCCGCACCACCAGAATAGCCGGCCACCACCTTCTCCACGCCCTTCACATGCTCGAACAGGCCCTGCTGGCCCCAAAAACAGCCGCCCGCCAGCACCGCAACCTCTGTATCGGCCTTGTTGGCGGGATCGGCCACAGGCGGGGGGATGGGCTTGTCCAAATCGGCGGCGAAGGCAGTATCCGACAGCAGCAGAAAGGCGGAAAACAGGGCGAAGCGGGGCCTCATGGCATACTCCCTTGTCGGCACTGGCAAGTTCGCCGCTGGCCCGGATCGGTTACGCGGCCATCTACGCGAACTGCACTGCAGCATCCTTGACGGCAGCATACAGCACGGCCAGTTCCTCCGCCGTAATGCAGTAAGGCGGCATCACATAGATGGTATTGCCCAGCGGGCGCAAAAGAACGCCGCGGGCGTAGAAAAATTTGGTCAGTTCCGGCCCCAGCCCCGCCAGGTAGCCAGGATCGTCCACCTTCAGGTCGAGGGCGGTGATGGTCCCCTGCCGACGCACATTCTCGAAGCGCGGGTCGGCGCGGAAAGCGGCCAGGAACTGTTCCTGCATGGTGCAGAGACGGCTCACCCGCTCCAGTACCGGCTCACCGGACCACAGGTCCAGGTTGGCACTGGCCGCGGCGCAGGCGATCGGATTGGCAGTAAAGGAGCTGGAATGGAAAAAGGTGTGGCTGCGATTGGTGGAAAAATGCGCCGCGAAGATATACGGTTTGCACAGCGTGGCCGCCAGCGGAATGCTGCCACCCGTCAGGCCCTTGGCCAGCGCCATGATATCGGGCGTGATGCCGGCCTGTTCGCAGGCGAACAGTGTGCCGGTGCGGCCGAAGCCGGTCATCACCTCGTCGGCGATCAAGATCGTACCGTGGCGCGCGCAAATATCGGCCATGGCCTTGAGAATTTCGGGACTGTAGATCCGCATGCCGCCCGCGCCGCAGATCAGTGGCTCCACCACGAGCGCCGCCGCACCCTTGGCATGTTGGTCCAACATGTCCAGAGTGCGCTGCTCCCGGCCCGTTTCCGGAAAGGGGATGCGCGCCACGTCGAACAGCAGCGGTGCATAGGCGGCATTGAACACGCCGCGCGCACCCGCCGACATCGTGCCCACCGTATCGCCATGATAGGCGTGGTTCATGGCGATAATCCGTGTACGGTTTATTCCTCGGTTCTTCCAGGTGCCCAGCGCCATCTTCAACGCCACTTCCACCGCGGTCGAGCCGCTGTCGGAATAGAAGACATGGGTCAGGCCGGGCGGCACGATCGACAGCAGCTTGCGCGCCAAGGCCTCCGCCGGGGGGTGGGTGAAGCCGGCGAAGATCACCTGGTCCAGCCGCGCGGCCTGTTCCTGTATCGCGGCAACAATGCGCGGGTGGCAATGGCCGTGGGTGATTACCCACCACGATGAAATCGCGTCCAGCAGCCGCGTGCCGGACTCCAGTTCCAGCCAGGCGCCCTCGCCCCGCACCACCATCGGCGAGTCGGGCGCCAAGCCGTGCTGGGTGAAGGGATGCCAGACGGGCGAGGCTGTGTCCATCACGCAAAATCGTCCGCGCTGAAGGTCCGGGAAAAGACGCCCGTCAGCCGACCCGGCGTCAACGGGGTGATCGGTGGCAGGCGTCCCAGCCTCCTGGCGCCGGACTTCTCAATGATAATGCCTTCGCTTTCGTCATTGGCCTCGCCGATGAAGGCGACGCCAAGCAGGGGAATATTGCGGGACCGGATCGCTTCGAGGGACAACAGCGTATGGTTGATGGTGCCAAGCGTGGTGCGGGCACACAACACCAGCGGCAGGTTCCAACGGGCAAAAACATCGATGAACAGGGTCTGCCGGGTTAGCGGCACCATCAGCCCGCCCGCGCCTTCGATTACCAGGGGGCGCTCGCCATCAGGCGGCACCAGCGCATCCGTATCGATTTCGATGCCCTCTTCCTCCGCCGCCTGGTGGGGCGAAGCGGGCAGCTTCAGCCGGTAGGTTTCGGGGATGACCTCCGCGCCCGACAGTTCGGCCACCACTTCACTGTCGGTGGGCAGCCCCGACTGCACCGGCTTCCAGTAGCGCGCACCCAGAAGCCCGCACAGGCCCGCCGCGAACACGGTCTTGCCGATTCCGGTATCGGTTCCCGTCACGACGATCCGGCTCATGGCTGCACCATCTCGCCCGCCAAAGCCGCAAACAGTGCATCGATGGCCGCCTCATCGACATTCAGGGTCAGGGCAATGCGCAGCCGCGCCGTGCCTTCCGGAACGGTGGGCGGGCGGATGGCGCGGATGTCGAAGCCCTTGTCTCGCAGCGCCGCCGCCAGCCGCGTCGCCGCGGTATCGGCGCCCAGAATGACTGGCTGGATCTGCGAGCCGGAGGGTTCGCAGCCCAGCCCGCGCGTCAACTGGCCGGCGCGATCGACCAGCGCCGCCAGCCTCGCGCGTTCGGCGTCGGCGCCGGCACAGAATTTCAGCGCAGCGCGCACCACCGCCGCCATCAGCGGCGACGGGGCAGTGGAATATATGAAACTGCGGCCGCGATTGACCATGAAGTCGCGATAGTGACGCGGCAGGCAGACCAGCGCACCAGCCGCCCCCAGCCCCTTGCCGCAGGTATGCAGCGAAATGATGTTAGGCGCGCCTTCATGTTCCGTACCAAGACCGCGACCGCGGTCGCCATAGACGCCAGTGGCGTGCGCCTCATCCAGCAGCAGCATGGCATCATGCCGCGCCGCCAGCGCAACCAAATCGCCAAGCGGCGCGCGATCGCCATCCATGGAATAGAGCGTTTCCACCGCGATCCACACCCGGCCCCTGCCGCGCTGTCCGCGCCAGTCGCGGATCGCGTCATCCATCGCGGCGACATCATTGTGGGGCACTTCGCGCACGGGGATGCGCGCCGGGTCAAGCCCGGCGCGCAGTGAAGCATGAATCAGTGCGTCATGCACGATCAGATCATCCCCACGCGGCAGGGTGGCGACGATGGCGGCGTTGGCAGCAAAGCCGGTCGGGAAATAAAGCGCCACCTCGCTGCCGAAGAAGGCTGCAGCTTCTTCTTCCAGCGCCTCATGCTCAGGGTGGTTGCCACGCAGCAGCCGCGAACCACCAGCGCCCAGCGGCACGCCTCGTTCCAGCGCCTCCCTGGCCGCCGCGCGCAGGAAGGGTGATTGCGCCAGCCCCAGATAGTCGTTGGAGGTGAAGTCCGCCCCGGCCCTGGGCGCAAGCGCGCGTAGGCGCCCCCGGGCCGCCAGCGAGTCCAGTATCTTGCAATGAGGATCGTCAGCCATGCGGCGGCATGGATTCCACAGGGGCTGGCAAAGGGCAACCGGCCGGCATCAGTCGTTCAGTCGCGCAAAGAAAGCCAAAAGCAGCCTTTCCGCCCGGTCATGGGCCCTGGCCCCCTCCACCATCACGTCCTCGTGGGACAGTGGTTCAGGTTTCAGGCCGGCGCCGGCATTGGTGATCAGCGACAGGGCCGCCACCTTCATGCCGCAATGGACCGCCGCCAGGCATTCGGGCACTGTCGACATGCCCACTGCATCCCCACCCCATTGGCCGAACATGCGGATTTCGGCGGGGGTCTCAAAGCTGGGCCCCAGCACACCGACATAGACGCCTTCCCTGACAGACACGCCGCTGTCGCGCGAGGCTGCGGCAAAGATCTCGCGCAGGACCGGATCATAGGCATAGGTCATATCGAAGAAGCGCGGCCCCACCCGATCGTCATTTGGCCCCGCCAGGGGATTGCGGCCAGTGAAGTTGATGTGATCGCGCACCACCATCAGCGTGCCGACAGCCATCTGTGCGTTCAAGCCGCCCGAGGCATTGGTCAGGATGATCCGCTCCACCCCCATCGCGCGCAGTATCCGGATGGGAATGACGATTGTCTGGGGAGCGTGGCCCTCATAGGCATGGAAGCGCCCGGCCAGGCACGCGACCGGGGTACCTGCCAGCCGCCCAAGCTTGAGGTGTCCGGCATGGCCCGGGACGGTGGGGACCGGAAAGCCTGGAATGTCGCTATAAGATATGTCGGTTGCTCCTTCCACCCGGTCTGCCAGAGCGCCCAGCCCACTGCCCAGAATCATAGCGTTTTTGGGGAAAACACCGCCGTGCGCAGCTTGCAGGGCTGCCACGCCCCGGCGAACCTGCTCTGCTGCTTCCGCCACGGTCATGGCTTTGCCATCGTCCTCACTCATCAATATCCTTCCCGGTCAGCCATGACTTCCAACCCGATTTCTACTCCACAGGGCCCCCTGCAGGGCAATATTCCGGCTACCGAACTGGTCCGGTGTGGCAGCGCGGCCGAAGCGGTCGTCCGCCTGACGCAGCTTTACGACGAGGCCATAGCCGCCATCGAGCGCGACTTCGAGGCTTTCGCCAGTGGCGACCACAGTCCCGCCCGGCGATCCGTCTATCCTTATCTGGGGATGGAGGTGGGTTCGGTCTCCATGCCCGGATCGACCACATTGGCCTTCGGCAAGGTCACGCGGCCGGGCTGGTACGGCAATACCATCACCGCTCCGCACCTCTTCGCCCGCTATCTGATCGAACAGATCGAACTGGTGCTCACCACCACCCGTGCGGCCATCTATGTCGGCAAAAGCCGCACGCCGATTCCACTGACGTTCGCGGTAGAGCGCGCCGCTGCACGCATGTCGGCCGAGGAGCGCATCGAGCTGGCGCGGCATTTCCCCATGCCGCGGCTGGATGCCGCCCATGACGCCATCGCCGACGGCGGGCGCTGGCCGGGGCCGGGCGTGGGGCCGCTGTCGCTGTTCAGCGCCGAACGGGTGGACTATTCGCTGCATCGGCTGCACCATTACACGGGCACCGATCCGGCGCACTTCCAGAGCTTCGTGCTGTTCACCAACTATCAGCGCTACATCGACGAGTTCGTGGACTATGCCCAGAAAGAAATCGACGCCGGCCGCGCCCAGCGCTTTATCGAGCCCGGCAACCGGGTGATCGTGCGCAGCGCGGCGCCCAACTGCCCGCCGCTCACCAAGATGCCGCAGATGCCCGCCTATCACCTGGTGCAGGAGCATGGTGAGGGCATCACCTTGGTCAATATCGGGATAGGCCCGTCCAATGCCAAGACCATCACCGATCACCTGGCGGTGTTGCGGCCCCATGTTTGGCTGATGGTTGGCCATTGCGGTGGCCTCAGGGGCAGCCAGCGCCTGGGCGACTATGTGCTGGCCAATGCCTATCTGCGCGATGACCATGTTCTGGATCAGTTGTTGCCGCTGGCCATACCCGTGCCCACCATCGCCGAGGTCCAGTTGGCGCTTGCCCAAGCGGTGGGCGAAGTGACAGGCCTGCAAGGCAAGGTGCTGAAGGAAAGGCTGCGCACCGGCACCGTGGTAACCACGGACGACCGCAACTGGGAACTGCGCTTCGAGGAATTGTCGGTGCGCTTCAATCAGAGCCGTGCCATCGCCATCGACATGGAATCGGCCACCCTGGCGGCTAATGGCTACCGCTTCCGGGTGCCCTATGGCACCCTGCTCTGCGTCTCCGACCGGCCGCTGCATGGCGAGATCAAGCTGCCCGGCATGGCCGATGCCTTCTATGAGGAACGCGTCAGCCAGCACCTGCAGATCGGCATCAAGGCGCTGGAGTTCATGCGCGAGGCAGCGCGCAGTGGCACATTGCATTCGCGCAAACTGCGCAGCTTTACCGAGCCGGCTTTCCGCTAGGCCGGGATCGGAGTAGATACGGGCGCCATGAAAAAGATCGGGCACATCATTGGCGGCAAGGCCATCCTGTCTGGCGCCGCGACGCCGGTGTTCAACCCCGCCACGGGCGATCAGACCGGCGAAGTCGCTTCGGGGGGAGTGGCCGAGGTGGATGCCGCCGTTGCCACCGCATCGGCAGCCTTCCTCGCCTGGAGCACAATCACGCCCGCCCGGCGCGCAAAAGTGATGTTCGAAATGCGCCGCCTGATGGAGACGCGCAAGGACGAACTGGCGGACATCATCAGCGCCGAGCATGGCAAGACCCATAGCGACGCCTTGGGCGAAATCGCACGCGGCCAGGAAGTGGTGGAGTTCGCCAGCGGCATCCCCCATCTGCTGAAGGGCAGCTTCAGCGCCCAGGTCGCCACCGGCATGGACTGCTACGATCAGCGCCAGCCACTGGGCGTGGTCGCCGGAATCACGCCGTTCAATTTCCCCGCCATGGTTCCCCTGTGGATGATGCCGATGGCGCTGGCCTGCGGGAACGCCTTCATCCTCAAGCCGTCGGAGCGCGATCCGTCCACATCCAACCTGCTTTACGACCTTTGGCATGAGGCCGGTCTGCCCGAGGGCGTACTCAACGTCGTGCATGGCGGCAAGGCGGCGGTGGACGCGGTGCTGGATCATCCAGGCATCGCCGCGGTAAGTTTCGTTGGCTCGACCCCAATTGCCCAGTATGTCTATGCGCGTGGCTGCGCCGCAGGAAAGCGGGTGCAGGCCCTGGGCGGCGCCAAGAACCACCTTGTGGTGATGCCGGATGCGGACCTCGATCAGGCGGCGGATGCGCTGATGGGCGCCGGCTATGGTTCGGCGGGTGAGCGCTGCATGGCCGTATCGGTGGCGGTGCCGGTGGGTGAAATGACCGCCGATGCGCTCATAGCCAGGTTGAAGCCTCGCGTGCAGGCGCTGAAGATCGGACCAGCCAGCGACGCCGCGGCCGAGATGGGACCACTGGTCACCATGGCCCATCGCGACAAGGTCGCCGGCTGTATCGCGGCGGGCGAAGGCGAAGGCGCCGAACTGGTCGTCGATGGCCGCGGCCTGAAGCTGCAGGGCTATGAGAAGGGCTTCTGGCTGGGCGGCACGTTGCTGGACCGTGTGACCACGAGCATGACCGTCTACAAGGAAGAGATTTTCGGTCCTGTGCTGTCGGTGGTGCGTGCCCCCGACTATCGGACGGCGGTCGACATGATCAATGCCAACCCTTTCGGCAACGGCACCGCCATCTTCACCCGCGACGGAGATGCGGCGCGCGACTTCACCCAATCGGTCCAGGTCGGCATGGTGGGCGTTAATGTGCCGATACCGGTACCAGTGGGCTATCACAGTTTCGGCGGCTGGAAGTCCTCCATCTTCGGCAGCCACGGAGTCTATGGACCCGAATCTGTCCATTTCTACACGAAGTTGAAGACAGTCACTGCACGCTGGCCTACCGGCATTCGCGGCGGCGCACAATTCACCTTCCCCAGCTAATTCCGCCACTGCAAACCGGCTTTCCGCTTTGTGCTTGGGATTGCGCGCGGCCCTAGGCTAGTGTCCCCGCGCCTGTGCCGGCGAAGGGGAGCATCGCGCGCGCAGATCGCAAAAACAGGAGAATTTGATGCGCGCGCTTGACCGCCGGCTGATGCTGACCACCACGCTTGGGGGCGCCGTGATGGCCGCGCTTCCCGTCCACGCGCAGAATGCCCCAGCAGACACCGAATGGCCGACCTATGGCGGCAACCTGGCCTATTGGCGCTATGCCCCGTTCGACCAGATCAATGCCGACAATTTCAACAAACTGGAAGTCGCCTGGACCTTCAAGACCAGCAATTTCGGCCCGCGGCCGGAATTCGTGCTTCAGTGCACGCCCCTTCTGATCAAGGGCCGCCTTTATGCCACGGTCGGCACGCGCCGCGACGTGGTATGCCTGGATGCTGCCACCGGCGAGGTCATCTGGGTCCACAAGACCATCGATGAAGGCTCTCGATCCAACCATTCGCCGCGCCGTCTGTCGGGTCGTGGCGTCGGCTACTGGACCGACGGCAACGCCGAGCGGATCATCTATGTCACCATCGGCTACCAGATGTGCTCGCTGGATGCCAAGACCGGCCGGCCCGATCCCGATTTCGGGGAGAACGGCATCGTCGACCTGAAGAAGGACGACGATCAGGACCTCGATCTGGATACCGCCGACATCGGCCTGCACACGGCGCCAACCATCGCGCGCAATGTGGTGATCATCGGCGCGGCCCACACCGCCGGCAACACACCCGCGGTCAAGGACAATGCCAAGGGCTATGTGCGCGGCTTCGACGTGAAGACAGGCAGGCGCAAGTGGATATTCCATACCATCCCGAAAAAGGGCGAGTTCGGCTATGACACCTGGCTTAAGCCGGGACAGGCGGAAGCCGCCGGCAATACCGGCGACTGGAACCAGATTGCCGCCGACGAGGAACTGGGCCTCGCCTATCTGGGCGTGGAGATGCCCACCGGCGACCAGATGGGCATGTATCGCTGGGGCAACGGCCTTTTCGGCGAAAGCATCGTCGCCGTCGACATCGAGACCGGCGAGCGCAAGTGGCATTACCAGATGGTGCATCACGGCCTGTGGGACTATGACGTCCCCTGTGCCGCGATCCTGTGCGACATCCCCCACAATGGCCGCGTCATCAAGGCGCTTTGCCAGCCGACCAAGCAGGCCTTCCTCTTCGTGCTGGATCGCGAAACCGGCAAGCCGATCTGGCCGATCCCGGAAGTGAAGGTGCCCAAGGGCGATGTGCCGGGCGAATGGTATTCGCCCACCCAGCCTCATCCGTCCAAGCCACCGGCGGTGGACCGCCAGGGCGTAACCGAAGACGACCTGATCGACTTCACGCCTGAACTGCGCAAGAAGGCGCTCGAGCTTGTCAGCCGCTACAAGCTGGGCCCTGTCTATACCGCACCGATCATGGCCAAGACGGGTGGCCCTTATGGCGTGATCAACCTGCCCGGCTATATCGGCGGCGTGAACTGGCCCGGCGGCTGCTATGACCCCGACACCTACACCGTCTACACCTATTCCCAGACAAATCCGCTGACCATTGGCTCGATCATCCCGAACCTCGACCATATTCGTGGCCAGTTCGATTACGTCCACGCCAACCCGCCGCCGGACGTGCCCGGCGGCTACCGCCCCGGCGACCTGACGGTGGACGGCCTGCCGCTGATCAAGCCGCCTTACGGGCGCATCACCGCGACCAACCTGGCCGACGGCACCCAGACCTGGCAGGTCGCCCATGGCGAGACGCCGGACAATATCCGCAACAACCCGGCATTGAAGGGCATGAAAATCCCGCGCACCGGGATGATGGGCAAGATCGCGCCGCTGGCCACCAAATCGCTTGTGATCTGCGGCGACCCCCAGATGTACACGGACGAAACCGGCCGCAAGGGCGCGCGCCTCAGGGCCTATGACAAAAAGACAGGCGAGGAGAAAGGCGCGGTCTACATGCCGGCGGAACAGTCGGGCTCTCCCATGACCTACATGCTGAACGGCAAGCAGTACATCGTGCTGGCGATCAGCGGGCGCGGCGCGGAGGCGCAGTTCATCGCCTTCAGGCTGCCAGGTTAGCGCAGGCAGGGACAGGCGGCGGATTAGATCGCGCTTGCGCAATTTAATTGTTCCGCGAATTTTTCAACCCCCTCCCCCCGGGCGGCGCGGAGATTTGCGGTCTATGCGCGGCGCTGAGACCGCTGGTGAACGCGCCTGTCCAACGCGAACCGTCGGATAGACGCTTTTCCTGGCGGATGGATAAGGAGTGGACAGGCACGGGCAACTCCATCGCATCGCGCCCAGACTAGCGCGGCCGCGGCAGGAGGCGGACAAGTTGTAACGTTGCGGACGGAAATTGCGGGTCCCGGTTTCAGGCCAGGGTGTCGAGCAGCTTGCCGATATTGGAGCCGGTCAAGGAAAGACGGGCGAAAGCAGTTTTTTCCAGATGGTCGGCGGCGTGTTGAATCTTCTGCGCGACCTCGGGTGCCTGCTGGTGACGGGCAGAGCGGCGAAGATCGCCCGCATAACTGACCATCTCATTGACCGAATGGATTGTCTGCCCCATCCCCGCAAACTGCCAGCGAGCGTCCGGGCGGTACATCGAAACCGGCGAATAATACTAAGGAAAAATTAAGCTGCCGCTTGCCTGGCAACCATCAGCCCGTCAACATGCCGGCCAATAGCCATAAAAAGGGGGGAATACCGGGGATGCTTTCGTTTACGCGCCGCAGGATGATGGCTTCCACGGCGGGGTTGCTTGGCGCCCTGCCCGCCGCCGCCCAGACGGCACCACGCGATACCGACTGGCTGCATTATGCCAACGACCTGGCCAGCACCCGTTATGCACCGCTGGACCAGATCAACGCCTCCAACTTCAACAGGCTGGAGATGGTCTGGCGCTTCTCGACCAACGCGCTGGGGCCGAACCTGGATGCCGACTACCAGTCCACGCCGCTGATCGTGAACGGCAAAATCTATTGCACCGCCGGCTTTCGCCGCGATGTGGTTTGCCTGGATGGCGCCACCGGGGAACTGTTGTGGATGCACCGCCATGACGAAGGCCGCCGCGCCGGCAGCCGCGGCGGCCCGGGCCTTGGCGTCGCATACTGGAGTGACGGCACCAGAGAACGCGTCCTTTACGTCACCCGCGGCTACAACATGTTCTCGCTGGACGCCAGGACCGGCCGGCCCGATCCCGCCTTCGGCAGCAATGGCATGATCGACCTGCGCCTGAATGACGACCAGGACATGGATCCCAACCGTGGCATCATCGGCCTGCATGCGCCGCCGCTGGTGGTGCGCGATGTTGTCGTGGTGGGCGCAGCCCCTACTGCCAACTCCAAGGGCTATATCCGCGGCTTCGATGTGAAGACCGGCCAGCGCAAATGGATCTTCCACACCATCCCGAGGCGGGGCGAGTTCGGCTACGACACCTGGCTGGTGCCGGGCCAGGCCGAGGCCATCGGCAATGGCGGTTGCTGGGCTTCCATGTCGGCGGACGACGCGCTGGGCCTGGTCTATTGCGGCGTGGAATCGGCGGCCACCGACATGGAAGGGGTAAACCGTCACGGTCCGGGCCTGTTCGGCGAAAGCCTGGTGGCGCTGGACATTGAGACAGGCCAGCGCAAGTGGCACTATCAGATGGTCCATCACGGCCTTTGGGATCGCGATGTGCCCTGCGCCGGCATCCTGTGCGACATCACCGTGGACGGAAGGATGGTCAAGGCCATCGCCCAGCCGACCAAGCAGGGCTTCGTCTATGTGCTGGACCGCACCAACGGCAAACCGGTCTGGCCGATCCCGGAAGTGAAGGTGCCCAAGGGCAATGTTCCGGGCGAATGGTATGCACCCACGCAGCCGATGCCGACCAAACCGCCGCCTTTCACCAAGCAGGGCGTCAGCGAAGACGATCTGGTGGACTGGACGCCGGAAATAAAGGCGCGGGCACGCGAGATCGCCCGCCACTATCAGCTCGGCCCGCTCTATGCCCCGCCACCGATGCTGAGCGAGACGATTTTCGGCGCGTTCAACCTGCCGGGCATGCAGGGTGGCGTGAACTGGCCCGGCGGTTCCTATGACCCGGACACCGGACTGCTCTATGTCTTTTCCAAGCATCAGATCGGCATCACCGGCGTGGGTTTGGATTCCGCCGGCCGCCCGGCGCCGCGTGGCGGCCCGCCCGCCGCCGGCAGCGCCGACGCCAATGGTGGCGCTTTCGGCGGATTCGCCAGCCTGAAGGGCGGAAACCATGGGACGCGTTTCAGCTACGCACCCGACGGACTGAACGATCCCATCGTGCGCGGCATGATCTCCATCGAGGGCATCCCGCTGGAGAAGCCGCCCTATGGCACCGTCACCGCGCTGAACCTGCGCGACGGCAGCCTTGCCTGGCAGGTTACGCACGGCGAAACGCCCGATCATATCAGGAACCACCGGCTTCTGAAGGGCGTCAGCATTCCACGCACCGGCCAGTCAGGCATCCTGGGAACATTGACGACCAGGAGCCTGGTGATCCTGGGCGACTGCGGCCTGTTCACCGACGAGCAGGGCCGCAAGGGCTGCCGATTGCGCGCCTATGACAAGGCGACCGGCGAGGAGAAGGGCGCGGTGTTCATGGACAAGGTGCAGACCGGCGCCGCCATGACCTATATGCTGGGGGGCAAGCAGTACATCGTCACCGCGATCGGCTCCTCTTATGGCGCCGACCTGGTGGCCTTTGCATTGCCCGATGCCGCGATCAGGGGCAATGCCCCGAACGAGGAACGCTGAACGGCGCCTTCGTACTGGGAGCAGCCAACCGTCTGTGGGCGGATGGTTATGGCCGTCCGCAATCACGGGGCAGCGACAGACAGGAACCGCCGACACAGTAGCGCTGCGGGCCGCGGCTGCACATATCGGCGTGGATTTCGGACTTCAGTATCTGGAGGCGGAGCATTGTTTGGCTTCCTGCACCGTCCAATCGGTCCAGCAAGGCTCGCGGCGCACGGTCATCCGCGAACGCGCGGCGATGGCCCAGCAACCCGTCCACGGAATTGTTCATCGCCAGCAGCGGCAGCATGACGAGCATGCCCAAGCCGGCGGCGAACACGGTTCGAAACAGAATGGCCACGCGTTCCCTCTTGCAAGGGTTGCATGCTATGCCGCGATGCAGGCGCCGTGCAGCACTATCGCTGCCAGCGGCGACGAATTGCGTGCCATATTGGCACTGCACGTGGCGCCCAGGGCCCACATGGCCGCCGCGGTTCCAGCACGAAACCATTTGTTTCCCATGCGGAACCGAATGCGGCGGTGAATGGTGGCAATTCGGTAGCATGCGATTGCCGATTGTGATCCCAATGCTCCTTCGCAAATAATGCAAATATCGAAGGCAGACCCGGTGTCCATCACTTCACCAAAGACAACCGCGCCGAACATTCTGGACAGCAGCATTCTGCTGATTTCAGACGATGACCCGCGTTGGACCAAACTGGCCGGACGCGGCTATCGCGTCCTGCATGCGCGCAACGCCGAAGAAGCCACGGCGCTCTATTCCCGGGACTCCGACATCGCCGTCGTTATCGTCGATCTGGATTTGAAGGACTGTGACGGGCTCGCCCTGGCCGAGGCGCTGCACGAACCCGAAGCGAACTGGAATGGCGCCGAATTCCTGCTGGTTGCCGGGCGCGATGCGCTGCCCGCGGCGGTGCGGGCGATCAGGCTGCAGGTCCTGGATTTCCTGGTCAAGCCGCTGGACGACGATGAACTGGCGGCCGCGGTTTCTGACGCCTACAACGTCGCGCGCCTTCGGCGCTTCCAGCGCGAAGAAGCGCGGCAGCTGGAAAGCCTGCTCGCCGAATTCAAGATGCGCACCCACGCGGCCGTTTCCCAGCTCATTGCCCGCGCGCAGGGCGCCTACAGCATCGCCCCGTCCGCCCATCCCGCACGGAGCGCGCCGCTCTCCCCAGACGACCGGGCCCTTCAGGCATTCATCCGGGAGGAGAGCGAACGCGCAAGGCTGCGGGAGAAAATCTTCGGGCCACTGGTGCAGAACCATTCCGTGTGGATGCTGCTTCTGGCCCTGTGGGACTCCCAGCTTGCCGGCACCGAACTGACGATCAAGAGCGTCGCCTATTCGGCCGGGTTGCCGCTTTCGTCGGCCCTACGCAAGATCAACGAGTTGTGCGCCGGCGGACTGGTTCGCCGTCGGGGCGATCCGCAAGATGCGCGCCGCTCTTTCGTCGCGCTGACGCCGCAGGGCCAGTCCTATTTCGCGCGCTACTTTTCAGAATGGAGCGGAAGCCGCGAGTCCAGGAAGCTTGCGGCCGGCGAATAGCGCCAACCAGGTTTTGCATCTGCGAGAATGGCGGGATTCAGGGAAAAATTCCCGCCCCGCCGCCATGCGCTGCCCCGCCCGCATAGGCTATAAGGGACCCGATCACCGGGTTTCCGCCCCATGTCGCTGCAATTTCGTGCCGTTTGCTGCATCGCCGCCCTTCTGATCCTGTCGCTGCTGGCGGGTGCGGCGATGCTGTCCCTGCATGCCCATGACCTGGTCGGGCTGGAGGTTCGCACCGCCTTCAGCGGGGCGGTGAAATCCGTCGGCGATACGCTGCGATCCGATGTCGAGCATACCGTCACGCTGCGCCAGGTGGTCGCCAGCTTCCAGGGCCAGCGGCATGTCCGCGCCGCGCTGGTCAACGAAAAGGGAAAGGTGATCGTGCAATCCCAGATCGGCCATATCACCGATCCCGCGCCGGCCTGGTTCGCGCGCGCCATGGCGCCGCAGCCACTGACGGCACGAATCCCCATCGCCCTGCCCCAATATCCCTGTGTGGTGGTGCTGACCAGCGATCCGCGCAGCGAAATCGCGGAAGTCTGGGATCATGTGCGGGACGCTTTTGTCACGATGCTGCTGTTCTGCCTGGCCACAATGGCGGCCGTGTCGCTGGCCATCGCGGCGGCGATGCGCTTTCTGCACCGGTTCCAGGCCGGGCTGATGGCCATTTCCCAAGGCAGCTATGACGCCCGCCTGGAGGAGAAGGGACCGCCGGAATTCGCCGAACTGGCGCGCGGGTTCAATCACATGGCCGGCCGTCTTTCCGCCTTTTCGCGCAGCAACCGCCAACTTTACGCGCAGTTGCAAGGTACGCAGGAGGAGGAGCGCGCCGGCATCGCCCGCGACCTGCATGACGAGGTCGGCCCCTACCTGTTCGCCATCCAGGTCGACGCCAAGGCGGTGGCCGGGATCGGCACCCCCGAGGCGCAGCGATTGAGCCAGTCGGTGCGTGAGGCGGTGGGGCATATCCAGCAACAGGTCAGGGCCATCCTGCGCCAGTTGCGTCCGGTGACGCAGCTGGAATTCGGCCTGGAGCCCGCCATCGCGGACCTTGCAGCATTCTGGACGCGGCGCCATCCCCGGATAAGCTTTGAACAGGACATCCGCCTGCAAGCGGACCCGCCCCGGCAGCATCAGGAAACCGCCTATCGCATCGTGCAGGAAAGCGTCAGCAATGCGGTGCGCCACGGCAATCCTTCCCGGATCGGGATCACCATCCAGGCCACGCCCGCTCAACTGGCCGTCACTGTGGAAGACGATGGCGGCGGGATGCAGGCCCAGGTGAATGAGGATATCGGGCTGGCGCGGGCGGGCATCGCCGGTATGCGCGAGCGCACCCTGGCGCTGAAGGGCCACTTTGGCGTCGAGGAGATTGGCGGTGGCGTGCGGGTTCGGGCGATCCTGCCCCTCAGCCGGGAGCGCGAACCGGCATGAGCCGCATCCTTGTCGTCGACGATCACGCCATCGTGCGGTCGGGGATCCGGCGCCTGCTGAAGGAACGCGAGAACACCGAGGTGGTGGAGGCTGCCGGCGGCGAGGAGGCCCTGGAGGCTGTCCAGGCCTCCGCCATCGACCTGATCCTGCTGGACCTCAATCTTCCGGCCGTGGGCGGGCTGGAGCTTCTGCGGCGGCTGCTGCGCGCGGCCCCGGGAACGGCGGTCCTGATCTTCTCCCAGCATTCCGAGGCCATTTATGCCGCCAAGGCGCTGGAGGCCGGTGCGCGGGGCTTCGTTTCCAAGAACGCCATGCCCGAAGAACTGCTGGAGGCGGTGGACGCGATCCTGGCTGGCGGCACGGCCGTCGAAAAGGATATCCAGCGCGAGATGGCAATCCACGACGTGATGGAGGACGCCTACCTGAAGCCGCTGAGCGAGCGCGACCTGGAAATCCTGCGCTTGCTGGCGTCCGGCAACACGCTGTCGGAAATCGCGGGGAAGCTTGGGGTCGCCTACAAGACTGTGGCCAATACGCTGAGCCGTATCAAGGAAAAGCTGGGCGTCGGACAGACTTCGGATCTGATCCGCATAGCGGTCAGCCGGGGCCTGACGGACCTGATCTGACCCGCGCCTGACCCGCAAGCCGACACCCGCCCCGGCCGCAAGCCGGAGCGGGCGATGGCAGAAGGGAAGTCAGCTCTTCGAGGCCAGCCTGCGGACCACATGAAAGCGTGCCAGTTCGGTCTGGGCAGGCTGGAAGTCCGGCGCCAGAACCTGGGCGCGCAGATAGTCGCGATAGGCGGCCACAATATTGCCGGATGCCTCCTCAGCTTCGCCGCGGTTGAAATAGGCGATGTGCAGGTCTGCCACATTCAACGCGATGGCCTGATCGAAATCGGCACGGGCATCGTCATAGCGGCCATTCGCCAGGTACAGCATGCCCCGATTGAGATAGCCCTTGGCCTGCCTGGGATTGAGCGCGAGACCGGCCGTATAGTCGGCGATGGCGGCTTCATCCCGGCCCGCGGCGGCCTGCAGCATGGCACGGTTGATGAGCGTGCCGGCGCGCGAGACCTGCGAGATATCGCCGGCAAGCGCCAGGTTGCAGCCGGCGATACCCTTCTGCAGGCGAATGTCGGAGACTTCCATGCGAGTCGTCTCGGCGGCGGACTGGAAACAATCGCCGGCCTGGCTCTGGCCAACCGATATGACGCTGACGGCATAGGATGGCGCGGCGGTGAAAAACACGGCGGCGGTTGCCGCAGCAAATACAAGTTTCATATTTCACTCCCTGATGCGGATCGTCGTGAACGCGATCCATCCAGAAGTAATTTTATCACCGTTCCGGTACAGCGGAGTAGAATTCGCACTTGCGCGAAGAACAATTACAAGACTGGCGCTAATTTGCGCGTGTACGAACTATGGTCAGTGGCGTCTCTGGCGCGCTGGTTTGGCCTTTTCCTGCCCATTGTCTGCGCAGGTTCGGCGCTTGACCAAATAGCCAGCAGCCGAACTGCGCATGGTCGGCCTTGCCGCGTCGCAGCAGCCCGTCAGCCCTTCAGCAGCGCCGTCGCCTCATCGAGCCGCGCCGCATAGGCGTTCAGCGCCTGGGCGGTCAGGCCGATGAATTTCGGCACGTCGCTCCAGCGTTCCTCGGTGATCGCCTCGGTCACGCCGGGCAAGGTCGTGACGCCATAGCCGATGTACCGGCCAGGGGCATAGATCAGGTTCTTGTACCAGGGCCTGCCGGGCAGCCCATCCTCGTTCAGCAGGGTCTGGTCGATGGTCTGCATCAGCGCCTGGAGCCTGGCGGCCTGGACCGGTGACAGCGTGGCGCTGTGCACCGCCAACGCCGCTTCATAGGCATCGGCGCTTTTCGTCAGTGCCTCGCCGGCCTGGTCGAGCGCCGTGAAGTCGAAATTCGGCACGGCCTGCAGCGGCACCGGCTCGCCATGCGGTTCGGTCGGATCGGCCGCGACGGCGTAGGCATGTTGCGCCAGCAGTGTCTTCTGTTCCTCGGCGGCCGCGCGCTGGCTGTCGGCCAGCTTTTCCACCTTGCCGATGTCGCCTGACATGGCACGCGCGAAATCGGCCGGATGCAGCAACGGCAAATTGCTGTCTGCCGCATACAGCACGGCGTGCCCGACCGTTTGCGAGAGCACCTTGCCGTATGCCAGTCCGGGGTCCTCGAAGCGGGTGTGATGCTCGAACGTGTCATAGCGCGAATGATAGACGCCGCCGCCCATGGCTTCGCCGCCGAAACCGATATTGAGCGTGGTCACGCCCAGATGGTCCAGGAAGGATGAAAAGTCCGATCCCGAACCCGCTGCGCCGACCGGAAGGTCGCTGCCGGGATCGGACAGATGCTTGGCTTCGGCCTTGATCTCGGCATTTGCGCCGGGGGCGGCCGCCGCGGTCAGGGTTTTGGCCCTGACACGCGCGCCGACCGATACATTGGCTTCCGGGTCGATGACGCCGGCGGCCACGCCGGTCACGAATGTGCCCAGGTCCTGGTTGCCCGAGGCATGCAGGAAGCCGCGCGAATTGCCGTCGGTGTTGACGTAGAGTATCGCCTTCTTCTTCAACTCGTCGGCATGCAGCTCGGCCCATTCGGTCGATCCCAGCAGCATCGGCTCTTCGCCGTCCCAACTGGTATAGACGATGGTGCGCCTGGGCCGCCAGCCCGTCTTCATCAGCGCGCCGAACGCCTTGGCCTCGTCCAGCAGCGCAACCTGGCCCGACAGCGGATCGCTGGCACCCTCCACCCAGCCGTCATGATGGTTGCCGCGCACCACCCACTGGTCCGGGAATTGTGCCCCCTTGATGGTGGCGATCACGTCATAGGCCGGCTTGATGTCCCAGCTCGATTTGACCGCCAAATGCACCGGCTGCGTGCCGGGCCCGACATGATAAGTGATGGGCAAGGCGCCGCGCCAGTTCGCCGGCGCCACCGGACCGGTCATGGCCGCCAGCAGCACCTTGGCATCAGCATAGGAGATCGGCAGTGCGGGGATCTTCAGCACCGATCCGGCGGTCTTGGGCGTCAGCCGCCTGGCGTCCGCGGTCGCGCCGATACCGGGCGTCAGCGGGTCGCCCGGATAGAGCATCATGTCCATCGCCGAGCCGCGCTGGATGCCCTGGGGCGGCCGCATGGGCCCTTTGGGATAGACCTCGCCTTCGCCATAGCCGTCATCGGCAGGATCGGAATAGATCAGGCAGCCAATCGCTCCATGCTTGTAGGCCAGCAGCGGCTTGACGCCCCGCCACACCTTGCCGTAGCGGGCAATGACGATCTTGCCCTTGACGCTGATGCCCATCAGCGCGAGTTGCTTGTAGTCCTCCTGCGTGCCGAAATTGACATAGACCAGCGGCGCCGTGACATCGCCGTCGCCCTGATAGGCAAGGTAGGCGGGCAGCGCGTAATCCCTGGCGGTGGCGCTTGTGTCGCCGGGGATGGGCTTTTCCTGCAGCGTCGCCTTGAAGCTTCCCATCTCCACCGCCTCGCTGATCGGCGTCGGGAAAAGAACCTGGAATGTTTCGATATGGGCGTCCCATCCGAACTTGCGGAATTGGTCCAGCTCCCAATCGGCGATGAACTTGTCATGCGGCGAGCCGACCTGGTTCGGTTCGGACGAGGTCAGCTTCAGCCAGGCAAGCTGATCCCTGGAACTGAGCGCCGCATCGAATTTCTCCTGCAGCGGTGTTTCGCCCTGTGCCAGCGCGCTGCCTGCCAGAAGCATGAAGGAAAGACCGAAAGGAATTGAACGCCGCATCGTTCGCCCCGTTTTGAAGATTACAGCGCGATGGTAACAGCGCGGGCCTTCATCGTCCTCCGTCAGGCAATGCAATATTTGAAGGATTCCGGCAAATTTCGGTGCCGCGCGCGCGCAGCGTGCAGATATACTGCAATGTACCTTGTTTATTACGATGAATACAGAATTCTGGCCCGGCCCACAAAGACAAACAGCCGGCTCCGGGAGAGGGACATCCGAAGCCGGCTGGTGCCGGGACAAAACGGCAAGCGCACCACTTGCCGAGGGAATGGCTGCCGGCATGAGACGGCAACCAGCCGGCGGCGTCCCTAATCGGCCGGCGGATATTTGACGCCCAGCTGATCCAGATAGGTCGGATACTTGGCGGCGTTGTAGTAGAACGGCTCCATCAGCGGACGGTATTTCTCCATCAGCTCGTCATTGCGGTGGATCGCCGGTTCGTCGCCGGGCGACAGCATCGACACGTAATGCATGTCCTTGTTCTCGACATTCGTGAAGAATTCCTTGGCGTCGGTCACCAGCTTGGGCGTCGTCATCAGGTCCAGCACGGTCATCGCCACCGCCTTGGCGCCCGCCACCGCGCCCTTATGGGCGATGGGCGTGGCCATGGCCATGGCCGAGAGGCGGTTGTGGAAAGGCACGCTCGGAATGTTGGAAGGAAACATCATCATCACTGTGGGAATGGTCCATGTGATGTCGCCCACATCGTCGGAGGCGCCGCCCGCCGCGTTGCCGCCACTGGCCGGTGTTATCAGCGGCATGATGTTTTCCGACAATGGCTGCAATTTCAGATGGTTCTCTGTCTGCACTGCCTGGGTGAAGGTCTGGTCGGCGGCGGTCCATTTGGGCATGCCAACCGCCTTGATATTCTCATACAGCGCTTCGGCCATGGGCTTGTTGCTGTAAATCGGCGCGGCCTCGCCCAGGAGCTGGTGGGTGACGGTGGTTCCGGTCGCCTTGGCCGCGGATTCGGCAATCTCGTTGCCGGTCTTGTACAGCTCGGCAACCGAGGCGAAGTCGTGGTCGCGAAAATAATACCAGACCGAGGCGGTGTCGGGCACGATGTTGGGCTGGTCGCCGCCGTTGGTGATGACATAATGGGTGCGTTGCGACGGCGGCAGATGCTCGCGACGGAAATTCACGCCGACATCCATCAGTTCGACGCCGTCCAGCGCGCTGCGCCCGTCCCAGGGATCGGCGGCCGCGTGCGCCGTCTTGCCGTGAAAAGTGTATTCCACCGAGACCATGCCGTTGCCGCCCATGCCCCACATGGTGCCGAACATCGAAGCGACGTGGACATAGATGCAGGCATCGACATCCTTGAACACGCCGGCGCGGACGTAGAAAGCCTTGGCGCCCAGCAGCTCCTCGGCGATGCCGGGCCACAGCATCAACCTGCCCTTGATGTGGTTCTTTTCCATCACCGCCTTCACTGCCAGCGCGGCGGCGATCTGCAGCGGCATTCCGGCATTGTGGCCCTCGCCATGACCAGGCGCGCCCGGCACGATCGGCTTGAGGGTCGCAATCCCCGGCACCTGGGACAGGCCGCGCAGGTCGTCTTCGTCGCTGCCCATGGCGATCAGCGGCCCGCCCTCGCCCCAGGTCGCTGTCCAGGCGGTGGGGATGCCGGCGATGCCGCGGGTGATCTTGAAACCGTTCTTTTCCAGGATTCCCGTCAGATAGGCGCTGGTGCGGATTTCCTGAAAGCCCGGCTCGCCATAGCTGAACACGGTGTCCACCATCACCTGCACAAGCTTTGCGTTGGCGTCGACATTGGCCGCCGCCGCCTGCTTCATGGCCTCAGGCGCGGCGGCGAAAGCCGGTGCCGCCAGGCATGCGGAAAGAAGAAACGCCGTCGCGCCGCGCGGGATCGATTTCATCGTCAGCCCCCTTCTGCGAAGAAACGCGGGCCGCCCCGACAAGAGCGGCCCGCCAGTTCATCAACCACCAGTCGTATCGGAGGTGAACTGCTTGGGCGGCGTGATCTTGCGGATCGGTCCCGTGGGCGGGTTGGGATACTTGATGCCCAGCTGGTCGAGATAGGACGGATACTTGGCGGAGTCGTAGTAATAGGGCTCCATCAGCGGCCGGTAGGTGCGCATGTAATCGTCGTTGATGTGGATTGCCGGCACATCGGTGGCGCTCAGGAACGGCTTGTAGTGATCATAGGCCTGCTGGTCGGTGTCGAAATACTTCTTGGCCGTGGTCAGTTCTTCGGGCGTCGTCATCAGGTCCAGCACCGTCAGCGCCACAGCCTTTGCGCCGGCCACCGCGCCCTTGTGTGCGATCGGCGTCGCCATCGCCATGGCCGAAGTGACATTGTGGCCGATCATGTTGGGAATGTTGGAGGGAAAGCGGATGGTGATCGTCGGCACCGTCCACATGATGTCGCCGATATCGTCGGAACCGCCGCCGGTCGGAATCCGCTGCTCGACCGGGCCGCGCAGAGGCTCAACCTTGTCCCGCAGCGGTTCGACCTTGCGATGCTGTGTCTCCTGCACCAGCTTGGCGAACGCCTGGTCGTCGGCGGTCCATTTGGGCATGCCGACAATTTCGATATTGGCCTGGGCCAGCTCGGCCAGCGGCTTGTTGCCGAAGTTGGGCGCGGCCGTACCCAGAAGCTTATGTTCGACCGTGGTGTCGGTCATCATCGCGGCAGCATCGGCGGTCTTGTTGCCGATGTCATAAAGCGCCTTGACCGTGTCGAAGGTGTGGTCGCGGAAATAATACCAGACCTTGGCAACGCCCGGTACGATGTTGGGCTGGCCGCCGCCGTCCGAAATGACATAATGCGTGCGCTGGGAGAGCGGCAGGTGCTCCCGGCGGAAGTTCATCCCCACATCCATCAACTCCACAGCATCCAGCGCGCTGTGACCATCCCAGGGATCGCCCGCGGCATGCGCGGTCTTGCCGTGGAACGTGTATTCCACCGACACCATGCCGTTGCTGCCGGGGCCATAGGAGGTCGCAAAGCTGTTGGCGACATGGGTGAAAATGCAAGCATCGACCCCCTTGAACAGGCCGTCGCGGACATAGAAGGCCTTGGAGCCCAAAAGCTCCTCGGCCAGGCCGGGCCAAAGCATCAATCGGCCCTTGATATGGTGCTTCTCCATTACGGCCTTGATGGCGATGGCCGCGGCGACCTGCAACGGCATGCCGGAATTGTGACCTTCGCCATGGCCAGGCGCGCCCGGCACGATAGGCTCGATATTGGGATCGCCAGGGATCTGCGAGACACCGCGCAGGTCGTCTTCATCGCTGCCCATGGCGATCAGCGGACCGCCCTCGCCCCAGGTCGCGGTCCATCCGGTGGGCATGCCTGCCACGCCCCTGGTGATCTTGAATCCGTTCTTTGCCAGGATGGAGGTAAGATACTCGCCAGTCCGGAATTCCTGGAAGCCGGGCTCGCCGAAGCTGAACACCGTGTCGACCATCACCTGCACCAGCTTGGCATGATCGTCGATGTTGGCCATCGCTTCCTGCTTCATCTCCATCGGTGCCGCCGCCAGGACGGGCATGGGAGAGAGGATCGAGGCGCTGAGCAGAAGGGCGATAAGTTTCCTGGTGGTCGTCATGCTGATCTCCAATTTTCTTTTGGAACGCTGCGTGTATGCCAGATCGTGCCGGGATAGGGAATGACGGGCCCGCCCGGGAGGGAGCGGGCCCGTTACGCTTACATCTTGAACCGCAGGCCGACGGTGTAAACCCGGCCCAGATAGTCGTAGAGGGCACGGTTGGTATTCGGATAGGCCGGCGTATTGTTGCCGTCCGGACCGTTGCCCACCAGCGGCGGGCTGGTGTTGAAGATATTCTTCGCCGAGAAATATGCCTCGCTGTCGAAATCCCACGCCACGAACGAGTAGGTGATGGAGCTGTCCATGTAGAACGCACCATCGATGCTGTTTAGGTTCGACGTGCGATGCGCCAGCGTAGAGGTCGGGCAACCGGTCGTGCAGACAATCCACTCGTTGGCGTATTTGCCCGCACTCACGCCGCGTCCCAGGAGGAAAAAGGTCCAGGGATCGGTGTGATAGGTCGCGCTGACCTGGTACGACCAGTCCGGCGTGCCGCCGGTATTGGTGCCCGCTGCATCGGTAGGCGGGGCAATGCCGTTGTTGGTGTAGGCACGCAGATAGGTCGTCGCCAGGGCGTTGAGGGTGAGATCACCGGGGATCTCGCCGAACCAGTTGAGGGCGTCCAGCGGCACCTGGTAGGTGACGTCGAAGTCAATGCCTTCCTGCTTCTGCGTGGCAAAGTTGATGGGCTTCAACTGAATGAAGTTGATCGCCGAACCCACGCTGCCCGGACCGCGCACCACACCATCCGACCAGTTGATGTTGGGACAGTAGTTCCCGATGCTTTGGACGTAGCAGAGATCCGTCACGTCCTGCGCCGAGATCGTGCCGATCGAGCCCTTCAGGTTGATGTTGAAGTAGTCGATCGAAGCCGCCAGGCCGGGAATGAAGCTCGGAGTCAGGACGACGCCGGCACCCAGGCTGTTGGCCGCCTCCGGGTTCAGCAGGGGGTTGCCCGTCTGGTTCTGGATGAAGGTATAGGAAGTATTGTTGATCACCACCGTATTGGTACGCCGGGTGCCCGTGGCGAACAGCTCGCTCAGGTTGGGCGCGCGGATGTCGTGCGAATAGGTGGCGCGGAACTTGACGTCGTCGATCGGCTGGTAGTTGGCACCCAACTTCCAGGTGTTGACGCCGCCTGACGTGCTGTAGGCGGTGTAGCGGATAGCGCCGTTGACATCGAGCCCTTCGGCCAGCGGAACCACCGTTTCCAGGTATCCTTCTGCCACCGAATAGTGACCCTGGGTGACCAGGTAGTTGCCGAACAGCCAGCCCGACTGATATGGGGTCGGAACGAAACCGTTGATTGACTCCAGCCGCCATTCGCCGCCGAAGGCGATGGAGATCGGACCGGCCCAGTCCTGGATCGGGTCACCCGACACGTTGAAGCCATAGACCTGCTCGTTCAGGCGCTGCAGGCGGTAGGGCGTGCCCAGCACATAGCCCAGGCCTTTCTGGAAGTCCGCCGCGCTCTGCATGCCGCCATCGATACCGATGCGCGACAGTGGCGAACAGCCGTTCGACGGGCTTGTCAGGCTGCTGCGGCACACGATGGTGCCGGCCGGCACGCCCAGGGCGTTGCCGGCCGGGGCGAACACCGCGTCCTGAGCCAGGGCCAGCTTGGAAGAATTCCACAGCGGGGTTTCCTGTTCGCGGGTGTTGGTCATGCTCGCCTGGGCGAAAAGATCCCACGTCCAGTCGGTGTCGAACAGATTGGTGGTGCCGTCTGCACCGGCGGCGAAGCGCTGCGCCTCGCGGCCGTTGCGGCTGCCCGACTTGGGAAAGCCCGCATTGGTCGAACCCATGTTGAGCGAGGCCAGATTGTTCGCCGCCATGTAGTCCCGGATGCTTTGCGGCAGGAAGGCGTTGTCGGCCTTGATGGCGATGCCCGGATACTGGGGAGGCTGCATGTAATAGCTGCGCCCCTTGTAGCGGGTGACCGAACCTTCCACCCACAGTTCGATGTCCGGGGTGATGTAATAGCTGCCCCGGCCATAAAGGCTTTCGCGGTTTTCGCCGGCAGCCAGCGAGCTGGTGCCGCCATAATTGTCCTGGGTGACCGCGGTATCGCCGCCGATCATCCACGGGCCCGTCACCGTGCCGTAAGCCAGGTTGTTGACGGCGCCGTTGACGCCAAAATAGGTTCCCCGGAGCAGGCTCGAATTTGCGCCCCCCGTGGTCACCGAATTCAGGACAAGGCCGCCTGGCGCCACCTGGCTGGAGCCGATGCCCTTCTGGATCAGATAGAAGGGCTGACCATTGGTCGCCGTATAGGCGGGGTTCTGGACTCGAAAATAGCCCTGCTGATTCCACTTCGGGTTATAGTCATAAATCCCCTGGATCTGGGTCCACTCCCCCGACACCAGCAAGTGCGCCTTGCCGCCCAGGAAGTCACCGCCATAAGTCAGATTGGCCTTATAGTTGGGCCGCAGGGCATTGTACGTCTCGCCGTACTGCATGCTGCCCTTCAGGCCGGTATAGTCCTTGTCGAGGATGAAGTTCACCACGCCGCCCACCGCGTCAGAGCCGTAGTCGGCCGAGGCGCCGCCCGTGACCACGTCAACGCGCTTCACAAGCTGTTGCGGAATGGTGTTGACGTCGATTTCACCGGTCGAGGCCGAGGCCGGCGTGCGGTGACCATCCAGCAGCACCAGGGTGCGGTTGGCGCCAAGCCCGCGCAGGTTCAAGGAGGAGACACCGGCCAGACCGTTGGAAAGGCTGCCCGCCGAGGTGTCGGCCTTGGTGCTGGCCTGCAGGGCGGGAAGCTGATCGACGAATTCCGCCAGGTTGGCGGGTGCCCTGGCGTCGATCTGGTCGGCGCCGATGACTGTCACCGGAGTCGGGGCGTTATAGCCGTTACGCACGACGCGTGTGCCAGTCACCGAGACTTCTTCGACGGGTGCTTCAGCCTGGGCGACCTGGACCTGCGCGACCTGGGTCGGCGCGGTCCCGGCACTGTCTTGGGCCAATGCACTGGGGGCCGTCAG
>Ga0209935_1000607_pt1 | contig 79044 bp, 91 predicted proteins | sample ThiBio_1000_plan_2_FD_183958 | JGI IMG/M metagenome (GOLD analysis project Ga0209935, IMG submission 183958) | Wastewater bioreactor microbial communities from Cape Town, South Africa - Thiocy_cont_1000_plan (SPAdes) | ecosystem: Engineered > Bioreactor > Thiocyanate-remediating >... | reverse complement strand
TTGAGTGCAGGAAAAAAACATATCTGTAGATGACGACACTACCGTTGTGTTGATCGGATTGGTTACCACGTGCTAGTGTTGTTTTGTTTTGTTGACTATTTTTTCGCAGATCGTCGTTTTGACATGAGAACTCGCAATATTTTGTTTCAAAAAAACTAGTTCGATTTGCTTTATTTTAGTACGCCGAAAAAAATCGAGGATTGTATGCCTCAACAAAACTCACCCAAAAAAATGGCAATTGCGGTTCAGAATGAAAAAGCAAAACCTTCGAACGGAACAACTCTTCGACAAATTCGACGTACCAAACCTGACCTATGTCGATTAGCAACATTTAAGAATTGGAAAGATAATACACAGAGTATAATATCGCCGGTATTACTGGCAAAAGTTGGTTTTTCTTATACAGGAAGAAGTGATCGTGTTACATGTGAGAGTTGTAATTTGGAAATTGACTCATGGAAACCAGGAATGGATCCAAAACAAGAACACATGGAGCGTAGTCCACAATGTCCATTCGTATTGAATCAACAAGAACTTTTTTCTCGAAATGGTACTGTGCTATTCTTAAACTAAACCTAATAGAAGTTCACAATTTGAGATCTATAGTTTTATTGCAAAGATAAAAATAAAGCAGATTTTCATAAGTTTCGTTTTGTTTATGTATTCAGATCAAATTGGAAGCAACATAAGATCATCAATCATAGCGAGACATGTTCCTAATTCAGACAATAGAGGGTATATGGATCGTGGTGGTGGTGGTGCTGCTGCAGTTGGTGAAACTATCAATCTTACTCAAGAGATCCATTTTATTAGTATTCTAACAAGTGAAATATTAGATCGAGCTCGTACTTACACATTTTCAAATTGGCCTTCGATTACTCCAAGTGCACAAGACATGGCTTGTGCTGGTTGGTGGTACACCAATATTTCCGATCGAGTCATCTGTATTCATTGTGACACAATGTTTCACAGTTGGACGGAAAACGATAAACCATACGATATCCATCGACTGAAGTCTCCTCGATGTTACTATGTCAGAATGAAAGAAGAAACTCAACCAAATCAAATAACTCCGAATCAACCTCCAATACCAGAAGCAAATACAACATTGACACAAAGACCCAATGGACAATCCATTGTTGGCGCTATTCACGCAAATTATGCTCAAATTTTTAATCGTCGTGACACTTTTAAATCGTGGCCAGAAAGAGAACCAGACCAATATCCGCCTATTGATTCATTTGTCGAAGCTGGTTTCTTTTATACTGGTAAAAGATTTTCATTGATTAAAATGATTTCTTAAATTCTATTCTATTGAAATCAGGTGACAAAACAACTGTCCGTTGTTTTTATTGCAATGGAGCTCTTCGAAATTGGCAAGCAGGTGACGATCCGAAGGTCGAACATGCTCGATGGTTTCCTCAATGCTCATATATTCGTCAATTTATTGGAGAAAATCTTTATCAAGCTATTCAACGTAAAAATTCCGAAATTCGTGGTATGTTCACCGAAGAAACAAAAAGAAATCTACGAATTGCTTTTGATTTATTTTAGCACAACAAAATTTACAAAATAGTGATAGTGAATCGCCACAGATATTTCCGTGGACCAACGACGAAATCGATCGAATGGTAAAAGCTCGTCTCGATTTACCAGTTGTAGAAAAACTTCGTCAAGAAGGCTACAGCATGGCTATCATACGGTAATTATTCTACTCACGTGTATCTAAAGCTAAATGTTTACTTGTTTTTTTTTGTATATTCTTAAAGAAAAGTTTACGATATGCAATTACGTTTCAAAAGTAATTTTCACAGAATCAAATCTCTTGAATATCTAACTGAATTGTTTTCTGTAGAGGACGATTTCAAAACTGACGTTGATCTACGTGTTGCATGTCTAATTTTAGACAAACAAGTTAAGTTAATCAATGGCAACGAAGCAAATATTCTCATTCCAAAACATTGGCTAAAAACATATCTCGATGATCAAGCTAAACCAGCTATTGATCCGCCGAAACCCGATATTAAATCTACAACAATAACAACTGTCGAAAGTCAAAGTAAGAGAGAAGAAAAAGAAAAGATCGTTGTTTTATTTTTGTTTTGTTTGTTTTTCTAATGAAGAAACCGAAACTCCGAAGATAGTAAATGCAATCGCTGCAAGACCAAGAGTACTGCCGAAAAACCGTAAGTATTTACCTATATCCTATTCAACAGAATTTTCTCGTTCTTTTCTAGAATCCGACGAACAGAATGTTTGTGTTTTGTGTCTCACTACGGAACGTCAAGTAGCATGTCTACCATGCGGTCATCTAACTAGTTGTGTTGCGTGTGGACATAGTCTTAAAGTCTGTCCGATTTGTCGTGCTGCAGTGAAAGCTTTCGTTCGAATTTACATTTAAGTTTGAAAAAATACTATTTCTGGTTCATATTAATGTAACAATGTGTACCCATACTGGAAGCAATTACCATTTTTTTTTCTATTTCTTTTGTTCATTAATCTTTTCTCTTAATTAATCTATCAATCTTGCAGTATTAAACGCAGTTTTCAATGCTGTTGTTAATTATTTTCAAGGACTTTAATCCGCAGAAAATATTCCCGCACACGAATTGATTGATGTCAATCAAAAACAACAAATATTTTTTTTATCGATCATCGGGGAGCTTGGGGATTACTCAAACGAATCAAGCTGCGAACTTGATCTTGCTCTTGTTCACAAAACCGTTCTATGATAAAACTCAGCAAGCTCAAGGATATGAATTCATTCCAAAGGAAATCATCGTCAAGTTTAAAAAATATATTGTTTTTGAATGAAATCAATTAATTACAACCTTATAAACAAGCAACACTCTACTTTTATTTTTCAATTGTAAATAAAAGTAGAATGTTGATCATTTTTCTTTTTTAAATTAAATATATTCTTGACTTCAACATAATTCAAAATAAAATTACTGAAAAACATAGACTTACATTTAATTTATTAACAGATCGATCTCGTGATCATCGTCTATCGTGTACGATGAAAAAAAATAAATGCAATCAAGGTTTTGCGAACGGCAATGTTTTTTTTTTCTTTGTCCCACAGTGGAACAGTTGATTACTCATCATCGCTGTCTTAGTCATAAGAGGACGTCATAAAACTATCAGATGTCTGGATATAAATGTAAATAACTCAAAATTTATTAACTGATAAGGACAAATCCTTTTCTTTTTGAGCAAATATTTTTAAATTGACTTGATAAACGAAGTAACTATAAATTAGCCTGATCAATATTTATTGTTTATTTTGTATCTGTGAACTAATAATGTCAATATACCGGCAAGAATCGAACGACATGAACCAGATAAATTTTTACTTGATCAGTATCAAATTAATTTGTTTCAATATTTATTAGATAGAAAAGCAATCGTTCCTATTTAAATTATTCTTTAAAATAACATTACACTCAGAAAACAGTATATAGACAAAATGTTGAGTTCAATCGTGATCATATTCATAGCTATCTTAACTGATTTTCCATCAAGTTCACGTAAGCCATGTTTTGAAGTAACAATTATAAACAAACTTATTTCACATTTCTGTTTACAATAGAATATTATAATTTGCCGAAATTCTGCCCTACTGCAAAATGGAATCCAAATGGAACCATTTATCCAAGTAGAAGCAAAGAGTTAAATCGCCCTCGTAACATTTTCGTTGATATCGAAGACACAGTATATGTATCATATGATGAAACTGGTCTTGTCGTTGTATGGCTTCATGGAACAGATAACCCGTCAAAAATTTATAATTCCACACTATTGGTAAATGATGAATCAAAGATGTCAAATTTTTTTTCAAAGTTGATTGAATATATCACGGAAGTTGTGAGTAAATATTTGAATGGATGGAAATTTTGGTCATGGGGATCGAACGAGCCATCTGACGAAAGTATGATTCCTTTCAATATATCTAATAGCCTTTTTGCTACTTCGAATGAAAGTATATACATTGGTGATGGTCACAATAAGCGTATTGTTAATTGGGAAAATAGGACGGATTTCACCACAATCGAATTAAATAATCATTCTCCATGCTATGGACTTTTTGTTGATCTTAATAATACACTTTATTGTTCGTCACGAGGAAGTCATGAAGTGATTAAGAGAATGTATCCGTATGAAAATAATCAATGGACAATTGCAGCAGGTACCGGTTCCAGTGGATCAACATCGGAAGCATTGAACTCGCCTTTCGGAATCTTCGTAGCTAATAACTTTGATTTGTACGTCTCCGATTGGGGTAACAATCGAATTCAACTTTTCAAATATGAAGACTTAAATGGATCAACAGTTCTAGACAATCAAGTACCAATTGATGAAAATCCATTAAAACATCCGACAAGTCTTATACTTGATGCAGATGATAATCTTTACATTGTGGATAGTGAAAATCATCGAATAGTCTTTGTTTCAGCAGACCAAAAAGTATACAAATGTCTCATCGGATGTTCTAGAAAACCGGACTCAGGACATGATCATCTAAAATTTCCAACGTCTATCAGTTTTGATAGTTCCGGCTCTATCCTTGTCAGCGATACTAATAATAACCGAGTTATGAAATTTCAATATCAATCATCATTATGCAGTAAATATACAAAGTTTTAAAAATGTTGATGATATGCATTTTAACCTAGAAACGACAATAACAAGTACGACATCGGAAAACTTGATTTCAACCGAAAACACCATATTTACAACAAAACCAGAAGATAGTGTTCTAGAAGAATCAACAAAACTACAAACAGTTACAACTACATCAGATTACTTTGTTCCTAACGATTGTTCGGATCCAAATTTTATTGGTAGTCAATGTGATATTCCAGCAAATCCATGCGATCTACTGAATCCCTGTTCAGATCGTGATAGTTGTATTAACGATCCGACGCAACCACGTGGATATACTTGTAAAATAAAACCTGCCAATCCTTGCCAATCAAATCTTTGTATCAATAACGGTACTATCATTCGTATAAAAAATACTAATACGTTCCTTTTTATTTAAAGGCACTTGTGTTCAATTGAATGAGACAAATTTTCGATGTGATTGCGTTGAGCATCGTACTGGTGCTCGTTGGGAATTTTGGATTGATTATTGTCAGAATATAGTTTGTTTTAACCAAGGACGCTGTCGATCAGTTCCTCCAAGTTATGTATGTGATTGTATATCATCTAGTTTTTCAGGTCGACACTGTGAAAATGTTGCAAATAGCATTGCTATTCGTCGATATGTATCTTCAACACTCGGATACATTGGTATAACTGCATTGTGTAGTGTGGCTGCTTTTATTATCATTATGGACGTTCTTAAATATGGTTTCGGCATTGATCCTGTTCATACAGACCGTGAACTAGTTCGTCGGAGAAGAAATCGTAATCGATAAGAAAAAAAAAACTTTAGTGACATCTTTGATTTATTTAACTTTTTACTTCTATTTTTCCGTGTCTTGTTTTTTATTAAATTTTCAACTACCGACAGATGAAGTAAATAAATTGATAGTCGCGAAGTATGTTTTTTTTCTTCTTCGTCTATCCAAAGATTTTCTCTTCATTCAAAAAAAAAATAACGATTTGATTTCGTTCGTTTATGAGTCGGTCGTTCATATGACCAATTATAAATACTCGTTTTTTTTTCGTTCGTTCTTTTACTTACTCCTTGGGCTTTTTTTTTCAAAACCTCTAACGGAAGTATAATGTTATCGCTATAGAAACAAATTCGTTTGATATTTCAATTATTTTCCTATTAAATCAGTAAAAATGTATCAAAGGTATGTCAACTAACTAATTTATTCACATACAAAATGGGCTCGTTAAAATTTTAAATATTTTTTCCCACTAGACTTCAGCAAGTCGATGCATCAAATCCAACAGAAATGCCACCAAATATTTGTTGCGAAGAACATCGACGGCAATTATCAAAATTTTCTGAGCTAGCACAGTTATTACCTCATATTGATATGACAAATTTAGCATTTTATTTCGCTCGGCAATGTAAAAATAATAAGAAAGCTGCACGAACAGCACGACGTTTGACAGCTATTTCTCAACGATCAACAATATCGTCGACAACTGACGATAAAAGTACATCACCATTTCATATTGTCGATCGTCTTCTTGCTGCACCAACATCGATCTATGCTCCAGAATTGAATTCTCGTTCATTTCATGAGATTTGTTCTCGAGACGATTTAAATCGTTCATTTAAACGTTATGTTGAAGCTCTCACACTCAAAGATTACAGTATTATTCCATATGCATTCGATGTTCAGTTGAAATATCGTTCATTATCATTTCTATCTAAACAACAAATTTACAATCGTCTCATGTCAATGACACGCATACATTTAAAAGAAACGAAAATCAATCGAGTTCATAAAGGTTCAATGATACATGTACATTCAATTGTCGATCCATTCGTAACTCCACGATCGATTCAATCGATAGTTGAAGATGAAAACGGCAATGTCATACGTTTGGCTATTTATAATTGGTATACGATTTTAACTGATCAATCGATTGAATGTATTCGAAATCGTATCAAACGTGAACGACATTTTATCATTGGCAATCCGTTTGTTAAAATGGCTGCTGATGGTCTATTGATTCTACGTGTCGATAATCCTCGATTAGAAATATGGTTTAGTGATTACGAAAAAGAACTCGAACAAATGAATGCGGATAAATTACGTGATTTAGGAAATAAATGTTTTCATAATAATGAAATCTACGGTGCAATTGATTATTATTCGCTTGGTTTAATTAAAAGTCCAAATGATACACGAATTCTTAGTAATCGTGCTGAATGTTATCTACAAGCACAATTATCTCACTTAGCATTGGACGATTGTGAACGTATTCTCGATATTTGTACAAAAACTCCGACCGAAGAAAATCACGATAATATTTTCACATGGAAAGTTCATTATCGAAGGATGCGAGCTCTGCTCGGCTTACAATTATATGATCAAGCAAAGTTAGCCATCGATTCGATACTTGAATGTACACAAGATGCTTCATCGACGTCGAACGAACTTGTCGAACATTTTCGACGTATACTTGAAAATGATATTCCACGTTTGCAGAGAGAAGCACAAGGCAATTATGATATGTTCGATTTAATGTCGGGCAAAACGAAACGAATCGATGAATTTTGTGCAGAATTCGAAAGAACAAATGTCTATGAATTTCGACAATGTGAAGATCCAGTAGGAATTAAACTGATATTCATTTTTTTTCTTTTGCTTATTTTGTTTTTGTTATGTAGAAAAAAGGTTTCGGTATGTTTGCATTGTGTTCATTGAAACCTGGTACTTTACTGTTAGTCGAACGACCCTATGCATTTGTTCATACGAAATCAAATGAAACATTAGTCGATGATCGATCGCATTTGATCACATTTTCTATAACACAAAAATCTGAACATCGAAATCCTGATGAAAGTTCAGTTAACGGCGGTAAATATCTCCGGCAAACAGTTCTTGAACTTCTCAGACAACTCGAAACTCGTATACTCATCGATCAACAACAATTCATCGATAAACTCTCTCATCTATCACCTATACGTGATAAACCATTGCGAAAGAAATCCGATGATGAAGATTACTATCTACTTCCGTACAAAACATTCCTAGAAATCTTCGAACGAAATGTTATCAGCACCGGTCTTTGGCCTAAACTAGCTCGATTTAATCATTCGTGTCTACCGAATTGTTTCTATATGATTATTAATCATCTCTGTTTTCTCAGTGTTATTAAACCAATTGAACCTGGTGATGAACTAACTATTTCCTATTTACCTTCAGTATATAGTTCGTATATTGAACGAACAATTCGACTACGTGACTATGATATCGATGAATGTCTATGTAAATTATGTGATTTTGATCGAAATATGGGTCAATCTGATATGCAACAATTATGTCGACAATTCGAAGAAAATGAAGATGATGAAGAAAAACGTCGTCTTACATTTAAACATTTAATCCGTCAATATAGTATTCATCGACCATTAGGTTTTGTCGAACAAATGAGTCAATTGAAACGTTCAGTTACAATGAATATCTTTCTTGAACAAATTAAACACGGTTATCTTGCATATCCATATATATTAAATTATTTTTTATCACATTTAAATAAATATGATAAATTACGAACTATGATCGATAAATTTCGTCAAGAATTTGCTTACTTCAATTGGAATATGGATAATAATGATAGTGATAATCAAATCAAACAATTGACAGATAACATACCGTTATTTATTAATTTTCTTCAAGATTAAATATCTGTTTTGTTTGTTTTGCGGACTTTTTTTTCTGTATGAAATTTTATTCAATTTTCGAATTTGAAGTTTAGTAGCAAAAAACATCATAGTATTCATAACCACGTGCCTTAATAATTCATTTCAATCGAATCAAGGACATGTGTTGAATACAATCATGTTGCTTTCGTTTTCGAATTCTGCATGAAGAACTATTGACGATTTCCGGATATCCAACATTTCTTGTTCCATCAAACAAGATTAACGATCGTTTGAGAGAAGAAACACAAGTTTTTTATCGACGACAAACTAACATTACTAAAGCGATTCAATCGTGTATATATATACAACCAGCAAGAGAGAGAGAGAGAGAGAGATGCTAGAATTGTAGCGGAAGAGACTTTCATTTAAAAAAGTAACATATGATCGTATGCTTTCGCTCTCTTTTTTTTGTTCTTAATTGACAAAATGTATGAGTATATGAACAACACGCACATACATATGCGCAACTAATGATGTTAAGCTTCTTAATCACGAAAGTATACAGAGATATATTCGTTTTTCAATTGTACGCTAGTCATTAGATTCTAAAATCAATAATGAGCTACGAAAATGCAATAATCGATTAAGACTTTAAATTATGTTTAAGAAAACGCCTTACTACAATTTTATGATTGATAAGACTCAATCGTAGTAGCACAAAAAGAAAACGAGATCATTATGCATTTATTTAAGATTTTCAAATTAACTATTTGTTCAATTGATAAATCAAAATAGAGAATGCACAGATATTTGATTATTTTATTGCTTTTATAATCGATTTCAGATTTCAAGATATTTTTTGTTATCTATTCATTTACGTATGTATTTCTTAGTCGGTTGATGAGGGGGGAGCATTCAAATATGTATATTTAGCATGACCCCTGGACAACGATCACGATATGCATGTACTTTTCTTATTTTTTCAGTTGCTTTCTGAATAGTAAGTATGTGGAGGTTGATGATAGAGCGATGGGGTAGATGTCGACAATATATTTCTTTTTGTTTGTCGACGTCTTCTTCTTTTTTCTTCTTCTTGGCACGCATTCAAGTAAGTAAGAAGTTGCCTCTTCTTCTATTCTCTTCTCTCTTTTTTTTCTTTCTCTTCTTCGTTTTACCCCCTGGATAACAGAATGTATACAGCCATTTCATCGGCCCTATAATAATAATTCCAGATCGTTTTCTTCTTCTTCTTCTAGTAGACAATGTTATAGGGGTTGCTGTGTGTTACTGACTTTCTTTCCTTTCTTCTTCTTTTTCTCCATTAGTCACGTGACGAGTATACGAGAACACGTACAAAAGAGAGTGAAAAATAGATTTTTTTTCTCTTATTCACTCTCTTTGTCTGTTGCGTTCGGCGCGTGTTTTTGCTGTCTAGAAAAAAATATATAGTCGAATCATTCATCATTCAGATGTGTTAGAATAAGAGCAGCACAAGCCCATTCACCATCACCATCACACGCGCCCGAGCGTCTTACAACAAACAAAATTTAACATCAAGCGCAGCAACAGCACAAACGAAAATAAATAAAAACATCTCCGTCGTGAACCAACGCGCTCATTAATAAACAAACAAATAAACAACAACAAGAACAACATCAATATCAACAATATATTAATTATATATTAGGTTAGCATGTCATCAAACGACGTTGCAACAAACCAAAATCAAGGATCAGATCAAAAATCTGATGCCAACAAACAAGATCAAGCCGGTTCGGGCACTGATGATCCAAAACAAATCAATGGTAAAAATGTCGTCGGTGCGTAAGCAGCAACTTGTTTTTCTCTTTCTTCCTATTCTTTTATCATGCACATATATGCGTGTGTGAGTGTGTAACGCGCCTTTCGAAGCAACAGCTTGTAACATTGATTAATATCATTTGCTTTTCTCTTTTAGCAACCAAAGTAACCGGTACAGTCAAATGGTTTAATGTTAAAAGCGGCTATGGTTTCATCCATCGGTAGATTGATTCTTTTCATTGTTGTTGATTATTTATTTATTTGTTTGTTTGTTTGTAGAGAAGATACAAATGAAGACATCTTCGTTCATCAAACAGCTATTGTTAAGAACAATCCACGAAAGTACTTACGTAGTGTTGGTGACGAAGAAAAAGTCGAATTCGACATTGTACAAGGTTGGTTATTTTCGAAAATGAAACATTTGTTCATTCGGACGGCTTTTTGTTTTTTTTTCTCGTATTTGCAGGCGAAAAAGGTTTAGAAGCCGCAAATGTAACTGGTCCAAATGGCGACAGTGTTCAAGGTTCGAAATATGCCGCTGATCGTCGACAATTCAATACACGTGGCACCTTCCGAGGAGGACGAGGTGGTGGCGGCAATGGCCGACCGCCATTCCGTGGTCGTGGCGGACCTTTCCGAGGTAAATGATAAATACTAATGAGAAGACTGTTCATAAAGGATAATTTTGAGGTCGAGGAGGCGAGTTCGATGGTGGCTTTAATCCTGAGTTTGGCCAACCATATGAATCGTTTGGTCCACCAGTGTTTGGTCGACCACCATTAGATTTCGGCGGTCCTATGCATCGAGGTAGAGTCCAACAAGGACATTAGAAACTAAAATCGATTTACTTTCGTTTAGGTCGTGGACGTCCACCACTCCGAGGCGGCTTTGGATATGACGGCAATTTTTCAGGTAGAATATCTGTTTTTCCTCCGGTCTAATCTATTTTTTTTTCTGCTTTTATTAGGTCGTGGACCACGAGTATTTCGTGGCCGTGGAGGTCCAATGATCGGCGGTCCAATGGGTCCAGTTCCAGGACCAATGGGACCACCAATGGGTATGTTGCGTTTTAAATCATAAATAGAAAACTAAACCGTTTTTGTTTTAGGCTTCCGTGGACGAGGTGGATTCCGTGGTCGTGGTCGAGGCCGAGGTCGTGGCCGTGGCCGATTCTTCCGAGGAGCTCGTCAAGGAAACCGTAATTCAGGAAGCAATGTAAGCATTCATATTTTTGCTCTCGTACAGAAAAAAGCAAAACAAATCTATTCGATCGATTCATTTAGAACGAAGATAATCAAGCCGGCGGTCAAGATGCTGGTCAATCATCAGTCTAAACAACCGTAAAACAAAGCATAAGAAGAATAAATATACAAAACAAAAAAAACAAAATAAAAATAAAAGAAACATTAACATCAACCAAGAAAGAAAACTCAAGCGTCGTTTTTATCTTATTTCATTTCTTCATTATTTTATTCTCTAAACTTTTTTCTGGTCATCGTTTTTGCATTTGTGTATTAACTTGTTAGTATTTCTTCATGTTAAAAACACATTATAAAATCATTGTCCTGTTTAAGTCGTTGATTTTGTTTGCGTTTTCGTGAGAAACTTCTAATCATTGACATCATCACTTATCATCATATTGTTTCTCTTCTTAGGTTTTCTTTTTCTTTTTCTCTCTCTCTTTTTTTTTCATTGTGAATGAGTGAACAGAAGCTAAAAAAGAATGAAATAAAGTAATGAAGAAAACAAAAACTACAACAGTTTTCTCTACTCTTCTTTTTAATTTAAAAATTTATTCAAATCAAATGACAATATAGACTTAACTCTTTCCGTATTGTTTTCCCTGGTCGGAAAGATGCTGTTTTGTCATTATTTGTTTTTACTTTTGTGCTGAAAATGAATTTCATTATTGAGAAAAGATGCCGATCGATCGCACGTCTCATCTTGTTGCCCAAGAACCAAAACCGAATGGTCAACATCGTTCATTCTATCGTGCATTCTCACAATTTCTTTGTTCGAATATGGGCCTTATTATTATCGTTTTTGCCTACAGTATCGGCGGAGCTTTTCTTTTCATTCTACTCGAACAGTATATCGAATTACAAAATTGTCAACAGGCAAATTGTAAGTCGTATGAAATCGATCTGTTTAAATGCTTTTTGTTTGTTTTCGAAATTAGTGTTAGAAAATGTGTCGATTTCGAATATATCCGAATCCATGTATAATTACGTCATTATAGCCGACGATGAAGATATAACGGTGATTTACGATGAGATTGTTTCCTATTTGGAAAATTTTACTAATGATATTTACGATCGACGAGATGAGTTTCGTTATACAGGTCAAGATTGTTTGACAGTCACTGGTTGGACATTTCCTTCGGCTTTACTTTTTACGATTACCATCATGACATCAATCGGATTTGGACATGTTACTCCAACATCATGGTAAACTTTGATTTTTTCTATTCATGAAAAGTTTTTGTCTTTAAAAAAAGGGAAGGGCAAATCACCTGTATTTGCTATGCATTGATTGGCATTCCAATTTTTTTACTTTGCTTAGCAAATCTTAGTTCGATATTAGGTGATATGTTTCGTTTTGCATATTCATCATTTCTTCATTGTATTTGTTGTTGTTGCCGAGTTTATGCACGTACAAATCGTCGTCGTTTCAATCCACGAAAAGTCAGCAAACGACATGGCATTCAATATGTTGGAAAAACTTCGACGGATCCATCGTGGCCAGATGATCTCAAAGAGAATGCCGATGGTGAATATGATGATGATGATGGTGGTGATGAAATCGACGATGATTTCAATGATGTTTTCGATCGTATGGAGAGACGAGTACCGATTCTTGTTGTCGTTTCGATTATTATCAGTTATGTTTGTTTGGGTGCGATTATGTTTAAAAATACCGAAGGTTGGACAATGACTGAATCAGTTTATTTTTGTTATGTTACTTTATCAACAATGGGCTTCGGAGATTTTGTATGTTGAAATCAAAACGATTTGAATTTGCAATTGAATATTTTATTTAGGTACCGGGAATAACATCAAGTGGAACGAATAGTCTACGTTTTTTTGGTGCTTGTCTTTATATTATCATTGGATTAGCTATCCTTGCAATGTGTTTTGATTTAATCAAAGAAAGTATTGTCGACAAATTCGCTTGGTTTGTTCATTTATTTGATAAATTCGAGAAAGATTATATTTATGTTTTCTTTTTGTTGTCAAAAAGGCTTGCAAGTAAATTAGGAGTTGCCAGTGACGATGACGAAGACGATGACGATACGGATAATCCAGTTCGATACAGTAATTTTCAATATTCAATACCACGAGATTTACTGGACCATCGACAAATGCATACAGCACTCGATGGTCGGCTTTCAGAATCACCACCTGCTTATGATGATGCTAACGATGATGATCAATGGCTCAAAGATATCAGAGATAAACCCTCGTCACCAACTGTAAAAAAACGTTAAACATTTCCGAATATATTTGACTTTACGTATTTCTTTCTCTCTCTCTCTTATTCACACGCGTATATATTTTAAACAAAACAAATAAAAGACCTATTTCTCTGAATCACAGAATCATTTTATTCGTTTAAAAAAATGACATCGTTAAATGCAGCCTTAAGCTTTCTGTCTCATATTGGCTTTTCTAAATGTCAATCGTCGGATTTAATGAAGAAATTCGATAATAACATGTCATGTTTAATGATCTGTTCGAATGGCGAACTGATTCAAGATGGTCTTTCATTAGATTATCGTCTTCGTTTATTACGTGCTATTCGTTGTTTTCATTTCGAAAAATGGTCGAAATACTTCATGAATAATTTTCATTATGACGATAATCATGATTCATTTGAAAAATTCGTTTATCATCTAATTAAATTTCATATTTGGATCATCTATTGTTCATGGACATTAATTTATATTGAAAAATATGTTGTATTTACGACAGATATTAATGAAGAAACTCTTCGAATATTCTATGAAAACATTCAACGATTAAAAGTAACAATCATTCGATTGAAACAAATGATTGTTGAAATAAAAAAATTCATTTAAAACTCAAAGTCAACACACGCACAAGCTTTGTTTGTTGTTGTTTATCGATCTATGGCCGATTCATCGACAGCTTCAATGTATTGAACATCATCAGTATTATGCGTAAGAATCGACGCAATTAATGAAACAGAAATAAATAAAGTTGCACCACAATGAAGACCATATGCCCATTGGAGATAATAGATTTGATGATGATAACTTAATGGAATAAAAACTAAGATAAAACAATCGATTAAACAAATAAATAAATGTAGAAATATGGTACATAACCAATATCGATAACGAATTGATGTTGATGATTTCATAAGTGAGAATGTTGCCATTAGAATCGAAGCAATGCCGAGAATAAATGAAAGAATAATTAAGAGACCTGTAAGTGGTATTGAAAATATATTTCGATCATAGATAAAACCGCCAAGAAAACAATCGATTGATACTTTAGTTGAAAGAAAATTCTCTCGAATTAAACGTTTCTCACAACTAAACAATGGACCATAATGACCGATTTTTGTTTCAATCCAAAATGATGTTAATATAGCAATGAATAAAAATAAACAATGAAAACTTGTAAAAAATATAATTGCGACTTTAACGGGCGATACGATATAGATGCGTTCAAATTTAGCACGAGGCGCATACATTGTTTTTTCTTACTGATCGATATGTGATGTACGATCGAAGAGAATGATGTATTTATCTATTGAGATTTGTTTCCTTTGGATAGGGATCGGAATAACAATATTTTCTCTTCTTTAACGAAGAGAAAAACAGAAGAAAAAGAACATTATCATCCACTAACATTTCATCCATCATCTCTTATTTGTACGATTTATTTGCATCATAAAACAGACCCGTTTTTATCAATATTACTGGGAATATCGGAAAAAAAACACATGAGATTACGGATGAATGATAACATGACAAACCATTAGTGATGATTATCAATAAAACAACTAAGTGCAGATTAATTACGATGTATTTTTGAGTTGTTTCGATTAAAAAGAAAAGATTGTTATTGATGAATAATAATTAGGGTCAATATTAATTTAACTTAATCAAATACGTAGAAAAACAAAACTATTCTATTTTGCCCAATTTTTGTTGTTGTTGTTGTTGTTAGTATCGAAGGAGAAATTAGAAAACAACAAACATTGAATGCCAGTGATATGCTGCGAGATTGACTCATGGTGAGAAAGAGAGAACGAGGGAAAGAAAAGGTTATGTCTTTTGTTTCATATAGTATTTGACATTACTATTATTTATTCTTGTAAATAAAAAACAATGATATCAAAAGAACGTTCATTTGAACAGATCTGAAATATGATTGTCACGAAAAGTCTATTTTAACAATTGTACTGTTGATATTTTGTCTAGAAGATAATCCCTAAAGTAATTAAACGTTTAAGTTCAATCAGTGATTATATGATTCTATTCTCAAGTGTACCTCCCACAATGTCCATAGTTTGCAAAAAAATTGTACTTGAAACTAATTAGGTCATGCTGTTATTTTGAAATTTTCATTGATTTCTATGTTTCAAGAGAAGAACCTCGATGCGCACACTCCTCCTTTCTAATCAGAATCATTTTTTTCTGTCAACATTTGTCATTCGAGTTTTCTATCATTAATATTTCTCTCTTTCAACAAGAGAATATTTGTCATCATTTGATAAAGTACTATGACCAAATCACCAAAAGATAATCTCTCATTTATGAACAATAAGATCTATCGAGCATATACGTATAAAATCGTTTGGACTAGAATTCGTTATTGTTATACAATAAATCATAAACCAAGAATGAAAATCAAAGAATAAGACAGAGGTATTCCTATATCTGTCATATTGGCAGAGTTTTCGAAATTTTCTTTTTCTTTTTTTGAAAATGATTGATTAGTATGAAGATGGGAAATGTAAAGTACATCGTTTATTTCTGTTCGATTACTTTGTAGACAAACAAAATCTCGAGATTTATTTGATGTATTTTTTCTCGAATTAACACAAGATCATTAACACTTTTATTTCTATCATTGTTCTCATGATTAGCTTTGCACATTACAAGTAAATGTTGATCTTGAGAATAATATGAGCAAATCTATCGAAAGAAAGAAAAAAACATTTCTGGAATCATGATATTAAAATACAAAATAAATAAAACCATCAATGTCAAATATTTTCTGATCGCACGTACGTTGCGTTAAGTACTCATTGAAATTTATTTTCAGAACAGAAAAACAAAGGTTGTTTCACATCAGCCCACCAATGTCGCCAAATAGAAAGTATTTCCGCTGATAAAACACGTAGATCAAATCGGATATACAATTATGAAATATATCAAAGCGTTGGAAGTTAGAAAACAATTTTGTTGTTTCTGTGTCTCTTATATTCTCTTTGTCTTATTCGTAGTTTCTTTGCTTTGATTCCCTTGTGTATATGCAATAGAAGAGAACATTCCTTGCTGTCAACATCAAAGTAGATGAAATCATGAGATGAAAGCTGACAAAGTTCGAGAACATCTCATAAAGATGATTATTGTTTGGTAGATCAATGAGTTTATCTTATCAAAAGAACTGTCTGTTAATCTATATCTATTTCTTTCTTCATATTTATATGATTGCACATCTTGCTATTACGTTAGCACTTACATCATTGTTGATTAGATGTTCACATCTAAAATAGTTTACATATGCTAAATTTCTTTTTCTTTTTTTTTTTAACTTCATTTAGTTATGTTTGTTTAGAATAACGAATGAGGTGTCGATATTCTTGTTGACAGTCAAAGAAGATATCTTTTAACGTACAATCTTCGATAATTGTATATCAATAGGCTGTTAGGTACGTTAAAAGGGTAAGAAGCAAAACAGAGATATACTATAAACAAGTCTCGAAGTCATAGTAGAAATTCTATTAATTCTGAGAGGAAAAAAGTCGGTTGTGAGAAAAACAGAATAATATGGAGAGATATCAACAATTGAATATAAGTTCCATCCATTTACTGACGATTTATGTATATAAATAGAGAAAAAAGGTTAGTGATGGGAGATGTATTGGAATCCATACACATAGTCAAGAAGAAAAATAATTACCCGATAGTATTCGTATGGTCATAATGTCTTACTAAACAACAAACTTTCTCTCGCCCTCTCGGTCTTTTTTTTGTCTTTCGTTGTTTTTCCTTCGTGTATTTCAATCCGACAGTTCTTTTCCATTAATCGATGACAAAAATTATGTACCCGACTGTTTTGTCTACAGTTCTTTTTTTTAAAATTTATTGACCGTTTAAAAGATTTTTGACATGAAACAAGATCTGTACGGTTTGCTAAAGTCTCTTCTTGTAATCTGATATAACATAACGACTACAACACCAACAGCAAATAAAAGGTAAACAAATCCAATATGATTTTGTTTTTCTGTCAGATTTCTAATAAAAAGCAAATCATCAACTGTATTTTCTTTTCATTTTCAGATGTGGGAAGCAAATTGTTCTCAATCATCTCATAATTGTACATCAACAATCGCAACGCTAACATCTCCAGGTACATTTTATAAAACAATACTTGTGATTATTGGCGGAACAATACTTTGTGTATTAACTACACTCGGTAATCTTCTCGTATTGATTTCGTTTCGTATCAATAAACAATTACGAACAGTGACCAATTATTTTCTCTTATCGCTTGCAATTGCTGATTTTACGATCGGTTGTTTTTCGATGCCAATATTTTTCACCTTTTTTGGACAAGATCGTTGGCCATTCGATACACTCCTATGTGACATATGGCTTAGTGTGGATTATACAATGTCAAATGCATCGGTAGCCAATCTTTTACTTATTTGTTTCGATCGATATTTCTCCATAACACGACCGTTAACCTATCGAGCGAAACGTACGCCGAAACGCGTTTCAGTTATGATCGCATGCGCATGGATTATTTCGTGTTTAATTTGGACTCCGGTAAACTAAAATGACGAACAACAAACGTATTTTATCATTTGCTTGTTGTTGTTGTTTTTTTTCGCTAGTGGATTTGGGCTTGGCCAATTTTTGATAAAAGATTACCGGCAGGAGAATGTTATTTACCATTTGCTTCGAAAGCAACAGGTAGAAAAGTTAGTTCTTGTGTTCTATTTACGCATATGAATATTCGTCTCTAGTAACGATTCCAACTGCAATTGCTGCATTCTATTTGCCAGTTACTTTGATGTGTTTACTCTATTTTCGAATCTATCGTGAGACAGTTAAACGTCGAAAAGAATTACATCTTTTACAAGCACAACATCATAGTTCATTATCACAAATCATATCGATAAATACAACATCGAACAGTCGTATTATAAAAAATATGAGCACAACTGAACAAGATGAAAGTGTATCAACAGATTCGAATCGATCGCCAAGAAATATCGATAAAACAACGAAAAAATCGAATAGATATTCGCCAACAACATGTTTATACTGTTGTTGGAAGAGGTGATACATTTGACATTGTTTTTGTTTATTTTGACAACTCAATCAATTTGATATCTTTCTAGATATACAAATAATACTCCGATAAAAACCAATGAAGATGAAGAATCATCAAGTGATAGTCGTCCTGTGATCTCTCCGACACTCGATCAAAACCTTTCGGATACATATTCTCTCGCCACCAATGGCAAAATCTGTCTTGTTAACAATCGTCCAGGTACAATACGCGAATCATCAAATGGTAACAACAAAGGCATTCTATCGAACGATCCATGGATTCGTCGATACGATCCATCGTATTTCAAACAGTCAGTCTATCATCATACTCAACCGTCAATAATTCAATATGAAACACGTCCGTATTATCATTCGTTAGCATCGACATCCGATGATTGTCTATCTCAACAACATCATCGTCAATCAATAAACAATACGATTGATAAGGATATAGAATATGTCGAATCGAGATTACGTGGTCACACAACTGTCTCATTGCCGAATTCACATTTAACGAATCATATTAATTGGCGACAGATTTCGAACGAATCAACACAAGAAAAATATTCGAAATCAACGCAAACAAACGAAATCAATCCATCGCCGAAATCGACATTGACAAGTCGAAAATCGCAGACATTCGAAAGCGTCAAACGAGTCACACAACGACTCGAGAAAAACAAAGATCAAAAAGCCGCACGAACTCTCAGCGCTATTCTCATTGCTTTTATTGTTACTTGGCTGCCTTACAATACAAATATCGTTATTTCAACACTCAAACCGGGCACATTCGAACGAGGTTTTCTCATGTATTGGGAACGTTTTGGTTACATGTTATGTTACATCAATTCGACTATCAAGTAGAAATTCGAATTTCGTTTTTTTTAATAAGAAACTCTGTTGAATTCTAGTCCAATGTTATATGCGCTTTGCAATGGAACATTTCGACGAACATTTGCTCGTATACTTCGTTGTCAATGTCATCGACGTCATACATTAATTCACTTACAAAAATCGTATCGTTTTCAAACGAAACGACACACGACTAATCCTAATTTCTAGATCGATAGCTTTTGTAAATAATCGTTTTTGAATTTAACAAAAAAAAAGAAGAACGAAGCTGCTTTTTTTCTGTTTTATTGTTATTTAATAATTTTTAACAAACGATAAATCATATTAAATACATACATTCAATGGAATTTTTCGTTGACAAAACAATTCAAATAAATATTCAATATTAACAATCATAAAAATCACGCCTAATCGAGTAGGTTTAGTGTTTTTCATTCATAAGAAAAAATAATATATGAATCGAAATTTCAATTGAATTGACAACAGGAAATCGATCGAATGAAAATATGTATTTAACGAACCAAATTCTCTTCGAGAAACGCGGTCAATGTATCCGTATCCCATTTGTCGATGCCCATGGATTCGATCATTTGATCTTGATCGTCGTAGACATTGAGAATAGGATCAGCACCGCGAACGTATTCGACACTGAAATTAGGAAATTGCGAGGGTCGATCGCTCCGAACAAACGCTGCTATCTGAGCGTATCGACCCAATTTTCATGAGCATACTTGAAGAACAGCTCGATGATATTTCTAAAAAAAGAAGCAATAGCAAAAAAAAAAGGATTTCGATTTCAATAATCTATCAACATACAGCTTTTGCTTCTTCTTCACTCTCATCACTAACACAGCATTGTCGACATGAATCTTCTAATTCGTCTAATTTAAATTGTTTCAAATCATTGCAACTTGAACACATTAAATTATTCGATGAAAACCCAAGACCAGCACATTGATTTAATGATAATGAATCTGAGGCAACCATCACCTAGGTAAATCAATCAGCTTTTTTTTCTCAGATCAATGATATTTCAAGCATACGTACAATACATGTTAAAAACTGGCCTAGGAAAGCGGCCAGAAAATCACTGCTGCGCATTTTACGATCGAGAAAAGAATGTATTTCGATGAAGTTTTTTTTTCCTATCGAGACTATTGTAACATAAACATACGTGTCGCTTTGTTGAGGGTGTTTTCAGTTCTATCCAACCAAAAACGAGACATGCCGTTCGAAGCATCAGATTGGATGACATCGTGCACCTTTGGTATGCATAGTCATTTTCTGTCAAAAATGAATCATTTTACTAAAACATGGCCTGGCGTGAAGCTATTAAAAAACCAGTTGCAAGACCAACAGCACCGAAACCAAAATTTCAATCCAATGACGACGATTGGGATACAGATGTGACTTATGAAGTAAAGTAAATTGTTTGTGTGTTTCTCTTGTTTAATTCATTTGTCTTTTTTTAGAATCGAACTGACGAAAAATCTCAACGATTCGGTTCGACGGCTGTTCCTGGCTCCGGTCGAATCGATCATGTCGATTTTAAAACGATTCAAGAAAAGGTCAGAAGTGCAGACACTGCCGTTAAACAGGTCTATCAAGAATCGAATCCAAACCGTGGCTACGGAGGAAAATACGGTACAGACAAAGTCATGGACAAAGTAAATCAACGAATTCAATCAGTAAAAATAAGATCTTTTGTTTTTTTTTTCAAATAATTAGTCGGCTGCTGATTATTCCTATCGAGCTGATATTCAAAAACATTCCTCTCAAACTGGTAAGATAATGATTTCAATTGATTTTAATATTTGCGCTCAGTTGTTGATTCATATGCTCAGCTATTTTATGAGAATCTTTGAAAAGTGTTTCAAATATTTCTAGACTTGAGGAAAAAACTATTCTTACAAAACGCAATAATCAACCATACTAACTAACCTATACGTTCGTCAGGTAATTATATGATGATGAGTCACGTAGAACATACTCTAAGGACACTTGACATATCGTGTAAATAGCAGTCGATTGATAAAAGATCAACTGGTGATAGTCTGGATTATCAATGGTCGAAATTGAAAAGTTATTTATTTGTTTGTTTGTTGTATTATAGACTGTAAAAAAGGTTTTGGTGGTGTATATGGTGTAGACACACATGCAAAGGATAAATCAGCTGTTGGTTTTGATTATCGAGCAGAAGTTGAAAAACATTCATCTCAAACAGATTTTTCCAAGGGTTTCGGTGGTAAATTCGGTACGGATTCGAATGCACAAGACAAATCAGCCGTTGGCTTCTCTCATCGAGAACCCGTTGAAAAACATTCATCTCAGACAGATTTTTCCAAAGGGTTCGGCGGTAAATTCGGCACGGATTCGAATGCACAAGATAAATCAGCCGTTGGATTCTCTCATCGAGAACCCGTCGAAAAACATTCATCACAAAAAGGTTACAATTTGCCTTCAGCTCATTTCTCTTTTTACGTTTCCATCTCAAATTTGTAGATTATAATGTTGGTTTCGGTGGTAAATATGGCGTTCAAAAAGAAGAACCAAGTCGATTGCCTAATTCAACATCTCCGACATCTGGTAGGTGAACACACACGCATTCAGATTCATAGAGTTTATCATTACTTTATTAGAACGAAAATCTGTTGAAAAAACAGCAGCACCCGTTGGTAGCAGCATAGGTGTTGGCAATATTCGAGCTCGGTAATCTCATGCTAAACAAATTTTGTACCTCTGAAAATTTCAATTTATTCGTTTCTTAGATTTGAAAATATTAAAAAAGAACAAGAAGAAGAAGCAGCTCGACGTGTTGCCGACGAACGAAATAAACGTGCTAATAATGATCGTCAATCGACAACGAATGGTCACACCAAAGTCAAACAAGAAGAAATTCCATCGGTACCGACACCAGCATCACCGCCTGCTGTCTCAACACAAATACCTGATTCGAATATCTATCAAAACTTTAGCAATGTAAATGGCAATGGTCATCAACAATCATTTGAACACGAACAATCAGCTCGCGTAGTTGGTGGTGTCGATGTTTCCGCTTTATTACGACAACGAAAAGATTCGTCATCGTCATCGAAACATGAGGATAACGATGACGAATGGGCTGATGATCAAAATTCGTATAACCATCAAGTAGAACAACGAAATCCGTCGCCAACACCGGTTGTTTCATCATCGAATAACAATGGCAATCATGCTAATGAAGGCATTCGATGTATCGCTCATTATAGTTATCAAAAAAGTAAATCAAATCAAGTCTGTTTGATTATTATTTCATGATTTTCGTTTAGCTGAAGAGGATGAATTAGGTTTCGAAGAAAATGACATCATTACTAATGTTCAAAAAGTATTTCGAATATTTTCATTTCTTTTTCTTTCTTCTTGAACAAAATTTTCACTTTTAATATTCAGATGCATGATGAATGGTGGTTTGGAAGAATCGGTCAAAGATCCGGCCTATTTCCTGCCAATTACGTTGAAGAAATCCAGTGATACAAAAAAAACAAACAAAACTCTCTTTCTTTTTTGCTTAAATTTAAAAAAAAAATGCGTCCATTTATATATCTTTCTCTCTTATTAACTCTCGTGAAACTCTCATTTTAAATTTACGTACATACTTCTTCATGACTACATTTGTTCGAATGTTCTTATTATTCATTTCAATAAACATGCAGAGGTGCTTTTAACATGATATCATTTACTATTGATGTAAACTATTGACTAGTCATCTAATGACAGGATACGAAAGAAAACAGACGTCTTGTATGATCATCAGCCGATCGTGACAAGGACATTATCTTCGGTTATATATAGCGTTGGATAGAGAGAAATGAGCAGTTCATTTGTGTTTTCGTAATGTTTTACAGATCAGAGAGCATTTATTGTGAGGAAATTCGAAAGACCAAAAATGGAAAGTAAACGAAAAGAATTCTTTTGTTGATATTTTGTACGCACGTGTTTGTTTTCATCTAGTTGTGCTTCAGCTGAAGCTGCAATCATATGTAAAAAAGCCAAATTCTGGACGAGAATTTTCTCATGGAAAAAGAAATCAAAAACGAATGAAGAACGTGTTGGTCTTCTAAGTTTGGTAAATATTCTCATACAAAAACAATGGACCTTCGTCGATATTCTTTTGAATAATTTTGTTCATAGTTTCGTTTTGCATCGAAAAAAGATGTATTGTTTTTGTTTACGGGCATATTGGCTTCTATTCTCTCGGGCTTTATTGGTCCTTGTTACATGATCGTACTTGGCAATGCAATTAATGTATTTACAGATCGAACATCGAATCTCTGCACATATAATTTAACTTCAATTTCACAACAATATTGCCCATCGAATCTTGTTTTGACAACAACTAATTTCTATGAAAATATTCAGTAAAAATATTCTTTCGAATAACAAAAAGAGAAATTGAATGTATTCTACGTAGTTTATGTAATTATACGGATGCAAATCTTGGAAATGAAACTTATGATTTGAAGAGTAAAATCAAACGACCCATGATGATTATCTTATGTATTGGTGTTATTTGTGCTATAACATCTTATACGAGTGCAGTATGTCTCAAAATTCTATCTGAACGACAAAATCGAAGAATTCGACAGACATTATTTCGATCGATATTCGAGAAGAATTTCGTTTTTCTTGATAAACATCGAACGGGCGAATTTGGTTTACATTTATCTGAGACAATCGAAAAAATTACCAGTGGCATAGGCGAAAAATTCGGTGTAGCTATTGAATCAATAGCAACATTTATTGCTTGTTTATTTATTAGTAAACGAATTCCATTAGATCAAAATCTATTGTTTCTTGTTTCGGTAAAATAGGTTTTTCAACAAGCTGGAAATTGTCATTAGTATTATTCTCATTGGCACCAATTATCTTTCTTACACTTGGAATTTTATTCAAAGTAAACATACGATTTGATATTTGAATGAATGTTAAGTATATGAATCTGTAGATTGTATCAAAAATGGCGGTAACCGAACGACTTGCTAATACAAAAGCAAGTGCAGTTGCTGAAGAAGTTATCAGTGCCATTCGAACAGTTTTATCATTGAACGGACAAGACAAAGAGAAACAACGGTAGAACTCGAATATGCAATGAAAACAAATTCATATTATGTTCGATTGATTTAGATATGAAACACATTTAAGTGATGCGAGAAAATGTGGCGTTAAGAAAGGTTTAGCAAGTGGCATAGCAATAGGAATATCGTTTCTTGTTCGTTTCACTATATTTGCATTAGGTTCGTTTTAATTTGAGTCGAAATACGAGTCTTTTTTTTTCGTTCAAAAAGGATATTGGTATGGAGCAAAACTTGCACGAGAAGAAGGCTATAGCATTGGAGATATTTTTACTGTGAGTAGAATGGAATTTATTCGACTGATTAATTCTAATATTTCGAAATAATAGACATTTATGACTATTTATACTGGCATTTTTGCTATAAGCGAAGCAACACCCTTTTTCGACGCTATTTTTGGAGCACGTATTGCCGCATTTATCCTTTGGAAAATCATCGATGATGTATGTTTTACACTTTCTCTTCTTAGCTGTTCTGTAATATTATGATTTTAGCCATCAATTGTTGACAAACGATTAGAAACGGGTGTTACGAAAGAAAAATTTCTTGGTGATATTAAATTTTCAAATATTCATTTCACTTATCCATCACGACCCGATCAAACCATTCTCAATAATGTATCATTCGATGTCAAACGTGGACAAACAATTGCACTTGTTGGTTCATCTGGTTCGGGCAAATCAACATGTTTCCAACTATTACAACGATTCTACAATCCAACATCTGGCTCAATTCTAATCGATGAAACACCGATCGATGAATATAATCTCACATGGTTGAGACAACACATCGGTGTTGTTAGTCAAGAACCAGCTCTTTTTCATACAACTATTCGAGAGAATATTCTCTTCGGTCGACCGTCAGCTACCGATGAAGAAATCCATCGAGCAGCAAAGATGGCAAATGCTCATGATTTCATCATGACACTTCCTGATAAATATGAAACTGAAGTTGGCGAACGTGGTGGTGCTTTATCAGGCGGACAAAGACAACGAATTGCTATTGCTCGAGCACTTCTTCATGATCCAAAGATTTTAATTCTTGATGAAGGTAAAAAAAAAGCGAGGTTTTCAATATTCTAATATGTAAAAATGTATTTAGCAACAAGTGCTTTGGATAATGAAAGTGAAAAAATAGTTCAAAGAGCATTAGATCGTGCTGCTGAAGGTCGAACAACATTGATCATTGCTCATCGATTGTCGACGATTCAAAATGCCGATAAAATCATTGTCATGCAAAAAGGTGTCGTTGTTGAAGAAGGCAATCATGAAACTTTGATGAAAGATAAAGGTGTCTATTACAATCTCGTTCAACAACAAAAGAATCATGACGCTGAAGAACAAGAAGATCTAGCATTTGAACAACAACAGATACTAAAAGTTTTGTTTTCTCAACAATCTGTTGCTAGTTACATTGAAGGATATGCTCGACAATGTACAGTACTTAGTTTAGAACCAACAATAAAAGCCACGTTATTTGGAGGCAGCGATCGAGATACTTTCGATACTGAAAATGAGATTGACGAAGAACTATCCAAGAAAAACAAGGTAAATAAATTTGTCGAAAACAAATTGAATACTTGTTCATTATTGTTGAAGGAACGAAAACATACAAGTCGATCTTTATTAAGTATGAATAGACCTGAATGGTGTTTCATTTTATTTGGATGTATTATTGCTGCTATTAATGGTGCAACTATACCATCAGCTTCGATCTTTGATGTTAAATTGACAACAGTAATTTCTATAGCAAATGTATTTTTTTTGTGGATAAAGATAATTGACTGTAAAGGCATTTCAAGAATGTAGCTTCGCTGAACAACAACGAAAAATTACTACGTACTGTTGGATATACTTGTGCTTTGGATTCCTTAATTTTCTCTGCAATTCTATTCAAGTAAACTTCGAAATTCGAGTCTATTCTTGTCAATATTTTTGTTGTTTAGGGTTGGTTATTTGCTTATTCAGGTGAAGCTGTGACGAAACGAATACGTTCGAAAGCATTTCAAGCAATTCTTCGTCAAGAAATCGCCTATTTCGATGAACCAAATCATAGTCCCGGTGCTTTATGTTCACGTTTAGCCAACGATGGAGCAGCTGTTCAAGGTGCAACTGGTGTTCGTTTTGGTTTGATTTGTCAACAACTTGTGCTTCTTGCTTCTGGAGTTGCGATAGCATTTGCTTATTCATGGCGATTGTCTTTATATGTCGTTTGTTTCGTACCTTTGCTAGTATCTGGAGGCATCTTAGAAATTCGTATCGCAGGACGATTAGCAAGAAAAAGTCGTGAAGCAATTGAAAAATCAGGAAAAGTTCGTCGAAAAACAAAACACAAAGAATTTCAACTACATTCTATCCATTGTTTATAAACTTTAGATTGCATTGGAAAGTATTCAAAATGTTCGAACTGTTATTCAATTGACAAAAGAAAATTATTTCTATGAGAAATATTCACAAATTCTGAATGATTATTATCGGTATGACGATCGATTGAATTTGATTTGAAAATGAAAGTTTATCCTTAACTTTAGAAAATCAATCAAATATATTCATGGGATTGCGGTTATTGTCGGTTTATCTGATTCAATGCAATTCTTTAGCATTGCAATTTATCTTTATGCTGCAGCTTGTTTGATTGAAAATGGCACGACAACATTCGAAAATGCGTATATGTAAATATTAGAAATGAGAAAAGAAACAAAATTCTAATGAAAGAAATTATTTTTAGAGTTCTTTATACGATTATTTTTAATTCTCGAATCGCGGGTCGATCATTAATCTTGTAAATATCTTTGATTTGTTTATTTAATTGATTTTATGATATTTCAAATTTAGATTACCTGATTATGGAAAATCAATTCAAGCAGCTGAGCATATTTTTAATTTATTAAAACGAAAACCACTGATCAACAATGAATCACAAGATGGAGATGAAATTGTATGAACATACTTTGAAAACATCGAACATTCATATAGAAAAATTTCATTTAGGAAAGGTTCTCTGGTGGACTTGAATTCCAAAATATCTTCTTTATCTATCCAACTCGACCAGATTCAGTTACTTTAAGAAATCTGACAATCAATATCAAACCTGGTAATTACTCTTTCGACTTTGATTATAATTCATAAAATTTCTTATTTCATTAGGTCAAAGAATTGCATTTGTTGGTATGTGAATTCATTTGATTAGTTATTTTGTAAGTAATTAAAAATGAAAATATATTTGTGTTATAGGCACATCTGGATCTGGTAAATCGACTACAGTTCAACTGATTGAACGTTTCTATGATCCCAATTTGGGTTCAGTCGTATGTTTTCTTTCTCCTTCACTGGTTTTCTTTTGCATTTTCTTCTTTTTTTTATTAGTTAGCCGATTCGAAAGACATTCGAAGTCTCAATCTTCAATGGTATCGATCACAAAGTAACATCATCATCATCTTCGTTATTCTTTATCGGTGTATCTCTTCTGTTTTAGTTGGTCTGGTCTCACAAGAACCAGTTCTCTTCGACTTGTCCATTCGAGAAAACATTGCCTATGGAGATAATACTCGTAGTGACATTTCACTTGAAGAGATTATTGAAGTTGCTAAACAAGCTAATATTCATGATTTTATCCTTTCTCTTCCACAAGTATGCACATTTCTATTAAAAGAAATTATACGCATCTATGATTATTGAAATTTTGAGGGTTATGAAACAAAATGTGGGCCAAAAGGAGGTCAACTATCAGGTGGACAAAAACAGCGAATTGCTATTGCTCGAGCATTGATTCGAAATCCAAAGATTTTGTTACTTGATGAAGGTAAATATTGAATGACTCGATAGATAGCAAAGTAATGTATTTCTTTAGCAACAAGTGCATTGGATGTTGAAAGTGAAAAAGTGGTTCAAGAAGCATTAGATCGTGCACAAGAAAATCGAACATCAATTACAGTTGCACATCGATTATCGACCATTCGAAATGCAGATGTGATATGTGTGTTACGACATGGAATGATTGTTGAAAGTGGAAGTCACGATGAATTGATGGCATTGGGTGGTCGATATTTCAGATTAGTTCAAGGCAAATAGAAAAGTTTTACTACAGACTCAATTATTATTTATCTGTAAATTTTTTTTCTTAATATTATAAATAAAAGTTTTTTGTCTGACATTGAATAATGGAAAATAAAATGTCTTCTGTCGGGATACACTGAGACATGTGTCCCTTGTAAGTTATTATTGCATGTGTTTTTTTTTAATATAAACAAAAAGAAAAATCGAAACGAACAAGAAAAAAAATTCACTGGAAACAGTTTATATATTTATATTTAATATATATATACATTCATGAAAAATCAAGAGGATAAATTGGTTATGTTGTAATTTCCTTGAAAATAAAAAATAAACGATGCTTGTGTTCATTTGCCTTTTGCTTTGATACGTTCATCGAAAAATGAAACTGTCTTATCACTATTTGGTGAATTAGCTCGATGATGTTGGTGTTGTTGTTCAACACTAATTGAACGTGCATAGTCCGATGCACTGCTTAACAAGCTCGATTTTCTTCCATTGCAATCGCCAGTACCACCACAGATATTTTCATGATTAAATTCTATTCCTGGTACAACGCATGCATCTCTAAAATTTGCCGGCAAATGCTTTGATTGAAAACTTCTTATCTGAATTTGTTTTACTTGATCGATCCAGCTAATGCTTTGAGACTGCCCATTGTTTTCGATGATTTTTCACTGATTGTGATACTTTCGATATCGTAGCTTTTACAATCACTTACTTCAGCTTGAACTTCAAGACTAAATTTCAAATCAAATAATAAGACAAAACGACGAAGAAGAAAAACATACCGATTTGATGGTAGTAAACTTTCACAAAGTGAGATAGCACCTGTACCAGGTAATGCTTTTGTACTTTCATTGCTTCGATCATCGACTAAATGTGCGACACTATTCGATAGACTTGTCGAATCACCTCCAATCGTTGGATGCGTCATCACACTTTGATTATCTAACAAAACAAAAACGATAAATTTTAAGCATTCTCCAATGTTCATCGATTTACCATTAAGAATTGCTCGTGCAATCGGTACTTCTCTCAAAGAAAACGGCAAGAAATTATCTATATTAGGACTGTCACCATCTGACATATCATTTCTTGTTCCTACGCCACAACCACCTGTTCGACATAGAGATATCGGTATAACCTAAATTCAAACAGAATTCAGTTTCAACGTTTATCTCGAAACGAAATTCTTCTCTTACGCCGTAAACATAAGCTAAAAGTATGGGCACACCGATGCCAACAGCAAGTGCAGCAATGATTGGCGAAATAAAAACACTACCAATAACTCCTAATGCAACGAGAATATTTCGTTTGGCTTTGCTATGTCGTGATTTGTTGAATTTTTTGAAGATTTTTCGGCCAGCCCAAACAGGTACGCCGATGATAACGCCTGGCACGGCCACGCCAGCAATCAAAGCGATGATGACTGGCGCGCCGATGAGTGTCGCAACTTGCCAAAGAATAACTTTCTTTCGACTCCATTGTTTCTTTCCCCAGAATGTGCAGCCCGATGGACTAGAAATGAAATCGATGTGCAAAGAATATTTCTTCGAATTAGTGTTACCTTAGATAATGTAAATCAGATATTTCACGACCACATAACCAGCAAAATTCAGCTTCACAAATCGGACAAGTCATGTGATTCTGAAAGAAAAATAGAATTCAACGAATTTGATACGAAAAAATCAACAACATACACAAGATCCATCGTCCATTTTCAAAATCGAGGCTTGACATCTCGGACATTGTTTGATTTCATCTTTTTGCTGTGCCGATGCCAGACTAATAAACGAGCCCGAACGTATTTTCGACGATGTTTTCTCACGTGCAGCATCTTCACATGTCTTATTCGGATGCCAAGTTGCTTTACAATGATAACAGAATGATGTATTACAACCCGGTCGAAGACATTGAATTTCCGGACACGATGCATAACCTGATGCTATCACTGCAAAACCGCAATCTGGCGCTGGACACCATCGTGTGTCGGTTATCGATTGTAGGACACGTCGGACCATGAATTGTTCGTATTTCGATATTAAATCGGGCTGATTTTCTAGGATTCGATAGATATCACATGGATGCATACGTTCAGGGCAATCACTATGCGGACAATTTAATGTTACACGTCCTTCGACGATTTCCAATCGTAGATAACTTCTCAAACATGTCCGACAATAGGAATGTGAACACGGTGTTAAACGTTCGAATTGATCAGGTGGATATTCTTGATAACAAAGTGCACATGTTTGAAGAATATTTTCATTTAATTGTGTTGTTGTTGTAGGAATTATGTTGATGACATGTTCAGTTGTTGACGGATGTATTGAATCCGTCAATTCATCTTTAACAATGGCTGATGATGATGTAAGAGAAGTGATATCATGTACAGAAAGATTTTGTTGTTTCGATGATTGACGAAACGTGCCATCGCGTTGACGGGAAAAACGAACAGAGGATGAAGGACGACTAGCAGTGAAACGAAGAAGATTCAGAAAACGTCGACGCATACTTCCATTGCCAGTATTGGATTCTATGATTTGCAAAGTCGAAATCAAAAATGACAAACGTTCTGTTTTTTTTTTATTATTTTAATTACTTTGAGTAGTTTGTTGAGTAGATGTACTGTTATTTGAGAGAGTTGTAGTCACCGGTATACGAGTTGAATCAGTTGATGTTGCCGATTGTTTTAATGATGAACGTTGTTTCGAACTTTTCGAAAACATATTTCATATATATAAATAACTGAAAGGAAAAACAATAATTAGATTTCTAATTTTTTTCGTTTTTTCGGTGAAAATAAACAACTGCGTAATATATTATCACTACGTACATTATTTTAAAAATAAGCCTATTATTCAGTTGATATCATCATGAACGTAAAAGAGGAAAAAAAAATGAAACGTCGTTTGTTTTTCTTTTGATTATTAATAGTGTAAACGATGAAAAAAAATCAAACGAATCGAATTAATAAAATTTGATCTAGAAAATGAATCAAACATTTCACAGATTGCATCGATCAGCTGTCAGTGTATGAATAATAAAACGAAAAGAACGAAAAAAAACAACAACAACAACAACAAAATTTTTCTCCATGTTGTTCCCTTTCAAGAAACACACAGTCAACTGATTGTTGTTGTTGTTATTATTTACTTTCGAAATGCAAATAACCAATCCTGAAGCAAAATGTCACTGAATGGTTGAAAGCATTCAACCAATAGAAGCACACGAACGATCAAGAGAGAATACATAGAACATTGACAATGCTCGGCTGTTGTATACCTCAAGATTCTGGCAAACAAACGAATAGATTAATTAATGAAGCATTGGAACGCGAAAGAAAAGAATTAAATGCTGAATCCAAGTTACTCTTACTTGGTAAGAGGGATTTTTATGTGAAAAATTTGAAAAGAAATTCGATTTAGGTGCAGGAGAATCTGGAAAAAGTACAGTGGTCAAACAGATGAAGTATAGATGCTTATATTATACTTTGAATTGATTAAGAGGAAAATTCTTCTCTTTATTAGAATTATTTTTGATGAAAATGGCTATACAACAGAAGAACGTCTTCAATTTAAACCGGTGATTTTTTCCAATACAATTCAATCGATGCTCGCTATTCTACATGCGATGGGTCGATTGAAAATTCCATTTACAGATCCTCTTCGTCAAGTTTGTTTTTTCTTCATATCAAATTTCTCATCAACATCCACGTGCTTCTCTTCAGAAAGATGCTGAACTTGTTTTATCCTATGATAAAATCGAATCAATCAATTTCGATATTTTACCTGAGAATCTCGGTCAAGCTCTGCAACTCCTATGGACTGATAAAGGCCTACAGAAATGTTTTCTACGTGCACGTGAATACTATCTCAACGATTCAGCTCCTTAGTAAATTGACTGACGACATTATTCTTCTTTGATTTGTCGTTGTAAATTTAGTTATTTGAATTCATTGGAACGATTGTCTCAGTCAGATTATATTCCAACTCAGCAAGATGTTCTCCGTACTCGTGTGAGAACAACAGGCATTCTTGAATCGACATTTACTTTGAAGAAACATAAATTTCGAATTGTTGATATTGGCGGACAACGAAGTGAACGTAGAAAATGGATACACTGTTTCGAAGGTGTAACAGCGGTGATATTTGTCAGTGCACTCAATGAATACAATCTTTTCTTAGAAGAAGATAGCGAGACCGTAATTTTTTACCAGATTTGCTGATTTTCATATGAATTCATGTCGAATTTTTAGAATCGTATGCACGAAAGTTTGTCATTATTCAAATCGATTTCGAACAATCGATTCTTTCGACAAGCTGAAATGATTTTATTTCTGAATAAAAAAGATCTATTCGCGGAAAAACTACGTTTCGAATCGATACAAGTCTGTTTTCCTGATTATACAGGTCAGTCGTACACATACGTACATAAAATCATCTCGAGCATTCTCTAATTTAGGTCCTAATACATACGAATCTTCAATTGAATACATTCAGGACCAATTCGAACAAATGGATCTACGTGAAAAAGCCAATCATCATCATCATCGAGGATTGTATACGCATATAACATGTGCAACAGATACAGAAACGATGCATTTTGTCTTTGCGGCTATATCAGATATGATTATCGAGAAAAATTTAATGCATACAGGAATTTTCTAAAATATTTATTTATGTATAGAATATGGATAATTTTGTCTTTCAATAAACAATCTCATTGAAATAAAATTTCATTTTTTTCGCAGACCAAAAGGCATCAATTTGATGATTTTAAGAGAAATCATAAAAATGCAAGTTGATATTTTTATTTGTTTTGCCATTAGAAAGAGAGTTAATAGTTTGAAAAGATCATTTATGTGTATGCAGAAGTTCTAATCAAAGCAAAGATAATAAAAGAAAATCGTAGGTTAATACTCGAATGTAAATTTTAACTATTGATATGAATGGACAATTCAAGAAGCGCAAGATTCTTTTACGTGTACCAATATGACGATACTTCATAGTTTTGATCTACCTGGTGCTGATATTTATTCTGCAAATTATTCTAGTTACAGTCAATGCTGTATTGCATATACATGTTTTATGAAAAATGGTACGTTTGTCAGTGCACATTTTTAATGATTGTATTTTCATAGATGAAAACGTGACTTAAAATAGAATCCGTATGAATTCAAGTATTGAGTTAAATTTTTTTTCTGAATATAAGTACATGTACTCCGTTCATTGTACATCTCCTAAACAATTGAGTTGCAACATGACACGTATTTTCCCTGAAGGATACAAAGTTTGCTTGAATACACATATGAATTGGATTATTCTTTTATATCATTTATATTAGTTAACTTCTTCTTGTTCAGCTACTTTAATTGACTTGCACACTCCTCGAGCACCTGTTATTCCTGTTGAACCACCGGTAGTTCTTAACAAAATAAATGAACAGCCTACTAAACCAACTAAAGTTGATAAAAAGATAAAAAAGAAAAAATCGTAAGTGTATGATGAATCTTTTTACGTTCTTAATGAAAATTATAAAACTGTTTAGATATATGAACAAACGCAGAATTGCATTGATTATTCTTTCTGCAATAATTCTAGCTGGTCTAATAGCACTAGCAGTTAAATTTCCAAGTATAATCGAATATGTTCGAGGTACCACTACAACAACTACTGCATCACGTAAAGAAATCTCATCTGAAAATCGTATCTTTCGATAATTATATTCGATTTTAGCTGTCAATACAATTAGTATTCAATTTAGTAGCAGTAATATTGATACGACAGACCAGTTAACAAGTGACACTTTCACCACTAATACTGGTAGGATCAAGTATTATAATCACTGTTTGACATAATCTTGATTTTTTAGGATCGACATAAATTCCTTGTACAATTATTTTACATTAGTTCACCTGTTTTTTTTTCTTATTTGACTTGAATGAGTAATACTGTGCGACGAATATTTATTTATTTTGATTGACGGAATTAGAAATTGTCTTGAAACCATAAAATATCCGTGAGATTAAAGTATATTAGCAATAGCACTTTAAAAGAACAGAATATCAAATAAAACACGTTTCAGTACAAATATGTCACAAGTTTTTCCGCCTAATTCAAATAAAGTTTTGTATATCCTGCAAAATGTTTTGTTTTTGTCATATTAATAATTTAACGATTTCTATAGAAAAGTGAAAAGACGTTTTTTCATTCTCGTCCTACTGTTCGCAATAATATTAGCTGCTGTTCTAGCAACAATTATTATACTTAAAACAAATCGTAATATTAATATTACACAGTCAACTGTTTCAACGAAAAGTATGTAAAACTATTTATTAATTTTAATAGCCGAATGTTTTTTCAGCAACGACTCAAAAGCCTTTTGCTTGTTCAAACATGACAATTTTGTATGGAATTGATTTACGTGGATCTGACATGCAAATTAAGAATTTTTCCAATTACAGTCAATGTTGTTCTTGGTGTTTATCTATTTCTACATGTAAATCGTTTACATGGGGTTTACCTATAGCAGGATGGGCTGCTTACACATGTTTTGTAAAAAATAAGGTGCCAACGAAAATAAACAGTCCTATTGTTGTTAGTGCGCACTACTAATTGTATTTATTACTAAAAAAAAAATTTTTTCTACAATGATTAAAGTATTCGTATCGAATCATCTGTATTTGATAATTTGACAAATAGCTTCCAAGGAAATGGACATTTATTCACATCGACTTTTAACTGAACAGATTGATTCATTCGATGATGTTGCAATTGTATTTGCTGTTGATCACAATTCAATGTAAGAGTAACATCATCACCAGATTTGATCATTCTGTCTGCTCGATTTGGTACGTTTCCAGATTTTGTATTTGTTTCATTTAAATCCCACCAACCATAGGTGCTCTTGGGCAAAAATAATAACATGTCATCGCTCGAACGAATACCTATAAACATGCATAAATCCCCAACTTTTTCTATCCTCAAGCGAATATGATATATTCCTATTGAATATCGATTGCTGCCATTAACGTTTACATTGTCAAACCAAGGTGAACCCATCCGAGTAGCTACATGATTTTCTTCAGATAATTCAGCAGTTTTATGGAGACTGTTGAATGTTTCATTTATACATGATTTTGCTGTTGAACAAATAGGAACTTGATATGGTTGAGTGTCTATTTCAATCAGACGAAGGAATGATTCCGTCGAATTACCTCCAGAAATATATACCGTCGGTGAACATTCAAACATTTTACGAAGTTCATGAATGTGTTGGGTCCATTTATTAATATCAATATCTGTGTAATCATCAGCTTCACGACTTGCTTGAAGTTCTTTAGTAAAATTCGAAACTGAATCTTTTAAATTCTGTCGATTATTTTTAACAATTTCACGTAAATTTGCACGTACAACTTCTGCAGTTGATTTGATTTTTGCGATCAATTCTTGTTCCCATTCATCAATTTTCTCGAAGAGAGGATGGTTTGGTATCGTTTCATTAATATCTCGAATGAGAACATCGTGTATTTGACCAATATGATCCGCTTGTTGAGATAATTCCTGCCGATGTTCGATAAAATGTTTACTGCAAAATCGTTGTTGACAACCATCACATATTGCGACGCCTGAATTTTTCTTGCAAGTCGAACAAAGTTTTTTCACATCCATTGACTCCATTATTTTTTTATCTGCTCGCAAAATGATATTTTTCCCCGTTTCTTATCAGTTGTATATACAATAAGAAAGAAAAACTTATGTACATATGTGTATGAGAGTGACATCTAGTCAATGTTCAGCATGTACATATTCATTGGTGTGTTCAAGCAAAAGGCTCGAAACAAAGACTGAATTGAGTCGATAGAATAGAACAGAAAAGAAAACGATAATCAATTTATTCGTTTTTATAGACTCACAAATTGCTTTTCTTTTTCGAAACGAAAATTCAATCATGTCATTCAATACATCGATCCAAATGTTAACCGTTGGTTGGAATGCAAAACGTTTTGCAGAATCAAAATCTGCACGTACTGCTGCTCGTCGTAGTGTGTTTCGAGCAGCAACAAGTAAGTCAAAACTCCAAAAGAAAATTATCTTAATTTATTATTACACGTTTGTTCTTTTTCAGCAATGTTGAAAACCGAATTGAAATCTCTGGACGATCAAAACAATGAAATTCGTCATGAAATTAATCGTGCTCATGCAGATTTAGCTAAATACGACGATAAATTACAAATTCTCGATAATATGACTCAATTAGCAACTCAATCACTTGAAGTTTATTTTCAAGCTGTAAGCATCTGTCATTGATTGTACAAATAAAAAGTTGTGATTTTGTTCGTAGCGTATGGAAAATTTACGTACATTCGTAATGGAACAATGTCGAGTTATTTCGGACGGAATTCAAGAAGAAGCCGATCATTGGAAAGAAATTCACGCCATGTTACAACAGTAAACTTTCGTGTTTGATTTTATACATTTGAGTCTGAATTTTGATTTCATAAAATAGAAAATTAGTTGTACCTGGTGATTTACGTTCATATGGTGGTGGAAATGGTTTACCTCGTGCTGTTAAACAAAGTCCTAATTTTAGTCGAATTATTGAAGAAGAAAATGAAGAACAAGAAGAGACAATAGCAGAAGAAAAAGAGGAGGAAGAGAAAGAAGAAGAAGAAGAAAATCAACATAATATGACAACAATATTAGTAAGTTTTGTTGTTTTATTTGAAATCAATTATAATGAATTTCATCTTTCAGCAATCTCGAACATTGACACCTCTAGTCACTCAATCATTGAAAAGTAAAAATTAATTGAAATCATAATCGATTATGTTTATTTGTTTGTTTTTCTAGAGGCTCGATTACTTGCTTCGAAACTCTCGTTAGAAATTTCGAAATTAAACATGTCGCCAACAGTTCACGAAGAAACAATGGCCGAAGAACCTCTACCATCGGTTCCAACTATTCCTGATACTCATGTAACACTACGTGATGTATCAGTTATTGAAAAAGCACATGAAATGGAACATATTATTCCTAATCCTGAATTATCAGTTTCACTTTTACCTTGTATACCAACGGTTACTCCCGAAGAAGAAGAGCCAGAGCCACAGCCCGAACAACCACCACCACAAGAAGAAGAAGAAGAGGAGGCGGAGGAGGAGGAGGAAAATAATAAATCAATTGCATCGACAATATCGGATAAAACATTTGTTAAGACGTCATTGAAACCAACATTTTCATCTGATGATGATAATGACGAAGACGATGATGATGATGATGATGAAGACGAAGATACTATCATTGAAGATAGTATCATTCCAGATGAAACAGAAAGTGCTCGACCTTTGCTATTAACTGCCGATCGATCGATTCGTCGACCACCTTCACGAGTTACACCCAATCTTGATAAATCGATAGTTAAACAAGAAAAAGTCAGCTTAAAAGAGCCGTTAAATACTCCGAATAAGTCATTATTATCAAATAATAAAACATTCGATGCAGAAAAATCGGATTTTGTTCGTCCAACAATTGTCGAACCTTCGAATACCTCCAAATTGCCAACTATTCTCTCTGATGAACCGTAAGCAAAACAATTGTTGATCATCTTTTCTTTTAAATCACAAAATTTATTTTAGAAATGAAAACGAAAATCAACCAGCACCAGTTACCGAAGAAGTTCCAATCGAACAACCGAAAGTTATTGTCGAACCACTACCATTGCCTGCTGAAACCAATTTGAAACGACGAACAACACGTCGAACAACCACTCGACTCCTTCGAGATAATCAAAACATCGAAAATCCTCCACCTGTCGAAATACCTGTTAAAACTCGTTATGCAACACGATATTCGACTCGATTAGCATCGTCAATTAGTCACGAAGAAGTGACCGTTTCAAGAAGATCAACAATGCATCGACGTACAACACGTTTTACTTCAGAATAATCTGCATATATAGATTTCGAAATTCATGTAAATTTAGTGTATATTGTATAGATTGACAAAGAAATATTGTTACTCTTGTTGTTGTTTTCTCGTTTGAGAATATTCGTAATAAAAAATAAATAATTCGCGCCTTTGAAAAGATTGTTGTTTTGATTATGATGCAGTATGAAGATTTCGGTCGACATCTTCGAGAGAAATATGCAACACGGTTACATGTGGCCGATCAACTTGCTGATCGATTGAAACAGAAATGTTGTTCGTCGAATCAGAAAGAGAAGGTCGATGAAAATCAGAAAATATGTAGACCGTATTTTAATGAATGTATTCGAGCTGCTGAACGAGTGAAAAACAATCGAACATCGACGAGAGATCGACAGATTTGTTATGAAAATTTGATCTTAGCACAGAAATTAGAACGAATTAAACATCCTGAAAGTGTTAAAACGAGAAAATATTTAGAAACATTTGAACAAAATCAATTTCGAACATCGGAGACAAAAGTCAATGTTCAAAAGGATTTGATGAAATTAATGAGAAAAGAATTCATCACAAAACAATTTCTCTTATCGAACACACAGAGTAGATAAATGCCAATCTACGATATTTAGATAATCAACACCTTTTTTTGTCGTCCAAATAGAGTCTAATTCATGCGAAGAACAATTATTCGAAACAGCAAGAACATCTTGTCATTCTCCATTGTCTATTCAACGTGAAAATGAAGCGTCATCTTCCGAAGATGATCAAGCAACTGCAGCTGATGTTGATCATAGTATGCATTCTTGTGATTCAGTATCTTTAGTTGCCTATAAAAACTACAAACGACAGAAGCCGTTGAAAGATCAAAAATCGAAGTGGATTAAATTCGAAAATGTTGGTATTTATCAACATTTGAATAAGATTGATTTGACAATGACAAGAGATACAATGCTTCGAGCAAATATATCCGAATGTTCGAAAAAACATTTTTCAATTTGTATTCTTCCACGACAGGATTCGAATAAGATTACATCGACAAAAATCAATGAACAATCTGCATTTAAGAAAGAAATATTGTATTCATTCTGATAGAGTCGATAGACAAAAGAGACGGTCGTATATTGTATCCGTTGTTTCTAATTTAATCAGTTAAAATACATAAATAGCATCGTCATCACCCGTAAATGTGTTACTATAATACATTGATATCTAGTGTTTAACAAAAAAGAAAAAGAAAAAAAGCTCGATTGACAAATTGCACCGATTCGATGAAAAGAAATAAAAAGCAAATGGTTTATCCATGTTTTTTCCCGTAGAAAGCGAGTAGTATTCGTACGAGACCTCGAACTATTTTTGAGAACCAATATACATTGATCACGTCAAGGACAGTACACACAATAATAAGAACATGTCGAAAATGTCCCATATGTGACCATAATGGCGTTATTGCAACTGTATAGACTTTATACCAATAGATAGGTATTGTAATGATACGAACAAAAAAGAAAGCTAATGTCATCAATAGACCATTGATGATAAATGCTTTTGATGTTTTAGAAAATTTCAATGCATCAAGAAACCATCTAAAATAGTTTTTTTTTCTTTCAATGGGAACAAAAGGAAATGAATATCAATTTACCGAATATTAACTAAAGGAGTCGAAAGTTCGGCAAGTAATCGAAAATTAGCAAAATATGGCATAACGTTGAGAGTTAATACATATGCGAATGCATAAATCGAGACCAGATGATGAGCTAGAGTAAATGGATCACCAACTTTTTTGTAATGCATTATACTAATCGTTGTATCACTCAGTAAATATCCGATTACAATTGATAGATTCGTTTTTAATAAATAACTTTTGTATCTAAATTAATCGAAGAAGAAGAAGAAACATAACAAAATTATTGACAATTATCGAATTACACAAGTGGATTAGCTTCGAGACCATGATCAGCAATCATCATATAAATACAAATAGTTCCAACGGTAAACGAATTAATCGATGAATTAATTCTACAATATTCTCAAATCATAAAATCAAACGTCGATAGATTTTACTTTGTACTCCATTCGATTTGTTGTGTTTTATTAAAATTTCTGTAGTCTTTAATTAAAATATTTGACAGAATAGGATTAATCAATTTATAAAATAAAATAAATAAACTAAAACTCGTTGCTACAATCGGTAAAAACGTTGGATCGAATTTAATGTTATTAAGAATTTGCTCGAAGTGATACGACGAAAAATATTTGATCGTCGTTGTTGCAATTATTGTCGAAGTCATTTTACAACGTTGTTATTGTCGAATATCACCGCATATTTAATTAACTGTCTCTAGAAAAATGAGAAAAAAAACATCTTTCGAGCTATTTCGACACGTGTGTGATTCATATTCAAACTTTCATTACATCAGAATCACAGAAATCAGCAGAGGTCGTGCGTTTCTTGAGGCTGAAACATGTTGTATATTCATGGATAATGAAATTGTTTTGCCAGTTCAGTGAAATAAATACTCAACGAAATTCGTTCGATACTCTTCGTGCTCTAATCTAATGAGTAAGGAAAATAACGCTGTCTAGTGGAATAACTAGTATGGCAATAAATTACTCCAATTTTTGAATCGGGGCAACAGGTTACCCGCTTGAGCAGATTCCGCTACTTTAGGAATTTGTTCGTGTTGAAGCGACCTAGCCCCAATTTAAGATAAGAAAAAGAAAAGACTTGTTTTTTATTTATTCACACTAAAAAAAACACTGTCGAATGAATACAAAAAAAAATATTAATTTTTTCCTTTGTCAAAATCTGACAGATTCGTTTTTTCGTAATCAAGCATTTGATCAAGTTCTCGATTGAGATCCGAGAGCATCGTGTCGATATCTGATAAAACATTCGTTGTATTCTTTCGTATGAATCCTTGATTATTATCGTAGATTGGCGCAGTTTGCTGGTTGAAAAATTCGTGAGGTAATGAACGTTTCGATGGTTCGAATGAACTCAAAGGATTTGTTGGCGAACGTTGTTTAATCGTGCCGATATTTTCATTTGCAAATGGAATAGCATTTGTCGATTCTGTACTCGAAGACAGTTCGGTTTCTTCAAGATTCATCAGTGTTGAATATTGAGAAGAGATTGGCTCATAATGATTATCGGGTTTGGCAGTGATATCTTCGAGACTTCGTGCTCGAGAATTCGTAATTGAAGATGACAGAGGTGGTGGTAAACGAAAAGATGATGCAGGAATATGATTGCTAGTCGATCCAGTTCGAGTTTTGTTTGAAAAAATCGACGGAGATATTTCAGATTTTCGAAGTGTTCCGTAAGACGATGAATCAATGGCTAGTTTACTATTAGAAAACGAATATTTCGATTGAACATCAAAGAATCAAGAGTATTTACTTCGGAAGTAATGAATTGCATTGATTTTTATTTGGATTTGGTTGGTAAAGTCCTTTATCGATATCGTTCAATCGTTTAACACCTAACATGAATCGTTTTTGATGACCTAATTTACTAATTCCAATATCTTCTAAATCTTCCCATGCAAGATTAATAATATCCGATAATTGTCGATAGTTTTGTTTGTTTAACAACGATGAATATTCATCTAAACGAAGACAACATAACCATTCGTCGAGTGTCGATGGTTTGAAATCCGGTAGACTATCAGGAAGATGCAGACGTGTAATTTCGTTTTTAATTTTTCGTCGATGCGATGGATGTGTTATGCCGATGGCTGTTAAATCCTAAAATTTTTGAAAATTAATCGATTGTTTCAATGAATTCGAGTGTGTTACTTCAGGTGTCATTCGAACAATCGTTTGAATATCATAACCATTTGTAATGAAATTTTCAGCATAATTTTCATAGGCAAAATCTCGAAGCCAAATATAAACAATTTCATTTTCAGGAACATTATTTCGTAGGAGATTATGAATATTCAATATGTTTGATTCATCTAAACTACTTGTCGAACTTCGGTAACTTGTTTTATCGACATCGGATGATTTCGATTCACTGCTACAGATCGAACGTGAATCACCGAAACTCATGAAACTCGACAATGTCAATGTCTACCAAAGATAAATCACGAATAATTATCATCAAAATCAAAACAATGAAGTTACTTTTGGACTTTCGTAAACAGCTGTTGAACTTCTTCCACTATCGATACTACTTGCTGCACTATGTCGATAGATGTTACTTGTTGGACTCGTTCGTCTTGATCGTGAATTCCAATCGATTTGCGATAAACGTGGCATTGAATCATTATCAATAGACGAATGATTCTCATTAGACGACGATGAAGAAAGTTCTTTACCATTGAGAACTAAATAGAAAGAAATTATTCGATCTATTGCAAATAATTAATAAAAGAAGATGATAATAAAAACAACAACGGCAACAAACAAACACACACTATTAGAATAATGATGATGATGATGATAAGGATGCTGATTTCTTAGAACAACATTACTGCTGTTGTTGTTGTTGATTGTCGTAGAAATTAGAGATGTCAATAAACGATTATTACGAACAAGAAGATTTTGACAAACAGAAAGACCTTGATGCAAAATAAAAAGCATACACATTCCGATCAATACAACATGCAAATAATAAACAATAGATTAATTGACAAAGATTCTCACTATTTGATGTTATTTGAACGTATGTACTAGGAAAATAACCCGTTCGTGTTGTAAGATCATCTTGAAGAATAAAACCACGCCATGAACCAGACGAATTTCGATCGAGAACCTAATCGAGATAGTTGTTTTTTGTCTTAAAATGATTTCTTTTCTTTGCATTGCTTACGGTGATACAATCTCCTTCGACAAAATTCAGAGCTCCCACATGATTATCAGCATACGATCGAATTGCTCGAACTAGCACAGCATCAGAAAATTCTATAAGACAAAACAAAGACAGACAGATTTTCATATTATTTTTTGCTTTATTAAAAACTTCAACCTTTAATCAATCGTTTAATATCACTTCCAGTTTTTTGTTTAAGAACAACTTCATATGCTGTCTGCGCATATGAATTACAAAGATTAATATCAATTCCACATTCGAGTAATAATTTTGCTGTTTCATATCGTCCATTTCGGCAAGCAACATGTAATGCACTGCCTTCATTGACTGTCAAACGATTGATATCCATTCCGTTTAATAATAACAATCGAACAATGTCTGTATGTCCATTTCGAGCTGCTAAATGTAAAGATGTATGCTGATCATTGTTCGAATTATTCGAAAGCATTTGTTGACAAATATGATTATGTAAAAATAAATGAACAAGATGATAATGTCCATGTTCACAAGCTAAATCAAATGATGTTATTAAATATCGATTTGTTAGTGTTAAATCAGCATGATGAAATAAAAGTAACTGAACAATATCATAATGACCGTATTGACTGGCGAAATGTAATGGTGTATCACCATTATATGACTGTTCGTTGATATTTGCACCATAACGTAGAAGAATAAAAACAACTTCACTATGTCCTTGCCAAGCTGCGTAATGTAATGGACGAAGACCTTTCGAATCTTTTAAATTTACATTTGCACCATTATCGATAAGCAGCTTGAGAATATCAATATTACCCGCCACGGCTGCTTCGTGGATCGAGCTCATTCTAAGAGGAAAAAAAGAATGTCGAACAAACCTTGAACGATAATTATATACATAATAAATGAACGATTAAATACTATCGAGATGTATCTCCCAATTTCTTCTTTTGCTTCCTTATTTAATTGTTATCTGAAGACATAACAGCGTACAATTATACAGTTAGCCTTAGTCTTTTCTCTGTCAATGATGCGCAATATGTACATACGTATGTAGATACGAAGAATTACGTAAAACTTTTTGACACAAATAGTCAAGATTATATGGCGAAGAAAAATAGCAAAAAAGAAATGATCGATTTCCTCTGAGATCTTTTTGCAGGTTCGTTCTCTTTTGAAATGATCAATAGATGAGTTCTCATGAGATGACATGATAATCATCATTTATCGACATTTGACCTTTTCCTTAGTCTTATATGAGACGAGATGCTTTTATTCAAGACAAACTGACATTGACAGCAACACAATCACTAATACTAATCGTTTGATCAGTGTAGACAATCGATTTTTACAAATCAAACAACTGTCGAAAACAATTCGTACTGATGAATGAACATTATTTAGAGAAAGTTTCGGCCTTTTTTTCTTCTCGATGAATTTATAAACAGAAAACGATGGAGAAGAAAAAGACTACTAGATAAGACTAGATCCTTATCTATCTCGTTTTGATGACATACTTATCTGGCAAGGTCGTCATTTCTCAAGGAAATATTCGAGTGTTGATAAGAATGTGAAAAAGAAACAAGAATTTAATATGCGAACATGTTAATTAAAACTGATTGATTCGTCAATTCACATACTTGTCGTAGTTTTTCAGAAGAGATCTTGTATTTGAAGTTGTTAAAGTTCGACTAGATTGATTATTAATGATGTTGAAATCTAACATTCGAGACAGGAGCTATGTATTTGTATATGCTCTTCAATTATGTACAACAAATGACGACCTTTTTTAATGACGGTTGGAAGTGGTAGTCGTACTAGATGCATCTCTCTCTTCTCTTCTCTTCTCTTCTCTTTTCTCTGTCCTTCCTTCCTCCCTTTTCTTCTTCTTCAAGGAACATGAACGCGCAAGAGAGAAAAAAACCGGGAAAGAACAAATGCTTCTAAGCGCTTAATCTCTTGACCGTCATAATGATACACCAACAAATTCAATGTTCACACATTAAACTTCCGTCTTTTTCCTTTCTCTTATCATTTAACTTTACTAAAGATGCTATCTAACATACCTAAAAGCAAAAAGAAAAAGTCTACGTATCAATTTTCCTTATTATATTCAATTAAATGCTAGGATTTCGTCTGCAAAGTCTTCTCCTATGACATCACCGACATAAATAAATACGTAATCGTCTTTCTTTCTCACGACATGGAAACTATCAACCCGTAGTTTTTTTCTGTCTGTCATAACCAACAAGACTAAACAGAGAGGAGAAGAAGAAGAAGAAGAAGGCAAAAAACTCGAAATACGAAGGGGAAGAAGTACATGTCAAAGAATAACAATATCATCCATATGGAAGAAAAGCATTTGCTCATTCTTAAATAGAAACATGTGTAATCAGTAGCAGTAAAGCATATGAATAAGAAACAAACGATCGATTGAATTTCTTCGTCTTCTGACGACGACGATGATTATCTCATACATATACACATATCAACAACGACAACAACAACAATAGTACATATCGAGTATTGAATATAATTTAGCCAATAGTCGTTGTATGCGATCTAATCAAATACATATACGTATATACATACAAGACATTGTCCAGTACAATAGAACGTCTCGATATATGATATCGAAGAGATTGACATTTAACGAAATAAGAAAAACAAAACTTATATAAGTCTTACCCATTATCATCTTGAAAGTTCAAATTGATTTTTTTCGCTGAAATAATATCTGAACAAGAAAATGTTCGATTTCTCATGTTAAGAATTCTTATTGTTGTTGTTGTTGTTCTTACTACTCTTTGTTGATCGACATTTGGAGAGTATACGTTGAATAGCATGTATATTGGCTGATTTAATAGCATCCAATAATTCATGTTCACGTTTCGTATTCTTGTTAGATCTATCCATCAATATCATGAGAATTATCGCACATGTTCACAATCGTTAGATAACGACGATCGAATAATCAATTGAAAGATGAAATAAATGTACTCTGGAGAAGAAATCTCTCTTGTGACAAGTTTCTTTTTTTTCTATTCTATTTCTCTTTTGGGAACAATGAATGATTGAATGAATATCTAAAGTTGATGGTGAAGATCTTATCTCTCTTCTTTTTTCTTCTTCTTTGTATATCTATAAATAGATTTTAAATGGTCAATGGAGAATCGTTTTTTATTACCTTTTCAATGAACTTTACTAATAGAGGGCGCACATTTTACTAATAACCGAAATACAGAGAGAAAGAAAGAAGACACTTTTTATTTCATCTATCGTCTATTTCGTTTCCAAAACCATAGACCACGAATTTTAACTCTTAACTGAGATGGACCTAACATCACTGCGTAAGGTACAATAATTGCTGGAACAAATAGATTCAAAAGGAATAGCCATGCAAGATGACATATATTGTAGAAACTAAAAATAATTGAATCAATATTTTTCGATATTGACGCCGGTGTATATTTTGTTTTAAACGTTGCTTTTGCTTTAGAACTCTTACAAATAAAGTTATATTGAGTAATACAATTGAACACAGTTAACATTTTTAATGATGAAAGATAATTTTAATTAGAAAAGCCATATAGTATCTTTTTTCTTTTTCTTTTGATTTTTGTCTCATTGATCGAAACAGAACGGAATTAGATAAGAATTTGATGTATTATTTAAGATCAAAAAGTTTGTTTGGAAGATACGAAAAGACACGCATCTTCATAGATAACGAAAGAGGGGAGTCATATCGCTTGTCGAGGTAGGATTTCCAAGCATATTCATTTCAAATTGAGTTCATGTCATCAATGTCATCGAAAAAATCGTGTGCTAAATGCGACAAAGGGGTAGGCACTGCAATGTGCTATGGATGTGAACAAGCTTTTTGTACAAAACATTTTGTTGAACACCGACAAGAACTTTCACAATTGATGGATACTGTGGGACTACAACATGATGTTTTATGTAGAGATATCATGGAGCACAAGTCTCATCCTTTGTTATTGGAGATCAATCGATGGGAACAAGAATCTATTGCAACGATTCAAAAAGCAGCAGAAGTAGCACGTGCCGATCTTCAAAATTTGCTTGACACGACAACAAATGATTTAAAAGAATCACTTAAAAAGTTAACAGAAGAACTTCGATCGAGTCAAGAATCGGATGATTATACCGAGTCGAATATTAAAAAATGGACTGCTAAGTTGGATGAATATCGTCAGCTGCTCGATAGTCCATCAACAGTTCTTGTTGACTATCAAAACGATAATCAATCAATTATCCGTTTGATCAAGATTAAAAATCAAGAACCTCCTCCTCCACCACCTCCTGACTCTACCCATCATCAACCCATACAGGCAGTTGCCAGCAACAATAATCAAACTATGGACAAACCAAAAATATGTTCTAACGAAAAATTCAGTAATTTATTTGGAAGTATTACACTATCAGAAGCTGGTCTAGTAGCAACATGTTTAGGTTATTATCGTGGTTGGTCGAGTGCATGTGGTACTGGTATATACGAATCAGGAGTGCATACGACACGCTTTCGAATTGAACATAGAGATATGTTCTATGTCTTTATTGGGATTATCAATGCATCAAAGCAATTGACAAAAGACGTACTTGATTCGACATCATGTTACGGCTGGTGGGATCTTAACTATTATCTCAAAAGTGGAAAAGCAATACGAACAGATGATCTTCCAGCTATAACGAAAAACGAAACTGTAACTCTCACCCTCAACTGTACTGATACAGTCATAACATTAAAGCATGACAAATCTAATCGAACCTCTACTATTCCTATCGATCCTCAGCGATGTCCATTGCCGTGGAAGATCGTTATTTCATTATACGGTGCGAATGATTGTATTCGAATTCTTCAATAAAAATGTTTCTTATTGTTATTATGAATATTTCCATAGAAAATAATCACTGTTTATATTTTCATTCCTTCTTTTTTCTTAATTGTTCTGATCCAGTTCGACAAATTCCTTTCTCTTCTTTTCTTTTTCTTCTCTTCTCATTTTTCTTACTTAAATTACCTCACAAGGACAACAAAATTTACCACAACCTATTTTCTTTTCTTTACACATTCTTTATTTGTTTTCAAATACGAAACAACAAAAAAAAAAGATTTATTCGTCATGACAATCAAATGTATCAAATGTAAAAAACTTACTCCCGTATTTACGTGCGATGGATGTCAACAAACCTATTGTGATCAACATGTAAACAAACATCGAGAAGAATTAAACGAACAATTGGATCGTATCGAAAGAGATTATCAACAAACTGAACAAGAATTCAATAGCAATCTTTTTATGCAAACATATCTGACACGTATTAGTCAATGGGAACATGAATCCATTCGAACGATTCAAAAAACAGCTGAAATCGCACGAAATGATCTAGGAAAAGTTGTTGATCGAATGAAAAAACAATTGCAATGTTCACTCGAACAGATTAATCAAGATATTGAACTCAATCGTGAAACAAACGATTACACAGAAATCAATCTCAAACAATGGAACGAACAATTGAAACAACTTCGAGATTTATATCAAAATTCGTTCAATGATGATCTTATCGATCAAGATGAAACATCAATTCAATTGATAAAAATCATAAATAGAAAACAATCATTTAAAATCGATCGAATACTACCGCCAACAGCACTTGCTCATGAAAAATTCGACAAAATTGTTGGTGCAATTAGTTTATCAAAGGATCGTTTGACTGCAACATGCAACGATAGACATTGGGATGGTTCGACAATAAGTGGAACGAATATCTATTCGACAGGTGTTCATTCAATTCGATTTCGTATTACGAAAAAAGGTCGAAATAATCTATTTTTCGGCATAAAATCATCGTTAAAAGAAGTCAATCCATGGAATCACAAAACACCATTTGCTTACGGTTGGTGGCAAATTCCTCTTGATAATAATGAAAAAAATCCGCCCAAAGATATTAATATTCGAACAAATGATGAAGTAACATTGACATTGGATTGTATTTATAATCAAATACAATTTGAACATCATCGAACAAATCGATATATCGATGAAATTATATCCAATGAACAATGTCCTTTACCTTGGCGAATTGCAATTGTTCTCTATGCTCCTGGTGATTCAGTTACAATTCTTTAGTAGATTTATTTGATTTTGTACTATCAAATTAGCATATATGTCGGATCAATAAATGAAATCACCAGGGTGATTGTGTAGAGATAAGGTTTCTGACTGTTAATTGACAACGAAAGAAAAGACAATTTCTTTAATATTCAAATCAAGGACTGTGATAAATAATAAGGATTCTTATTGAAATAAATTCGCAGTTGAATAGACGAAAAAAAAATATATGTAAATTTTTAAGTACAAGCAGAAGCAGTACATGTTGTTGATGTACATTCAAAACCGTATTCACATGAACCTCCAGCTGATTTTAAGGAAAGACATTGAATAGTAACTTCATCAAGATAATATCCATTTGCAGCTAAACATTGACATGTAGAAGAAGTACACGTTAACGGACTAGTACATTCAGTACCAACTGGACATGATTCCGTGACACCGACTGTATCCAGACAACTAGAAGTACTCGAAGACCAATATTTACCTGTGCTACATTGACAGCTAGATGAAATGCAACTAAGTGCCTGTTGACTATTACACTGATCATTGGATGTACATGCAGTTCCTTCAGTGAATTGCGCGACGCAAGCACTTGTACCAGTATCGTAATAATAACCGGTCGCACACTGACATATTCCACTTGTTGTTGATGAACATACGAGATTTAATGTAGAAGAACATTCATCCGAAACAAACATATTCGCTACACATACAACTCCATAAGTTAAATAAGCGACACAACTACTGGTCGATGATTGATAGAAATATGTCGACGAATCACATATACATAAACTTGACGAACATATAGCATTCACTGGACATTGATTCGATGCTGTACAAGAATCGTATAAAGATTTTCTTTGAATACAACTTGTTCCATTCCATGAATAGCTTGTTGAACAAATGCATGTCGATGTTGTACTGTCACAATACAAACCAATAACTGTATTACAATATTGACCAGTGCTACTACTACATGCGTCAGTGATTGTTGCTGAATTTGTACATGTAGTTGATGTTGTATTATAATATTGTGTTGTTAAACATTGACATTTACTTGATATACAATAGTAACCTGTTTTGCATTGTTCATGTTCTGTACATGCAGTACCATACGATTTCAAAGCGACACATTGACCTGTTGTAGAATCAAAATAATAGGATCCAGGTGTACATTGACATACACTAGTATTACAATAGGCATTATCTATACATTGAGCAGTTGCAGTACATGTTACACCTGGATAAAGTCGTACTTCACAACGATCTGTAGTTGTATCATAATAATATGCTGATGGACATTCACAAATTCCAGCAGATGAACATTGTAATAGTCGACCATCATCACAATAAGGACCCATTGCTGTACATGCAACACCCTCTAACACTTTATCAAGACATGAATCACTTGTTGAATCATAATATCTTGTATCAGTACCACATAAACAATACGATGTACTACCCGTACTTGTACAAATAAAATTACTAGCACAATCACTGGTCGATAAACAAACTTGATTATAAGCAATCGGTGAAATACATTTGCCATACATAATCGAATATTGTGTTCCAGATACACATTGACATATACCACTAAGACAAGTTGCATTTGTCATACATTGATACGATACAGTACAAGCTTGACCGATATGTCTTGCTCGATCACATGTATCTGTGGTAACTTCATAGTACCAATCCGTTGGACAACGACATACACCGCCAAGACATACAGCTGTAGCTATACAATTATAATCTGCATAACCTAAGAGAAAGAAAACGAGAAAATTACTGAGCTTTTTTTTTTAATTTATTTTTCGATATTACGTACAAGTATCTTGATTGGGTTCGCCTAATTTTTCACATTCATATGTTAATGTACTATAATATTTCGTTGCATTACAAGTGCAAACACCCAATAGACATTCAAATGAAAATGCACATTCAAGATCGTATGTGCATGATTCACCGTAGGTTTTCTCTTGAGCACATCGTCCTGTCGTTGGACTTGGATAATAATCTGTTATACATCGACATACACCACTCGTACATTTAGCATTCGTAAAACATTGATCATCAGCTGAACACGAATGACCAATGCCGACTTGTGTGACACATAAACCAACTGTACTATCATAAAAATAACCCGTGTTACAAAGACAATATCCATTTGTGCACTGAGCATTATTCATACAAGTCGACTGTGATGAACAACGTTCATAGATCGATCGATTTTGTCGACGTAGACCGATGCCAACACCGAGAACAGCAGCAAGTAAACCAAGAAGTAACAATAACCAAAGCCAAAAACACCAACGAGGAAAACGAACGTACGGACAACGACAATTACAATATCGTGATGTTCGACCGTTTGTTGTTCGTGTTACTCGTTGATTAATCGGTTGTGTTTCATCGACAAAATCATCATCGACCGTTCGAATCGATCGACGATATAAAACTGTATTCGCTTCGTCTTTAGTCGGAACTTCTTCAGCTAGAAATCCTCGCATTTTATTTTCAAATGAAATCAAGAGAGAAAAAATATATTCGAAAAAAAAATTAATCTCAGCGGGACAGAAGAAGTACGCACAAAAAAATTGAATGTAATTTATTTTCCGCCTCTGCAATCGAACAAAAGAAAAAGAAGTTATTTCCAAAGTGTTATATACGAATCTAATGGTGACGATGATTGTTGTGCTGTTTTACGTGCTGTTGGTAATGAACGTGAATTGAAAACTAAATACGTAAATACAAGTTTGAAATCTATCGAACCGATCTAATTTCGTCTTACTATATCCAGAACAAGCCAAACTATCACTATCATTTGTACCATCACATAAATCTCGAAGTGTTTTGCCGACTTTTGATTTCGCCACACCGTTAGCATCATTTGCAACGTTCGGTTGTTCGTTACCGTTATTATTATTATTATTATTATTCGTCATATAAATAGATTCATCGACTAAAATACGATAATCTCGAACTCGACGTAGATAACCTTTTAAAACACAATATTGCACTAATTTTCTTTAAAAACGAGATAGAAAATGATGTAGTTTTGAAGTTTTTTTTCGAAAGAAAATGATTATACTTTTCGTCGATATTATACGCTTTGATTTTAGTGACGACGTCTTTAACAAGTGACCCATGATCAAAAGCGCAAATCATTCGAAAACAATCGTAGAATGATGCGCAATCTTTAGCACCATTTCGAACAACAAAAAAAGCTAATTCTTTTTGAAGATTCGAATCTTTGTATAAATCTTGAATTTTTGGTGTGACTATGTAACGATTTTTATAGGAAAATATTGGCACAAGTCGAATAACATTATGATAACTAAATTATTTCAATTCAAAAAATAAAAACTGAAATCCTATTTGCGAAATAAATTACATTAAATTTCCCATTGCAGCTTTGACTAAATCCAATTCTGTGTCCGTATCTTGTGCGATCTTATTCACATGTCTTAATCCATCGATACTCACAATAATCTAAATCGAATAGATTCATTTTAATATTCATATTTTTGCTCTCTACTCGTTGAGTCATTGGATCCATTTGCTCGAGATTCGATAGATCGATATTATTGCAAAACATTGGCACATCACTCGATGCAACAACGGGTGGATCCGGTCGTTGTTCGAGTAATTTCAAATTAACAAATACCGACGAATCTAAATAATTGAAGTCTATTGTTATATCCTTTGATCCACATCAAAATGTTTATCTTACACATTCGTACAGAACATTGTTGACCCGTTCGATTTATTTCTTTTACAATTCCATCTAAAGCTGGTTTCAGATAATCTCGTTTCAATTCTTCAGTTGTTAGAAAACATGAATCCGTCTAAACATAGATTTTTCTTTCAAAAAAAAACAAACAGGATATATTGATACTTCTAAAGTTCGTAGATATTTCGCTAATTTTCGAACTGCAACTTCATATTTTAATGCATTTGCTTGAGCAGGCACGATGAAACAAGCATTGAAACGAAATTCATTTCGATTATGTTTATATTTTTCTTCATCAGGAATAATCACAGGACATCCGATTAATTTTTGATCTTTGATTATTCTATTGAATTGAAATCAAACAAAAAAATCGGTTTTTTCTTCTCGATAAAATTTCTTTCGACATACAAAACAATCAATTTATCTTTTAGATTCGGTTCGGGACAAACAAAATTTCTTATACAATTAAATGATTGACTTTCACTAAAATTTGTTTCGTGTGTCTAAAAAACAAGAAAAAATACAATCAATCGAACATAAAATATGTCCTAAAACTCATTCGTACTTCATAGTAAATATACGCTCCTTTATTGATATCAAATTCGGAATATTGAATTGCATAAAGTGCAGGCAAACTCTCACTAGTCATGATCTGAAAAACGAGATAATTAATAATATATTCGAATAATAATCAATAAAATCATTCTTCTTTTTCTCTTGTTTTTTTTTATCTATTTTTATTTTTAATCAACTCGTTTTTTGCCGATAGTATTTCGTTTAATAAGCTTAGACCATTATTCTAATGAATATGAGATACGTATGTAGATAATCCGAGAAAAAAGAAGATCAGTTGTCTGTTAATGAATATTCTATTTAGTTAATGTTAGTTTAATGAGATATGACGGTAATAATCGGATGTTTTCTTTGCTGATATATTAGATAAATCTAATTAGAGATTTTGATTTACCAACTGTAGCACTTAAATCTCTGATCTATTTGTCTGACTGTCTGTTTTGTTGTTTCCCTTTTTTTTTTGACCCAAAAAAAAATCTACATTTTTTTGTTCTTGATGTTTTTGTTTTCTATAGCGGAAGACGAAGAAGAATAAAGAGAAATCTCCCGTTTTTTTTTGTCTTATTTAGTTTGCTCAGTTTGTTCAAAGCGTGTGTATGTAAGTTTCTATACAATGTATCTTTGTCTTTTGTCTCCATTGTTTTTAACTAAAAATAACAAAAAACAAAGACATTCGCTGTTGTTGCGCAGACAAAAACGACCAGACTCTGCTGATTGAAAAAGAAAAGCAAAATCCCACGCATAATCGATAAGATAATTATCATCAACATCATCGAGTAATTCGTACAAATCATTTCAATAGAGACACATCAAAGAAGAGATTCGACTAATTGATTGATCTCTGTTATTGTTTGTATTTTAGAAGAAAATCCAAACGAATTTATTATGTCTAATGAAATATTAAATAAATGTAATTATACATCAACAGATTTAGTACTTCAACGTGAACCTTATCGAACGATAACATTAACTTTATTACGTATCTATCCGATTCTATTCTTAATCGTTGGCACAATCGGTAATCTATTGTCAGTTTATGTCGTACTTCGTTCAAAACTTCGACGACATTCAACATTTATCTACCTTGCTTTTCTATCTGTTGTTGATCTCATTGTTTTATATACATTTTCGATAAATTTCATTCTTCATGCTTGGTTTAATATCGATCTTCAACATGTTTCATTAATTGCATGTAAAATCTATTCATTTTCAATCTATTTCTTTCCTCAAACAAGTGCATGGATTCTTACAGCTGTATCAATCGATCGAGTCTGTGCATTAACACGTGGAATACGCAAAACACGTAAGACTCGTATAACATACATGAGTATATTAATTATTTTCTTAATTTTATTCGTCTTAAACGTTCAATTTCTATTCTATAATAATACGTATCGATTTCGAGATGAATATGAATATAATAATGAAAATATCTATCGTATTGTCGATACCGATATGGATATAAATGTTGTTCAATGTTCGTCAGAAAATCACGAAATCTACAAAGAATTCTATCAACATATTTGGGTTTATGTTGACGCATTTATTAATGTTTATCTACCGTTTTTATTGATGTTTCTATGTTCGACTATTATCTTTCTGAGTGTTCTACGTACAATGGGCAATGCAAATAATTCTAATAAACGTTTAGTTGCACGAAGTTTAAGCACAATGCTTCTGTCTATAAATACCATGTTCGTTCTCCTTACTGGACCGATTGTTATCTATTTAATCTATGAAAAAAGAACGTTTTCAACGGGAACATATGATTGTGATATACGTGTGAAAGCTAAATATAAAATGATGAAATTATTTTTCATTATTCTAATGAATGCTAATCATACGGGAAATATTCTTGTTTATTGTTTAACAGGCACTGAATTTCGCACTCAATTATTCTATGTTCTTGGTCGACAGCAAGATTTTCCTGAACAAAATTCATTAAGACACTGGTCACGAACAATAAGCAAAGAAAATCAACTTCAGACGTCTCTACGACGACAATATTATTATTCAACATCGAAATATAAACAAGTAGACAAGGACGAAAGAAACACAGAGCACATCGATAACAATTAATTCACTTTTCTTTATTCTAGTTTAGAAAAGCATTTGATAATGACGAAGATCATCTTATTCATCGACGTTTATCACACGATGAAAGACGACGTATTCTATCCAAACATAAACAACAAACTCAGTCATCAACAACAACGAGTATTTAATTAAAAAGAACATTTCCTTTTATCTTTATCGAAGAAAACAAAATCGATTATTCATGTATTCTCTTCTTCTTCGTCGTATTTTTTTTACCCTATTGTTCTCATTCATTCGGCGTAATACCTGTATGTACATACATCCATATATTTATATACTCCGACACGCAAAACAAAAAAAAATGTTATATAAATAATTAAGTTAAAATCTTACTTAAAGCTAAAAGAAACTAATATGTCATTATTGAACTCTTGAGGGTCGAGTGGGTTTATTTCTCGAAAGAAAACAGAAAGAAATTCTTGTTTGAAGCCAAATTTTTATTCAGACAGAAACGAACTGAAGAGCAAAATGAATGAGAAGAAGAAAAAAAATGAGTGAAAAAGAAATGAAATGACTAGAGACCATACACAGACATATATCATTTGTTAACATATACAGATAAATTTTAAAAAAAAAAGTAAAATCCTGAGGAAAAACTAAAAAATACAGTCAACCGGTCAATAGTTTCTCCTATGTATTTTATTGTTTTTGTTTTCGACCAACAAATTTTCGTTTCATAAATAAAAAAAATCAAACCGGGTTCTTAAATAGTGCAACTTCGAGCAAAAAAAAAGAAAAGAAAATATACAACACAAATACACACATATACACATACATTAAAAGACGTCAAGGAAAAAAGAAAACACGTTTAATTATTGCAAAGAAAAAATTAAACATCATTCGAGATTTCCCTAAGAACGTCGATGAGACGTTCCAGTCCGAAGAGATAATTTTTATCTGGACCTGAGAGATTCGTCGATGTCGAACATTCATCCGACAATGATAGACCGTTGATTGAATGGGCAAAATCAATCATACGTATATCAATGAGATTCGTTTGAGGTAGACCATCGTAAACAATCAACAGACTACCACTATAAAAACGACATTTAATCAGAGAATTGATTGTTTCGTGGAGTGCTTGAAGTCGTTCGATTATATTCGGCAAAATATCGAACCGTTTCGTCCGGCCATTGTCGAGAAAATCTTTCAATGATTCACGAAAACCATCGGTAGACAACGATCGACCAAAGTATTTGTCTTTGAAAATGTATCCGTTATCATCGATTTGATAGACCTATCGAATGAATAAATAGTTCTCAGTAAGTTTGTTTCGATTATTCATCGATTTATTTACCTGCATGCCGCATAAACGAACGCCCAGTGTCGACGATGTTGAAGCTTCGCATTTTTGTATTTTTGATAGACGTTTTTTATCCGAATCTATATCGCCGTACTGTCTTTTGCCCATTTTCAGATCTAATATACATGGATGATGAAATTTAGCCGTTACATTTTCTAATAAAATATATTCTGAAATATAAAAAAAAACAATATTCGCCGATTGATTTGTCTTTCTGTAGACATGTCAAGTTGACTTTACTTTGTGAAACAGTAACATTTTCATTGCCGACTAATTGTGGAAGTAATTTGTCGGCTTGTTTTTTATGTAATGACCTACTCCATGGATTGACTTTCGACATGATGGTTTTACCTTGTTCGTAGTTAGTTGAATCGATGCCTAAACTGTTCAAATAGTCCATACGTCCATCTTCCGAACAACGTAACCTTTAAAAAAATCAACCGAAATGAGAAACATTTTCGCGAAAAGAAAATCAATACGAACATAACGGACTTCTTTGAATTATTAGTTTCATTTGTTTGTTGATCAGTTTGATTCGTTCGTTTATCATCATCAGTTTCTGATCGAGCAATCAGTTCGATATTTCCTAGATCATCTTGTCGATAGTCAATTATAATCGTGCCACGTAATTCCGGCGTGAATTTTTTCAATATTTCAGGCATTGAGTGATAAAAATCAAATTCAGATTTTTCAAGAACTTTACAAATTGTGTTATTATCATATTGAAACATTGATGAATGTCCTCCAACCTGATGCAAATAACGAAAAAAAGGAAGAGAATAAATTTCCTTTATGGAAAAAAAAATGTTTACTTGGTGAGTAAACAGTGAAAGTTGAATATATTCACATTCGTTCATTCGGACCATGGAATTGAATCGTAAAAATCTAGCAGAATGTTTGGTTAAAATAGAAATATACAGGACGAAATGAAATTCATCTAAAAATAAATAAATAAATCAATATATGTGTCTATCGATGAATGAGAAGCAAAGTTGAAGGGCCATATAATTGGATGGAATTATCGACCATTTAAATTAAAAATAAACATTCGAACACTGAGTGAAAGAGCGAAAATAAAAATATGAAATTTATTCAATATGTTTTGCCAATTTTGCAATGTGAATAACGTGTGTATATATACATGTGCATTTCGAATCGATAGGCTTGAGCTCGGTCACTTGACTCATTCAATGAAATGCGAGACACACCTCTTTCGTATTCATTTCTACGAACGAAGGTTTCGAAAAGAAGGAAAAAAAACCGTTTTTCGCTTTCATGATCATGATGGTTAAATGACTCATTTAACTTCATCAATCATCCATAGAATAACTAAGGATTTCCTTTTGTATTGAATTGAATATCTATTTGAATAGCGCACTTGCTAAATACTATTGCGTATAACAATCAGATGATCTCATTGACTTTTCCCCTCTTCCTCCAGACAATCTACGATATTTATTTTTAAAGCAGAAAAAAAGTTCTTATTTTCTATCTGTCAAATAACAGCCAATCAAATTTCAAACGAAGAATTATAGAGGGTTTCACTAAGCAATAGATCGATTCCATGGCGTGTCGTTCTTTCTTTTACAAATCATTCATAAATAAAAAAAACCTTTAACTCTTATCGATGCCACTCTACGAAGTCTTTTCTCATTCGGATCGATATCATTATCGTGCAAAATTATTTTCCTTAGCCACATGTTTTCTTATTCTCTGCACAGCATTAACATTTTTACCGCCATTTCTATTCGCTTATTTTGCTGGCGGTTATTGGACTAAAGAAAGTTCTTATAGTGAACAAGCACGAGTTAACTATTCGTCGCAATATATTCTTCTTCTCGATAATAGCGAAGGATCATTAAGCTCGTTTTTTAGTTCATCTTTCGCAACATTAAATTCAATTTCTCAAAATGCTCTCATACCAAGTACAAGCACAAGCGAATTACTCGATACGAATAAAGACGGAATTACAGATCAAATATCTGTTTCATTACAACTTATAATGAATAGTGGTATATCTATTGATTCGATGAATCTTTTCTTAATCTTTCAATATGAATTACAAGCAAAACAGTATATCAATATGCAAACAATGGCATTGATGAATCTCTCACCACCTACACAAATTAGTACGACTAATAATCCAACAGTAACTATCGTTGGCGATCTCATTCTTCAGCAACGACAACCAATTCAAAGTTCAGGAACGGATTTGATTTATAATAAATCGATAATCGAACCGAATAATCTCGCCAACATTCGATTGTCTACTTTCGATTCAATAATTGACAATTATTTAACAAGAAAATATTATACGACATTTCAAAGTGAATCGATTCAATGGACCGATGGTACCGATTCAACAAGTGGTAACTTGTTAACTCTCAATATTCTACTTAATATTCGACATCAATCGATTCGATTTATTCCTGGTTTTTGGCAAGAATTTAAATGGGGTTGGATACAATATGTTTGCGTACTTTTGCCGTTCATTGCGGTTTTTAATCGAATCAAAGAATTTGTTTTTCGAAATCAATTCGTTCGAACCTTGGTCGAAATGCCCATGCATCGATATAAACAAAAATAACAAAAAACACTCAAGCGTGTGTGCGTGTGCGTTTGATTTTTTATGTGTGTGTTATTTAATAAAAATATAGGCTAAATCATTATCTCAGATTTTCAAAAAGCAAAAAGAAAAAAAAAGGATTGCTACTTACCCAACAGCAACAACATCAGACGAATTCTATATGAAATAGATCGTTCTAGGCGTGCACATATTTATATATATGCACATAACTTCTATTTGTCATCATTATCCTTGCTTTTTATTACATTTTCCTTCACTCGTGACAGATATTTGTGTTCTACAGGAGCCAAGAGTACCCGATCAACCTTGACTGTAACTTTGATAAGCAACTGGTATACTAATGAAAAAAATATCAATTGTCTTATTCAATATATATATATATATGTATATATTTTATATATTATCAAATATCTAAAAACAATAATGAACAATAAAATGTGAATTCTATCCACGATAGTATTCGACAGGTTTAATCGATTCTTCGTCAGCTAATGTCGTGTCATTGTCAATACTCCGACGACTATTATTATAGATAGAATTTCGTTCGAAATTTGTTCTTGGTGTTTGAATTGACATTCGTTCGTAGTCGTCATGTAGACCTTGTCGATGATGATGATGATGATGATCATGCGAATGATTTCGACATGCGAACGTTCGCACTCGATGATCTTTTTGTTGATTTCTCGCTATTGTGTCACATACAGAACATCGACCTGATATTGAACTTGAATCAATTGCTCGTTGTTGTTGTTGTTGTTGTTGACGATGTTGAAATGAATCTTGAAATGCTTTTGCTAATAAATCAGCTAGTAAACGAGCACGTTTACTTGTCTTACAAAGAATAACATGACATTCGAGTTCATTGGACACTTTCGCACGAGCTATCCAAGCAAATAATCGAGGATGTAATGGTTCGGCAACACAATAGGATATGTCTGCAATGGCATCTGACCAAACATTTTTATATGTTCCATTGTAAATCTCCTCGTAGATCGACAAGCCAAACGAATGAATCGAGATACCACAACGATTATAACGTGTGCCTTTTTTCGATCGAATCCAAATTAAACGTACAGGCTCCTAAATATCAAACGAAACAGTCGTTCTTTGTGTTCTTCTTTTGTCAATTACTTACAATTGCAACGCCGATTCCATGTGCATATAACGATCGAACCTTGCCGAGATATTTCACAGGTTGAAGTGTGTCTTCGTTTGCATTCATTTTTTGTTTTATTTCGAATGAAAACAATAACAGGAATAACAATGTATTTCTTGTCTAATCGGTCAGTGATTAGTAGATGTATCTCAGTGGTGTTCTCGTTGTTTTTCTTTTTTCTCCTCTTCTTCTTTTGTCTCATTGATCCTAAAGTAAAGCTTTCGAGGAAATTAAACAACTGATGATGAGAAGAAAAGTACGAACTAAACCGGATACGTTCTATGTACTATGTAAATGAAGCAAACGAGAGAAGAGATTATTCGTATGTCGAGACAGAAAATCGTGCCTTTTGATCTACGATTGTGTTATTATTACGTCAATTCAACAGAAATTTAAAAAAAAAAACTAAAATAAAATCATATATTCAACTGATAATAGAACAGCAACAACAACCACAGAGGAAAAAACACAAAGTCTATCATTTTGTTTGATGACGTAATTGGTTAAAGATAAAAACTATAAAACATCATCGTGCATTTAAACGAACCGATGATAAAGAATCAAAAAATAAATATGAAGTATCATATATTGTTCGCAATTTTGCTTCAATCTGTCAATTGTTTTATTTCGAATGCAGCTATTGGCATTCTAACTAAATCGAATGTTTATCTCGCTGAAATACTTGAATTCAATTCAACAAATGATTATTTTCATTTAATCTATCATCATTCGGATCCAATTTATCCGTTGCAAAGTTTCACAGCAAATCATCTTCTACATCGAATTTATATTTGTTCGCCAAATACAATCTATTATATTGATTTGACATCAGATTTTCGAATTCATCCATTAGCACCCGTTGATGATACGCCTTGTCGAACGGGTTTAACTTATATCCCAAGTCGAACAGTTCTACTTTGGGCATTGAGAAATCAAATAATTCAATTAGATTTTCCATATTTAAACAAAGATTTTCTTTGGAATACGAGTTCAACAATTGTTCAAATAATTTCCAATGAAACAATCGAACATAATTACATTCATTTCTATGTTAGTTTTCAACAATCGATTCTACATTGTCAAGCAACATACGAATTTTCTCGAATAAATCCGTTTCAATCGTGTACATATCTCGATTCGAATTATCATGAAATATCAACATTAGCTATCGACAATAATCTTCTCTATGTTGCCGATCGTTTGCAACATCGAATCTATGTTCTAACAATCTCATCAGATTATACACTTATCAATCGACGATTACTTCCATTGAATACAAGTACGATAGCTGATATTCAATCGATGTTTATCTACGATCATTATCTCGTTTGGTTGACAACAAGTGGACATATTCGAATTGTTTCATTGATTACTTATGAAGTAAGAAATGTATTTTGGTTCGACGAAGAATTACGTTCGATTCATTTGGTATCATTTTCTCAATTGCCAAATCAAACAACAACCGAAAGATCATCAACATTAACTAGTCGATCGAGTAATTTTTCGACTTCAGCTAGTGAACAAATTGCGACAACGAGTACGACATCGAATAGTTCCAATCCATGGAAAACAACGACTTACATCACCTCGATTACTCTCGGCATCGCTTTATTCATCAGTGCCGGTTTAATCTCATGTGTTCTCTTAAATCATCGTCTTCGGAATGTTGTTCCACATAGTTTTACGAATATTTTTCATATTCTTCATCATCGAACAGCATCAACTCGTCAGTCGTTATCCAACGAATTGTCAATGTAGATTTTTCTTTCGTTTTGTTTTTCTATCAAAAAATCTGAACTCTTCCACGTTTTACCATCTCGTTTCTTATTGGTAAATTTCATTATGCAAGATAGCAATGCAGTTGATAGGCTAGAGGTTCACAACTCGAATCGAAATATGTAATGGCGTCTATCGGCTGATGACGAGGATTCATTCATTAAAAATCGACTAAAACCACGCTTGAAGGAAAAATACGTTTTTTTCAAATAGATTTTCTTTTGTTTTTAGATTCTAATTATCTCGTTTATATAAATATATACATATATGATCGTATGAGTTAGCCAAGACTCGATTGTATATAGGCATTATATGTGATTCGAATATTTCGAGTTATTTTGTTTGATTTACACATTTATATATATATTTATATATATTCGAGTTATTTCTTAATTTTATTAATCGATTCTCGTTGGCAAAAGATTTTCATTTGAAAACGAAGGCATAAAATGTAAGTTTAATAGTGAATGTTAATCGATAGATAGCATTTATTTTACCTTGCAGAACCTTGTTTTTCTTCATCCTTTTCCTTTCACCCCTCGTTCGAATTTTTTTTCTCTTCATGCAAACAAAACGCGTATAAAAAAAAGAGGTATTTGACCAATAAGAAAGATTTATTTCTCGTTCGATTGGATTCTATCCTTGCACGCATCAATAGATAAAGTTTTTTTTTCTCCTACAGGTGTACACCTCACGTGATTAAAATGAATAAATCTGTTTTTTTTTTCTTTCTCGTTCGATAGAATGTTGTTAAAATAGACGTGTTACATCGAATAGATTAATGGAAGATATTCATTCAATATCAACAACAATTCTCAAAGAAATTTCTTCACCATTAACGACAAATCCTCAACAGCAAATCATCAATTCAACTGCACCACTTATTCAACAATCCGATGTATCATCATCTCGACCAGCACTTTTGGCACATGATGCGCTTGGTCCGTTGTTATTCGAGGTACGTTCGAGAGATTTTCATTGAGACCTAGTCGAGATATGTCAAGGCAAAGGAAATTTATCTTGATGAACAAATGTTCTTTCAACTTTTCCTTTCTTTTCTTTCGTTTTGTGCTTTGCTGTGTTGAAAGAACGGCGATGACAACGACAAAGGAGAAAAAAATTGCTATACAACACCGGGTGTGTGCGCACACGCACACGCAGCATATACATACAAAAGTATTATGAAAGACCAGAACAAGAGACAAAAGAAAAAGAGAAGAAAAAAAAATGAAGCATTCGATTAGTTGTTATTTCTTTTCTCGTTTTTTTTCTTCTTCTTTTTCTTTCTCTGTTTCTCTTTGATGTGCTAGAAGAACAGAACGGCAAAACGTTTGTTTCTAATGTCTTTTCGGTATTTCTTGCAATGTTTGTAAAAATTGGCTATGCACACGTTTTCTCTGGTTGGTCTTCGGTAAAATAGATTATCGGATGTTTTTCTTCGATTAATGACAGTCCAATCATGGGAATAAGCCATTTCGATCGAGTTTCTATTCAATCGGTGATTAAAACGACTAAGAACTAAACAGATTCTTCTTCTTATTATTTTTTTTGATTGATAATTTGTATTTGTATTTGTTTTTTTCTCGTAGGCACTCGATGGATTTTTCTTTACGATCAATCATAATTGTGAATTAGATTTTGTTAGCGATAATGTTGGACAGTATTTGAAGTTTACTCAAGTAAATAGAAAATAAATCGATGTCAAATAGTTCGTATTTGAATATCTTCTAGGAAGAACTTGCTGGACGAAATTTGTACAATTGTGTACATCCGAGTGATGTTGGCGAGTTTAGCAAGGCTTGGGCGAAGAAAGATGCCGGTAGGAGGTTTTTTATTCTTGTCGTTTACTGAAAACTCGTTCGTCATTCAAGGTGATTTGTCATCTTCAACAGCGAATTCTGATCAATCAACTAGTTCATCACGTGGTTTGACATTTCTCTGTCGTATGCGAGCAAATGATGATAGTGCACCGTATGTGCCCATGATCGTGTCCGTTGCTTTGCATCGTGATACATCAGGCAGTGAGAAAACATTTCTAATTTGTATTGCACGACGACCACCGGTTAACGAACTAAAAGACAAGCCAGCTCTGCTTGGTTTCGATCAATTTTCTTCTCGAATTAATCTACAATATGATATCGAAAGTCTTGATTCAAGTCATATGAAATGTGAAACATTGGATATGAATTATGCGGGCAAAAATTTTCGAGATTATGTTCATATCAGTGATATTCCATTGATAGATAGACATTTTCAAGAAGTCATCGAAAAGACTGAATCGAAAAGTTCAATCTATCGATTTCGTCTTCATGATGATATTTATGCATTTGTCAATACTCAGAGTAAACTATTTTCATCAACAAATCAAACTGATTCAATTCTTTCGACACATACAATCGTTCGTTTAATCGATAATATCAATGATTTAAATGGTACGGCATCGACACGTCTCATGAAATCCATCATCACATCGAATCGAGATTTACAAAAAAACAAACCATCGCCACCACCACCACAACCACAACAACAAATGTCAACAAATCGAGCTCTTCCAACACCATCGCCGACTGCAACACCACCTATAGGCACACAATTTGCATTGACTATGTTAGGCATGCATAAGAATGCGTCGAATTCATTGCAACAACATGTCTCAAGCACATTAGGAACATTGATTCAAGTACAGAATTCTCTATCTAGTCCAAATGATAAATCCCAACAACAACAACAACAACAAATGAATCCACCATTATCACCACCACGAACAAACCTACAGAAATCCTTATTACTTGATAATGTTTCGTCAACTGATACAGTTGAATTCGGCAGTAAACGAACATCATTTAGTCCATCATTAAATTCAATCCATTCTCAACACGGAACAATGCCATCGCCAATGAATCCATTCGATTTACTTTTCACGCCTATTTCACCATCGAATGATCTCGCCACATTCTTACCAACATCCTCACCATCGACAAACAAAACCTCGAATTCACCTTTGTCTTTAGTCGATCCAACCGCATTGCTTTTCTCGAATCATGATATTTACACGACAACCTCGAGTCCTCAACCAGCTCCACAAACACCCACATTACCTTTGAGCAATCAATCGCGTAGTTCAACTCGTCTTCGACAATTACTAACAACGAAATCACCATCAGCTTCGCCGAGTCCACATTACCTTCAAGATACTCGACCGCATTCGAACACATTCGATGATTTTATTCAAGCTGCTGAAAGTCCAACAACAACACATGTATCACCGTTATCGAATGATCTTCCATCGCCAAATCGACGTCGACGAAATCACAGTCAAACAAACGGTGGCAATTCGGCCGATCTCCTGCTCAAACAAATCCTCGGACGACATACACCGTTGACAACAACGACGAATACGAATGAAAATCTAACATTAGAAAATCAACTGTCATGGTCATCGCCGAATTCAGCATTGGGCATTAAAACCGAATCGAATATGAGCGATGAAAATGCGGCGACAACGCCCGGTTCAACGACGAAATTACGCAGTGATACTTTTCTTCGAACGTTGCTCAACGATGAAATTCGACCGCAAAAAGTCGTTGTCGAAGCGCCATTTGTTTATAATTCACGACATAAATCAACGCATCGAGGATCGGGCGGTTCGAATCAGTTGCTCGGCAATTCGAAACGAAATTCAATCAAAAGTCAACTGTCTTTGCCAATTCCAGGCAGTGGAAACGAATGGGATACGAAATCATCAAAGAAAAAACAACGACAACATTCGAATAGTCTCGGCAGTCGAAATAATTCGATGACAACACCTTCGACGATCAACACAACAGCACCGAGAAAACCTGGCCGACCGAAACGAGATCCATCGGATTATCTTCTTTCCAATCCACAATCGACATTCTCCGATAATTCACTTGATTCTTTCTTTGATTCGACAACTAACACAACCAACGAACAAATCTCATCACCGATTCGTCTACGTCGTACAGCGAAATCTAATATTCATACGAATTCAACTGTTAATCTCAAACGTACTAGTGAACATGATGAACTTGCACAAAATCCACGTAAATATCCTAAATTACTAACACAAGCACTTAAAGATGAAGTCAAAGTCGAATGTAATGATCATACGATTATTTCGCCGTCGGTTGCCATTGCTGCAACACGTCCATTGAATCAATTAGTTTCACCGATAATTAAAACTGAACCGGAAATCTACGATCGAAATCATCTCTATGAGAAAACACCATCGCCTTCTGTCAAACGGCTAACAAACAATTCGAATCAATCGACACTCTTACGTTCACTTATCGGAACACCACAACAACAAACAACAACAGCGAAAAAAGACGCACCACTCTATGATCTTCTTCAAACTCTTGATTCGAATTCAACATCAGTATTTTCTTCACTTAATAATACCAATAATATCGATAATAATACTACTAATAATAATTCAATTGATCCATTGGAACAATATGTGACATCGAATGTTCCTCAATCGACGAAATCTTCGACGAAAGATGAGTATCTAGCGGCCTTATTAAATTCCGATCCTCAACAACCAAAAGAAATATCATTCATTCCAACAAATAAACCGCCACCGTTGCCGCCGCCACCTCCGCCTCCTGCTCTCGCACGCTCAACATCAGCATCGAGTGATAACAGTCGTATAGCAGCGATTGCCAATGATCTATTTACTACGACAACGACGGCATCAATACCAACAACCACAATAAATACGTCAAATGATGATTTCTTATCTATGCTGGATAATCGAGATTTTCTTGACGTAAAATTTCATCTAAAACAAACAAAACAAAGAAATACGTTCGTTCGTTTGGTTTTCTTTTCTAGTGTATAAACGATCCATCAGCAATTGATTCGATACTTTCACAAAATTCAACAAATCTTATGGATACGTCATTTTCAATAGCAAACACGTCGAAACGTACTGAAAAAGACGAGAAAGCCATTAGTGAAATCTATAAAACACTTGTTACTTCATTTAATCCCGGTAATTCATTCGACGAAATAAAATTCATTTTTGTCATTACTTTCAATAAAACAAAGCTCACGAACTCATTTAGGCATAATCATAAATTCGAGAGAGGAAAAAAACAGATCAGTTCTCATATTTATTGTTTCTCTGCTTATTTAGGTCCATCGTCACTCGATTTACCTATTGACACTAGTCCTTTCAGTAATTATCATTCATTTTCTCTTTTGTTTATTATCAATATAAAATCTTTCTTTAGGCTTAATCACCGGTGATTTTCTATTTGCTGACAATTCGACTATGTCAATGTCACAAAATCGAACAGTGACTAATGATCCGTCAATCCCTATCTATCGTCAACAACAACAACAACAACAGTCGACTAATTATTCCTATCAAACTCCTCAACAAAATCCACCATCAAATGTACGACAACTGACTTTATTCTATTTAAAAATCACTTAACTGTTTCTTTTTTTTTCTAATTTAGTCTGCTCAATTTACAGATTGTCTTTCACTGGACATGCTTGATACTAATTCGTTCCCTCCTAATGTATCTCTTTCGCCAATGAATAATTCTTTTCTACCATCGACTTCATCTCATCCTCAAGATTCCAATTCAATGATTATCTATCCACAACAAACAGCAACACATGTTCAACATCATCGAAATCCCAATTCATTCTACCGTCAAACATCTCAAATGCAACAACAGCAACCTATGTACAATAGTTTTGTTCAACCTCAACCTCCTCCCCCTCCTAACCAAGTCGCACCTGGTTACTATCAGATGCCTCAGCAATCGCCAAATTCACAACGAATTCCACCTGCTAACCACCATGCACAATTAAATAAACGGCAAACAGTCATGCATCAACAACAACAACAACAACGAACGGCTCAACAAAATAATCAACAATTACAATTACATATGTCTATGAATGTTACATTGCCAAACGTAAATTCGATGAGGTTTAATTCTAATCATACGAATAACATATTTAACTTGTTTAGATGCCACAAAATTCACAACAACAATCACCTCAACAACAACAACAGCAGCAGCAGCAACATCGACGTATGTTCTATGTCGAAGAGTGAAAAAAAAGCACGTTTGCTTTATTTAGAAATGATGAATACATACGATAATATGATGATGCCGAATGGTCCAGCTCCAACAATGCAACAAGATTTCCATCAATTTTCACCATCATTATCGATGAATAATTCACTGGATAATTCCTATGGTCATGATCTATTCATGTCTCCGTCGCCAACTGGGCCGCAAAATCAACCAGTATTACCACAAAATCGTCACATGAATATCATGCAAACACAACAACAACAGCAATCATCATCACATCAGGTAAATAACACTGAATTGAGTATTTAATTAAGATTTCTGTTCGACGACTTACCTAGTTTCGAATAAGCGGTTGATCATCTGATGACAGGTGAAAACAGAAAAATATGAAATTTAAGGACAAAATAATCTTCCTTCACTGTTTTTCTTTCTGTACGAAACTGGTTGCGTATCTGGATACAGTGGTGAGAGAGAAAGAGAAAAAAGAAAAACGAAAGTCGATTTTATTGACGACAAATTAATGTTTTTGTTTGTAAAAAAAAACTATCGGTACATTTGCTTAATCATAAAAGAAAAACATGGTGACTATCGAAATGTGAATTTCTTGGGATATAAAACATACTATTTAAGTTATCTGTCCTTCCTACATGATTTTGCGTCGTTTAGAAATTAAATGTATTTATAGGCCACAAGAAAAAGAAGAAGAAGAAGAAAAGAAAAAATGTGAATGAGTCTATTCTGTTTCTTTCTATTCGAATAGTAGCAGAAAAAGAACTAGAATCCAAGGACATTTATTTTTCTTTCGACTATTCCTAAAAATAGATTTTACCATTCTCTTTGATAACGATGAACACATGAAATCTACACACATATCTTCGTTAATGACGAATATGAATGAAGGTTATTCTGATGAGACGAACTAATTCATACGGTGATGTGTTGATCAGAAGAGAAAATGAGAGAGATTTTCTCTCGTTCTAGTTCTATGATAGAGTATCTATTCAAGGTTTGAGCGAAAGAAAACGGAGAGAGAGAGAGAGAGGTATACTCTTCGATTTGATAAGCTCGATAACAAATTCGAGAAATACTATCCAATTCTTTGTCTTTCACGGAAATGATGATTATATAATCGTAAAAAATGAATGTTATATATCGTGTGTTCAATATTAATTCACCATCGTTCATATGTATAGTTAAAAGAGGAGAGAGGAGAAGAAGAACAAGAGGTCAAGGTACGAGTAGGCCGAGAGAAGAAGAAGAAGAAGAAGAAGAAAAATGAGAACAAGAATTCGGGTTAATCAATTGCTCACATAATATTTGCTTGCTACTATTGACATGTTGATAGATATCAAATAAAAAAATCTCTGAACATATAGGTTAGTTAATGTCCTTGGATTGATTTCGGTCAATCGATCAATTGAACTCGAAGAAGAAGAACAATTCTCTATTCCTTTCATTCATTTATGTTTTTAGTTGAGTAATAACACGAGAAATGTGTAGATGTGTGAGGTGATCTGATCGAATCTATGTTTGTACTTTTTTCTTTTCTAGCCATATAATAACATGAATGTGGCTTTATCAGCAACTATTCAACAAAATTCACACAGTATGTGTTCAATTATAGATTTGTAATGTTTAATCGTTTTCTCTTCTTCTTATCTAATCGTTTAGATTCGAATAATCTAATGAATTCGGCTGAATGTCGTCAATCGGAAGAATTGACTAATCAAATGATGAATTGTTTAAGGTAAACAAATAAAAATTCAAGTGAAAACATACGAATACAAATCTTTTTTTTTTCTTACTGTATTCAGTTATCCACCAGCTCGTTGTACGAGTGAATTTGTACGTAAGCAATTGCAAAGTACAATTCATGGACGACAGAAAACAACTGGTGGCAAAGATGCATCAACAGTTGTCACTCAAAAAAGTATGCAGTTATGTTTTTTTCTCTATTATCAATGATTATTTACCTTCGATTTTAGTGATGAATCCATTGAATATTGATTCAAGTACGTTTTCTTGTTGACAAAATGCAAAAAAACATTAGTTTTATTTTTTTAGGTCAAAAAGGGGTTTATTTTCGAAATCAATTATCATCTCAAATGTCGACTCCGCCTCTACAAACAAACATTCGTTCTCAACAGTCGATTCCACCCTCGTCCCAACAACAACAACAACAACAACAACCAAACAAAACAAGCATGTGATTCTCGATTGATTTGTTAATATTAGAACAAAACGACACAATTCGTTTGTCTATTTTTGTTTTTTTTCTTCTTCTTCTCTATTTAGTTGTTCGTTTTTCGTTGATAGCCGTAGTATTAAATACATACTATGTATGCGAAATGGTTGAGATTGAAAAGAAAGATTTTCGTTTTGTTTTTTGTTCGTTTTTCTTCTTGCGCTCTCCTTTTCATTGATTTGTTTCTCTACTTCATTTTTTTGCTCAGTTTGTTTTTTCTTGTTTGTTTCATATCATACACACACACATTTTTCTCTTCTTTTTTAGCTATCGTCCGTATTTTTTTCTCTTTTTTCGAAACATTTCTTTTCCTCTGTGTACTTTTGTGTATGTTTGAAGAAAAAAAGGTGATGCTGGCAGTCCGACTTGTATAAAAAAAAAGAAACCGACAGCAGACAGATGCGTGCGCGCGTATGTATTTGTGTGTTTATGTATGATTGTATGTATGTGCGCAGACAAAACAAACCTATACTTTTTCTTCGAATTTTTAAATACAATTTTTAGTGGATACGGCCGCACATGAAAGTTACTCGACATGAATTGTTGGTGGAATATTGGTTCGATTTCGGAGTATACCGATTAGTGGTACGACTTGTCGATAGAGACAATCGATGATGAATATGATTGTGATTAAGCAAATGACGCTGGTAAAACAGATGAGAAAGATGGCGAGTGGAGTTAGTTTTCTTAGTGAACCGTAACAAATTTGAAGATCGATGATGACCGGTGAAATCTGATTTGTCGATATGGAAAAATCGAAATCAAGATTGGATTGATTCGTGTAAATGTAGTAGATTCGAGAGATGTTTTCCGATGGAAGGTATTTTTTATCGAGATATTCACATGTCGGTTTGGTTAATGATACTTCGGAACGTATTGGACCGAAATAATTACTGAGTGGATCGTAGAAATAGGTTGATAATGTTAAATTTGAAAGAACGATTGGAACTGTATAATTGGAGAAATAGATTGTTCGTTGTTTGTGAGTGATGAACAGAAAATAGATTTTCTGCGAATAATCAACACGATTTCTGACGGTTAATGAAAGTGTTTCATTGTTTGAATTTGGTAAAATCATGTAAAGAAATATTATTTTATCACTATTTGCCATTTGAACATCTTCGACGAGCCGTTTTCGTGAACAATTATGAGCAAAATTGGCGAAGAATGGTTTTCGAGTGCAAATTTGAAAATTTGAAATATCATAATCAGCACTTTGTACAAGCGAAACAGTAGCGAAAAGAAATAGAAATAATATTTTCATAATTGTTTTTCTTTCTTCGTTTTTTAATAACTGAAAGACGACGACTTCCTTGCCGACTTTATCATGCGTGAAGAGTATTTCGTTACAGACGAATCCGTTCGATAGATGTCATACAACGTCTATGTAACCTCTAAGTTTGTTTTTCAATTGGCAATAGAAATGGTTTCCGTCTCGTCATTGTTATTTCCTTGGGTTTCTTCCTAGTTGCCCAATTTCTTTCTCGAGTTGTTAGTTTCATTTCTATTTTTGTTTGCTTACTATCGAATCAAGTTCGAAACCGAAAAAAACATGTCAAGCCGATCTCGCGGTGGCGGTGGCGATGGCGGTGGAGATCATCGTTCGACTCCACCGAACATCGACACAATGCATTCACTCAAAGTTGATAATCTAACTTATCGCACACGAGTCGAAGATTTACGACGATATTTTGATAAATATGGACAAATTGGTGATATTTATATTCCACGCGATCAATTTTCTCGATCAAGTCGTGGTTATGCTTTTATTCGGTTTGTATTTGGTATTTCGAACTGGGAAAATTCCATTTTCTCTCGTTTAGTTACTTTAAAAAACGTGATGCCGAAGATGCACGCGATCGGATGGACGGTGTCGACATCGATGGACGTGAAATCCGTGTTCAATTTGCTCGTTATGGCCGTGCGTCAACAGACCATCGTGATAAATCACGTCGTCGTCGGTATGAATTAACCTAAAAAAAACATAAACACTACACACACACACATGCAGCTATTCGAGTTTCTCATAAACCCGTTTCGAAAAATCAGATTATTTCCTGGGCGCAGTTGCTGTTTGCTGTATTTTGTTCGAGAATAAAAACGCATCCCGGTGGTAGCCGAGGCCGAGATGCTGGTTTTGACGTAAGATATCTAAATGTTATGTTACCCAAACACAGATCGCAGAAATTGAAATTCTCGCTTTTTTTTTTCTATTTTCGACTTGAAAATGATTTAATGTTTTTCGTAGAACACGTTCTCGATCAAGATCACCACGTCGTTCGAAACGATCACGCAGTAGAAGTAATCGACAGTAAGTTTGACATTTTTCTTGCTTCGAACAAAATCTTTCTCTCGATTTAGATCCCGATCTCGATCGACTTCCCAGTGAGAATCATATCCTCCTCATCTATTTCAAAATATCCGTTTTTCGTTTCAGTTCCAAACGAAACAATCGTCACGAAACTGATGACCGTGATCACCGACATTAATTGAACAATAATAATAAACAAAACAATCGAGTTTTCTTTTTTTATAGTTTCTGAACTATATATATATTTGCTAATCATTTTAATTGATTTATAAATAAAAAAAATCGCCTAGTTCACATTTCAGATTCGATTATTTTTGCTTTTTCATTCCAATGGCAACGAATTCCGATCAGGTGTGAGAACGTGACAAAAAAAACACACAAATCATTTTTGTTTTCATCAGTCTAATCGATAATCTAATTGATTTAGTTAAGAAAAACTCGCGAAGATGTTGAAACAGTCGAAAGTTTCTCGAAAAGATATTACGATATCTTAGATACGCAACGACATGTACGTATTATCAATGAGATTGAGTTCGACGATAAACAACACAAAAACATCAATTTAGAATGTCGGTAAATTCTATCAAGCTCAAGCAAAATTAATCTGGAATGGAAATGAAATCAATGGACAAGGTGCAATAGCCAGTTATTTGATCGCATTACCACCATCGAAACATCATATTTACAGTCTCGATTTCCTTCCAATGAAAGGTTTGAGTCAATTTGTTGTTGCTATTTCTTCTTCTATGATTAGTTGTTTTTTTTTCAGATCTCTTTCCAAATGAAGATACAACTTATCAAGTGTTCGTTAGTGGAGCAGTTGTTTATGGCTCGTCGGATAGTGCAGCAGCTTCGAAAGAAAAACGTCTTTTTTCTCATATTTTCGTGTTAACAGTCGATGTTACCACATCGACATGGGTCGTAGCTAATGAATGTTTTCGTTTTCATGAATAAAAAAAATAAAAGCAAGACTATAAATTTTCACATTAAAAAAATTTGCTCGAGGTTCGTCGGTAGTTCCGTTGGATTTTTGAAAATCGTCCAACGATGATCGGGAATGTTTTCAAACGCTTTTTCATATCGTTGTTGACATGTCTCAGGACACGTCACCACTGGACAAACATCACGAATAAATATATGAATAATATTGCTCGGAAATAGGTGAAACATTCTGCCGTAGATTTCCGGATCGAATTCACCGGAATCACCAACGAAAATATACGAACGATAGGGATAGGATTCGATGATTTGAGTGAGAATTTCGATTTTATACGTATCGGGTAATTTGAGAAATTTAAAACTCCACGAAAATTTTCGTAGATTCATTGTACCCTTGGGGTATTTGTATTTCTCGAGAAAACATCGAAGAGCTGGATACAATTGCCACGGACTTGCACTCACATAATGGAATTGACACTTTTGTTCAGCCCATTTTTGATACAATTCGCTCATGCCTGTGACTGGTTCGAAATAATTGTAGAATGTATGTTTAAGTAGAGCAGCTTTCGAAATCACTTTGGAAATTTTAATCGTATCATCAATGTCCGAAATGATACTAACGCCCGTATGTGCGAGAGCATAGATCGTACATTTGAATCCTGTGTAATCGACATCAGTTTTCGATTCATTGATGCGAATTTCGTACTCGAACTGACGATCATCAGCATCCGGATGAATTCTATGCGATAATGTTTGAATATCTTCATTGGATAGTTCGAGTTTTTCTTCGATAAAACCACTTTCATCCGATGGTTGAAGTAGATGTTCGACACCATTGATAATCGATTTGGTTACAACTTTAACTGATCTACCAACAAAAAATAAACCTAAACGACCAGGATTTTCATTCGGTTGGCCAAAATCTTCTTCTACAAACAAAAACAACTTAAAATTCATATTCGTTTGCCCAACTCATCATCTTACCTAAACAGTCCTGATAGATATCATCATCGATCTCTTCTTCATTCACAGGTAAATCTGTCGGCGTTTGTTCATTCTTCGTCTCAGGAGGTTTAGCAGCAAAAAAGTTCGATATACTTGGAATTCTCGGCATTGTCGGTAAATAACTTTTGATTTTCTTGCCTTCAAATGGCAAATATAACCATGCTTTGATATGTACAAACCAGATATGTTTCTCTCGATCGTAGATTGCCAATGTTGGAAACGGTACGATCAAAGCTTCTTGAGCGTAGACATGATCGACTGCGACCTGAGCCACATAATCTTTCGCTGACGCAAGTGCTGTGACGTATTTTTTGAGATAAGATGCCATTTGAGTTTGTGTCAACACGAAAAATGAGAACGCACAGATTTTTCGAGCATGAATAACTTCATCTTGTTTCTTTTTCTTTTTCTCTTTATTCATTCATTCGAAAAACAACCAACAACAACAACAACAATCATTTCTCTTACTCATTCGTCGAGTTTTTTTCGCATTTCTGCACATGTTCTAACATCACCAAAACCGAATGCAATCGTTTCTAATGTTCCTTGACAAGGTGGACCTGTTCCATCGGATAAAAAGATAACATTGTAATTCTGTACAAATGCTGAGCGTGCCGTTGTTTCACAACAGAGTTGTGTCAGAACACCTGATATAATCACCGTATCGACATTATGTTCGTCTAAGATTGATTTTAACCGTGTTTGATAAAACGAATCATACGTTTGTTTTTCATCGAGAATAATTTCGCTCGAATGGACATCTAAATCCGATAAAAGTTGCCAATTGTATGAACCTTTTCGAATTGAACCCGATGCACCCCACCATCGAACTAACACCGATGTTTTCTCATCATTTTCCGGATCCGGATGACCATGTTGAGTGAATATTATTGGTATACCAGCTCGACGTGCACTAGCAATCGTCGCATTAACTTCTTTGAGAATAGGTTTTGCTACTGACGCAAACTCATTTTGCATATCAATCACAATCAAAGCTAATCGTCGTCCCATTTCGTCTTTATCAACTGAATGAATGAATGAATCATAATTACAAACCAATATCTCGTATTGTCGCTAGTAGCTGAATATTTTTATTTAAACAAATAAATATTTAATAAACAAAACAAAATAAGAACAAGAGAAGAATATGGAATAGTTGAATGATTGAGTACGATTCGATATCCGGAGAGATTGAGTGATTGTTGATCATCGTCGAGTGTTACATTTTCTCGAATCAATGGTTCGAACGAACGGATATTTCGAAAACGAGTTTGAATTAAATTGAGTGCGCGTTTGATTTGCATCGAACGCGGTACGAAACGATTGGATTTTCGGCAAAGACCAACTGGTTGAATATCACACATAAATAAACCATTATAACAAATGCATAGAACACAATCGATTTCGATTGTTGACATCGATGGAAATGTGCCACACTGTTCATTGAGCGATATTTCACAATATCGACCAGAAAATCCTCTACGAAAAAAACAAAATATATTTCTATTCTTCTATATCGTTTCGATGAATTTTACTTGGGACAAATGCAAAACGATGAGAGAAAACATTGGCCACCGTTTTCACAACGAGCTGTGCATGGTTCATTTTCCAAATGTGAATCTACAGAAAACAAAAAGTCAACATTCAATCGTGTCTCTTGTTTTTACCTTCAGTTTCGTCTTGCAAATAAAATCCATGAGTAAATCTCAATAATAACATGAAGAAAAAATAAAATCTCTGCATAACTGTCTGTTATTCAAACAATATTGAACATGATATATATGGAGAGAGACATGAAACGAACATAAGTGTGATTTATGATTCCGACATTTGACTTAAGAGAAGTAACGCGAATGCATTCAAGCAAACAATGACTAACATTGATTTGTCTTTCGACTGTCAATTGCATTCTAATTAACATGTTCGCTTTTCGTTGTTTTATGTAATTGAATTTTCCTTTCGTTTTCCTCTTTCACACCCAATGTCCAGCAGATATAATTAATGAGTAGATCGAATAACGTCACCTTCTGCTCATTATATGCGCACGAGTGAATGACATAAGAGAGAAACGAAAATATATACATTCACAGTGGGAGATAGTAAAAAATGTCCTTAAGTGACCTACTCGAAAATATCATCGAATAAGAAAGTAGAATGAACAGTCATTTGAACTCCTACTCCCATATAAATTCGATGTTTTGAACCTAAGTGAGGTCATTTGAGAAATGCATTCGAATACATTCCTCGTTTTGTTTGTCTCAACAATAATTTTGGCTTTTCTATGTTCATCGGCGATTGCAACAACAACATCGGACATGGATACAATTCAATTGTGAACTAAACGATTCCTATTCGACGACGTATTGAAGAGAGATAACTTTAACTGTCGATCGAAAGGCCGACGATGCTATGGCCAAAACTCAATGTGTTGCAGTGGAAAATGTCGACGTATTTTTCTTCGCAGCGATCGATGTAGTTGACATGTTTCTCTTGTCTTTTTATATGTGTTTGTAGTTGTAGTTTTTAGTTTGAAATACATTTTTGCTGTCTCATAAGGAGACAAACCAGAATATAATGATATATTGACATTAAGTATTGGTTGGATAAGACGTTTCTTTTCTTTTTTTTCTCGTTCTCTGATGTATATCAGCACCTCAATCAGAGAAGACGGGCAAAAAAGTCTTCGGAGACGATAAGAACCAGGAAGAAGAAAAGTGGAAAAACCACGACGGGATATATTTGTCTTGATATACATTAGGCAGAAGGACAACATCATATTGCATTCGACATCGATTGGGTAGAAGATAATGGAGGATATCGTGAGCAAAACCGTCGATGTTCTCGATTGTTATGAAGGACGTGACGCAGCTATAACGTTTACACTTTATTTTTGTTGTTTATTAAGTGGTTTTTATCCACGAAAATCGAAATTACATCGATCATTACAACGTGTTTTTAAACGACTCGAAGATTGTCGTGTTGTCTTACGTTTGTACGATGATTTGACTATTCTTCGAGATTTATTTACTTATGAATTAAGACCTGGCGTAAGAAGAAGAAGAAGCTCGAGGCAATTCATTGAAAGATGATGTTTTTTTTGTGTTTTGTCTAGGAACGAAATTGGCTCGTTCGACTGCTGAAATGTCTCCATTATATAGCTTGGCTTGGCTACTATCCATCGGAACATATTGCTTGGCTCGGTGAAATGAAAATGCTTGATGTCGATCATAAATTATGGGATTTTTATACAAATTTCTTTTGGTCGACAGCGTTGTTAACTTCTGCACTCTGGTAATAATAAAGCAAATGTCTGTTGCTTCTTCTATCCAATCAATATGATCTTATTTAGGAATGCGTATGTTGTTTTGCAATATATGGTACAACAGAGTTATTCGATCGAACGGAAAGAAGAAGAGTAAATAGAAGAGCTTCATAACTGAAATCAAACGAATTTCTTTTTGTTTGTTTGTTTGTTCAGAAAAAAATCATTTATCCCATGGACTGCTGCACGTAATGCTATGCTAGCAACAATACGTGATGGAACGGAATTTATGGTAGCTGTAAATTATCTACCACGTGGTTATTTATGGGCATCGACTTTAACCTATATTCAAATGGGTGTATTTGGTACCAGTTCGGCATTTTTACGTCTTTTTGCTCTTTTTAAATTTCATCATGATCATTGAACGAACCCGAAAGTATTATACTTCTCTATTGATTAGAGCAGATAAATATTTTCT
>Ga0209935_1000606_pt1 | contig 79171 bp, 89 predicted proteins | sample ThiBio_1000_plan_2_FD_183958 | JGI IMG/M metagenome (GOLD analysis project Ga0209935, IMG submission 183958) | Wastewater bioreactor microbial communities from Cape Town, South Africa - Thiocy_cont_1000_plan (SPAdes) | ecosystem: Engineered > Bioreactor > Thiocyanate-remediating >... | reverse complement strand
CATGACACCGCCCTTCCCTTTCCCCTTCTCCGGCCTCTCCTGTGGCCGTCCTTGGGCGCTGTCGGCCCTCTGGCTCCCTGTCCGCCTCTCTGTGGCTCCGGGGCCTCTGGGCCTTTCTAGGGCCTTTCCTGGCCCGTTCTTCCTCCTCCTGGGTGCCTCGCTTCTGGCTCCTGCTGGCTCCTCGGCCCTGCCGTGCCTCCTCTCCCCCGCCTCGGCCCTTGTTGGCCTCTTCCCGGCCTTCCTCGCCTCCCTTCTGCTCGGCTCTTCCTCCCGGTTGGCCGTTACAAATCAGCCGTTCCTGCCACGGCTCTCCCTCGCCCTCGGCTCTCTCCATCCGGTTTTATCGCCCAAAGCCCGCCTAGCGGCCTTTCTGGCGAAACTCGCCCCCTCTGCGCTCGTCTCATCGCGATCCTTCGCGCTCGATTCTCTCACGCCCCCCTGCGGCCTCGCCTCGGCCCACGGCCTCTCCCGGCCAGCTCCATCCCCGAAGGATTCCACGGCATCCTCCCGGGGGGATTCTCTTGCCTCCTCGCCCTCGGATCTCTCGCCGGCCATTTCGCCGGCTCTTTCCCCTAGCTCCCCATCGAAAGCCCCACGGGCTTTCTCCATCCCGCTCTTTCTCAACCTCTTGCCATCACGCCTCCTTTCCAAAACCGAGATAAAGGGAGTCTCACTCTCCCGCCTTGTTATCTCGTCCCGTACAGCCCATACTTGCCTCGCAAAAGGTGTGGTTTTTTTTAGACGCCTCGGCCTTTCTCTCGCCAAATTGGCTTTCTGCCGGCCCTCGATCGCCCCGGTTCACCTCCCGCGAATCTCCGACATCTCCGACACACAAGATCTTGTGGCCGCTCAGCTCCTCACGACCACTACAGGTTGGGGGACCACGTTTTCCCAACCATCTTCCCTGCACCCCTTGAACTCCCGGGGGCTTCCCGGAATAACCTCAGGATGTCACTCACCCGCGTCCTCCTGGTCATCGTCCTCATCCTCATCTCCACGTGCTCAGCTCACTGAGCCCTTCCTCGGACTCCAGGACTCCCAGGCCTGGCTCCTGAAAAGAATTCTCAAACTAATCCTTGCCGAATTCTCCCCAGGTCAGGAAATGACCTTGGGTGAAAACACCTCACCTACCCCGCCGCCGCGTCCTCCTCGCCATCCTGGTCATCGTCGTCATCCTCGCTCTCTCGATGTGCTCCGCGTACTAGCCTGGCTTCAGATCCTCCTGGATCTCCCAGGACTCGCCACCAGGCTCCCCAGGGGAGAAGATTCTCACCAGGTCCATGTTACGCCAGCCCACCGGCTCCGCTACAATGGCACCATGACAACATTCCTTCTCCACGCTGCCGGCATTCTCGGCTCACACCTCGTCGCCATCCTCCTCATCACCGGCTTCCTCTTCTCCCTCTTCAAAGCCGTCGATTCATAAAATGCTATCTTGCTATCATAGCAGGATTGAGAGAAGGTCAGGACATGACCGAGTTCCGCATCTTCCACGGCGACATCGAGCTGAAGCACAATGGACATTTGATGTCCCGCCGCGATGCCGCTCGCGAGTTCCCTGGTCTCCGAGTCGTGGCGATCGACTCTTTCTCGGTGCTCTGCGGTTACGATCCAGAGAATCCAACTAGCCGCCAGCTCCCGGTAACACGCCGAATCGCCTACAAGGTAAATGGTTCCAGGCACATCTGCGATGCCCGATGCAGGAACGCAAAAGGGCGCAACTGTGAGTGTTCTTGCGGAGGAAGATTCCACGGAATTGATTCCTAAAATGCCCATCTTCATCTCCCTCAAATGACCTCTGAAATTCAGGTTACTCTTTGTGATCCCAAGGTGCTGCGAATCGCAGGTTATCCTCGTCGTCAAACACCTCCTCGATCTATGAAAATTCCTCGCGAAGCAGCTCCAGGAAAGGAACGATCTTCTCAACACGCCATTGCGGAAAATAATACTATGGAAGAGGAATATCCTCAGACTCCTGCATCTATCGCAAAAGCGTCAGCTCATCGCATCATTTGGACTAAAGAAGAAGAAGAAGCCATTACCTCAAAGATGGCCGATCTCAGCCTCTCCTCTCAACGCAGGGATTCCGGGTTCGTATCGCTGCTCATCTCCGCCCAGGAGATCGTTCTCCCTGCTGAGCGCCATCGTCGCTTCAGCAAAGGAGCAAAGAACGTCCATCCCAGGATCAAATTGGCTTTCGAGCGGAAAAAGGTAGAGGCCCGGAAGCTGGCCGGTATTCTGACCGCTTACAAATCCGAGGTTCGCAAGCACGTGCCGGCGCTACTATCGCTTGGCATCGACATTCATTCAGTCACCATTGGATGGGCTGTCGCGAACGGAATGACCGTCTCGGATGCCGTAGAGTTCGCCAAGAGCATCGGGGGAAAGACATTTTGATGAATGCCGCTGAAAAGCCCTGGTATGTCTACATGTTGGAGTGTTCTGATGGAACCCTCTACACCGGCATTACGATCTGTCTCGAAAAGCGCATTGGAGCCCACAACCGAGGCAAGGGCTCCCGGTATGTGAAATCGCGTTTGCCGGCAGCCCTGCTGGCCTACACCACAGCCGACACTAGATCCGAAGCCTCCAAGCAAGAGTACCTTATCAAACAACTGCCCAGGAATAAAAAGCTCGCGCTCGCGATGTCCTGGTAAAGACAAGCCACAGGCATCCCGGAGAATGCCCGTGGCGGTTGGGTCGGGGTCCGGGCGTCCGGCTAACCTTCGTGATCTGGCTACCCAGCCCTTGCTGGCTTCCCCAGCCTCTCTTGTGGTCGCAGGGCTCTCACCCCCGCAGCCGGGGGCGTCTAGGGACGCCTACGCCACTTTCTGACGCACGCTAGGCCGTACGCATCGGCATCCCGTTCCGAAAATTGCCCCCTGGCTCCCCAGACTCGCCGGCCAGACTTCACCCTAGCCTGCCACAGATGCCGCAGCTCGTGAGCTACAACATGAACCAGCGCCTCTTCGTCGCTGAAGACCTTGACGCCCAGATAGCCGTCTCCCTGGTAGAACTTGTACGGCTTCTTAAACCTGGTTTCTCGATCCCAGCGCCCGATCACAATGTATGGCACCCGGGACCGAACCACTTTTCTACCTGCCACCTTCGCAGTGTGATACCGCGTCCCCTGCGAGTATGCTCGACCTCGGTATCCAGCCGCGCAATTTTTGAATGTGATGTCGAAACCGTGAACGCCTGGCGGGCAGGTGAAGCGGATGATTTCTCGAAGAAGTTCGTCTGCAACTGATGTGTGGTTAATGAGTCTCATTACCACGCTATTTTAGCATCACGCTATTTTGCTACTTTTGATTTTCTGACGAAAATCAATGAGTTACGCAAACAGCTCCCTCTAACGATTTTTTTTATTGACGCTATTTCGTCGCCCTCGCCTGAAGGGCTTTATCTCGCATCTCATTGTAGAGGTTTCCGTATCCGTTCTCGATCGCCCAGGCCTCGATAAAGGCGGAGTGCGCCATAGAGAGATTCGATCGGAACCGGTCCTCCGCTACCTTCTTAACAAAATCGCGTTCCCACGGTTGCAGCCGAATAGTCACCTGTTCAGTTCCGGCAGATTTACGGCCAGATCCAACCCTTGCTCCGCCAAGCCTCTTACTGTCTCCCTTTATCTCGGTCGAATCTTGCTTCTCGCCTTTGCTGGTCTTGGTCCCGGCCTTTTTTCGTACTGCTGATTTCATCAACTATGTGCTCCCTAATTACGACACCAACCGCAAGGCGTCAGGATGGAATTTGATAACTCGAGCCCGCTCAACCGCCATTGCCCGAAGTTCCCGTGTTGCGAGGTTCTTGGACGCCTTCGCCCGCCTGGCCTCCAGTGCTCGCTGTTCAGCCCGAGCCCTGATGATAACAGACAACAGTCGGCACCGCCTGGCTTCCCGTCTACGTCTCGCCGCATCTCGCTCAGCAGCTCTCGCATCATACCGTTTCCTGGCCTTGAATTTCTCCAGCTCATCGAGCTTCCGCCTGATACCCCGGCGCATGGTTGCCACAACCCTTTTAGCCTCAGCATCCTGAGCCTCTGCTGATTTTTCAATGAGCCACGCTAGTAGAAGGAACAGAATTTTCATCGCTCTTCCAATCGCTCATGCCCCTTTGATTGTCAACGCTGTTTTCCAGTTGTCTTTCATTTATTGGCGCAACCCCCGATCCTGGTCTTCATCTATAGACAGCTCCGGAAGGGTTAATTGATCCTGGACCGACATCGCCTCGATAGATTCCGCATGGACCTCTACAGCATCGACATAGCACTCATTCGGCTCCGGGATCTTCGAGCCAACCTTGCCGGCCAAGATCCGAAGGCCGGCCTTGATCCGTCCTGATGTCCTGATGCTTGTTCCACTCAAAATTGTTTCGGCAGCAGCGATGTCCACCTCGGCCTCTATCTTGCCTTCCAGGGCGATCAGACGACCAAAGGACTCTATCGAGCCCGTGACACTGACTATATCTTGCCCAGCCCTAATAAGATCACCCCCACATCGAATGTCTCCGAGGGCATAAACGCTGCCTTCGCATCGAATGGACTGAGACGCAATCACGTCGCCATTCTCGGACAGGATCGACCCACCAACGTGCATGGAATTTGCATGAATTCCAGCCCTCCCACTGACGCTTCCACCGAGACAAACCAGGTCATTCGCAATCAGCTTGTCGCCAGCTCCAATCTCGCCTCGGGCCTCGAGATCTCCCTCGACGATGATAGCTCGACCAGACTTAACGTGTCCGAGGACGATCAAATTCGTTCCCTGACCAGCGATTAAAGAATCGCGACAGTCTATACTATCCGAAATGAAAATCGTCCCGAGATCCGGGTCAACCTCGATACTGCCTAGCGGGGCACGCAGAGCTGGCCCCGTGTAGAGCCCGTTCTGAATCAGGTGTGATTTTACGTGGATCTTCACCTTCTTGACGAAGTGCGGTACTCCCTCGAGCGTTCAAGGCTCGTTCCCCATGTTCTCCGAACTGCGCCCATTTCAACACCTTTCAGAACCTGAAAAAATGGGGCGGTTTTCGCGTACGGGTGAACACACACAAGAGCTTTTAAGAGTGATCGTTTTTCTGAGCAAGAAAATCCCTTCCCATCCATTCATCCATGCGACCCGTGGCAGATCTCACCTGGCTGGAACGCGCTGTTGATTGATTTTCTTTTTCTTCTTTTTCCATATTTCATTTTGAGACTTTCGCAATGCGCTAAAAACCAACAACTTAACGCACTCAAAACCGAGAGATAGGGAGCTTCAACCGAGAGATAGGGAGCCAAAACCGAGATTTAGGGAGAGTTCGACCGAGATTTAGGGAGCCTCAACCGAGATTTAGGGAGTCAAAACCGAGGGAAAGGGACAAACAAGAGCGTTTTCTCTAAATATCAACGACTTACGAGGCAGAAAATCCGGGAAAAAGCGCCAATCCGACCGAGATAAAGGGAGTGCTCCCTTTATCTCGGTTTAGAGATACGTAATCGGATGTATAAAAGCATCTTTATGAGCCATTTACGATATACGCTACGCCATAAAACCGAGATAAAGGGAGAAAAAATGGCTGATTTTCTCCCTTTATCTCGGTTTAAAGCTGACGGTAATAACGTAAGGTTCTAAAAACAAATATCTTATGTATTTTCCAGAAAGCTGATTTAGACGCCGAATCCCCTGTCACAACGAGCGTGATTTACTGGCAAATCAGCTTCAAAAAAGCGTTGCTTTTATTTCCTTCGACCGAGACGGTTGTTGACATCTCGGTTTAACTGCTGGATAACACCCTCACATGATGTCCCCAAGCTTGGAGATCGGACGCAGCGCGGACCCTACTTCTGAAGATCTGATGGTGGTCAAATCGAACCACCTGATCGAGGCGAAGTACAAACTCACCCACAGCGAGCAGCGCCTGGTGCTGTATATCATCGCGCACGTGAATCCTCATGCTTCTCTGTTCAATGATATTTATCTAACGACTCCTCAGATGAGTCGGATCGTGCAGAAGAATATTACTTTTTCAGAGGCAGAGAAACTCATCGAGGGGCTTTACCGCCAGGAGATCGACATTCTCGACCCAGAGACTAGGAACCGGAAGCTCATGAGATGGGTCAGCGTTGCTGAGTTCAATCCAAAAAAGGGGCTGGCGAGGCTGAGCTTCGACAATGAGATGAAGCCTTATCTGCTGGGCCTGAAAGAGCGGTTCACAGCCAACTCTCTGAACCAAGTGTTGCAGTTAAAGAGTGCATATTCGATCAGACTTTACGAGTTGCTATCGACGGTCAGGCATCTAAGGAAAAAGAGTCGGAATTTCGATTACGTGGAACTGAGAGCGGTGCTCGGAGTCAATGAAGACTATGATTGGTACGACTTCAAACGGTGGGTACTTGAGCCAGCAAAAAAGGAGCTGAAAGAGAGTACCGACGTTTCCTTTACCTACAAAGAGGAGCGTGTGAGCCGGAAGGTAAAGAGCGTAAAGTTTAACATTCAGTTTGATCTCACCCAGCAGCGCGGCCAAGAGGGTCCGGTTGGACCGCTCGACGTTGCCGGCGATCAAGAGCTGCTCGATTGGCAGGTGAAAATCCTCGGAAGGGCCACCTCGGGGCCCTTCTTTATGAATCCCTCTATCGTCGAGAAGTTGTTGTATACCAAGGACTGGCCGCGTGCTTATTGGAAGTGGCTGCTCGATAAGCAAGAGAGGTCCATGAAGGGCGTCCAAAATCCCGGGGGAGCCACCTACGATGCCCTGCATTCACAATACCATCTCTGGGAGCAGATCCAGCAAACGAAGAAGGACGAAGCATCGAGAGAGAGGAGCAGAGAGAGCAGTCCTGAGCTGGCGATCTTTGAGCCCGCCACGCCTGACAAAGATCCGTATGCAACGGAGGTGTGGCGTAAGATCTTCGATGCCCTAGAGGAGGAATCGAGCCAGGCGGCCGCGAAGCTCGAAAACGCTCGTGCGATTCGATTAAGCGGCAACACGGTGACGCTCTGGGTCGCTAACCAGATTGTACAGCATTTGGTGGAGAACCATTACCGTGCCATCTTGGAAAAGGTGTCGCATCCTTACAAAGTCGAGATTATTGCACCTAAGCCGCAAGACTAAGTTGCAGTTGCATTAAGCTTGAATTGCCGAGATCGCTGATATAGCGAACAGGCATGGCTATTTTGTCATACGCCGCAACAAAGTCCATTTTGCCCCTGGCAGAGAAGCGTGAAAAGCTGCTCGCCGAAGTGGCTCAAATTGAGTCTCAGATCGAGGCTTTGAGCCTGGGAGAAAAGGGGACAACAAAGAGAACTTACAAACAAACTCGGACCGCAGCTAAGCACGGGCGACGGGGATCTGTAAAAGATGTCATCCTCCCCTTGTTGGAAGCTGCTGGGAATCAGGGACTGTCAGCTAAAGAGATTGCTGAGAGGCTCAGAATGAAGCCCCAGAATGTCTACGTTTGGATGGGAACCACCGGCAAAAAGCTCGGTGTTCAGAAAGCAGGATCTCAATACGTCTTAAAAAAGTAGTCTCAACCCCCTGATTTAAGCCACAGTCCGACGATCGTCGGGCTGCTGGCGATCAGGACGACCAGAATCGCGGTCGCGATTGCTGGACCAAATGGCAGCTTCTTTGAGCGCAGAATGCCGCATAGAAGCGCCTGGAGCAGGCAGGCGATAAATATCGCCGCTCCGCCGCCGACAACGCCCAGGAGGGCACCTAGAGCAGCGGCGAGCTTCGCATCGCCCATGCCCATCACTTCTCGCGAGAGAGTGATGCGATCAGCCCGGGCTGAGATACTGGAGATGTCCTCCAGGTTCCATTCCCACGTCCCTACTCGTACGCGATCCCAGGAGAACCGGAGCGGTCCCTGATGAAATGAGACCTCTCCCTCTTTCCCGGAAATAGTGATCTGAGATCCGGCGATCTGGATGTGATCGTCTTCCGTGGTGAACAAGTTTTCCCACCGGAGATCTTTTTGGCCGATCGTCAAAACGGCTGAGCTTTCATCCGGCCTCCATGAGACTTTCGTATCGTTGACGCTCATGGAGTGCTGTCCAAAGATGCGCCGGCCCAGAATGATCGTTGCCAGGAAGAAGCCACCCCATATCACTGCTCCGAAAAGAGCTGCACCAGGACCGGCAGAAGGTCCGTGGCCGAGGAATCCGAGGATCAGTCCGATGATCCCGAGTGCCGCCGTCAGGATGTCAGGGATGAAGCCGTTCTCGGCGTCAATAAACGCGATCGCAATCAGGATTGCGCCAACGACTGAGTAGACGACCGCGAGCGGCCACCCAAAAATAGCCCACAGGCCCAGGTAGAGAATTGCGGTGAGTGCCTCGACCAGAGGATACCGAGCTGGAATTGAGCTTCGACATGAAGCACACCTCGCCCTGAGCCATATCCAGGACAACACTGGAATATTGTGATACCACGCGATCGAGGCCCTGCATTTCGGGCAAAATGATCGCGACGGTGTGTTGATGGATATGCTCCGGGGAAGTCGGTAGATGACGACGTTCAGGAAAGATCCGATACACGCACCAAATGCCAGCGCAAAAGCGGCAAAAATGAGATCCCAGAACACAGATTTATCGACGGAAGACGACGAAAATTAAGCCCCGCAGCGCCCGCAGCAATGTGGCGATGAAATTGCGGAAATGACGGACGTTACGGTTCATAAAAAATGGCACCAACCTGCACCAGGATAGAACAAAGGAGCGGTTGGTGCCAATAAACGACGCAGTTTATTCAGGCTGTTCTTCGGAGCCTTCCTTTTTCTTGCCGCTCAGGAACTCGATCCGATCGACTCTGATGTTCACAGAGGCCTTCGGCTCACCATCGTTGCTCATATACGCGTCAACCGAAGGCTTGCCGTGTACGAGGAGCGACAGGCCGGGTACAATACTTCCCGCGAGCTTTACGGCTCGATCGCCGAACAGTGATGCCTGATACCAGGTTGTTTCTCGGTTTTCACCCACGCCATCATGCGAGGCGACCGAAAAGTTGAGAACCTTCGAGCCGCCTGGAATATCTTTCAGGACCGAGGTGCCTACGTTGCCAGAGACGATGATTAGTTCCATGATGCGAAAATGCTAAAATAGCGGATTACAGTATCCCTTTGAGTTGCGTGCCAGCTTTGAAGCGGACGGTTTTTGAGGCCTTGATCTTCAGTTTCTCACCAGTCTTCGGATTCACGCCGGTTCGCGCTTTGCGCGAAGCCACGGTGAAAGTTCCGAACCCGATCAACTGGACACTCTTGTCCTTTTTGATTCCGGCTTTGATGGCTGTGAGGACAGCGCCGAGAGCTTTCTCCGCTTGCGCGGAGGAAGTGCCGAGCTGTTTCTGGATGCTCAATACGAGTTGTGCTTTGTTCATAGAATCTAAATCTTCTGGCCTCCTCGATGATTCTCATCGGGATTGATTTCCGTGTCATGGACAGCATCGAGGGCGATGTTCTTTTTCGCCTGGTTAGCCTGGTCGATCTTCATCGGTTTTTGACCATTGGGAACGGACATCTGAGAGGACAGAGCCGCCACAAGAGCCCCGACATTGACTGCCCCGTCTATGGAGTTCGCTGCAAGCGCATCTCGTACCATGGCCTCGGAGGGGCCGATGGGCTCCGAAATTATTCCATCGTCACCGTCATCTGGTCGGGAATTTCGGCTTTTTGATGCCCTCAGGCGCTTTATCAATCCAAGGATTTTTCGCTTTTTTGGAGAGATCCCCTCTTGAAATTCCTTCTCTGGCTTCTCGGCATTCAGGGGGTGAGCCACATCCTGCTCCTCGTCTTGGGTGAATGCTTGCTCAGCGTCCAGGGCGGCAGCTTCCTCCAGGTTGAGGGCAGAGATTTCTGCTGCCGTCAGTGCTAGGCTGCGGAGATCTCGCCCCTCGTCGTCCTCGTCATCATCACGCTGACTCGAAGGCCTCGACGGATCACTCGCTTCGATCGACAGCATCAGTGCCCCGTAATCTTCGATAGATGAGCGCAGCAGTTCCAAAAACTGCTCGTCAGAAATGCCTTTGGATGCACGGAGGTGAGATCGCAGTAACATAATTGAGGTCATTGACGCCACCAATCTCCCGCTCTCCGCGAGAGCTTGAACGGCGGTCAAAAGATCCTCGCTTACGTCTCGGGTTGGGTGATCCACGGATCAGTATCGTCTACGAGATCCTCGGCGCGGCGACCTTCCAGCTCGAAGTAGTTGACGCCTTCCGGGATGTCTTCGGTGATGTTGGGATTGATGGGAGTTTCGGGTGACATGTTAATCTATGGAGTCTGGTGCAGGATTCTTCCTGTAGTGGTTTTTGGCGAACTCAGGAGTGACGTTCCCGGTATCCACCAACAGCTTGAGGTTGGTATCCCAGGCAATCCCTCCATTCTGGCCGAGGATTTGAGCATCAATGACGTTGGAGCTGGTATGGAATTTTTTAATCGCGGATGACATATCCGTCGAAGTATTGACTAGCAGCTCGTAGCAGAGCACCAGATCCCTGTTATTATTGGCGTTCGGGAACAGATCCTGACTCAATACGAAAAGAAGCGTCTCCGACAACTGCCCAAGGATCGCCTCAGCGTCGTCCTTCGGGAACCACTCGAGGATACGCGCTAGCGTTTGAGCTGCCCCTCGAGTGTGCATCGTGCTCAGGACCAGGTGGCCCGATTGGACTGCCTCGAGCGCAGTTTGCATGGTTCGTTTCGAGCGGATCTCGCCGACCATGATGATGTCGGGTTTCTCACGCAGCGCATCCTCCAAGCCCTGCTCGAAGGAATCCACTTTGATGCCAACCTCCCGCTGTGTGATGAGGGAATTGCAGACCTCGCCTGCACCCTCTTTGAGGTCGGAAAACGTGTATTCAACCGGGTCTTCGATTGTGACCACGTGTTTCGAGAGGTGGTCTTTTATGAACGCCACCAACGCGGCCAGGGTAGTGCTTTTTCCGGCACCCGTTACTCCCGTGATCAACCCCAGCCCGCTGCGCTTTTGTACAAGAGACTTTAGTGTTTCTGCGGTGTCTGGGGAGAAGCGGAGATCCTCCAGGGGAACAATGCGCTCATTGAGAATCCTGCACGTGATCGCCAATCCGCGGTGGTCAAAGAATGCCTGTCCTCGGATGCGGCCCTGTTTCAGAATTTCAAACTCGCTCCCCTCGCAGGCGAAGTTGTGCTTTTTGTCTTTCGCGAGCGTGTCCATGAGTTCCTTTTCCTGGCGGGAAAAGTTTTGGGCGTCTGTATCACGGAGGCCCCCGCTCTTAGAGCGGTACAAGGCAATAAGGAGGCCGGCAACATCTGGAGCCCGAAGCCGATAACCGTCGGCCCAAGGAGTGCAACTGCGGCCCTTCTGAACGTAGACAAAGAGATCTGTTCGGAATTGGAAGTCTGAAGCGCCGGGGAACTCTGTTATCAACTTCTGAAACAGTTGGGCTCCCTTACGGACGTATTCCTCCTTGTCTCCATCGTCCTTGAACTCAAATGCCTTTTCAGTCATGCGCCGACTATGGGTTATCACCGAGCCCGCTGAAATTGGGGCATGTTGTTGTTCCTGGATTTCGGGGTTTTGTGGTTCAGGCATGAGCTATTGAATGTCGGGCGTGAGTGGAGCTGATGGTGCAGGTGCAGAGGTGCTATCCTCTACCGGCCCTGGTGTTACTCCAGAGGATCGCGTCTGCTGGGCCTCTGGCGCTGATCTTTGCATCGACTGTATTTCAGCGGTGTTGCTGCTGATTTTTGCCTCCATCGAGGATAGGCGATTTTTCAGATCGCGTTGTAACTCATCTTGCGCTCGCAGCAACTCTTCGAGCTTCTGTCGTTCCGCCTGGGATCTCGCTGTGTCCTGTTGCGCAGTTTGGTTGATCTGGGCCAAGCGGGCGTCGAGTGTCGCGCTAACTGCTCGTTGCTTTTGAAGCTCTCTCGAGAGTTCGGCTGCCGTGGGAGCTGGGGCGTAATAAGGTTTGCGCACACCAGCAACCGGCCCGAGGAGAGTGGCATCCTCTGTTCCGGGAGGCGTTTTCAATCTCCAAGAGCTGCTTCGTTCGAGACGGTAAATGACGCTCCTCTCGTGCATGAGGTTTTTGTTCGCCGGATCAATCCAGCGTGCGATCGGGTACGCCTTCACAATCTCCCCGGTTCGCACGTTCTCGGTGGACCCGTAGGGTATCTCTTCCAGATACACCTCCTGTTTTGGCGGTGGCGGTGGTGGTTTAGTGGCGCATCCTGTGATGGCCAGAACCAGGATAGCGCCGGCTATGGTGGTGGATCTCTTCATGGCGTTTTACTTTTGTCGGAGTAATCAACGTAGTCAGTCCAACCCACAACGGTTCGATTCACCGTGATCATCTCTCCATCGACATTCGTTGCTCGCATTTCTTGATAAATAGGAGCGTGAGCGACTGCCCCTTCGCCCTTCTGCTTACTGTGGCTCGCGCACCCGACAAACACGCTAAGAAGGCATGATGCTACAATGGCACGATCGAGGCGACAATTATTCAATTTGGACAGAAATCTGCTCGTCATACTTTTTTGAAGACGGATCAGGCGTTGGTGACGGACTAGGCGTTGGTTGTCGAGGAGGTGCAGGATCTGAGTCAGACACGAAGACCTCACCATTCTCGTCCAATGTCCCCAATGGTTTCAGTAATGGCATCGGTGTAGGTGTCGGTTTGGGTGCAGGGGAAGGAGTAGGCGTCGAAATAAGGATAGCGCGTGGAAATTCAACGACTTTGAAAGTCGGCGTAGCCGTGGCCTGCGGTGTCGGCGTGGCCGAGGCCTGGGGCGTCGGTGTGGCCGAGGCCTGCGGTGTCGGTGTGGCCGTGGCCTGCGGTGTCGGTGTAGCCGAGGCCTGCGGTGTCGGTGTAGCCGAGGCCTGGGGCGTCGGCGTAGCCGTGGGCTGCGGTGTCGGCGTAGCCGTGGGCTGCGGTGTCGGCGTAGCCGTGGGCTGCGGTGTCGGCGTAGCCGTGGGCTGCGGCGTTTGTGCCGGAGCCTGGGGCAGAGCTGAAGTTACCAGGGGGAACGATCTAGGAGTGACCGTAGGCATTGGCGCCATAGGTCGAGGGGGCGCGGGCGGAGTTGAAAATGGCGTTGGCTGAGCCCGTAGAGCTTGGCTTGGCGCAGGAGTCGGGATTGGAGCAGGAGTTCCCTTTCCCAAGGCAGGGGGCTTGGAATAATCCGAGGGGAACGGGTCAATAATTGGCGTTGCCGTGATGGACCCTGTTGGGGTCAGAGAGATCTCAAACGTGTTGAAAATATCAACATTGTTTCTGCCACCGAATCCATCTCCAGAGATTGCAAAATACGCCAGGTTTCGGACACCTCCTTCCATACGCCCGCTTGCATCTGCGATGCTCTGGAAAAACCTGTAGTCGTTTCCATCCTTACCTTTCACCCGTACTTCAAAGCTTTCCGGGTCGTAACCGAGCGGCAAGCTTCGAGATGGATCTTTGGGATCAGGGACTTTCGACACCAGCTCCATCTCGAAGACGAGCGTGTCGAGAGCGTCATCGCGATATACTGCTCTGAGCACCACATCGTAGAGCGGATGGGTTGTAACCGTGAATGGTCGCGTGACCCTGATGTCGGCAACGGCGTCAGGGCGTTGCTTTTCAAGAATGTCGTACGCCTTAACCTTGTCCAGGAGTGACAGAACGCGAGCCGGAGAGAACGGCTTTCTGGCTGTAGGAGCGAGGTTTTCGGAATCCGTCGCAGGCGGCGGATATGAATAGATGACGCTGTATTGACTTACCGCAGAGGCATCCTCTTGAAAGATGAGCACGTAAACCTGGTTGTCCACGATGACGTTCAGATTGTTCCGAGCGCCGGTAATGAGAGGTTCGACAGAGAAAAATCGTGTTCCAGGGAACGGAGAAACCAAAAAATTGCCCTCGGCCTCGGGATCGGTTGTAAATCCCCCTCCGTCTAAACGCTGAACTGTGTCCGGCATCGTGATTGTGACCGTCTGACCTCGCTGCACGTTGATGACATCAGGAGATCCCTGTTTCAGCACTCTATTGGACACCTGGTTGCCAGTGGATGATACTCGGTTCACTCCATCTGTAGGCGTCCCTTGGCGCAGGCTTTGCAGGCGTTGAGATGCCTGGTCTAGGAGATTGACGCTGCCCTCGTCCCTGGGGGCCGGGGGCCTTTGGGTATACCCCAAGGAAAGGGAAAGAAAGAGAGCGACAACGAAAAGAAAAGCCGTGCAAGGCGTTCTCGCGTATGATAATATCATTGCATGGGTTTCGATACCGGCACAACTTTGGTCGATTACAGCAATCCCGAAATCGGCGTATCTCGCCTTGGGGTAGTCTTCGGACTGCTTGAGAAAGCGAGCATTGAGGTTGCAGAGCTGATCAAAGCGGGATCGCTGGTCGAAGGGTTTCAGTTGGAGGATGTGGAGGTTCTGATCTCTGATTCCCTGAAGGGAGTCGAGATTGTCAGAGGAGCCAACAGTGACTTGGAAGATGCCTTCCAAGCGGGATATGGATCTTTCCAGGACGACTTTGGCAGCGCAGCCGAAAGCGCAGGCGGGTTGACGCCAAAAATCTAGGAAACAAAGAATCTTATCTAGGCTCAAGCAAGAGCTTGAAGGATTAGCAGCCTCTAAGCAAAAAATGCAATGCTTTTATATCACCAATCAAAGTCGCAGTCCTCGATGGTGAGATCTGGACAAATTCAAAGTATCCTCTGATAAGGAATCCAACGAGATAACAGAGTCAACGAACAAACCTTCAGAGCGAAAATCTTGCTCAAAATGAAGGTCATCATCTTGCAGGTCAGTCGCCTCGAACGATCCGTACGAAACATTTCCGTCGCCGTAATCGACAACGGCCCATAGAACTTCCTGGGCCGGCGTAGAATCGAGGGCGACGAGCAGGTAAATTGGCAAGCCATCGGGACCAGACAACTTGCCGAGGATCGGTATCCGTTCTTCGTCAAATTCCCCGCGTTGAATCCTTTGGTGAGCATCAATCAGTCGATTCCTCTGCTCTTCGGGCACGAGATCTGTGATCATATTTTGACGGCTCCAGCCTGGTTTTTAAGGGACGCTACGTAATCCCCGGGTGTTGCGAATCGCAGGTTATCCTCTTCGTCAAACGCGTCTTCGACCAGGTTTTGCAGTTTCCACCATTTGGCAATCATCGGCGCAGCGGCATTGGATCTTCTCTCGTCGAGATCAATGAGAGGCAGGCAGGCGCGGAGAGCATCCGTGATCACTGTAGAACCCAGCTCGTCGGGCAATAACGTACGAGCTTCGGCGAGCGCAGAGACAATGATGAGCATGTCCTTTTTCAAGTAAGCATTGCTCTGATCGTCAAGTATGTCCTCGACCACCTCTAAGGGAAACTGAGCACAGTCCAGTTCACTCAGGGCTTCTTTATACCTGAAGGCTCGGATGAAAGCTGAAAACGAGGACTTTAGAGAATCTGGTGCCGGGAGACTCAGGCAACGGCTCAGAACAGGATCGTCAGAAACCGCAGCAAGAGCGCGAGTGAATGTTTCCTCCAGGACATCGGAATCTGATCTCGGCTGGTCCATATAATTTATTATTATGCCTTCAATTCATCCGTTGGCGTCAAGGGTATTATTTGCTAAAGCAAAGTGAATGTTCCGGGTCAAAGTGGTGAAAAATCCTCAACGTGTGTCTGAGTACCACGGGAACTCTCCAGCCAATGCAACTCAGCTTGAGGAAGAACGAATGCAGTGGATCGGTGCCGGGGCGGCCGTTTTGCGCCTGGCCGGCCCGTGTGACAATGTAGCCATCGAAAGAATTGCTTCGGGGAGAAATCCACATACAGGCCTGTATCTTCCAGGGATCACAGTAAGGTCGGTGCGAAGATCCTGCTATGATCTCCTGTTTGCGGCTCCCAAGAGCGCCTCGGTGCTTGCTCTGGTTGGTGGCGATCGGAGCGCAGTTGATGCCCATGTCGATGCCGCAAACACGGCATTTTACGAAATTGAGCAGTGGATCACCACAGCAGCAAAGCGCACCCTTTATCCGAAAGAACGATCCCAAAATCTTGTTGGCGCTCATGCCATTCACACGCACTCGAGGCGTGGAGATCCCCACTTGCACAGCCACATCTTGGCGTTCAATTCGACCTACTCTCTCCAACAGGGTCGCTGGGTGGCCCTAGACTTGGAGGCCCTGCTTTACAACCGCGCTCAGTATTTCCGTACGATCTACCAAAACCAGCTTGCCTACAAATTGGCCAGCTCGGGCTATGAGATCTCACGGACGACTCGCGCAGTCCTGAATGTCGAAGGAGTCTCAAGCGAGATGTGCGAGATCTTCAGCAAGGGCGAACGAGAAGCAACTGAGAGCGGTCAGGCTCACTACGGATCGGATGAGGCCAGGGCAACGTCCTGGGGAAACGAACGGTCGAGAGAGCGGCAGAAGGCTTTCGTGGAAGGATACACTCATGACCGCGAGCGTTGGCGAGACGAGCTGGGGACGTTAACTGTCCAGTTGGATGAGACAGTAGCTCGGGCGGCAGAGCAACGTGAACGCCAGCGTGAACAACAATGCAGCGGAGAAGAGGCAGTCAGGTTGACGAGATCAGAACTGGCGAAGGAAATGCTCGTTGTTACGCCATATCGCCTCGCTATAGCCACGATGGAACGATTTTTCGGTCAACACCCCTGGGAACGGCTGAGAGATGCTGTCAGGCGAGTGATCAATGACTCCCAGGTTCGTTCAAAAATGCGTCGGACCGCAAATCGCCGCGTGAGGGCTGTCAATACCCTCCCCCTTGAGGTGCGCCCATGGGATGCCGTCAAGCCGGTCCAGCCGCGCAGGTACAAGTTGTCGCTCGGCAATGAGCAAAATCATGACTGGCGTGAGTCAGGCAATGACGCTATCATAGCGGAATATGAACCTGCCGCGACTCGCCGCCACCGAAGAAACCGACTCGAGTCAGGAGTCGCTACCGAGAACAGCGAACCCGCGGCAGCCGGAGAAGCCATCTCCCCGCCCGATCTCGGAACTCGGCACAAAGCAAAACTTTGACGAATACTCGGGAGGCAGGCCTGGCCCGACCTTGACGGTGAGTAACGGGAAAGGCCTGGTGATTTTCCCATACATGTCGTTCACCAAAGTGGTCCAGAGAGGCGACGAGATCTACATCGAGTTCGCGGTGGGACAAATCATTCTTCGCCCGGGCCATAACTTTCCGCTGAATGAATTCTTGGAGTCGATCGCGGAAATGAGAGTACGACGCATTGATAAAACTGAGAACCTCGCCGTGGAGGTCAAATTCGAGGCGATCGTACCGATGGAAGATAATCTCTAGCCTACCGTGTGAAACTTGTGAGGAACTTTCAACCTTCGGCGGGCGCGGTCGCTCATTTCTGGGACGATGCCAGCTAGGTATGCTTCGCGCCAGCGGAGGAAGTGGGCAGGTAGCGAGATCTCTCCCAGACTACGAGTTACGGCCACGTAGATCAGATTGATCTCCTGGTCAAATTCATCGGCTGTCAGCTCCTCCTTGAAAGCGGGCGCATCGCACAGATCCATGAAGTCCTCAGCGATGGTTACAAAATCCCATTCGAGGCCTTTTGCTCGGTGAGCGGTTGACAGAGTGATCTGAGCGTCAGCAGGTCCACACGCGGCTTTCTGAATCCGAGCGAGCACATCGGGCACCTGGTCTTGACGCTTTTCCACAAACTTGACCAGGGCGGCGAGTTCGACATCCTTCGCTTCTGCACTATCAGCAGCATCTTTGATCTGTTGGTAGCTCGCGAAGCGTTTGATGTAGAGCGAGCGGATCTCTTTCGGATTTCCTGTTCGGAGATGATGGATGTCCAAGATCTCAGCGAATCCATACGCCTTTTCTGGATTGAACCTGTCTTTTTCACTGGTCCCCGCGAAATGGATCTTCGTGGTGCCTTGCTCGATGAGGCGTTCAGCCTCTGCCATCAAAGTAGCGTTGGTGCGAGCGATAAAGGCCCGGGTCTTGTTACGCCCGGGCGGTTGTTTGCCGGTAATGCGAACTGGATCGAGTTTCCAAGCATTGAGGATGTCTGAAGCAATATCGGCGACGGTGCCCGTTAATCGAAATGAGGTTGCCAACTGAAATTGTTGAACGCCGTCGAGTTGCTGCATTTCCTGCATGAAATTCGCAGCCCCTCGGAAGCCATAAATACTTTGGTGGTGATCTCCCACCACAACACAGGCGATGCCGTGCCCCATTTGCTTGCGGATGTATTCCGCCGTTACGGGGTTGGTGTCCTGGCCCTCATCGAGGAGAATTACGTCGTACTGCTGCACCTGAGGATCTCGCTCAACAAAGAGCTTCAAGTATCCGTCATGAGATAGCGGTAACTCTGATTGCGCGTCACGCATCATACGCCAGAGTCTGGTCGTTTGTTCCAGGATGATCGCGGCGGTTTCTTGACGGGCTATTGCTTTGGGAGGCAAGTGGTGCCGGGAAACCTCGGTATCAGGCGAACAGAGAAACGAATGCAGAGTATTGCGGACCAGGATGGAAGCTTGATTGTGCGCGAGACTGAGATGCTCGCGTATTTCCATGGGGCGGAGATCGAGGCCAAGGGTCTTCGTTTTTGGATACCAGTCCTTCACATGCCTGTAAGCCAAGGAGTGAATCGTTGTCGGAGTAACATTCCTGGGGAACTTCGATCTTGCTTCGGTGGCTACGGAGTTGTTGAAGCAAAGATAAAGAAAGCGCAGCCTTCCGTACGTCTCACTGAGAAGCCGCAAAGTGGTGCTTTTTCCGCTTCCGGCATAAGCTCGGATCAAGACGTTTGTCCCTTTATTCAGGGGACAGCCACAAATCAACTTCTGCTCATCGGTCGCGGTCAAATCCATACGTCTGCGTTAGAGTGTAACACGCTACTATAGCGTAATAGCAAGACGCAACGTGGAATTAAACCTTATGTCCTGGGCTCGCAAAGCGCCGGTCGATACCGATTTGATGGTCGAAGGTTGATTCGTCAGCAGTCAACGCTGTTTCGGCGAATTCTTGGATTCTCCCTAGATATGGGCTGTCTTGAGCGATGAAACCGCAGAGAGCAACGCGGTTGCCGTTAATGTGGTCGCCGGTTGAGATCCAAAGGGGAAGCTCTGGAAAACTCTGGGCTATGATCTCAGATCGAAAAACGAGGCGCGATAATATCGCATCCTTGGTTGTTGAATCGGGAGGAAGCCCCCAAGCGGCCTCGACCTCTTCAGCCGAGTCATTCGACTCGTTGTGTACATACTCCCACTCGAAGTACAGGCCTACCTGCCCATCCATCTCGGCGATGAATGACTCGCCTTCCATCATCTGTGCCAGCAAGGCCGGATCAGGTTCGTACCCCGGGTCAGCAGGTTTCCCGAAGCGATCGGTAAGCAGAGTGCAGCGATCGCTTGTGAAGAGCCTGGCGGGAGCGCCGGCGGCTGTCTTGAAGCTTTCGATCAGTTGCCGATCGCCCAAAAGGTACTCAGGCCGAGCGGATGGGTATTGGAGCGTATTCGTGAGGACGTAGCGGCGGGTTTCCAGGGCCTCGATGGAATCTTGAATCAATACTTTCGCAGGCTCTTGCGCAGGTCCGTATGGCTCTGGGTTGACGAGTTCATACAGCGCACTTAGTCGGGAGATCCATTCTGCTCGCTGACCAGGAGTGTACCAGGGAACGGCGGGATCGTGGACGACGTAGACCCCCGAAACCAATCCGGTGAGTACATCCTCTGTCTTGTCCCGACAGCCATGCCAATCACCTGATTCAGCCGACTCGGAGATCGCATACAGGATATTCAATACCTCATCGGGATCTGCCTCTGGGCGGGTAAACATAAAATGCTACAATAGCGCAATACGTTACACCCTGGGCGAACGGACTTGAGGGGTTTCCTCATGCTCCTCCTCCTCTTCGGGAGTGGGCTCATGGCTCGGTTCGCCGACAGTACGGCTCGACAGATAATTCTTCCTGGCTTCTGCCGTGTAAAACTGAGTTCCATTTTCGATAGCGGCCACCGCTTTCGCCTTGTTCTCCTTCGGAGAGATCGTCTGAAACGAGATGGAAAAGTTCGCTTTCTGTGCATGGTTGTTTGCCACCCACGCATATCGGATGGCGAGTGAGGCCCGATTTGTAACCTTCACTTCACCGTATTCGTCCATAACCGTGAGATGCTTCAGGTTCGGAAACCATTCCTTGGCACATTCAACAGCCTTCAGACGAGCAAACCAAATAGCGTCGAGTTGATTCGCTGCCTTCTTGTTGTAGAAGAGAGCCTGACGATCGCCAATCACGACCCCGAATCTGTACCCGCCGTTGTCCTGGCGTGTCTGTCGCCCGGTGGCCTCATTCAATGGGACCGTGACCAGGTTGCGACGGAAGGCGCAGAAAACGGTCACATCCGAGGCGTCGCTGGCACCCATGCCGGCAGTTTCGGCTGGCGCGGGTGCCGGGTTATCTTTGATCGGTTCTTCCGGCTGCTTCGCTCGGGTCGCTTTGCGAGCGGGAGCTGGCTTTTCCGCTTTCGTTTGGCGCGTTTTGGGCGGTTCGGTTTTTTTCGTAGCAGGCATGACGATTTATTATTTATTATAGTGCCATGATTGAGGTCAATCGAGAAAGGTTGTGACACATAAAAAGATATGATAGCAGGATAGCGTGATATGAGCCCTGAGCCACCTCTCGATTTAATGCTTCTAGCCGCGTTCTGTGCGGTGCGAGAGCAAAGTGCAGGCGAGCTGGCCGTTGTTCTGGAGCGAACAGGCCTAAAGGTGTCCAGGGAGGTTGTATCGCTGGCTTTGGCCGATTTGCAGCATCGGCTCGAATCCAACCCTGAGGTATATCCGTTCCGACTCCGAGAAGAGGGAGCACGGTGGGTTTTGGTCGGAAGCACACCGGCAACCGATCAGTTGCTGACCAGGGGAAAGGTGATGGTCCATGAGCCTCTGACGGAGAAGGATCTCCAAGTTCTCGCGGTGATTGTTTTCAAGGAGGATGGAGTCAGTGCATCCCGGATTCAGGAGTGTATCGGCGTCGATCCGACGACCGCCTTGTCGAAATTGGAGCGGCAAGAACTCATCTACCCTGTGCCTCGGCGAGGATGGACAACATGGTGTGCGTCTCCAAAATTACTGACGAGGTTTGGCCTTCAGAGCTTCGATGACCTTCCCAATTTCCGGGAGTACCGAGCTTTTGTGTCGGGAGAAAAGAGTGCGGACGAGGTTTTGGAGAGCGTGCCGGCCACGCCTACGAAGAAGAAAAGGAAAGGCCGACCTTCTTGATCGGGGAGAACCTTGACGGTCCTCCGGTCGGGGAGGGAAAAAGGTAAGGGCTCTGGGCCCACTCTTGCGATACCCGTTGCCTCCGGCGTTCGGCCTCATTGGAGCGTAAACGCGCACGGAGGGCCTTCCAACGATCCAGGGCGGTCGTGGCCTCTGCTGATAGCGGTGTGGCGCTCAGCTCGCCGTTATCGTCCTCCAGAGTGAGGCCGCAGATGACCGCTCCAGATAAAATGCTATCAAGATACAATAGCAGGATAGTGGCCTGTTGCCGCTTCTTCAGAGATCCATACAGGTGCGCTTTCACGAAAGCGCGAAGCTGCTGGTCCCCAGGTCGAGGAATGGATGCCGGCGATCCGCAGGTGATTTGATACTGGCGATATTTCGAGAGGCTCTTGTTCCTGAATGATCTCGAATGCTGGGAGAGGAGATTGGCTGTCTCCTCGGACATCGAGAAGAAATGAAGATATTGCCTCCAGCTCGTGGGATGTCGGTCTTGAAGCCAGGCTTCAAAGGTCATGCCGGACGTTATTACAAAAAGACAAAAAACGCCAAAGCAAAGAAACTCCCCGCCTTGGGAGGTTTTCAGTGGCGATGTAAGAGGCCTTGAATCAGCGTCTTACGTCGATGAAGAGTAAAGCAGTAGGGAGGCGAAGAGGCAAGGAGATTTGCACCATTCCCGATCGACATCATTTGAGCCTGACAGGAGCGGCGACGCCTGAATTTCCCAGGACACCACGGACTGGCTCCGAAAAGAATTCCGAAACTAATCCTTGTCGAATTCTCCCCAGGTCAGGAAATGACCTTGGGTGAAGACACCTCACCTACCCCGCCGCCGCGTCCTCCTCGCCATCCTGGTCATCGTCGTCATCCTCGCTCTCTCGATGTGCTCCGCGTACTAGCCTGGCTCCAGATCCTCCAGGATCTCCCAGGATACCACGGCCAGGCTTCACCAAGGGGAAGATTCTCACTTGTCATGTTACGCCGGCCCACCGGCTTCGCTACAATCGCAGCATGACAACTTCGTTCATGCTCCACGCTGCCGGCATCCTCGGCTCACACCTCGTCGCCATCCTCCTCATCACCGGCTTCCTCTTCTCCCTCTTCAAAGCCGTCGATTCATAAGCTCGGCAAGGCGTATCATGCTATAATAGCGCAATACAGATTAGAGGCGCACGGCCTGGGCGGGAACTTCGTGGAACCGAGCCCAAACTACGCCCCCCGGATTACCACCTCATTGAATTTGTGATGTCGTCGCAGCGGGAGATCTCGATCTCGTTCTTATCCAGGAGGACGACGGTATACCAGGGGAGGCTCATAAAATGCTAAAATAGCGTAATAAGGTCTGATGCCAATTCCGTGAGGCGGGGAAAATCGGGATGGAAATTACGAATCAGAAGTAAGAAACCGTACAAAGCTATTGTAGCATAGTAGCTTTTTACATTGAGACTCCCTGAGGGATTTCCTCGGAAACTGATGGGATACTCTCAAATCCTCGCCGTGTAGCGACCTTGTAATCGTCGGTTTCGGCCACGTAAAAAACATCGCCGATGGAGGAATTCCTGGAGCGAGGAACCAGCACCTCAATCCGAGGGTCATCGGCAGATTGCCAGCGGCCATCAACCGAGTTTGTCAGCGAGAATGCCTCGCCGGGATTCGTGTCATTTATGACAGCGACCTGCTGATAATCCTCCGGCACGAACCACTCTGGTTGGCTGAAATCCTGGTCGATCTTTTGGTAGACGCTGATGGTCTGCCCGCGATACTGAGCCTCGTATGCGGCCTCATCGACTTCTTCAATCGGAGCTGCTTCTACCTCCTCGGAAATCCCAATATTGAGCTGGCGTTGGATACCATGGATGATGTCGCGAGAGGTTTTCCCAATCGTGCGAAGGTTGTCCATGATTGCCTTGGATGTTACTCCCCAATGTTTCAGGTACTCGGAGGCATAATCTGCCGGCACACCGAAATGCTGCGCCACGACGTAGGAGATGGCCTCGGCTTGGAGTTCCATCGTCTTCTTCTCCATCTCGCCCAGCTTCTCGAGATGCTGCAACTTCACATGCGCCAATTCATGGATGTATGTGGTGAATGCAGCATCTGCTGCCAGAACGGACGATGTTTGAATAGCGGGCTGGAATGGTGCGCCGTTGACGGATGTCATGACTGCGCGGCCAGCCTCCCCCTTGAGTCCGTGATCAGAGAGATTCAAGATCCCTTCGCTTGCGGCAAAGCTCTTTGCGGCAGCTAGGAGCTTCTCCGCCTCAACCTGGTCGGCTTTCTCGTCACCGAGAAGCTTTGGTCCCTCTGTGTCGTAACCCAGATCGAGCACACAGGCGACCAGTTTGAAGTAGATCCGAGGCGCAACCACCTCCGCCGGCTGCTGTGAGTCGGCTTCGCCCTCGGACGGGCTTTCTGTTGCTGCTGGATGACGCTGCCCTTCATCGCGATCCTCTTGTGGCTGTGGCTCGGGCTCTTCCTTCGGGCGCACAATGCAGGGCACCAGGATTTCGGCGCATCGGACACCTTTCTTGGGCGTGTGGCCGAAGGCCTTCGCTTCACGTATCGTCACCGGGCGGTGACAGTCTGGTCGTTGCAGATACAGTCCCAGGATGTTGGCCGCTGACCAGTTGGCCGCTTTCGATGAAAAGAACTTCATCAACTCCTGCATTTTCCCTGGCTTGTTCTGCTGCAACTCAGTGATGAGCTGTTTGCAAAAATCCTCAGTTCGATCGAAAAACGCCGATTTGCGTTCCTTCTGAGTCTTGAATGCCTCTGGCGAGGACTCTTTCCGGGTGGGGGGGCGATACTGGCTGTTTCGGTAGAATTTCATACTGAGAACTTTAGCGAAGTGGAGTGGAAGGAAGACAGATCATCGCAGGCCTGCGTCCTGACTCGCTCAAAAGCTAGACGCGCTAAGCCTGGATCGGATGCGTTTTGGACGAGATCCTCTGCATCTGGGGAGAGAGCGCGGAGGATGGTGCGATAATGCTCTGCGTCGGCCTCGACTAGCTCTCGCAGCGGAGTTTCCATGTGTGAAAAAGACACAAGGCCTTATATATTATAAGGGCGTCCGGTGTCAACTCGCGCCGGCATGGCAAAACTTTTGAATGAAAATCATTGCGAAAAGCTATTCCGCTATGATAGCAAAATAGCGAAATGAGAGTCATAGTGATGATCGCGGTCGTGGGAATCTGCGCGTCTGTTTATGCGCAAGAGCCTGACGAGCGAGTTGAAAGCCTGCGTAAAGCACTACAGGAGCCCGAGAAGGAAACGGCGATCGTTAGTCAGATAGAGGGTGCTCCTCCGGTGCCCCAGCAGACGCCGGTTCAGCCGGCCCCTCAGCCAGCAGTGCAGCCTGAGCTGAAGAAGCCAACCGTCGTTGTTGAACCTCAGCTTGCACCGACCGAAAAGGCTCGGTCGGCCGAGGGGGGCGCGGAAAACTCACAGCCTGCGCTCGACGCGCTGGCCGATGGCGAGAAAGTGTGGGTTCTTGATCCACGAGACTCCCTCTCTGCGAATGAGTTGGCGAACGACGGCTTCGAGATGACCGGTATCACCATCAGCCGCAACTTTGTTGTGGCTGGTTTTGCGTCGGAACAAGATGAGCAGGAATCCAAGCCACTCTGGACAAAGAATGTCCCGGTGAAGATCCCGATCATGCACCGCACCCGGCAGATTGCCCTGGACAAGCAAACCGCAGCTCGTGCGCGGGCTGTGCTGGCAAAGCTTGAGTCTCTGTCACAGCAGGCCAAGCAGCTCGAAGCGGAATCACGGGAAGCCTTGAAAGAATGGAATGCGATTGTCACCCAGGGAACACCGTATGAGATCCTGGCGTCGGATTCGCCCAGCTTGCCGGAAAATCAGAGCGCAGGGAACCTGAACCGAGAAGCTCCGAAAGACGGACTCGAGGCGGGGAAGGGTGTGAGTTTCAAGCTGGAGGAATGAAATGAAGAGATTGATTGTTGCAGTCGCAGTGGCATGTGGAATTGCCCGGGCAGAAAGCACGCAGACCGACATCGCGCCCGAAAGCAAGGAGGGTGAGAAGAAAACCCAGATCGTGCGTGTTTATGAACCCGTCCAACCGAAGAGTGTTGGAGTGCTTCCTCCCGGATGGAAGCTCGCCATCCTGAAAGATCGCAAGATCCAGGCCGCTCCAGTGGAATTGCCTACAGGAAAAAGCGCCAAGATTTCGGCCCAATTCTTTGTGGTCGTACCCGATGAGCAAAAGGGCAGTGTACTTGTTACCGATCCGGGCTACGACCCGAAGAAAGGGTTAAGACAGACCGACACCATCGGCGCGGTATTGACCGCGTATATCGAGGAGAGTGAGAAATTGAGCCGATCCCTGGAAGCTGCAAGCCAGCAACTTCGTGCGGAACTCGATGCCGCATCCCCCTCGCCGTCACCATCTCCGGCTGGTCCTTCGGCAACTCGGAAAAAAGGCAGCTAAACAACATAAACGGCGATGAAGATTATCTATGTGCTTCTCGCGATCGTGATCGTGGGCATTGGCGCGGCAGTTTACGCCCTTCAGGACACGCGGCATCCTGGTGAGGGTGTTGTCGCGGTGCCCACGCCAACACCCGTGCCGACGCCCCCTATAGGGCCCGATCCAGTTTCTCGACTCGAATTCGAGCAGTATCGGTACGAACAGCAGCGCAGGTACAACGATTTGCTGGATGTGCTGGATCTCACTGTCGCTGAACTGAAAAAGTCAAAAGCGAAGCTCAGGGATATGGAGGCAACACAAGGCGCTTTGTTCTCGGTTCAGGAGGACTTGCGACTCCGCTTCGAGATGTTGTCGGGAAAGTACAAGCGCATAGATCTCGACGACGCTTCAACGAATCAGATCATTTTAAACCCAGAAAAATACTAGACATGCTCACCGTCACTTTTTGCAACGGAAAGGGTGGAACAGGTAAATCCACCGTAACAGTCTTGACGGCTCTCGCCCTTCACCACGTAGGGAAGAAGGTGAAAATCGTTGATACCGACCCCCAGCAAACCGCAACAAAATGGCTGGAGCTTGATTTCCCGGAGCTGATTGCCAGCCGTGGTGTTGTCCCGAGCGGAACAGAGATTGCTTTAATCGACACGCCTCCGCGTCTTGATTCGAGCGCCTTCCAGAAGTCGGTCAACATGGCTGATGTGCTCATCGTTGTTTCGTCCCCGTCCCCGACCGATCTGTTTGTCACCCGAGATACCTTGGACATGATCGACAGGTTAGGCGAAGGTGGGAAACCCTTGCGGCTGCTGTATACGAACGTCCAGGCCGGAACGCAGCTCGGCAACAACCTTGATGCCAGTTCGGAATCCCTCGGTGTGCGCAGGCTGTCGAAGTTCATCGCCCGCCGCCAGGCCTATCAGCATTCGTTGCTGAGCGGTTGGTCGAAGATCCCCGGTGTGGCTCGGGAAGAGATGCTGGCGGTTGCCCTGGAGATCGCCACCATCGACCCGCGTGAGTCTCATGCCGCGTAAACCAACTGTCCTGGAGCATAATGAGCGAAGAAGTCGCGACGATCAGCTTTCGCAGCATCGAGGATATGATCGCCAAGATGATCGCCATCCTCGAGGCCCTGGGGTTCACGATTACGCCCCCCGGGGCAAAATGGGTCAAGCCCACCGAGTTCGCCAGGGAGTTTCGCGTGAAAGCCAACGCAATGACGAAAGCTCTGCGCGATCCATGTTGCCCTCATTTCGGAAGGCAAGTCGGCCAAAGTGGACGAATCAACAAGATATGCCCCAACCCAAAACTGCGGAATTGGCTCGCAGCGCGTTTTACGAAATGACGTACATGTGCTTCGCCTCAGGGCTGCTTGACGCGGATATGGCTATCATGGCATCATGCTAAATTAACATTATGGCATCCAAGACCACAGACGCCCTCAATTCACGTCTCGCTCGGACGAAGACGCCCCGGCCCGAAGCCTCTCCGGTAGGAAAATCCCAGGAATCGGGGAAGAGCGTAGGGCAGCCGGGTTCTGAGAAGCTCAACCTCTCTGTCTACTCCCACGACACTGGAATCATCAATCAGTTGAAGCGATTCTTCATGGACAACGACATCGAAGCGAATACCTCGGAGGTCATGCGTGTGGTGCTTCGTGCGGCGGAGCCTGGTCCCAAGCTGGTGAAGCTGTATCGCGAGATGGAAGCCGAAGACGGACGGCGGCGGGCGAAAGGACGGACAATCTAAACGTAGCAGAAAATGAAACGACTATTGATGGCGGCGAGCGACAAGGGCGGAGTGGGTAAGAGCTTCGCCACGGTGCAAATTGTGCAGTGGTTGAAGGATCTGGGGCGTAAGTTTCGCGCCTTCGATCCTGATCACACGAATTCAACCATGCTGCGGTTCCACGAGGACGCGGTTTTCGTGGACATCAGCAAGCCCCAGAGCATGGATCAGATCGCGCTGGCCTTTGATACCATCCCGTTGGTTGTCGTCGATGGAATCGGCGGACAAAAGGGGGTGTTCCTGAAGTGGATCGAGAGTGTCGATCTATTCGACATCGCAAAAGCGATCGAGCTGGCAATGACCTTCGTCGTGATCGTGGACGAAGATCGCGACACGGTTTTTCAGACCAGGGAGACGCTTGAAAAGGTCGGGAGCCAGGTGAACTGGCTGGTCATCAAAAACCACAAGACGGTGGGGCATACCGACATGTGGGACAAGTCGGAGGCGAGAAAAATCGCGCTCGATCTCGGTGCCAGGGAGATCATCCTTCCGAAACTCGATGAGCATCTGATTTCTAAGCTACAGCGTGAAAGTCTCACGGTTGGACGGGCAGGGCAGTCCGAGAAGCTCAACATGCTCGATCGCTCACGCTGTTTGAAGTACGCAAGGACTTTCGGCGAGGCGTTGACCGCTAACGCCGACATCATCCTCGATGATACCGAGACTCCTTTAGTTAAGGCGGACCGCTAATGAGCGAAGTTACCGATGGAAGTGTGATTCAGGACGCGGCGAAGGCCGGGAAGTGGTCTGAACACACCAGTGCAGTTATGACTGACGCTCATCAGAGGCTGGCATACGCCGGCATCGTGCTCAGTGAGTACGACATGATCGCCTGGGCATCGGTTTACTTCCGGCTGAAGAAAGAAGAGGCTGGCCGTGCTGGCCTCTTCAATGTCCTTTGCGCGTTCGCGGTGAGCGAAGCAGCGGTCGCTCACGAAGCGATCTCGGGCGAATAATGAGCGAAAATGGCCGGGGGAGCGTTTTCCTCTTGTCTTATTATGCTACAATAGCATTATAGCGCAATATATGGCGATTCGCGACTACAACCCACGGCCTTTCTCCGAGGATCTTGATCCGTCACCCACGGCCAGCGATGCGAAATCCATCGAGAAGCGCATCAAGCTGCAAGTGTGGATAAAGAACCAGCGGGAGATCATTCGCCAGGCGGTCGCGGCTGAAGCGTACTCTATGGCCGTGCGGATTCTAGGGAACGCACGAATTGGCAAAGAGTGTTACGGGAATGGCCTGCATACCATTCGAGCGACAGAGATTGAACATAATGTTTGGGCTCAGGAATGCCAGGCAAACGCCAAGTTCTGGGATGACTGGAACCGGGACCAGGGAAAGATGGAGGCCCTCGGGTGGCAAGTGATCGGGCGGAAGCCAACTGTTCGGCTCCTGACCAGTTTAGAGCAGATCTTGCAGTATGAGGAAACTTTGGAACTGATCGAGTTCCGTGCGCGAGAATAACAAGCGGTAAAAACAGGGAAAAACGGGGCATAAAGGGAAAGAGAAGGGGCGAGCAATAGAGGACGTTGGGAACAAAACGGAATAGGAGGGAAAATCCTTGATTCGCCGGGACAATACCGGCTAATCTCGTCGCATTCTATGAGCGCGTTGCAAGTAGTGAACAGCAAGGCCATCGAAGCTTTGCTTCTGGCGGCGGATGAGGCCGAGAAACAGCGCGAGCCGAGTACGCGGGACGTTTACGATCCATATCGGGAGACGATCCAGCAGTGCCTGGACCGTGGCCTCAGCGTTCAGAAGATCTTCGACACGCTGAGAGCGAACGGGGTTGGAACACAGTTTGCGCCAACCAGCTTTCAGAAGTACATCCGCACGACCGGCTACGTTAAGGCTAAGGGAAAATACGCCGGCATGGACCGTTCGGCGGTGAAGAAAGCCATGATCGAAGAGGCATCCCATAAACCGCCAGGGGAGCTTTTCGAGACCCCGACCGATGGGAAGGTGCGGAGTTTGTTGGGCCATCGAAACACAGAAGGGAAAGGGGAAGGGGAAGGTGCCCCTGTAACTCCTCAGGTTGCAACGGGTCCACTTTAACGATTGATATAGAACGCTAAGTTAGCATAGTAGCGTTATGGCTGAACTACCCAGCGCCAGGCGTCCAGACGGGACGCAACCGGATTTACCTCAAATGCCGGCCACTCCGGCCCGGCCTGCCACATCGGCTCAACCCCCTCGTACGCCGCCGCCGCCAACGATGGCAAAGGGCCGACCTGCCGAGACAAGACGTACGGAGCCCGAGGTGGGGGTGAACGCGGTTCTCAAAGAGAAGATGCGGGTCATGTTCGGGATTCGCGAGGACGATCCGGTGTTCGCGATGATGGAAGTGCTGGGTGAATTCGAGCGAGGCATCTACCGGGCAAATCAGTCGTTCTCGGCAGGAATCCAAGAGAAGCTCGAAGTGCTGAACAAGAATTTCACCTCCTACAAGGAGGCGATGACAGATGCCCAGGAATCCCTGGAGTCTGTGCAGCAGCTCAATGCGACCCTGCTCGATGTGCAGACGGATATTCGTATGCTTTCGGATCACGTGGAGACGGTCAAACGGCTGTCAGAGCAGATCACGCAGACCGGATACATGGACCGGATGATCAAGGTGATGACGCCCGTGATTGCCGCCCTGTGCGGTGTGGTGAGTGGGTTCGTGCTCGCGGCGATCGTCTTACTTCTGAAGAAGTAAGATGCTACAATAGCGGAAAAGCGTTCTTGGCTTAGAGCTAAGCCGTCTCTTGACAGAGAAAGTCTGGCCCTTATATATTATAGGGCATACCTGATCATGATCTTCAGTCCAGACGCCATCTCTGAAGCCGTAAGCACTCGCTTGCGCGAAGTTGCGCCTGAGCGTCATGCCCAGCTCGCAGAGAGCGGCCAGCTTAGTGCGTATTTGGACAGCCAACTGTTGGCATTCCAGAAGGCCTGCGACATTGAGATACAGCGCAATCCGCAGGCCGTTGAGCAGATTGTCGCTGAGACAGTTTTGAAAGAGAGAATTCTGCCTGACGTAGGAATAAATACCGCATAGTGGCGAGAACAATTCGGAACCGGAGCGAAACGCGCACAAAAAAAAGCGCGTTTTTTTCGTGTCCAAAACCAATGAGATAAACTGATTATGTTACTTCGACCTGGAGCTGAAATTGCCAAGGAAATCATCCGTCGTCGGGTGCTCGACGAGCCGGGAGTGTTTGATGAAATGGTGAGCATTTGGGAAGGCAGGAAGAAGCCTGAGTCACCCGAAAGCGACCAGTTAACCGACGCGATTCAAAACATCGTGGACGATGAGTTTCGGTATCTCTCTCGCGCTGAAAAGGCGGCTGCTGGCGCTCAGGCCCTCGATGATCGCACGGTAAAGGAAGGAGATCTGTGGGGTGCGACGGAAAGCGAGATAGGCGGGGCATTAATCTCGGACCTGATACATGAAACGGTGTCCAGGGCCTGCTACGACAAAACAGTGGAGGGCGTCACCATTGATGGCGATTACACTGATAAAAGCGTAGATGCCCGAATTCGGACGATCGCGGACCGTACCGCAGGAAGAGGAATGCGGATCTGAAAAGCCAAGGATATACCTCCGAACTGTCGGCATCGCGAAAATGCAATCGCGGCGGAGGTATATTAGCTCAAAACTCCTCGCCCCCTAAGACGTAGAGAACCAGCTCTGCGCGAGTCATCACCCGGTAGACCAAGTAGAAACCAAGACAATAGATGAACGCAAACGGCCACAACCAAGAATACACGGAAGCCCATCTGGTCCAGATGGGAGTTGCGTTGGCTTTCAGGATCTAAGGCAGATATGAAGCCAGATCCTCGCAACCTTTCGGCCTTCAATTTCCGCTACACGGCGGGTGACACTTTGGTTCCCAGCGGGGAGGTTTCCCGCCTCAGGGCAAATATTCGAGCCCTGCAAATGCTTCGATTCCTGGAGTGGGATAATCGTAATGCCACGCCGGCAGAAAAGAAGATCCTGGCCGGTTACAGCGGTTGGGGAGCACTGAAGGAGGTGTTCAACTCAGTCCAGGCAAAGTGTCGCGAAATGGATCAGTATTGGCGCGACGACGAATACAAATCTTGGGAGGAGAAATGGGGTAAGGCCTACAACGAAGTAAGGGCCATGATGGATGAGTCCGAGTGGCAGGCCGCATCCGTGAGCGTTCTGAACGCTCATTACACGGCACCAACAGTCATTTCGGCGATGTGGCAGGCCGTGGAGCGGTTGGGATTCGCCGGGGGGACCATCCTGGAACCGGCAGTTGGCACAGGAAATTTCATCGGCATGATGCCGGAGGCCCTGCGGAAGAAATCGACGGTCGTCGCGACGGAACTGGACGAGCTGACAGCGAAGATTGCTCAGAAGCTCTACCCTCAGGCGAAGATCAGAAATCAAGGGTTCGAGGAGACTGGAATCCCGAATGGATCAGTAGCCCTCGCAATCAGCAATGTGCCATTCGAGCAGACGGGCCCCGTGGATCGGTCCATGCCGATGGCGTTCAATCTCCACAATTACTTTTTCGCGAAGACCATTGATAAGTTGGCACCTGGTGGAGTGATGTTCTACGTCACCAGCTCCTACACGATGGACGCCAGCGCCCCAGATCAGGCGAAGCAGAGGCGCTACATCGCAGAGAGGACGGAGTTGCTGGGAGCCATTCGACTGCCGAACAATGCCTTCGCGGAAAATGCAGGCACGGAGGTCGTAACCGACATCATCTGCCTGAGAAAGCCGGATGGCCGGAAACTCGGGGATTTTACCCCGGAGAGCTGGGTGCGTACGGTGGACGTAGATCTGGGAGACGGCGAGGAAACCAGGATCAATGAGTATTTCGCCCGCCACCCTGAGATGGTGCTGGGTCGCCATTCTCTGACAGGAAAAATGTACTCCCGGAAGAGCTATACAGTCGTACCGACTCCTGGGGCGGATCTAGCAAGCCAACTTGCCGCGGCGATCGAGAATTTCCCCGAAGGAGTATTGCGAGAGAAGATCGAGACGGTTGACCTGGGGAGTAGTAAGATCGAGGCCGAAGAGGGCATGAAGGAATTCTCTTTCGTGCTGAAGGAAGGTGTTATTTACCAGGTCGAGAGGGGACATCTTGAAAGGGTCGAGCGACTCACGGTTGAGCAGCGCAAAGTTACCGAGGACTTTATTGGCCTCAGGGACAGCTACAACGCCCTGCTGAGATCTGAGCTGGATGGAAATGGCGACGACTACCTCAATCACCTGAGAATCGAGCTAAACGCCAAGTACGACGCGTTCGTTGAAGCTCATGGCCGGCTGCAAGACCCGAAGACCAAACTGAAGCATCTGAGCGATGATCCAGAATTTGAACGCGTTCGCAGCTTGGAGCGGGTACGGCTGGTTGAAGACGGGGAGACGGTAAGACGCGAGTACATCAAGGCTGATTGTTTCAGCCGGCGCACCGTGACCCCGGCTGTGGAGCCCACCTCGGCCGATGGCCTCGATGACGCAATCACGATCTCCCTTGCCTGGCGCGGGCGAATCGAAACGAAGTTCGTTCGATCGCTGATCGGACAGGAACAGAGTTCCCTCGAAGCCGTTGAGGAAGCGATCCTGGCAACTGACAGAGCATTCCGAGATCCGCAGTCCGGTGAGATCCAGACGAAGGATGTGTACCTCTCCGGGAACGTGCGGCGGAAGTTGCAGGAGGCATTGAATGCCTCGGCGGATGACCCCGCCCGCTACGAGAAGAATCTTGCCGCCTTGCAAGCAGCTCAGCCCGCCTGGGTTTCACTGGAGAACGTGACCGCCCGATTGGGAGCGGCATGGATACCGGCTGAAAGTCGTCGAGGAGTTTACCCGGCAGACTCTGCATATCCGGGTGGTAGTGAAGTACAATCCCCATGCCGATAGCTGGACCGTGGAAGGGAGCAACACCTACCTGGCCGAGAACATCTCAACGTATGGGACCGATCGGATGAGCGGCCAGGAGATCCTGGAGAAGCTGCTGAATCTGAAGGATCTCACCGTGTTCGATCAGGTCGAAAGGGGCGAGTCAACGGTCCGTGTGCTGAATGCGGTGCAGACGGAGTTGGTAAAACAAAAGTCCGAGGCGCTGCAAACTGCGTTCCGCGAGTACATCATGACCAATGAGGATGTCCGCGAAAAGCTCGAGCAAATCTACAACGAGCGCCATAACTCGTATGTGCCGGCAGTTTATGACGGGTCGCATCTTGCGATGCCTGGTCTAGCCGAGGCGGTGCGGCGGAATGATCACCAACTAGGTGCGGTCTGGCGCGTACTTCAAGAAGGCGAGGGAATCATCGCGCATGGAGTCGGGTACGGAAAGACATTCACCGGCATCATGAGTGCGGTCGAGCTGAAGCGGCTCGGGATCGCGAGGAAACCCATGATTGTGGTAGACAACGCCACGATCAAACAATTCGCCGAGTCATTCCGTGTCGCGTACCCAGCAGCAAATATCCTGGTCACGACGGAGGAGACGTTCGCGACGAACAAGCGCCAGCGATTGCTGGCCTCGATCGCAACGGGCGATTGGGACTGCGTGATTCTGGCGCAAAGTCAGTTCGACCTGATCCAAAGTAGCCCGAAGGCGGTTGCCGAGTACATGCAGGACCAGCTCGACGAGCTGGAGATGGCCGAACTCTGGGCAAAGAAAAACGGGGACCGCATCAGTCAGCGTAATTCGGCCCGGGCGAAGATGAAGTTGCAGACGAAGCTGAAGGGCGTTCAAGAGCGTGTAGCGGATAGGCAGGATGCCACGATTTATTTCGACGAGCTGGGAATTGATTTCCTGCTCGTGGATGAGTGTCACAAGTACAAGAAAGCTCCGTTCGTGACCAAGATGGAACGGGTTAAAGGCCTGGACACTCAATCGAGCGATCGAGCGATGCAGCTCCATATCAAGCTGAAAGGGATACAAGATCGCCATGGTGGCCGGCACGCGGTTGGGATGAGCGGCACTCCGGTCACGAATGCCTTGCATGAAGCTTGGCAGATGACGCGAATGTTCTCGCCCCGAGTGGTGGCAGACTTCGGCATCGGCACGGTTGATCGGTTTGTTGGATCATTTTGCACCAAGGTGACAGGGCTCGAACTCAATGAGGCCACGAACAAGTTCCGCATTGAAACCCGCCTGGCAAAGTACGTGAACGGGCCGGAGTTCCTGAGGATGATCCGCAGTTGCTGGGATGTGCAGATGGACTCCGAGAAGATCGGGCTCAATGTGCCGAATCTCCTGGGCGGAGAGGTCCAGCAGGCCATTGTGCCACAGACGGCTCCGAGTGCCTACGTCAACCGCTGGATGGAGCGAGTCTATAAGGCCTACGAGCGGGCGAGCAATAAAGCGGAGTTGAGCTACGTGCCGATCATGTTGATGCAGGTTGGCATGGCGGCATCGGTAGATCCCCGCCTGGTGTTCCCTGATCTAGGAGATCATCCGCAGAGCCTGGTGAACGAGATGGTATCCAATGTTGCTCGGATCTGGGGAGACACCTCAGAAAAGAAGGCAACGCAGCTCATATTTTGCGATCGGTATCGACCCATGCGGGTCACAGCCTTGGGGGACTTGGCCGGGGGAAATGCTCAGCAGATCGACATCACGGACGATGAGGAGGGCGAGGTCGCAGAAGTTGAAGTACCAGCCTCAGCCGAGGGATTTAATCTGTACCGCGAGATTGTGCGGAAGCTGGTCGAGAGCGGTATTCCCAAGGACGAGATTGCCGTGGTTCACGACTACGAAAAGTCCACTGCCCGGAAAGAATTGTTCGATCGGGTCAACAAGGGCGACATTCGTGTTCTGATCGGATCGACGACCAAAATGGGCGTCGGGGTCAATGTCCAGCAGCGGCTTGTTGCTGCGCACGAGCTGGATGCCCCGATGGACATGACGCCAGCATCAATGACTCAGAGGCGAGGGCGAATCCTTCGCCAGGGAAACCTCAACGAAGAGGTTGCGATCTACCAATACGGGATGCAGAAGACGGTAGCAGCGGGTATCTACGATCGAATTGCGCGTAAGGAGCGGTTCATTTCGCAGCTCCTGGCCGGTGAAGGCTGCACCCGGGAATTCGATGATCCGGCGAGTGCTTTGAGCATCTCGAACGCCGAAATGAAGGCGAAGATAATTGGCGACGATCGCGTTGTCCGGCAGGTCGAACTGACCGAAGCAATACGGCAGCTCAACGTCGAAAGAGAAGGGCACTTCGCGCAGCGGGCATCAATGGAGCGGCAGATCAAGAGCGCAGCGGCCAATGCGGAGCATTACGAGGTACGCCAGGCCGAGAATGAACGCTACGCCGTGCAGATGGCGGAAAAGATCAACGGAAAGGACTGGTCCATGACGAGCGACCGGCAAGGCAAAGTTTTCAGCAGCGACGATCGCGGCGAGATCGTAGAGAGGCTCAGTAGCGACATTGCTTACCTGGCCGACCTGCCCCGATGGCACGAGGGAAGAAATGCAAGGGTGAGATTCACCTTGAATGACATCCCGTGCCGGCTGACCAGGATAGAAAACCTCGGCAGTAACACCTTCAGCTACGAGCTGGAGATTCTCGATCCCGAATCGGCAGAGCCGAAGGTCATGCGCGAGAGTTACGTGAAGTCCGGGGATGGAGTTCTCAGAAGCGTAGCCGCTTCAGCCGAGATTCTTCGGGATGCCGCGACCAGGTTCGCGGGGGAGAAGGTTGCGAGCCAAGGGAACATGGTAAAATTGAGGCACCAACTGGAGAACACGCCCAAGCAATTCGCAAAAACCGAGGAACTGCAATCATTGCAGGCCGAGTTGGACGCCATTAACGCAGCTCTCGTCGAAGAGGGGAAAGATGCGGAGAAAGAGCAGGAGGCGCAGAGCGAGGCCGTAAGCGCCCCCGAGGTCATCGAGTACCAGGAGAGTCAGTCGAAGGCCTTCGAGCCCTCAATAACGCACCGTACGCACCGTATTTGAAGTCGAGCCTCTCGCCGCTGGAGACCGCAAGGAGGGAATCACCCTCCCGAAGGTCTTCCGCTTTCGGCGGCATTGGTTCGTCCCGCTTGTTCCCCGATTTTACCGTAACTTTCGCGCTCGTACATACGGAGACGGTAAAAACGGGGATAAACGGGGATGAAAAAGGGGAAATAACGATTTACCGGAAAAAAGTGAGCCTCGCGAGAGGAGAGACGGTAAAAAAAGGGATAAAAAAGGAAAACAATGGGGAAGAAATGGGAAAAATAGAGGTTGCACGCGGATGAAAGAGGAAAAGAACGAAGCAAAAGGGAATAACGGGGAGAAGATGGAAAAAAGGATGACATTAGGAGCAATGTCGAAAACGGACTCCGACGAGCCGATCCCTGGTCTGCGTCGGCCTTCGGTGGCGATCGCAGAGGAGGATGTGGAGAATCTGTCGGAAGGAATCTTTGAGTACCCCGAGGTGGATTTGCCTGTAGGGATTCTGGAGGCGTGGGAGGTGTCCTTACCCATGTTCCAGGGGGACACCTTGGGAGGGACATCGCCAGAGCGACTGAACTGGATTGTCCGCGACTATACTCCTCCGGTGGAGCCGACCGGAGCCGAGATCCGGCTGGCTGAGGCTGTGCGGCTTATTCGAGAGGCCATGCGGGCCGAGGGCTTCACCTATGGCCGTCCGAGTGATTATCGGGTCGCTTCTCTGAAGGCGCTAAACGTCGAGGATCATGACCTCGATGACGAAGATTTCGATGCGGGAGCAGCTCTCGCGGAGGAAAAACCAAGAACAACACAACGAAAGGAAGACACGAGCAATGGAAACTGAACAGCAGAACACTCCCCAGGACGACAAGGCAGCACGTCGGCCAGTGGCCAAGAATCATCGCTTTGCGGTATGGCCGAGGCTGAGCACGGCGAAGGAGCGCGAGGGGGAAGTCGAATACACGATCAAGGAGCACCTGAAGGAGGGCGGGGACCGGTATGTCTCGATGCGCGGCCAGATTAACGGCGCGGTTTTGACCGGTGAGCAGGTTCTTCAGCTCATGGAGGGGGAATGCGTCCGGATCAAGGGGCAGACTCGTGGAGAGAAGCCGAAGCAGTTTGTCCGCGAGGTTTGCCTCCGCGAAGTGAACACGGTGCCGGCATCCGGCGAAGGCCGTAGTGACCGTCACTATGCCAACCTGGGAATCGCTTCGCTGAGGATCGGGGATAAGGATGGAGTGCCGAGCGTCTTTGGGTACTCGCTGAATGGCCGGGATAAAGACAACAACCCGATCAAAGTACGCTTCCTGCAGGAGGTGAAGATTGGCAACGGCCATGTTGAGCTGACCAGCGCAGATTGCTGGCGTCTCTACGATGCCGGGGTCGGTAATCCTGTGAACTTCAAGGGAGAGGTGGAACTCACGCTCTCGAAGTTGGAGGAGCGGAGGAATGAGGATAACTCCGTGGCGCTCTTTGCATACGTCGATGGCATTGAGATTGCGAAAGAGGTGTCTGAAGCTGAGTCTCAGGCTGAGCAGGAAGGGCCGGAAGCTGAGCAGGAAGCTGCCGGTGTCAAAGTATAGAATGCAGACTTACAAGAGCAGCGTTTCAGCATTGGCCTGGAACGCTGCTGCTTGTGCTTATGGAATGTTGACTTTTTCAAAACCGCTAAGATAGCATGATGCCATGATTTCAACGAAAAGCTACGTCCTCCCCCTGATTTTGGCTCAATCTACATCCGGGCTGTCGTCGTTGAGGACGGGACTCGGCACAGCCGTTCTCATCATCATGATGGTGGCGTATGTCGTTGGTCTGGTGATGATCATTGGAGGTGCCATTGCTGCTCGGCGCTCTGGAGGCGAGGAGGGAAAAACGGCGATCGTGTGGGGAGTCATGATCGCGGCGGCGGGAGCCATTATGAATGCTGCTTACTACGCCTTCGGCCTTTCTGCCGCTGTGGTGAACGTGAATTCGAGTAATTTTTAGGCCGCGTGGCAGAGGCGGAGCGAGAGGAAGAGTGGCGAACGAAAACAAATTCGGGCGATGATTCGTCTGGTGTTGCATTCGGACTCGAGGGCGATCTTTTCATTCCCGTAGCCCTCGGGGCCTTTGCGACAGTAACCATGTTTTCGTTCTTGCTCATCACGGGATGGGTGAGTTTTCTCGGGGCCTCAATCTGGTCGAGCCTTCCGGTTTTGGGATCTGCCTCTTACGTGCTACTTCTTCGGCACAAGAAACCGAAGCATTACGATGTGGATCTCTTTGAAGAGATTGTCACTGGTGATGATGGTTGCCGGCGACTTACGCGGCAACCGAGGCACCCCTACCTTGAGGCGGAGAAAATTGATACTCAGGCAAAGGCGCGTGTAAATCAGAGGTAGTATGGCAAACTTCCCGAACGGCTTTTTTATTGATGGTTTGCTTTGGTGGGGCGAGACGCTTCAGCGTGACGTCTGGATAAGCAAGGGCTTTTACATCACGCCGCCAGATCTGAGCGAAGCGAGCACATCTCAAAAGAATTCGTTCAAGACCATGCTCATGGCCTTTCATGCTGCTCTTGGCGATGAGGTCCACGCACAGTGGCATTGGTCAGTAACCAACGATTACTACGACGCCCTCCAGCGTTACGATGAAACAACCGAACGGTTGGCGCACAATGCGACCAAATGGTGCCGTTTCGTCAGAAAGGATCGCTACAACCGAGCGATGGAGGCGATGGAGAAGCACGAGCTGCGGCGGGAGAAGTTGCGTGTCTTTCTCTCCCGAAAGATCGACGCTCGCCTTCCGATTCGCTCCGTTGGTCGGGCCTCTCAGCGGCAATACATCGACAGACTTGTTGAGCAAGAGAAGAAGAGCTTCGAGACCTACCTCTCAACCATGCGGGCATTGTTCGATAACACCGTGATCGAGCCGATGTCTGATGAGGATCACTTCCAGGCGTTGCGACGGTATGCGAATCCCTCGCTCGCAGAGGGAGGGAAGGCGGAAGAAGTGGCGCATGAGATGGATGCAGCCATGACCATCCAGGAGAATGTTTGGCGAGGGGATATTGGGCGTCACCCTGAATGCTCGTTCCGAATGGATGATACCTTTCAGAACATCATTGTCGTTACTCGCTTGCCGAAAGTGACGTACCCGGGAGTTTACCGTTCGCTCACGAGCCTCGGGTTTCACACCTATGACGTCGTATTGAACATTCACCCTCTTTCGATCCGAAAGGAGATGGAAAAGGAGGAGGATCTCATTCGCCGGCTCGAAGGTGATTTTCATTCGGAGAAAAAGTATTCGCTGCTCCAGGCGCTGAAGAAGAAGGAGCGCAAGGTTGAGGCTTTGGCCGAGGGATATACTCTCCCGTACAATGTGCTCATGCTGGTTCGAGTCTGGGACAGCTCGCTCGACGGGCTCGTAGCCAAGACGAACGCCGTGAAGAACGCTATAACCGCAATGAGCGGGGCGCAGTATTACGAAACCTCGATGTTTACCCCGGCGAAGCATCTGTTCTTTCAGACCTGGCCGGGGTGGTTGGGTGGAAAGTACACCTACAAGAACATCTACGCGGAGCATGAATGGCTGGCAGACATGATTCCGTTTTCCTCGACGTTTACGGGCGACCTCGATGAGGCAGAGGCTTTGTACGATGGGGCCCAGGGCAACATCGTCGGGGTTCGGCTCTTTCAAAACCAGACGCCGCAACATGGCGCCATGTTTGGCATGACTGGATCAGGCAAGAGCGTCAACATGACGGATCTCCTCTCCCAGACGAGCCTGTTCTACGATTACACGGTTTTGGTCGAGGAAGGCCTGACTTACGGTGTTTACACTGCGACCGAGGGCTGTAGGCCGATCGTTCTCAAGGCGGATGGTGATCTGACGATCAATTACTTTGATACCGGGGGAACCCCGTTGACGGCACTGCAAATGAGTACCGCGAGTGCTTTGGCGATGCGGATTGTTGGAACGACCGGTGAGCGTTCGCATGACCAGCACAGGGCGGCGATGCTCGGGGAGTACGTCAAGCAGATCTACGAAGACTACGCCCGCGAGTGGCTGAAGAAGGACGAGGAGCGGGCGTGGTTGGCGACTGCGGGAGCCTTTGCCATCGAGCAGTGGCGGCGGGCGAAGATGCCGAAGGATTCAACGTATTTGGACGCCTTTTGTGAGTTCCGCGACCTGGCTTCATCAGACCATGACCAGGCGTATGACTGGTTTCATAAGTGGGATCGAGGCGAAATTGTAAAGTGGGCGAAAACACCTGATGGCGATTACATGGTTGTCCAGCAGGCATTCTCTTCATTCGAGCCCGAGGAGTTCCCACAACATGAGGGTTTGGTGGAGATGATGCTACATGGCGCAATGAAGCATCACGATCGCGCAGAGGTGAATTTTATGGCCTCCGCGCTACAAGCGTGGGTGGCTGCTGGCGGAATGTATGGCCGTCTGCTTGATGGAGTCACCAATGTCGATCTGAAAGGAAGGGTTGCCCATTTCGAGCTGGGACAGATTCCCGAGTCAGCGAATGAGCTGAAGAGCGTTGCCGGCTTTCTCATTACCAATGTCGCCAGGCAGCATATCGTAACGCTCCCTCGCAATGTTCGGAAGCGTATGGTGTTCGAGGAAGCGGCGCGATTCATGGATGTCCCTGGGGGCGAGAAGATCCTTTCGGAAAACTTTGCCCAGCTTCGTAAGTTCAAATGCGTCAGTATGGCGATCGTTCAGCAGTATGCGCAGTTCCAGGCCTCTGCAATTCGCCCGGTCGTGATGGCGAACAGCAAAGTCTTTTTCCTGATGCGTCAGAATGACCGCCAGGATGTCGAGGAAATCGGGCGTGATATTGGACTTACAGACTCGACGAAAGAGGCAATACGGACTTACCCACTTCCAGAAGTACAAGCGCCAGGAGAGCGATTCTCGTCCTACACGTATGTGACGCAACAGCGAGCAGGACAGGTGAGCGGGACCGTGCGGAATTACTCTTCGCCCGAGATGCTTTACTGCTCATCATCTGATGGCGACGTGTTTGAGCAACGGGCGAAGGCATTGCTCAATTATCCCGACGTGTGCGAGGGCATTTTCGGTGAAGTCGATAAAGCGGCCGAGGAGCGCGAGCGTCAGAAAAAGCAGGAGGTCAAAGAGGCCCAGGCTAGCCGTGAAAAGCGGGCGCGGTACTTGATCAAGATTGGTGGATGACTCAGATCTGGTCGTATTTGGCGTTGCTTCTGGAGGATCACTCCAGGGCAGAAGCGTATTTTGTCAGAGGAAAATAGCAGAATAGCATAATATGAGAAAACTAGGCTTGTTGATGGTACTTCTTTGCGGAGGATGCGCCCACCTGACTCCTGAGAGGGCGATTACGACGACTTTGGCGACCGCTGGAGGAGGAGCGGCGGGAGCGGCTGTTGGAGGAGCGGTGACGGGTGGGAATCCGCTTGGGTTTGCCGCTGGATCGGCGATTGGGGCCGCTGGCGGCTATGTCGGGGCGGAGATCGCGAACAGCGTTTACGAAGGGCAAATTGACAAGGCCAAAGAAAAGGGCCGGGTTGAGGGGCAGATGCAGGCGACGAAGGACTTTTACCGTACGCTTCAGGCCATGCAGGAGGGAACTACCCAGGAGGCCTATGGCGAGATCTCCAATCTTGAGGTCACTGTTCCCGGAGGCGTCAATGCGGATGGAGTCCGTCTTGTGCCCGACAGGGTAAACATCCCGGTGGTACAATGAAGGCTACTCCCAAGTTGCTTTGGCCGATCGAGTGCGGGTGGCTCGCGGCTTTGAGTGTTGGGGCGCTCATACTCTGGATGGCGGGCGTCGGCTGCTCACCCAAGGAGAAGGAGCTATCCTCGTGGTCGGACGCATTGGCACGGGGGAAGACCGTCATTTATACCTGGAAAGGGATTCCGCCGGCAACGTCGGGACAGCCGACAGTGGAAGGGCTCCTCGAGGAGCGGGCAACAGGGGCGCAGCGGACTATTGCAGGGCGAATCTTTGAAGAGATCGAGTACAGCTACCAGGGAGTGCCTCTTCCTAGCGGCGTGTTCTATCTGCGAGCCACGGATGCGAGCGTTGAGATGACATTTTCGCTGATCGGGGCCAAGCCTGGCGAGGCCGATAAAGAGCCTCAGATCACGACGATGGCGGAGTTGCCTCTCAAGGTTGGGAGTACGTGGCGTTTCCTGGGCGACTCGACTTGTCAGGTTCGTCGGATCGCCGATTATCGCGATGCCTCGGGAAAGATCTGGAAGAACTGCGCATGTGTTGGCATCTTTTTGGGGAACAAACCGAAAGGCGAGTTCTGGGTCAGCCGTGAGGTTGGCTTAGTAGCTCTAAAGATGTTTCTTCCAAACTTAGGCGAGATGGAATGGCAATTAAAGGAGATCAAATGAAAAGCTCGGTAGCGAAAAGTTTCATTCTTGGGATCTGCGGTTTTCTGCTCTTGGGGTCAACGGCGCGGGCGATCTGGGGCGTCGGCGACATTGTATCAGATCCTGGGCACACGGCGGCGACAATGGCCGGCTGGATGGAGCAAGGGGCAAATATGGCGGTGGACCTGAATCAAGGCCTTCAGCAGCTCAACACGGCGGTCGATCAGCTCACATTCTTTGGCGATCCTTCAAAGATCGCGTCCCTGGTTGGATTGGACGGCCTTCTTGGAGGCGACTCCGCGCTTGGAGGCTTGATGGGTAACAGCCTCAAGTTGGGGAACTCGGTGTTCTCTACTTTTGACGAGATCCAGCAGCTCGGCGGGCGAGGTATGCAGCTTTATTCCATGGGTCAGACCCTGATGGACGGCGACGTGCTGAACGCCTTGAATCAGATGGGTCTGGGATCTGTGGGGAACCTGGTAGGCATTGAGTCGGTCATGGGCGGATATTCTTCCGGGGTGTCGTCTTACGGCCAGCTCAACTCAATGAGCCAAGCGGCATGGTCGAATGTTGCTGGTGCCTTACGGCAGGTTCGTACGGCCACAACTGACCAGGAGATCCAGAAGGCGCAGGCGAACCTGAACGCACAGTTGCAATATGCGAACTCATTGACTGATCGGCAATCGGCAGATCAGGCAATCCTGAGCACATCCTTCCAGGCGGAGGAGGCTCAACAGCGGTACTCGCAGTTGCGGAAGGACCAGGTTGTTGTGAACGCCTTTTACAAAGCGATGGGATTGACTCCTCCTGTTGAGGAATCAGCCCTTCGGGATGCGCTAAAAAAAAAACAATAACGGGGGTCTATGACCCGAACGGTCTGACGGTCAAGCTGACCGAGTACGGGTATGCAGACGATCCGTACATGGATACCTGGACAGCCGGAGGGTGGGGAAACCAGGGGAACAAGTTGACTTCGGGCGTGGTCGCTGTGAGTCCCGAGCTGCGTAGCGCGTTGGGATTGAGCAATGGAGACGTGATCAGTGTCACACAGGCTGACGGGCGGAAAGTTTACGGTTACGTAGGAGACACGACCGCAGCGGGGCTTTCAGGGTACAGAGTCGATTTCTATAGCCCGGGAGGCCAGCGTTATAGTGATTTCGGGGGAGGGACCGTGGCCGTCGAGGCGAAAGGCAGCGACTCATGGAAGGGATCGGCGCTCGAGGCCCTGGGTGAAAGCAACCTGAAGTCGGTGCTGGATAAATACGCAACGCTCTGAGCGATTGACATCAATGGAGCTAAGTTAGCAGAATAGCATAATGAAGCGGATGCGGTGGATCTCGGTTGTCGTTGGTATGGTGGGCGTGATGGGTTGCTTTGCTGATGAGGCCAAGGTGATCCCTTTGAGCCCAGAGGAGAAAGCCAGTGTTGAGAGCGCGACGATGACGAGTCTACCTGGCGCGGCGGGCCTCACCAAGTACCCGATGCAGCATGACGCCTCTGGTGTGGTCATCGAGCCCCCTGGACGAAAGCCGGTGACTCTTCAGATCGAGAGCAATCAATGGACGGCGGTGCAGGGCATGTTGCCTGATCAGGTGCCAGCGGTGAAGAATCTGGCTCCAGATGCTCCTGGGGAGATGGCAGACACGTTGTTCGACATCTACGCAGGTATCAAGCTCCATGGGTTGAGCTTGGGCGAGAAGCTTCAGAAGACGGGGCCTGAGAGTGAGGAAGGGCGCAGAATCGTCGCCGAGGGCGAAGCGTGGGGAATTCTGCTGAGGGCAATCGAGTCCGTAATCTTCTCGGGATCTCGAGTTGAGAAGGGCCAGTGAGTTAGCGCGAAGCGGAGCGAGCGCCCTCCCTGAAGCGAAGCAAGTCCTCAGGCGAGGAGGCGACTCCGATAATCTCTGCTTTCTCTGTGCTGAATGTGTACGGCTTCTCATCAGGCACATCGGGAAATGGCGTCGATGAAAAGGCCTCGATGCGCCAAGAGCTGTTTTGCGCAAGTGACGCTCCAAGGCGACCCGTTACCGGGGCAGTGAAGCCAGCGGGCATACGAGCGAACAAAACTGCCTTTGCTGAAGTTCCGACCATGCAGTATCCATCTTTGACCGTGCGCAGTGTCCCGGTGAAGGTATAGACGTGGCCTGTGCTGCCCAGGGCGGACGCTTCGGATTCTGAAGGGGTGGTCTCTTCGATCTTCATATCGGACACCATGTAAGTAGATCCGAGGCGCTCGATGTACTCACGCTTGACCCAATCCTCGAGTAGAGTCGTCGAGGGCGTCTTTTGTGACTTGCAACCGGCGACTAAGGCGAGGAGGAGCAAAAGAACCGAGGGAAAAGATTTGGTAATCACTCTGAGGTTTGGTTAAGCTACGACCTAAATAAAAGCAATGCTTTTTGGACCCACGCTTATGAAAAAGGTGCTGATCTTGGTGACGATGTTAGTGCTTTTTGCGCCGCTTCCAAGTCGTGCGGATGACAATGCAGCCATCGCGGTGAATGGATTTTTAACGAAAACCTACATGCCGGTGCGGGACGCAATCGTGGCTCAATCTGCTAGGGTTACGGGTGAATACAAGTCGAAGATCGAGACGGTTCGGGTGATCGGGCAAATGATTGCCTTTGTGCTGTTTGTCTACGCCTTTGTCAAAGGTGTGTCCTCTTCATCCACTCCAAAGGAGGTAATGATGCTGATCGCGAAGGTCTTTACTCTGACCGCCTGCGTGGCGTTGGTGCCCAACTTTTTGGCTTTCGGGGATCAGATGTCGCAGACGATCGCTGCTCTCTTGTCGGGATCTGACTCTGTGACTGGTGGCACGATGGTCCAGGAGATGCTTCAGGACTTACGTAAGGCTGCGTATGGTGTGAAGCCGCCTACGAGCTGGATTGATGTAGGTGCAGCGGTTTCCAACGGTGTGGCATTCCTGACCATGATGGTCGGATTCTTTTGCGTGGCGGGTATGGACATCGTTCTGCTGGTGCTGAATCTGGTTCGTTCATTGATGCTCACGTTCAGTGAGATCTTTCTTCCGGTCGGAATTGCGATGATGGCGATCGGTATGTTGTCGGGCATTGGGCGTACTTGGATCATGGCGACGGTGGGGGTGCTTCTCTGGCCGATCGGTTGGGGGCTTGTGCTGACTTTTGCACGTCCAATTACTCAAGCTTTGGGGCAGCAGATGATTGCCTCTGAGCTGCAAACATCAGGTGTTTTGGTCAACTTTACTGTGGTGCTTTACATCCTGGTCAGCCTGGGGATCTGTATTTTGTGGGTGGCAGTGACCAGGGTGATAAGTCGTGCAATGCAGGGGTCCGGTGATATTGCGGGGCCCGTCGTAGGAGCTGCCCTTTCCATGCCGATGAAGGGTGCGGGGATGGCCTCCAAGATGGCTGCGGATATTGCGGTAAGCTCCGCAAAGGCGGGGAGTACGGGGGGAGCATCTGTTGCCGTAGACGCCGGCAGGATGGCGGCAAGGGCTGCATCTAGGCGACCTTGAGAAGGCTGAGCAGTGTCAGCTTAGCGAGGTGAGATCTCACGTGCTTCGCTGAGCAGCATCAAAATGAAAGTAAGATGCTGAGAAAAAGCATTGCGTTTATGAAGGAAAGTAAGACAAAGTTCGCTCGATAAATGTCAAAGAGCGTGCCTGTCGAGGACGTGGAAGCCGGCCATGTAGAAGCCGGGGCTGATGAGCTATACGAGTCCCGAACCAATCCGAAAAAAGTTCAGCAGGAGCGAAAGCAACGGGCTCAAACGAGCATCTTGTCGGAGCTTTCCTCGAAACGGCTTTGGATGGGGATCTCGGCCCTGCTGCTCGTGATCAATGTGGTGAGTCCAATCATCTTGGTGAAGCTGCTGAGCAAGGACCAGCTCGTTATTGCGATCGACGGAGCGAACACGTTCCACATCGGCCCAGGGGCCGATTTCGTCCAATCGGATCAGTTGATTACCACGCACGGTGTTCTGGCGGCTCTGGCGCTGTTGCAGCGCAGTCCGATCGGTTTTGATTTGCCGGAGATGCTCCAGCAGCTCTTCACTCCTGGAGCGAAGGAGAAGGCCACGAAGGAGCTGGCTACCGTCATGGATGAGCTGAAATCCAAGAATGAGCGGTGGCGTCCCGAGGTGTCGAAAGTGGAGATGGTGAGCATCGAAGGGGACAGATTGTTTGCACTGAGAGTGACGGGTCAGTTGCTCAAAAACGGTGTCGCAGCGGGACAGGCTTATGAGGTGCCATACAATTTCACACTGCTCCTGAGATTCGTGAGAAACCCGAAGCTGACCCAGAATGCGAAGTACCCGTTGGTTGTTTACGACTTTGAGTTTCGCTTGGATAAGCGAGCTGATGGCAATGGGATGCCTGGCAGCGGGACTACGAAGGATACTCCCGCAGCGCGTTTGCTGAATGACGTGAACAAAAACCGGCAGGCAGTCCCGTGAGTATCGGCGATTTTTTCAATGCTCGCAGGCTGCTCGCGTTCTTCACGTCCAAGACGGGGCTCGCCATCTTGTTCCTTGTTGGGTTGGGTATCCTCCTCTCTTTTGTTTACTACAATACGAGCAAGTCTCAGCAAGCGCAGCAACACCAGGAACGCTCATCTGAGGTCCGGCAGATGACCGGTGATCAGAGTGCTCCTCCCAAGAATGCGACGGTTGAAAGACCGGTTGCCGACGCTCAACCCGTAATATCAGAGCCTCCTGAGCCGGTCAGGGTGGCTCCGGTGACGACGGATCGGTCCCCTGCACCAACAGCAAGGAAGGCGGTTGAAAAGAAGAGAGCGCCATTGACCCTTTATACCGCCATGGGAGTGCCGACGAGTACCCCAGCCATCAAAGACGATGGCACGTTCAAGGGTGGCTCGAACGTGCAGTACGCTCCTTACGGTAGGCTCCTCGAATGTCGTCTGGTGAATACTGTAGAGTCCATCAATACACGGACGCCTATCATCGCCATCGTGACGAAGCCTCTGTGGTGGAATCACAAGGTTGTAATTCCGGCTGGCACAGAGGTGCATGGCTTCGGTTCGCCTGATGCTCTGCGTGATCGCATTGCGGGCGAAGGCTCTTGGCGTCTCATTGTCGCGAACGATCCCTCGCTATCGAATGGCGCTGAGATGGAGGTCAAAGGGGTGGCTCTCGACATGGAACGGGAGGAGGTCGAGGAAGACGAAAACGGTCAGATCCGTATCAATTATGGAATGACCGATGGCAGTGCTGGCCTCAAAGGGAATGTGATCAAGAGTGACCAATGGGCGGAGATCAAGGTGTTCGCGGCGACGCTCATATCCGGGGCAGCATCTGGATTCACCAAGACGCAGACGACGTTGCTGGGTCAGGTGCCGGTGGGAGGGAATCTCGGCAATGCGGGCTTGGGCGCAGCCCAGGCCGCACTAGACCGGTATGCGGACCAGATCTTGAAGAGCATCGAGCGCGACGGATTCTTTGTTCAGGTGCCTGCCGGGAAGACTTTCTACTTGTATGTGACACAGCCCTTGGACTCGCGTGAGGCGAAACTCATGGGAGTTCCAAGCAAGGAGCAGGAAAATCAGCAAGCCGAGAGCAACGCGGCGGCTGATCCCCAGGAGTTGCAACGATTGCTGTTGCAGCGCCTGGTTGATCAGAAGAAGGCTCAAGCGCAGGCTCAGGCCCAGATGAGGGAAACGGTGAATCGGCAGAATAATCAGGCAGCAACCGAGAACGTGGACCAGATCTTGCAGCAGCTTCAGAAGCTTCAACAGCAGCAGAACGGGGGGGGAGTTCAGCAGTGATGACTGAGCGAATTCCGAACATGATGGACGCCGATCGTCTGATTGGCCTCTACGACTTTCTGAGTTCTCGCGTCCGTGGACAGGACCGGGCGTTACGTATCATTGCGAATGCAGTGCAGCGAGCTGAGCTGGGGCTTGCCTCTCCAGATCGTCCGATGGCGAGCTTTCTTTGCTTGGGGCCGACAGGTGTCGGTAAGACGGAAACCATCCTTGCCCTGTCGGAGTTTCTCTACGGAACGGCTTCTGCCGTCGCCCGTTTTGACATGGCCGAGTACCAGGATCGAAATGCAATCGTTCGGTTGCTGGGTGATCGAGAAGAGCAGGGCATACTTGGGCGAGAGATTGACCGGCGACCTGAGGGTGGAATCCTTCTCTTTGACGAGATCGAGAAGGCGGACCAGGGCCTTTCGACGGTCTTCCTCAGTGTGTTGGATGCGGGGCGCGTGACGATGGGTACGGGAGAGACGAAAGGCGTCACATCATTCTACGTCGCATTTACCAGCAACCTTGGGAGTGCCGATGCAATCAAGATGCAGCGTCTTCCGCAGACGACAGTCGAGAGGCGAGTGCTCGCCGCGGCGACGGACTACTTCCGCCCGGAATTGTTGGCGCGTTTCCAGGAGAAGCTGGTTTTCAATCGGCTGAGCTACGAAGTGCAGGAAGAGGTTGCTGAAGGAATGCTGACCCGGGCGTTGGCGGGAATAAAGCGGTCTCACGGACTGCGGATCTCATTTGATCGGAAGGTCATCGTGGCGCTTATGTCCATGGGCTACACGAAGGAGCTGGGGGCTCGCCCGATGAGATCCACCGTGGAGCGAGAAGTTGGGGATGCAGTTCGGAGATATATCCTCAGCAATGGCGACCCAAGTGCGGCAGTGGAACTTTATATTTCGGACGGTCAGTTTGAGCTTAGACCAGACATTACCGTAACTTGACTGTGATACTTTTGTTTGCTAGACGGATAAAGTTCTAAATGTCTTTTGAGAAATCGGCCATAGATGCCGCGTCCAGCCCAGATCAAAGGCAGGAGAAGCGAGGTGTGCCCGAGTATCAAGCTGAGAAAGACAAAGGGAAAAAGCCTGTTGTCGCCCCTGAAGCCTTCGGAGTGAATTTGAACGGAATGGGCAAGATGGTCGAGCCCGATGGGTCTGACGCATCCGATTCCGTTATTGCCGCTGGTAAAGAGATCGAGAACATCGTCACGTCGCTGCTGAAGCTCCTAAGGCTGCTTTCTGGTCACGAGAAAGCCAGTTCGTTGGTTGAAACCGCCGCCGATAAATTGGAGGAGGCCAGCAAGGTTATTGACGCGGAAATCCTGGCGCTACCAGATCGGGGAGGCCTGGCGGTGAGGCCTTCGGGGATGGTTGGGCCAGCGAGAGGTGGGTGGGGGCGACCCATGGGAACCATTGAGGTGATCACTCCTGAGTTGGGAGATGGATCTTTGGGGGCTTTGCTTAAGGATTACTACGTAAGCAGCGTCGATGATGTGCGCATGGCTCTCCCTGGAGGACAGTATCCTGCCCTGACGGCTCCAGAGGAAATCATTGAGGGAGATGTAACCGTCCTGGGTGAGGAGGGTGAGATTTTTGAGAATGTCAGCCTCTGGCAAAAGCAAGACGATTCAAGCTTTGAAGAGGTCGGAGTGCTTCACAATGTGAGCCTTGAATTTGCTGAGAGTGTGGTGCGCTCAGGCGAATGGTTTAGCCTTGAAAACGCCGAGGTGATTGATCTTACGGCAAGGCTCTTTGAGGACGGCGACGTGCTTGAAGTTGGAGGCAAAAGATTTGAATTGCAAAGCGAAGGGTTGGCGGAAATTGTCACGAATTCGGTAGGCAGTTCATTGTAAGTTAGCAAACCACATGAAGAAAAACGGCATGAATGACGGGCTCGCGGCTTTGGCTGGCGGGGAGAGTATCGCCCCTAAGGGGATGGATACAAAGAGGGTTCGCAGCCTGATCGAGATGCGCAACCAGCGAGGCTTCACCCTGATGGAGATCGTCCTGGTGATGGCGCTCCTGGTGGGGCTGCTCGGCATCCTGGTCTACAATTTTGGTCCCTTCAAAGAGGGCCAGAACCAGGCGCTCTGCATCACCAACATCGCCAAGGTCCAACAGGCCATGAGATCTTACGCGATGATGAATTCGATCGACGAAGGTGGAGCTTTGGCGAGCACGGCGCTTTTTGGGACCGGCAAAATGCTTCCGTCAGCGCCGACTTGTAAGAGCGGCGGTACGTATACTTACTTAACTGCGGTGCCCGCGATCAACACGGCTTATAGCACGTGCAGCAAGTCCAGCTCTGGACACGCGCCAGCGGCGAACACAATTCAGTAGTCCAGTAAATCTAGAATCCCTCAACCTTGGAAGGCGGGGGAGGAAAAACTTCCTCCGCTTCCGTCAATAGAGAGTATGAAAAAAAGCAGAAACGACGAAGGCCTGACGAAGGTTTGCGGGCAAAACATCGGGAAAGGACGTTCCAACCAGCGAGGCTTCACCCTGATGGAGATCGTCCTGGTGATGGCGCTCCTGGTGGGGCTGCTCGGCATCCTGGTCTACAATTTTGGTCCCTTCAAAGAGGGCCAGAACCAGGCGCTCTGCGTCACCAACATCGCCAAGGTCCAACAGGCCATGAGATCTTACGCGATGATGAACCTCATTGCTGACGGGGGCACCCTTGCAAGCACGACGATCATCGGAACAGGGAAGATGATTCCCGCGACGCCGACTTGTAAGAGCGGTGGAACATACACCTACCTGACGACGGTGCCGGTGATCAACACTGCCTACATGACGTGCAGTAAGACAACGCACGTTCCGGCGGCGAACACGATCCAATAAGGGATCTGTTGTACGATATAAAAGGGGAGCTTAGTGCTCCCCTTTTTTTTGTACGATAATAAAAGCGTTGCATTTTTGTTGACGCAGTAATGGTGGTTTCTTTAAAAAATAATCTTTCATAAAAGTGGGCCGTAAAGCTAAGCCAGACGATGAGAAGCGCATCACAGTTACAATGAGAATGTTACCTCGTTGGGCTGCGAAATTGGATTTAATGGCAGAAGTGCGCGATGCGTCTCGAGGGATCGTAGTTGAGAAGTACGTCTCGCGATCGAAAGTGAAAAAAGAAAAGCGTGAGGATAAGACCGAGCTTAGAAATGGTGAATAATGTCAGCTAGCGGCGTGGATGTAACCGGCGCAGGGATGCAGCAAGTAACGCTGCGGAATCTTCTATCTTCATCAAACTTCATCAACGACGGGCTATTGCAGCCAGTCCAGTGGCACATCTGGACAGATGGTGTCGCCGTCGTATCAGCTCTTCTCATCAAGGGGAAGTGGTTGAAAGGCCCGGATCTCTCGTATTCGGATACGAACTCAGGGACCAGGATTGCGAAGGTTGCTGAAGATCTTTTGAGGGGTGGGTACGAGGGGCAAAAATGGCCCTCGATGTCAGTGGTCTTCCACTGTGCGGACGATTTCAACTGTGTTCCGGTGAAAACCGACATGGCTGCGCCAGACAAGTACGATCTGGCAGAGTCGCAGATCCTGGATGAACCCGAGTCAATCATTGACGAGCGGCCCCAGGGCGCGGCGGCATATCGGTATATTCCTCTACCAGGACAGAGATCCGCAACGAGCGTGCGGCTACAGGCCGAAAGAGGGGCTGTCTTTCAGGCGCTGATCGCTCCGTCATCGAAGGCTCGGTGCGTTGTCACTTCTGCCCCGGTCGAATTCATCTCAGCGATCCCGGCTTTCTTGGAGCATCGAAGCAAAAGCGAAGGGGATTCAAATCTTAGTGGCGCGGATGTTATCGTTTTAGCTTACCAGCGATTTACGGTCGTCGCTGGATTTCGCTCTGCACAGCCTGGCAGGGATGAACTTGGGGCGGGTGCAGGCCTCTTCACGATCGTGAACATCCCGAGTAGTCGCGGTGTTGCCGAGCGGGTAAAGTTGGAGATCGAGCGCAGCTCACTCGGTAATGTGGCTGTGTTCCTCGTGCAGGCGAGCCCAGGCGTGAATACGGATGGGCTGGCCGAGGATCTGACAAAACATCTGCAAAATATTCCGGGGATCATGATCGGCCATCTGTCGATGGAGAACGTGATTGCCGAGATTACCTCGGTATCCCCAGATATTGATATGCCAGAGGATCAGACGATCTTCAGGCCAGAGTTTTTGTCTGCCTATCGGAAAGTGAGCGACCTTCCGGGCGGTCCGATGTGGCAAGGTTCGGACCAAAACGCGGAGGTGTTCTCGCGAGCGGCGATGCAAAATTACTCGCTGATGGCTCTCAGAGTTGAGGAGAACCGGATTTCCTACCCGGAGGCCATGGTTGCAGTGGTGCTTCGGACGGCGAGATTCGTCGCGATGCTCGCCTTTGTCGCCTGGTTTGTTGTCACTGGAATTGACATCAGTAGATCGCTGAAATCCGAGGCGTGGAATCTGCCGCCTGAACAGGCGGATGCCGCTGCGGCCGAGTTGGCGAAATTCACGCAGCTCGACAAGGCGCTGTCGCACTGGAAAAGCCTGACCCGACCTCGCAGCGATGCGTGGACGGTGATGGAGACAATCTGCGACATCCTTCCGCAGCAAAAGGGCCTGGTGGCGAGGACGCTGGATTACCGGGTTGAGATGATTGCTCCATCAATGAAGAGCGCGGACCAGAAACCCACCTCGGTCGGCTACCGTCGCCTTTGGGTGATTCAGGGTGCGGCAACGGAGCAGGGCGCAGCGTTCCTTGACACCCTCAGCACGGGTAAGATCAACGAGATCGTGCGTGATTTGCAGGCCCGGTTCAACATTCAGCAAACGGTCAAGCTGCCGCTTAATTCCAACATCGAGCGGCAGTCCAAGCCACCTATCACGATCAACGGTGTCTCTTATCCGATCGAATTCACCCTGGCGATCACCCAACTGATCACTGACGCGGAGAAGGAAGTGGCACTGCCAACCGGCGCAGTTCCAATTCCTCCGGTTGGAATGACCACACAGCCCTGATATGAAGTATTTACCGACAATTCTCATTCGGGGGCTGGTAATACCCCTCATGGCCTTTCTGATCGTGGGCGCTCTCGTGGGCACTGGAACATCAATCTTCCAGGAGGAAGCCCGAAAGCGGCAGGAAAGGTACGACGGTTACGTTCAAAACAAGGCAATGGTTGACGAGTTGAAAAAACGGGTGTTACCGAACCTGTGGCTCTTGAACGTGTATCGCAATCTCGCCGATGGCGATCAGTACACCAAGATCGGTGAAGATCTGCGTGTCGTGGAATCGACGCTAGGGAGTGATGTGTTGAGGCGAACCATGTTCCGAAAAGGCAAGACTCCTTCCGCCTTTGCGGGTGCGGTGACGCAGCCAACGGAGGTGATTGAGGTGTCATTCGATGGCACATTCAGAGCCATCCAGGAAGCGCATCTCAACCTTGAGATCCATCGTCCGAATGTCTTTTTGGAAGGATTCAAATTGGATTTCAAGGATGCCAATCCTCAGCTCGGCTATCCTCAGCCGTATATTCAGTCGCAATCGAGATACACCGTGTTTGCAACGGGAGACGGCAAAGAGAAATGAAACGAACTTTTTTGACCTTCTTGGGACTCTTTTCCGTCTGTGTAGCTGGAGTTTCCCAGGAGCCCGCGACCAGCCTTGGCGAGGCTCACACAAAAGCCAAGGAGCTACTGCAACAGGCGCAGCCTACCGTTACGCCTGCTCAACTGGACGTTCTGGTGAACAAGGATGTGGCCGATTTCAATAAGCAGGTGGCGGAAGAGATCCGCAGGATAACTCCACTCCTGGCAATGTCTGGCCGCTCTCGCGATCCATTCGGGATCAGCGTCTCAAGCAACCTTGTAGCGGAAGCGCCCGCTATCCAGCGCCAGAAAGAGGCCGCAGTACCTGCGGAGGAGCAGGCAGTACCTACCGCCTCTGATGCCGTGCAAAGCCTGCACGTGGTGGGAGTCAATCAGGTTCGTGGCGAGTTCTTTGTCGGTAGCCGAGTAATCAAGACCGGAGATACGCTCACACTGATGTTCGCCTCGAACCGGTTTAAGGTGCAGGTCCGTGCGGTGACGTATAGCGAGATCCAGTTCGACGATCTCTCGGGTGAGAAGGTCGGGAAGATTGTCTTGCCGCTACATATTGTCCCCTCTCTTAACCCCGCCTCGATGGTGCCAGTTCCACTCAACTAGATAGCAATCTCATGCAAAGAAAAGTTCTTATCCCGACTCTCATCGTTACCTGCATCCTGGTGGTGAGTGCTGTGGCACAGCAATCAACTGTTTCACTGCCGCCAGCGTCGTCGCAACCGGCAGGAAGTCCGACACCTGTTCCAGATGCGAGCATTGAGAATGTTGTGCAGGAGGTGCCCGGGGAGACTGCGACCTGGATAAAGGACATGCCTCTCAATGATCTGATGACCGTACTGGCGAGACGCATGGGATACCAGTATTTCAGGAACGCTGCACTTCAGGATGTCACGGTAGCGGGTCAAATTTTGGAATCGTCTGATTTGATGGCTCAGGTGAAGGAGCTGGCGCTGCAATACGGGGTCAGCATCTACGTCAAAGGTAAGACGCTCTATGCGTTCACGCCTTCCCAGATGGCCGCGCTTCCGAAGCGCGAGTGGAGCTATACCCTGAAGTACCTGGGAATTAACACAGATGTTGAGCGGAAAGTGCTCGAAGATCTGTTGGAGCCAATACTGGCAGGTAACGGTTCAGTGAAATTTGAGCCGATGACACGCACCTGTGTGGTCATGGGCAATGATTACGTTATCCAGAGCCTTCAGGAGTTCCTTCCCAAGTTGGACAAGCCCCAGAAGCAAGTAATCGTCCAGGTCCGAATCCTTCGTCTAAAAAACAATGCCAGCAACAAGTTTGGATTCGACTGGTCCCAGACTTTGGGTGAAGGCCTCAATGTAGGAATGACCGCCTATGGGCAGCTTGGCGACATCGCCAATTCAACGCCTATCTTCGGGACGTACGCGGATCTGGCTACGCAGGCGGCGAACGCTGCATCGTCGGCAGTCAATGCGGCGACTGGAGGTAACAATGGAACCTCTGGAACCGGAACGACGGGAACCGGAACAGACACCACCACCACGACCACGACGACCAGCAGCACGACAACCAACGGAGCGACCACAATCCCGTCAGGGATCGTGCTGAATCCTCTACAGGTCAACGTCGTGATCAGGGCGCTCCTCGAGAAGAACATGGCCACTCAAGAGATGGGGCCCACGGTTGTGATTAAAAACAACCTCACGGGGTCGTTCTCGATCGTGGAGCTGATTCCTATCGTCACTCAGCAGGTTTCGCAGAGCAATGGAACCAACCTCATCTCGACTGACGTGACCTACCAAATTGATCCGAATCGAGACACATACGCCGGTCTTCAGGTCGATTTGAGGCCGTCAATTCTCGAAGACGGAACGATCGAGATGATGTTGAAGCCGAAAATTGCGACTATCACAGGATACACCATCGCTCAAACCGGTGTGCAGGGAATCCAGAACCAGTACCCGCAGCTTAATGAAACGACGGTGGATTCCACGGCGCGAATCCCGGATGGCTACAGCCTGGTCTTGAGCGGTTATTACCAGATCGAGGAAGTCGTGAAAGACAACAAGGTGCCCCTGCTCGGCGATCTGCCAGGTATCTCATTTGCCTTTCGCTCAAAGGAGCGCAGTAAGGTGCGGAGCAACATTGTATTCATCATCACTCCGATGACTTACGATCCGTCTGATCCCAAGCAGACTGTTGAGTATGCGGAGATGCTGAAACAGCGAATGACAGCGCCCAAGAGCCTCGATTATGCCGATGAGGAATGGCCTGGAGAGGACACTAGCCCAAACATCCTGCAACGTCTGCGAAATATGCTTCCTGGTGCTCCCAAGGAGAAGAAGACGAATGAACTCGATCCTGAGCATCAGGAAAACACCACGCCTCATCCTCGACTCGTAACTCCCCAGGAGAAGCAGCAGTCGGAGATCAAAAAGAACCTGCTCAAGCAGCAACAGTCTCAGCAACAGACTCAGCCTCAGGCTCAATAATGGCCCAACGGAACAAGTTTCTGACATCGCTGTCGGGTCCGAGGCCGACAGCGCAAGCTGTGGAGGAGAGTCAATATGGCCCGCCGCCGCTTCCGGCAGAGCATGAGGAGCGTCCGGTGCGAGTCGGCGCGGCTACAAGCGACGTACCGGTTGCCGAAGGTGTCACGAAGCGACAACCTGCTTCGATCCCTACGCCCACGGTTATTCACAGGGATGTAGATGGCCTGACGCGGCATGTAGCTCTCCAAACCCTTCGACGGCTGATGAGCGCCGGCCATATTGGCAAGTCTGAAGCGAATCAGACATTTCAGGAATGGACGAAGCAAGACGAGGCAGCGCGAACAAAGACTGACTTCCTGGAATGGTGGCTTAACTCTGCGAAGGATCAGCCCCAGGCTGATAGCTTGGTCGAAAGCCTGGCAACAGAGGGGACTCGTAGAATGGCGGTTTGCGACGTAGCTACCAGTGGATCAGTCCCCAAAGCTTTTTATGACCAAAACGGACGTGTTCAGTCACTCGCAAGGGCGATGAGAACGCCGATAATCAATGCGGTGGAACAAGGCCGCTTTTTGGTGATCGCGGGGTGGAACCCGATCGCAGTACAAGAAACCGCCAAGGTTGTGGAAGTTCTCACCGCAGAGAGCGCAGGGGTGATCCCTTTTGTTAGTACAATGAGGCTGACTTTTCAGGATTGGAAGACGTGCCTCGAACGACACTTTGGGAACGATAACGAATGAATGTCGAACTTTCTGTAGGATTCGATATTCCGCAAGGGGTGCTGGGTGAGATTGTCTCTGTGCTCAGGGCGAGGCGTTCGGACCTGGCCGAAAAAGGCCCTGAGGACATCCTTAAAGGGACTCCTCGGAATGAGATCCTGGCGGCACTCGCTCAGATCCACGATCTCCCGTTTTTTCCTGGCATCGCTGGGCTTGGGGACAAGGAGCTTCTTAAGTCATTTGATTCCCAGGTGATGAGGCGCGGGCGTATGATCCCGATCTCTCTGACTGATCAACGGCTGACGATCGCAATATGCGATCCATATAATCCCGTTGGCAGAGATTACGCGGAGCAAAATTTCCGCGATCGAGACATCGTGTGCGTAATGACGCCTGTGGGTGAGATCGAGCACGCCATGGGGGCCACGGGATCGAGTGTATCGCAACGGGACATTGATATTCTGGAGGATTATCGTTCTGCCCGGGACGAGGTTTCTAGGTTTGATCTAAATAAGAGCAACGACGAAGGCGACATCGTAATCAACTTTTTACGGGACATCTTCAACCGGGCAATCGCGTCCTCTGCGAGTGACATCCACTTTTTCACTGACGGTGACGGATGTTTCTACAAGATGCGTATCCATGGCGATCTGACGAAGCCAACGCAGATCGACGGCAAGCTGAAACCGCTGATCGACTCTGTGTTGCTGCACCAGATTGGAAAATCGCCAGAGGAAGGGCGAAAGTGCATCGGCATTGATGGCAGGATGGCGCTCGTTCACGGTAGTGGACGCATCATCAACTGCCGGTACGTGCGGCATCGCTCGATGCACGGCTACAAGGCGGTTATCCGTATTTTGGATCGGGCGAACATGGAGCCGAAGTTGGGAGTCGGAAGCCTGGCGTTCGATGCCAGAACCCTTTTTCACATCCGTAAGATGCTCCACAAGAGCAACGGAATTATCATCAATTCGGGGCCGACCGGTTCGGGCAAATCGACCACCACGGAAGCGATGCTGCGGGAGGTCAAAGACGACCGTTACAACATCGTGCAGCTAGAAAACCCTGTCGAGGCGGAGATTAAGGGAATCGTGCATTGCGACATGCTGAGTAACGAGGAGTTCCCAGAGTACATGCGGGCCATGCTCCGAGCTGATCCTGATATTCTAGGAATCGGTGAGGTGCGCGATCAAGCATCCGCGCTGCTCGCGGTTGAAGCAGCACTGACCGGCCATCAAGTATTTACCACGATCCACACCCCCTCCGCCGCCCAGATCCTGACGCGCCTAAAGCTCTTTGGCATCGAGAAGCAAGACTTGGCGGATACGTTGCGCCTACTTTGTGCTCAGAGGCTGGTCCAAAAGGTCTGCGCGGATTGTGCTTCCACGCACAAGATCACTGCCGATGAAGCTGAAATGTTCGGTATTCCGACCGAGCACATCGGTATCGAGGTGAAAAAGCACGATCCTCGTGGATGCCCGAAGTGCAATTACCTGGGATATACGGGCCGGACGGCGGTCATCGAGATTTTGCCTGTTGACGATGAGATAGCTGATCGCATCGCGACTGAGGATCTCAGTGCGCTGGGTTTTCAGCGCGTTGTGCGCGAGCGTTTCCCGGACCTGAAAAGTCTCCAGCAACAGGGCGTTGAAATGTTGCTGGCGGGGGTTACGGACATTGCCGGCATGACAGCGGTTATTTGAGCTATGGCCTACTACCAACTGGTTTTGCGACGGAAAGGATCATCGACGGAGAAGCGTATCCTCTGTGTCGAGGCTGCAACCGCTGACCTGGCGAGAGAGAAAGGGGGACGCGGAGATTGGGATGTCACCGTCTGCAAACAGCTCTCCGCGAGGCCGAGTGGGCGAGTGATCAAGGTTCGATCGAAGATCGTTCGAGGGGAACCTCTAGTTCGGCTGTGTCGCGGATTGGCAGCGATGTTGGAAGCGGGCATCACGCTGGAAGAGGCGCTCTTCTATTACTCCGACGGGCTCGAGGACAAGGCGCTGGCTAGATGGCTGCAAGATGCACGTGCGCGGATGTTGAGCAAAGGTGTTAAGGCCGCAGATGCCTTTGCATCGACAGGACATTTCGATGAGGTGTTCATCGGGTTGGTCGAGGCAGGCGGCGAGAGTGCGTCGATGCCGCAGGCTCTGGAAGCTATTGCGGATCGCACAGAAATGCTCTCCCGGTTTCGTACTTCGTTCCTCACGGCCACCGGTATTCCGACAGCGGTAATGCTCGTGGCGAATGTCATTTTCATCGCCGCCATGTGCAACGTCATTCCCCAGATCGAGAGCTTGGTCCTTGGTTTCAACGCCAAGCCGGATGGATTCAGTGCGTTGGTCTTCAATACGAGCCACATCGTCAAGGGTATATGGCCGGTTTATGTCGCCGCGCTGATCGGGTTGGTGGGCGTATTTTCGTTCAGTCCGGCAATTCGGAACACGATCCTCTCGTTCTTTATGTCCAAGATCAAAGTGTTGCGGAACATGATCATGGGGCTGCGGCAGTTGCTGGTGTTGAGTTCAATGGCTCTTTTGACCAAGAATAAAATCAGGCCTGATGACGCACTGATAACAACTGCGCGGATCATGAAGAACACGCCTATGGAGGGCGAGCTGAAGGAAATCCATCGGCGATATACTTCGGGCATGGCGCTCTCGATGGCGTTCGAGAAATACGGCAGCTTCGACAAGCAGGTCTTCCACATGATCAAGATCGGGGAAAAGTCAACTAGCCTCGAGGTGCAGTTTGAGCGGCTTTCTCGAATGTACGAGAAAACCACAACCCAGGCCATGGGCATTTTCACCAAGGCTGCGGGATTCTCAACAATGATCATCGCGTTGATCATGATCGGCTTTGTCTTTTCTGGCACCATGCTGCCCGTCGTTCTGATGGGACCGAAAATCATGAAGGCGGCTCAATAATATGCAACAGACAGCCTTTGATAGATGGCTGAAGGTGCGGTTCGTCTACCGCTATGCGGTGTGCGTCAACACGCCGCCAGCCAAGCGCCCATTGACGACAGTGGTGCGTATCAATGAGCAGCCAGCACGGTGGAACTATCGTATCGAATGCGCAAACGAGGACGAGTTCGATGCGGTTAGCGCCCTGTGCCGGGTTGAAAGGATAGCGTACACCCCGGTCGTTTCACGAAAAACGGGATGGTGGGTAAGATTTTTAGATGCCCCTGATTCGTCCTCATTCACGTATCGCCTGGTGTGGCACTTTTTCCGGTTGTTCACGATTGCAGGGCTTCTTGGATGGGGAGGCCTTGCAATGGTCGCCGGCTGGCTCGCCAAGTTTGAAGGAGGAATATGGATTAGCAGACTGCTCGGGATATTCCGTAGTCTCTCGTCCGTGCGCGTAGCTGTGGCGCTGGTCGCGATGACTGCTCATGTGTTTGGAAACGACGACGTACCTGAAATGGCGGGCGCACCGGACGACATCATCAAGATGCCGGTTGACGACGGGAAGGGCCCAGGGAGATCGCTCACACAGGACACATTGCCGGCAACCACTTTTCGAGTGGTCAAGCGGTGCGGCATCTGCACCTCGGGGGCAATGGATGTGCCATTTTCCTCGAACGAGCTGCTCTCGATCAATATCTGGCCGGATAAGATCGAGCTGGTGAGCGGAGCTAGTCGTGTTCCGTTCGAGATCAACGACGCGAAGGCGATGGTATTGGATGCCAGGTTCCCAGAGAAAGGATTAGTCCCCGCGATCAAAGGGTATCGAGTAGCGTTGGGAGGTTCGATCGAACAGATCATAATCACGGATCGAACTGTGATGCTCATCGTGCCATCGGCGGCCACCAACAGCGTGATGGTCACGTATGCCGAGGCCGTGCCGATCGCCTATTCGGTCCAAAAATGAGAGTTATGAAAATAATCATTGGAACAGTGTTCATTGGCTGCGCGATCGCGTTCTGCGGGTGCGAAAGTTTCAATAGCTACGTCGAACAGCGGAAGAAGGCTGTGTGGTATACCGAGTACCCGCCGTACTACGAAGGCGAGAGAGTAATCGGAAAGAGTAACGCAGGAACCGGAGCGAAGGCTCCTAGTGCTCAATCGGTTTCAGGAGGAAGTAGCGGTCAGGCCTCCGGAAGGAACAACGTAGTGCCGACCGCGAAATGGGCCTCCTTCGGTTCCAACCTGGTTGTGAGTCCGTTTCAGGCCGGGCGGTACATCGACGTGTCTGGCCTGCCACCTGGAACTCTCGCTCGTGACCCATACACCTCTCAGGAGTTTATCGTCCCAAAAGCAAAATGATCAAGATCGAGCCAGGTACAACGGTAGGTTATGGCGGAGCGCCTGTAGTGACGGTGGCTTCAGCTATTGAGTTCCGTCCTCAAGGGTTGACTCTCCTCGCCGGGAAAAATGGAGCAGGAAAAACGACCTTCATGCGCTTCCTGTGCGGTTGCCAACCGCAGAAGCCATCTGGGAATTACAAGCACTGTTACCTGCCCGAAGAACTCGACTTTGATCGGGAACTTTCGAGTGACGGGATCTTTTCCGCATTGATACAAGAGCGAGGAAGCCGTGAATGGGTGCGGGCGAGCGCCCAGCTTACCGGCCTGGATCTCGAAAAGGGTTTCGGTACGCTGTCCAAAGGTAACAAGCAGAAGCTGCGAAATCTGCTCGTGCTGGCATTGGCTCGCCAGAATGATGCGGATCTCGTCTGCCTCGACGAGGCGATGAGTGGACTGGACTACAAGGTGCGCAGTCAATTCTGGAAGCTCGTGGAAGAGACTTCCAGAGAGCGGCATGTCTTGATGAGTTTACACCCCGACAAAATATTGGCGCAACCGGACCAGGTGATTGTCGTGCAGAACGCAGAGGTCCGGCGAGTGGCTGGAGCTGGTGTGACCTGGGAGCAGGTCGAGAAGGAATTGGCTGAATAAAGGTATGAATCCGATCACGAAGCTGGCACTCATGGAGTGGTGGAAAGCCAAAAGCTGGATGCTCGCGCTGGCGCTTGTCATCGCTGGCGCAATAATCGGGCCTTTGGTTGTCGCAGGTAATATTGATCCAACGATCGTGCCGTTGGCTCGATCGCAGTGGATCTACGCGGGGCTGGTGCTGACCTGCTGGTTCTACATTCCGATCGTCGTAAGCGGAATTGGAGAGAACCAGCGGTTGAGGAATCACCGGCTGTTTTGGAGATCCCAAGGCGTTTGTAACAGATCGTACTTCTCAAGTCTTTTCGCAGCAGGCTTGGTCCCGCTGCTGGCCGTGAATGTCCTTGCGCTTGCCCTGTTGGTTGCGTTCGGGAATCCGGCGCAGCCGGTCCTTGCGAAGGTGCAAGCGATCGTGCTGACGGTCGGGGCATTCGGTGCTGTCATACCCCTGTGCTTGGGCTTGTCGCAGCTCGTGTCTGGTGCAGCTACATTTTTCACTGCCGTGGCGGTCATCGGAGCTGGATTGTTTGCTCCATCGGCTCTGGAATTTATTCGCGAGCGCCAAGGTTCATCTGAGACTGTGCGATTGCTCTGCGAAATCGGGCTCGCAATGATTCCGCAGTTGAGGATCGGCGATCAAGCCGAACGTCTCACCTTCGGATGGGCAGCGATTGATGTTTGGTGGTTCATCGCCGCGATGGGATACTTGGCTCTGTGGTGGCTGATACTCGGAGGAGTCGGATTCGTTCTCTTCACTTCCCGCAAGGTATGAAGGCGGCTATTTGGACAGTTGTTTGTGCGCTGGTCGTAGGAGCCATTATCAATGTGTCTCATCTGCCAGAGCATATCTGGCTCGAGTCCTCGTACATGATGCCGCAGGAGACAGAGCGTTTTGTCGCTCCGTTTCCTGTGATCAGGTGTAATCCATTCGGCATTTTTGGAAGTGCCACCGGGAGGACTGTATCGAACTGGCTATCCGATTCAGCAAATCGGTCAGAGCATCTCGGGGCGGGAACAATGTCCTCGGTGCCATATCGCTTTGCACCTGCTTCATGGATGCGCGGCCTTTTGAAGGGGATCGCGATGCACAATCATGTTCATGCGTCTGAGGGACGCCACCATCACGACGACGATGATGATGATGATCACGATCACCATCATGACGGACTGGTAACTCAGGCCGAAAAGGAGTGGGCGATTCACAAGAGGGATACCCTGCTCAAAACGGCTTATCTCCTCGACCCGGGCAATTACGTTGCCTTGCAGGCCATGATTTACGTCTGTGAAGGGAAGGGCGGCGGAAAAACAGATATGGTCCTCGATGGAGTCAACTTTCAAGTACCCGACAGCATCGTGGAGAACTTGCAGCTCTGCCGTTTCTCGCTGGCACATTACGATCTCGGAGCCGTGTGGTGGCCGGAGCACTCGTTGTACGCGGCGAAGACCTTGGAAACCATTTGGCTCCTCTACGGCCAGATTGAAAAGAGCGTGGAGGGCTCGACATGGAGTGTCTCGAGTAGGAAACAACTTGAGGCGTTGCGCACGGATGTCGCCAAGTTGGTGACTACGGCCGAGGCGCAACAGGCGATTCTCAGTGAGGCTGGGATCTGGCAGTTGCGATCAGTTGAGCAGCGGATCGCATTCGGAATGATGCTCGACGAGGAAAAGGGATTCCTGGCCGAAGTAGAGAAGGCGATCACGCAGAGAAAGGATACGGACTAAAATGCTGGATTTTGTCATAGTATTTCAGTGGCTGACGAAGATCCTGGAGAAGCTCGTACTCCTCTCGGAGTGGCTGTTGCGCCCGTTGGGCTGGATCGTGCTCGCCGTGATTATTGGTCTTGCTGCGTTTTTGCCAGGAAAGGGTTTCCGCAGGATGCTCGACCCTTTCTTTTGGGTGCTTCTGGCCGGCGCGGTAATCGTCAACATTTTCCTCTGGAGCACTCTGGGTTATGTGACCCTGTTGTTCTTCGTGCCTGCGGCGATTTTTGTCCTGGTGGATTCAGAGAGGGTAGCCAAGGAGAAGAAGGTCATTTGCCGCCTTGGTGGGTTTGAATGGGACCGCAATGATTTCTGCCGAGGATGGCTCATAACCGGAACGACGGGATGCGGTAAGACGCAGAGCGGCATCAACAATCTTCTGCACCAGGTATTTCAGAATGAAACCACTCCACCTTGGGGCGGAGTATGTATTGATGAAAAAGGCCTCTACTATCACATCCTGGTTGAGATGGCCGGGACGTACTCGCGAGCACACCATCTAAAACTGCTGCAAACACGTCCTGCGGACGCGCCCGCTGATTGGAGGCCCCCGGCGATATTCAATCTTCTCTCCAACGACAAGATCCCATCTGGAACTTACGCGACGGCAATCGTGGATACGGCTGCCGCTCTGAGCGGAGGGGAAGGAGATAAGGGATTCTTCAAGACTCAGGCTCATTCGCAAATCGCGAAGGGTATCGACTTGCTCAGGGTGATGGGACGTTCTCCGACTTTGACGGATCTCTACGACATCCTGCAAAATCAAAACCGGCTGAAAGCGTGTCTGGCAGAGATTAGTCCGCTGGTGCAAGCCGGGAACCGTGACGCGATCGCCCTCGATCGTCACTTCACGGAGAACTTCCTAAAACAGCCGCCCGACCAGTTGGGCGGTGTCATTGGCACAATCTACAACTACCTGAACTATTTCACCCACCCGGAGATTGCTGAGGTCTTTTGCAACGCGAACCAGACCTTCGATCTTTCCGAAATTGACCAGGGAGCGATCGTCTGTGTGGCGATGCCTCAAAAGTTCGCAACTGAAAGGCGTTATGTGTCCACGATCTTGAAGCTCTTGTTTTACCAGCATGTCCTGAATCGCTTCGACAATGGGAAGGAGCTGAAGGGCGGTAGTAAGAATGTCCTGATCCTGTGGCAGGACGAGGCGCAAAGGTTCGTGACGGTATCGGATGGGAATGTAGACGTTATCCGTGAAGCGTACGGGACGACCGTCATGGCGTGTCAGTCCAAAATGAGCCTGGTTCCTCCCCTGGGGGGGAAAGAGAAAGCCCAGGTGACAATGCTGAATTTGCGAAATCGAATCATCATGCAGGCGGCTGATCGGGAATGCGCCGATATGTCGGCGGACTTCATCGGAAAGAAGATGCAGTGGAAGAAAAGCTATAGCCATTCGGACGGAGGACGTTCGACCTCGGTATCTCGAAGCGAGGAGGAGCAGTACCAGGTGAAGCCTCATGAGCTGATGGAGCTGCCGAAATTCACGGCGATCATCACTCATGCCGCTAAGGGATGGAAGAAGTCCATTTTACCGCCGATTTCGCCGGATGGGACTCTGCCGTCCTGGTATTCAGGAGATGTCCCTTTTTGGTTTAGAGCGAAGCGTAAGAGAAAGAAGGCGAAGGCATAACTTGACGCCTTAGAACACGCCAATATAGCGTAAAAGGACTCATACAGAATGAGGGTATTCCTCTGCGAGAAGCCTTCCCAGGCGCGCGACATTGCCCGCGAGTTAGGTCAACCTCGCGACCTTAAAACGTACCTTGAAGCCGGGGCCGATGTTGTCGCATTTGCGAGAGGTCATTTGTTCCAGTTGGCTGAGCCGGAGGCGTACAAGCCAGAGTGGGAGAAATGGACGTTCGGAACCCTCCCGATCGTGCCGGAAGAGTTCAAATTGGTAAAGAAGAAGGGAACTGACGATCTTGTCAGGACGATCAACAGCCTCCTTAAAAAAGCGGATGAAGTGGTGATCGCGACGGATGCCGACCGTGAGGGGGAGATGATTGCCCGCGAGATCCTGGATGAGTGCCGCTATCGCGGGCCTGTGCGGCGGCTCTGGCTACGTGCATTGGACCCAGAGAGCATTCGCAAGGGCTTGGCGGCAATCAAAGCGGGCAGAGAAACCGAGCCTCTATACAACGCGGCACGGGCGCGGTCGCGAGCAGATTGGCTCGTCGGAATGAACATGTCGCGTGCCGCAACGATCGCCGATCGTGCGGATGGTCGGAGGACCGGAATAGTCAGTATCGGTAGAGTGCAGACACCGACCCTTGCATTGGTCGTAAGACGAGATCGAGAGATCGAGGGCTTTAAGAGCCGGGACTATTTTGAGGTGATCGCCTCGGTGGAGTCGGACGGTGAAGAGTTTACGCTGAGATACGCACCTGGGGAAGGCGATGGGGGAAGAATCTATGATGTAGGCGAGGCCGATATTCTTGCGGCCAAAGCGAGTGGCGCAAAGGGGCCGCTGCGTGTCGTCAGCGAGAACAAGAGTACGCCCCCTCCGAAGCTGTTCGCTCTGTCGTCGCTGCAATCTGCTGCTAGTGCCCGGTGGGGCTTTTCGGCGGATAAGACCCTCGCTGTTGCTCAGGCGCTGTACGAGACACACAAGCTGACGACGTATCCCCGTACGGACTGCTCCTTCCTTCCTGAGGAGCAAATTGGAGATGTGTCGCATATTCTGGAGAACATCAGGGGAGTGTTGACTACGCTCGGGAATTGGGAGCCGATCATTCGGAAAACCGTTTTCAATTCAGCGAAGATCACAGCTCACCATGCGATCATTCCCACGAAATTGAGGTACTCGGGTGGCCTCTCTCCGGACGAGGCGAAGATATACCAGTTGATTTGTGCCTCCTATGCCGCAGCGACCATGCCCGATTACGAGTATCACTCGGTATCTGTTGAAATGGATGCAGCAGGCGTCATTTTTTCCAGTCGAGGCAATACACCGTTGAAAAACGGTTGGAAGGCAGCGTTTTCCTCGGGAAAAGCGGAGGAGGAAGACAATGACGGCGATGAACCTCGGCTGCCGGACCTTCAGGATGGCGCGGAGGCGGAAATAGTGGAAGCTCGTGTCGAGGGAAAGAAGACAAAGCCTCCCTCCAGATTCACGGACGGTACATTGATTGAGGCGATGAAGTCGGTTGCCAGATTCGTGTCAGATCCGGCTCAAAAGGCGCGTCTTAAAGAGACAAGCGGCATCGGTACTGAGGCCACGAGGGCAGCGATTCTGAAGATCCTCCGCGATCGCGAGTTCATTGCGGCGAATGGCAAGTTCCTCATCTCGACAGAAAAGGGACGGGAGCTAATTGCCTGGGTTGAAGCGAAAGTGCCCAGCCTGGCCGATCCAGGTGAAACCGCACTGTGGGAAGAGTCGTTGTCTGCGATCGAAGAAGGAGCTGAATCTCTTCAGGGATTTCTGCGTAGAGTTTCCGATCGCGTCGGCGATTACGTGAAAATTGCCGGGGAAAGAATTTCTAGCAGAACGGCTGAAGCTGTTGCCACAGGCGTGAAATGCCCGCTGAGCGGCGAGGATGTGGTGACGGATGGAGAAAGGTTCATTTTTGCCGGGGTATCTGATCAAGAGTTCCCCAGGCTGTTCGCCGGTCGTGAGATGAAGGCCTCTGAGTGGGCCGAGGCACTGGTCGGAAAGACGGCGGTGCTAGGCGGCTTCTATTCACGGGTGAAGAAGAAACAGTTCTCGGCGGCTGTGCGCTGGGACAGTGAGCAGAGGAAGATTGTATTTTGCTTCGATGAACCGCTGACTGAATCGGCCCCGTCGTCCGGTGTGTTGTGCCCCAAGAGCGGTGATCCTGTGCGCGATCTGGGGGGATACTACTCCTTTCCTGGTTATCCCGGTTTCCGGGCATGGAAAGAGGTGGCCCATCGAAAGATCTCGGCGAGTGAGTACGCTGAGATCCTGAGTGGGAAAGCCGGTGTTTTCAAGGGATTCAAAGGCAAGACGGGCAAGCCATTCTCTGCCCGCCTGGTGTTCAACGATCAATCGAACCGGACCGAGTTCAAATTTGAATAGTATGAAGAAGACACTCAAGGGGTTCACGCTGGTAGAGGTGATGTTGGTGGTTGGCTTGCTGGTCGGAATGCTTGGCCTGGCATTCTGGGGTACGTCCTCATGGGTATCCTACCAGAATGGGGTGAAGATCGAGGCCGGCTTGAATGTGATTGCGGCAGCTCAGGTGAAATACCTCAGAGCGAACCCAACAAAGACCTACTCCGCACTGACGATGACGGTTTTGACGCCGTACTTGCCTGCTGGTAAAGCGCCCACATTTCCGGCGAACACCACGGTAGTTGTAACCACGTCGCCTCCTACGGCGACTTACGGAGGAACAACATGGTCCGCAAAGCAGTTCTAAAGCAGCGAGGGCATATCCTGCTGGAGGCAACCATTGCGATGGTGCTCCTGATCGCGCTGGCAACTTATCTGCTCTACACCACGACGAGCGCCTTTAGCGGTATGACCTTTGCCGCTTATTGCGCGGTCGCTGATAATGTGCTCGAGAATGAGGTCGCCTATGTACGTGCCGCTGACATCCAGGCTGATGGGTCCGTACGCTTGCCTTCAGCGTCTCTAGCGCCCGAGTACACGGTTAGCGAAAATACCAGGGAGAATGTCGAGATGTTCGGGCCAAGCTCGAACTATAAGGGAACGCTGTCGGTGTCGAGGAAGCTGGTTGACACATTGGGCGGTGGCACGTTGTCGGATCAGAAGAGGATCTGGGAGTACACCGTCAAAGTGCAGTTCAACTATCCGTCGATGTCTGGAGCGAATCCTTTGAGGTTCCAGAAAAGTCGGACGGTGAGGAAAGTAGCGGAGGGTTAATATGACGCTGATTGATGTATTATTGGCATTGGTGCTCGCGGTCGGAATTGTCGCTTCCGGGATGGGGCTCATCAATGGAACAGCCGAAACCGTGAAACAGCAGAACAAGCTCGCGGTCTATGCGGTATCGGTGCCCGAGCTGCGGGCGACGGTTTCGCAGCTCATCGAGCAGGCGACCCGGGTAAGAGTCTTCGATACAGCCAGCAACGCTCGGGCCACGGTCGATACCGGCACCGCCTTGAGTGGTCCCGCGATTCGCCTGGAATTCTCGTCAGGCAATGCGGTTCCAACCGGAAATTCAACCTGGCAGGCAACGATGGAGTTTCGATCGGGAATGCTCGTTTATCGAAATCAGAACGGCGCTGAATGGAACATAACCGCTGCGGATGGTGCGTTCGTCATCGAGGACGGCGTTCTCTCGATAAATGTGACGAAGGGAGGGGTAGCGGCAAATGTTGCGTTCGCAGTCAACTAGCTCCGGGGCCATGAGAAGAAAACAACAGCGGGAAGGGGGTTACATGGTGCTCATCGTCGTGGTCTGTGTCGGGCTATTGATGAGCGGTCTTGCGACAGGGATGCTAATCAACAGCTACCGGGCACAATCCATTGTGCGCGAGATGTCGGTTCAGACCGAGGCAACAAAAGCGGATCTCCAGTATCGTCGCGACCTGGCAACTGCGCTGTTCAATTCGGTCGTTGCAAACGTGCTGGCCGGCGGCAGCACTGTGGCGATCTCGTCAACCGCTGCACCCGCTTACGGCGGGACAGTGGTAACGTCTGGCGATTCGTCGCTAGACGAGCGGGCGACTTGGACAAAAAGTGGAACCTACTCGGGCTCCGGGAGCCTGGGAGTGACCGCGTGGACGACGGCAAACGGGGGCGGTTACACGCTTCAGACCCCTACAGGAACTGCATACCGGATGCTCGGAGGCAGCTCGTTCCTCGCCAAGAAGTTTATCATTAGCGCGTCTCGGTCAATACAGGGTTTGGATAACCTCAGAACGACTGGCACCACACCAACGGACGCGGAAACCATGAAGGTGGTCGTGTATGAGATCCCCAAGCAATCATTAGCGGCCTATGGGGATGCGTTGCAGATCCCCGCGAATATGGCGGTGGCCGGATCGGTTTTCGCCAAGAAGCTCAATTTGGGAGCTGGTTCTGAGATCGGATCGGCGGCTGTAACTGATGATCTGTTTTGGGGTGCGGGATCGCAGGTTGGCAGTATATCCCTTTCGGGATCGAAGCAGGCCGAGGCCGGAGGCTCGGAGTTGGCGAAGAATCTTGAAGCCGGTGTGTACAGTGGCGGTGTTCCTGTTGGACCTGAGGAGATCTCCGTCTTTCGAGGCAATGAATTTGGGATGGTTCTCGACCTAGGCGACCAGGGGATGAACAGCGAAGGGATTCGGAACGGACTGTTGCCGAGTACCAGCCCTACGACGTGGGAGGGCTATGTGAAGCCGTATTACCAGTGTTCGACCCGCATTGATGCGACACTCGATGCAGCAAAGACGACAGCGACTGTTGTAATCAAGGTCGTCAGCACATCGAGCCTGGCGTCGCGAATTGCTGCCGGCACTCAATCGGGAAGTGCTGTTGTGCTGAACGTGAATGGTGCAGAGGTAAATGGCCTGAGCCTGGTTCAAACCGGAACAGGACGAATCAATTTGCGCGTGGACCCTGTTCTACTCTCTGCGAGAGTTGGTGTTTCATCAGCTCGCGCAATCAGCGTCGATCTGCGGGATGCGATCGGATCGCGCCTCGGAAATATTGGGGTGTCTCTGAAAGGGATGAAGGATCTCTCGACTCTTGGGGGATTCAGCTTGGTGACACCGAATGTATTGACTCTGCAAGGGCGAGTGAACACTACCAATGCCGTTCCGCTGTCACTGTTCGCAACGCGGACAATCTTTGGCACAAAAGCGAATGCGCAGGTTGAGTTCAACGGCCAGATGACCGTGGAAGGAACAGGAACCGGGTATGCAAGTCTCGGAGAGATGACCAATGACTACGGAACAGTTGGTGCAGGTCAAAAAGTGGTCAATCTCAGCAATGTCACTGCGGTGGTAAAGGTGCCACCGGTGACGGAGAAAATTTGGGTAATAACTGCGGAATAGAGAGGAGATCGAATAAATGAAACTGCGAATTCTCATCAAGATCGTCATGCTCTGGTTGATTGCCTCGAGCGGGTATGCGGCCACCTACACGCTGTGGGCAGCGAACACGCCTGGCGGATCAACGAACCGATCGTATTCAACGAGCGCCAGCGTTAAAACGATTTGGTATGCCTACGGCAAGCCCCCTGTGCTCTTCGCGAGCGTTGGTGGTGCGAATGACACCCCGGGAGGTGGCAGTGCATGGATTGGGCCCTACAGTGTCTCTGTCGGCCAGTATGGCGGCGGGGCCGTCATCTGCTATGGAATGGCTGAGGTGGGAGGGAGAATCTACGGAACCATGTACGGCTACTCTGCGACCTACGGCGCATCGTCGGGCTGGTTGACAGGCAACGCCATCGCGATGGCTCTGAGCAGCACGTTTTCGACGCGACCGGTAGCGCAGTGGGTCGATGTCACGGATTACACGATTGGCGGGTACTGTTGGGCAGAGGATCTGCAAGGATGGATCACTGAGACGTACAAAGATTCCAAGGGGAAGACGAAAACGAGGCAGTATTGGGGTGTTATTCAGACGGGCGGAATTTCTGTCACTCAGGGAGGATATATGACGAATCCGCCGACAGTGGTTTATCCTCCCGCGCCACTCAAGCCATCAGGAGATCTGGTTTTGAGTAAGAACGTGCAGCGGGCAGATGCGGATGTCCTGGTTTCGGTATCGGGCCTGAAAGCTGCCCTGGAAGCGTTTGTTGCCCGGGGGGATGGTATTCCTGCTGACGCCCAGGGAGAGACATTGACGCCTGTGTGGGGGACTACGATCTCGTCGGGAAGTCCTCTGCCGCCACCAGTAAGCCAGCCAACAAATTTTCCTTCGGTGAGCTACTTCGGCCTTTATGCGAAGGATGGAAATAACGTCTGGTACTTGTTGGATTATGCGGCTCTGACGCCATACGGCACCATGCTGGATTTCGCGATCCAGACTCCAGATAGCACAGACACGGCAGATGCGCCGCGTACCCGAATCGACGTGAATGCGAAGGTCTACATGGACATGATGATGGCAGAAGGGATTCTGGCCCCGCAGGGAAGCACCGTTTCGGAAGATGCAGATCTGCGTATTGACGTGAAGCTCAATGCAGCAGGAAAGGATCTGTATTTCAATCCAGGGAGCACTCCAATAACCGGCGTGGTCGCAACCACGACAACAGGATTCATCAAGGCGACCCACACCGTAGAAATGGTGAATTCACAGTTGGTAACAGCCACGGGCTCTCCCGTCACAACCCAACCGCAGGTTGTGACGTTCACGCCCTGGTCGCGGGAGATCTCGGGAGCGACGAGCAAGTTCCCAGGGCTGCAACTCAGACCATCACAAGGACTGACGATTTACCCATTGGCGTCGTGGACGGCGACAGGATTTCTCGTGTCAGATACCGATTCGCCGATCTCTCTATCGGGGGCGCAGAACGCGGTGACGACGGTCCCTGACGACGTTGCGTTCTCAAGCTCGGTGACATTCACCGTGGCAAACCCTTATCCCGAGAGTAAGTTCTACATCTTCATGCTCACCCCGTCAGGGTCATGGTATGTCATCGGATCTGGCGCAGGTTCTGGAGCTTCTGTTGATGTCAGCGGATCTCCTGACACAGCTCTCCAGGAAGACGGAACTTACAAGATGCTGGTCCTCGCGGAAACGCCCGTGGACAAGGCTGGTATTGCATCATTTGGCCCCCCTGAGACGACAGTCATCCCTCGAGGTGTTGGCTTCGGCTGGATGCGCCTCGCGGAGATCTCGTTCAAGTACGTTAATCCAAAGGTTGTGATCAACGGAGCCCTTTCAACAGCAAACTAGACCATGGAACTATCACTCGAAAATCAGGACATCTACCAGGAACCTTGGCTGAGATCGAAGATCAGAGAGATTCTGACGGAATACTGCTCTCAGCAAGGCGTGGATGCTGAAACGGCTGTCAAATGTCTCTTCACAGACACGATGCACATTTATGGCGACCAGGAGCTGCCCTATTTTGATCTGATCGAGAAGGCAAATTCCGACTATCAGGAGGAACGCCGGCCCGAGGCTGAATCGGATGTAGTTTGTGAGATCCGCACCGGCAAAGAAGTGCTGTTTCGAGCAAAGGCGCCATTGCCGCGGCTTCAACAGATTCTGTCGGATGGGCAGTTGGAAATGCCGGCGACATCTGAAGTGATCCTGGCTGGCAGAAATTTCGCGATGGAGCCCGTTTTTGCACGTCTGGACTTGGTGGAAGTCTCTGCCGGCAGAGATCTCGCCAGCCAGGCGGGTTTCTTCGTGCCCGTTGAGGACGATGAACGGAGTATGTTCCTGGAACTGGAAGCCTGGGGAGAGAAGACCTTCATGCCATGCCTGGAATCGCCGATGGTGCAGCTTGGAAGAGCTGTTTATTGGATCAAGGATGGAGTAATGAGCGCCACCTCTGTCGAAGAGTCGGGAGAGGTTGAGTGGAATCACGAGCGAATTACCGAGGTGGATGCGAGCTGCGATGAGTATCGCAAAATCGACGCTGTACTCCAAGGGCTGTGCCCTGAGAAACGCGCAAAGGGTGTTTCGCTCTAAGAGAGGCTTCCCTTCGCCGAGATATTTGTTTAAGCCTACGCTTGGTACGCCTGGTCGTGGTGCTTTGCTTAGACGAGTGAATCGACGAAGGATCAAGAATGTATTGCAGGATTTAGAAAACGCTATAGTAGCATAATGGCATGATGAGAGTCAGTATTCAAAAAATCGCGATGGCGATGCTGGTAACGCTCGGAGCGGTCCACGCGAGCGATCTGGCAACTATCCAAGTTGGGTTGTCGGCAGATTTCAACCAGACCGGCGACTTTTTGCCGATCGGCGGTTCGTATGGGGTCTCCTTCTACGTTACTCCTGGTAGTGGCTCAATCGTGGGATCGAGCGTAGATTTTGAAGGTGATCACATTCCCAAGCCTCAAGATCTGGCTTTGGACAATGGGGAAGCGAGCTACTCGAGTCAGTCATTCGCGACCGAGCAGGATCTCTTTACCGCCTTCGGCAATGGCTCCTACAACTTTTCTGTTGAGACGTTTGCGGATAGCTATGCCCCGGTGATCAATTTGGGTGGAGCGACTTTTCCGAACACCCCCAAAATCACTGGAGGGTTGTGGAATGCAGGCTCTTTGCTGCTGGCCGCAGGAGCAAACAATACCCTGACCTGGGACGGCTTCTCTTCGTCCTCTAGCAACGACGCGGTAACGATCACGATTTTCGACGTGGCGGATAATGTGGTGTGGTACAGCTCGCTGACGGCCTCCGCAACGTCCATCGTCTTGCCGTTCAATACCCTGACTGAAGGACAAAGCTACTCCGCCTACTTGTCCTTCGTCGGGGTCCAGGTGTTTGAGCAGAATAGCTCCTCAGCCGGTGGCGCAACCCTCACGGGTTCGCTTACCTCGACGACCGAGTTCGCGATTCTCGCGGTTCCTGAACCGAACGGCCTGATTTTCCTGGGGATTGGACTCGCGACCTTGGTTCTCGTCCTCAGGCCGAGGCGGCAATGAGTTGAGATTCAGGTTGTTTTGGAAAGGCTGGCCGATTTCGGGCCAGCCTTTTTGCTTTCTGACGCAACGGGGAATGCGCTTGCGAACTTTAACAGGTATGTTAAATATCGCATGTGACATACGAGAAGCTCGTTGAAGGATTGCCTGAGCCGGTTTTTGACCTGGCTTTCGTGCGGCAGCGGTTTGCTGTCTCCGAGGCCGAGAAAGCCAGCCTAGCGGTGCAGTTGTCTCGCTGGGAGGCGAAGGGCAAGATTATCCGATTGCGACGTGGACTTTACGCTTTGCCGAAGCAGAGGAGTAACGCATTGGAAACTGCAAACCGGTTGGTCGAGCCGAGCTACATCTCGGGCGAGTACGCCCTGTCTTACTTTGGGTTGATCCAGGATGCGACATTCGAGGTGACGTGTGCCTGTATGAACACCCCTCGCCGTGCGAGGTTGCAGCAAGGGAATAGCCGATACTCATATCGACAGGTCAAGGTTTTTGGAGGGTTCTCGTCGATCGAAATCGACGGAAAGAATGTCTTGTTTGCGTCCCCGGAAAAGGCGCTCGTAGATACCTGGCACTGGAGCCCGGGCGAGTGGACCAGAGAACGGCATCGAGAAATGCGGTACGAGAGCCGCGAACTGGTCAACGGAGAGCGTCTTATGAGCTGGGCAGAGAAATTCCCTAGACGTGTGTGCGAAGCGGCAAGGATCTACCTGGAGCTGGGCCATGAGGGATGATCTGCACCAGAAAGTGATGGCGGCCGCATCGGACATGCGGATCAATGTCCTGAGAGAAATTTTGCAGTGGGAAGTAATTTCCGCCCTTCACCAGGGCGAGGCCTTCAACACGGTCGCATTCATCGGAGGGACAAGTTTACGGCTTCTGCATGGACTCGGTAGATTCTCCGAGGATCTGGATTTCAGCACGATCGGAGCCGACATGGATCGCGATCGGCTGAGTGCCTGGGGAAAGGTTATCAGAAAACGCCTGGAGAGGTGCGCTCTTTCAGGTATCGAATTTACCATTGGGACAGGTACAGGGGCGGTTCTTTCAGCCGACGTTCGAGTTGCCGGCATTTTGAAGGAGATGGGGATCAGTCCCATGGAATCGCAGAAGCTCAAAATCAAGATCGAGATCGACACCAACCCGCCAGAGGGAGCCAACCTTCAGCGGCTGCTGACATCAACGCCTGATCGGAAAATGATCACCGTGGGGACATACGATCTTGAGTCGCTGATGGCCGGGAAGCTCCATGCTCTGCTGGCTCGGCCTTACACTAAAGGGCGAGATTGGTACGATCTTCTCTGGTACTGTGCAGGCAAGGTAGAACCGAATACGGCACTGCTGAACAGTGCGCTCCAACAGGTGCCGTCTCAATGGTGTGAGAGAGCAGAGGATTGGAAGGATTCAGTCCTCGCTCTCGCGGAGCAAACGGACTGGAAGCACGTGGCGCATGATGTGGGTCGATTCCTGGAGAACGGTAGTGAGATCGAGATGCTGAACGAGGATACCGTGAAGATGGCGCTTCAAGGTTACGGGCGTAGGCGCGGGTTTTCGATGTGATGAGCGATCTCGAGGAGCGCGAAATATACCGATTCCTGCGCCTGGGAGGCCTGTAGCAGGCTCCAGAGCCGTGTACAGGTGCCTTGGGAGCCGATCTTGCTTTTCAAGTCCAGGGCGCTTTATCGGTCGGAGCAGTTGCCGAGGAGATCATGTTCACCATTTTCAGGCAGTGCCGAGACGATCATGTCGCCGGCCATTTTAATGACACCTCGCTTGAACAAGATTCGCTGACATCGGCGGCAGCCAGGGATCACCTCGGTCGGGATCTCCAAGCCGCCGCCTTCCATGATTTGGACGCCGCAGATAGCGCGGCCAGAACTGTCAGTGTCCTCAACTGCGTGAGTTCGGTAGCCATCCTCCTGTGGCCGGTAATTATTGGACCAACCGTTGAAATATCTCACGCTCGCTCCTCTGTTGGTGCATCAAGTAGACCTTCCCAGAACTCATCGACGCCCACGGATGTGACCTCGCCGGAGCCCAACTTCACCTTAAACCATCGAGGTAAGGGAGAGTGGCCTTTTCCTGGAAGGAATGAGACATCAATCAGGCCCTTCTCTTTGAGCCGCCAAGCCAGGTCTAGCCTTCTTTTTTTGCCGGCGAAAACGTGCCAGTTGCCATCTCGAAGCCGTTCCATAAAGCGGATCTGAGGCTTCGTGAGAATCGGCTTTTCGGTGTGCAGCGTATTCATTCATCAAGGCTCGGAGAGAATCCGATCGCAGGGAAGATCAGTAGCATCCCCCAGGATCTCGAGGGATTTGATAAGAGTGTAACCATCCCCGGCATAGTCATCAATGAGTTCCCTCACGGTGCGGGAGCTGATGAGAACAAACTCCCGAGCTGATTCGTCTGAGAAGTAGTGGATTTGGAATCGCATGTCCTGACACTCTCGAAATCCTGCTAAGATAGCAAGATAGCATTTTATGGCTTTACCGAGTTTCGCGGAGCGGATCAGCCCGTGCGGGAGAGATCACATTCTACAGCCGAGAGAAACACTGATTTGCGACACCAATCCAGAGAGTCGATCTGTGGCGATTTCGGACTTGGTTTGCAACAATTCAACTCGCGAGTTGAGTATGTTTAGATCGACAAGCTTGTTGGTTATAAGAGCGCGAACAAACGATATATCTTTGTCCCGTCCAGCGGCGAGCTTGCTAGCCGCAAGATCGTGAATCTCCAGACACCACCCCGTAACGAACAGGGTGTTTTCATTTTGAATGGGAATTAGCCGTTCACGGAACCCGTCTGGTAAAATTGCAGTGTCCGCAGCAACCCCATGAGCGTAGTACCCAAACGTCTCATGGAATATGGAACGCTCGCCGATAGCTCCATCAATCAGGATGGATTTTTCTGGATCGTCTGCTGGATAGATGTCGGCCTCGATTGAGATCAGGAATTCGGCAGGCGCGTCGGGGAACTGTCCCAAGATCGCTTGGCTTCCAACGACAACCAACTCTTTGGAATCTGCTATTCCACCGGAGGCACGGATTAGATGCTCAAGCTGGTTGCGGGTCACGATGCCTCCGAAAGATTTCCGTTCGTTCTTGGTTGGATAGAAAATGAGGTCCAACAAATGGCGAGGACTGACGAAGCCGGACGGCAAGCTCATCTGAGCTGACGAGAAAACGCAGCAATTTATCGAAATCCCCATCGAGGAGTTGCTCCCATTCGTCGAATGTTGACTTCACTCGAGGTGAGCAAGTCAGACGCCATCGAGCAAGATTCGCTCGTGCATGACGCAATAACGACGGATCGCGTCTTAATCGACCTTCGATTAAGATGTCCAGTTCGCGGGATCGCTCGTCGATGCGCTCGTGCATATCAGACTGTATATGAATTTCCGATTTTAGGGTAGAACCCAAAATGACCGCTATCAACCCCTGAATTGTAGCGGAGCCGGTGGGCTGGCGTAACATGGACCTGGTGAGAATCTTCTCCCCTGGGGAGCCTGGTGGCGAGTCCTGGGAGATCCAGGAGGATCTGAAGCCAGGCTAGTACGCGGAGCACATCGAGAGAGCGAGGATGACGACGATGACCAGGATGGCGAGGAGGACGCGGCGGCGGGGTAGGTGAGGTGTTTTCACCCAAGGTCATTTCCTGACCTGGGGAGAATTCGGCAAGGATTAGTTTGAGAATTCTTTTCAGGAGCCAGGCCTGGGAGTCCTGGAGTCCGAGGAAGGGCTCAGTGAGCTGAGCACGTGGAGATGAGGATGAGGACGATGACCAGGAGGACGCGGGTGAGTGACATCCTGAGGTTATTCCGGGAAGCCCCCGGGAGTTCAAGGGGTGCAGGGAAGATGGTTGGGAAAACGTGGTCCCCCAACCTGTAGTGGTCGTGAGGAGCTGAGCGGCCACAAGATCTTGTGTGTCGGAGATGTCGGAGATTCGCGGGAGGTGAACCGGGGCGATCGAGGGCCGGCAGAAAGCCAATTTGGCGAGAGAAAGGCCGAGGCGTCTAAAAAAAACCACACCTTTTGCGAGGCAAGTATGGGCTGTACGGGACGAGATAACAAGGCGGGAGAGTGAGACTCCCTTTATCTCGGTTTTGGAAAGGAGGCGTGATGGCAAGAGGTTGAGAAAGAGCGGGATGGAGAAAGCCCGTGGGGCTTTCGATGGGGAGCTAGGGGAAAGAGCCGGCGAAATGGCCGGCGAGAGATCCGAGGGCGAGGAGGCAAGAGAATCCCCCCGGGAGGATGCCGTGGAATCCTTCGGGGATGGAGCTGGCCGGGAGAGGCCGTGGGCCGAGGCGAGGCCGCAGGGGGGCGTGAGAGAATCGAGCGCGAAGGATCGCGATGAGACGAGCGCAGAGGGGGCGAGTTTCGCCAGAAAGGCCGCTAGGCGGGCTTTGGGCGATAAAACCGGATGGAGAGAGCCGAGGGCGAGGGAGAGCCGTGGCAGGAACGGCTGATTTGTAACGGCCAACCGGGAGGAAGAGCCGAGCAGAAGGGAGGCGAGGAAGGCCGGGAAGAGGCCAACAAGGGCCGAGGCGGGGGAGAGGAGGCACGGCAGGGCCGAGGAGCCAGCAGGAGCCAGAAGCGAGGCACCCAGGAGGAGGAAGAACGGGCCAGGAAAGGCCCTAGAAAGGCCCAGAGGCCCCGGAGCCACAGAGAGGCGGACAGGGAGCCAGAGGGCCGACAGCGCCCAAGGACGGCCACAGGAGAGGCCGGAGAAGGGGAAAGGGAAGGGCGGTGTCATG
>Ga0209935_1000605_pt1 | contig 79241 bp, 48 predicted proteins | sample ThiBio_1000_plan_2_FD_183958 | JGI IMG/M metagenome (GOLD analysis project Ga0209935, IMG submission 183958) | Wastewater bioreactor microbial communities from Cape Town, South Africa - Thiocy_cont_1000_plan (SPAdes) | ecosystem: Engineered > Bioreactor > Thiocyanate-remediating >... | reverse complement strand
TCCAACAACATTGCTTAATGTTGCATCACTAACCCCGCCTGTGTTTGCTGCCCCATCTGCACCATAACGGCTTGTAGAAGTCGTCGTAGAAATAGGGACAAAACGCCCACTTAAGGTATCGAGTATTGCCGAACCACTAGAACCTTGCGTTTGGATACCCGCCTCTGATAGTGAACCAATTGCATTCACCGCTATCGGTGCGTCATCTAAGCTGGTAATCATCAGATTTGCTGAGGCAGTTTGCCCTTCAAAATCCCTAAATTGATACGTAAATACTTCATTAAAAGGTTGATTATTTACATTATGAAAAGGATCAGAAAGCGTATAAGTATAATTACCGGTTAATTTCTCAACTTCAAGCGTATTACCTTGACTATCTATAACTAAAAATGATGTCAGCAAGTCTAGTGTTATTCCTCCTACAACAGTAACATCTGAAACAAAGCCTCCATTGGCGCCAAAGCGATTATCTGATAAATCACCTGGTCCAGGTGGAGTCGCCTGAATAGAAGGGACAATAAGAGAACCTGTTAGTTCATTATTACCTGCTTGTTGTGCAGAGCCTGTTCCTGGAATATTTGCCTCTGCAATGGTATTGGCTGCAGATTGATCTGTAGCGACCGGCTTGTCATCAATAATTTGAACATTAATTGCACCAACATTGGTTGCATTTTGATTATTAGTAACACTGTAAACGAATTTATCAGTAAATATTCTCTCTCCTGAGTTTACAGTAAATGCTTGTGGCGGTGTTAAGATTGCATGGTTCAACGTATAAACAAAATCACCCGCATCATGCCCGCCTACATTTAAGACATAAAAGGTAAGCGTATTACCTTCAGGCGTGATTAATACCACCTCACCAGGAATAGAGCGGTTTTCGGTTGAACCTGAACGCGCGGGTGGTGCGAAAAATGCGTTAACCGTTCCCGCAGAAGCACCTAAAAGAAAAACATTTCCGCCAAATTGCACAGAAGTTTGCGTGTTTAATAAAACTTCTGTATTCAGTCCTCCGGTAAAAGCTGCATCTACTGTAATACTAGGAGTAGTAGGAAGAGAAGGAATAGGCGTAACGGGCGGAGGCAGCTCAGTGTTACTAGAGGGAATAAATATGGGGATAGAAACATTAAAGAAAAACGGTAGGATTGGTAATTCTGAAAGTAATTCAAAATCATTTTCATCAAAAGCAGCGTTGATTTCAACGGTTACACCTTGTGAAAATACCCCACTACTGCGCTCCATCTGTGCCACCTGCCCCACTTCCCGATGGCCCGTGCTTACAGGAATATTAAACAGATCCTCAAATTTTACATTTAGAAAATTAGGGTCTTTTTTGGTTGTTTCAGGAAGGGAATCTAGGAGAGCAATAAATTCCTTTTCATCAAGGTTTACATATTCCTTCAAGGCTTTTTCAAATGGTTCAGAAATATTGCTAAAATGCAAAAGCGATGGACGTACTGGTATGAATACCCCATCTGTAGTAAGAAAAGTATCACCATTAAGCTCAGTTGTTTCGTCTGCCATTCCATCCCTGTGACACTTTCATCGCATGTTTTCCTAACATGCAGAGCTAACCTATCTTATAAAGCTGTTGCTTAGAATATCAACTTATAAAATCTCTCTAACGCATCCAGCCTTAGAACACTGCAATTAATGAAGGTATGTACCAAACTCCTCCGGAAGCTCATCAATATCATTTTCACCAATATCAATTGTTTGAAGATTTTTTAAATTTGTTAATACTAATGATAGCTTTTTTAAACGATTATGCCGCAGATGGATCCTTTCTAAATGTGATAATTGACTAAATTCAGGCGGGACAATAATAAGTTTATTAAAATCTAGGTTAATCACTTTTAAGGAATTTAACTTACCAATACTTCTGGGCAATATTTCTAATCCGTCATGGTGCATATTAAGAATTTCTAGGGCGAACAGATCACCAATTTCCTCAGGTAGTGAACTCAAATTTGGATTATTGCAAATATGCAGCTCTTTTAAAGCCTTTAAATCCCCAATTTCCTCTGGAAGAGCTGTAAAAAAATTATCATTTAAGTTTAACTTTTCTAAGTGCTTTAATTGGCCTATCTCTTTAGGTAAATCCAATAGGGCACAATGATTAAGATCTAATTCTACCAAATTACATAAATAGCTGATTTCGCTTGGCAAGTTCACCAATTGATTATAAAAACCCGTAATACGAAGTACTTTAAGGATCTTGAGTTTATTTAAATGCATTTTAAATAATAAAGCCGGTAATCGAGTAATATATTTCAATTCAAGTGTATGATCTTCCATGCTATTTAAAAAAGCCATAGCAATATAAGTATTTATTTTTCCTAAACAGATATCTAATTCAATCAAATCTTCAATATTTTGTAGTCCTTTATCAATTAAGTTAAACATCACTTTAAACTGCGAATTAATTGTAATGCGATTAGAGTTAATGCTTCGCAGCAATATTTTCTTATGCTTAATCAGAAATTTAAATTCTTTTAGCATACTTTCTTTAGAATGTAATTGGTGTTGATGTTCCATTTTGCAATACCTGTATATTCACAAAAAAAGAAAGCAACTTTAATATTAGATTATGAGAAAAAGACAATGAAAAAAATCAGACTTTAGTCGCAGATCAAAAATATAAATTTAAAAACAATAAAACAGTGATTATGAGCAAGAATTTATTTTAATGCTGCATATTACTTTTTATAAGATTACTTATCGTTCCTATTATATCATTGCAAAAATCTACCATATCATCCATGTGCCACCGTTATTTCGTGGTGTTGAACACTGAGTTGTTCGCTGATATGTTGAACAGTATTTGCCGACATTGCTCCAGCAAACTGCGCACTAGCATCATGAGAAACTATCGTTGAAGAAGAAGATGCATGAAAATCGCTACTACTTTGCTCTGTTGAATTCATTTGCGCTGCAGGTTGCATTTCAGGCAATTTTGAAAAATCTATAGGTTGTTTGTCAGTCAAAATATCTTGCGTATGTAGTGTTGCTCCTTTTGCATCTGCGCTAATGGTAAATCCTACGTCTGCAACAGAATGAGTAACACCGTTTGCTGTTTTATAACTGGAATAGCCGTAAACTGTATTACCATTCACAGTTTCTTGATGGTTATCTGAAGTAAGAGATATCGAAACGATACCTAATTGAGAAAGTGATTCAAATTTTCCATTAGATAATAATACGCCAAATTGATTAAAATTCTTATCTCCTACGTCTAGCATTCCATCATGGTTCGTATCGAAAGCAATCAATCCTTGTAAATCTGTTTTTGCTCCAGGGGTATAAGAAGTAAAAGCAATTTGATTAATATTGGTTAATTTACCATCTCCATTGGTATCGAGCATTAACACCCCCTCACCTGAGGTTATCCAACCAATATGTTGCTGGTTTCCACTCCCAGTAATATCATTTATTGTTACAGAAGATTGTGAGGCTGATAATAAATGTATCCCCTCTCCCGTAAGATCGAGTACAACAGGCGTTGTCGAATTTAATCCGGTAAAGGACAACGACTTAGTGGCCGAAGCGCTTCCATCTTTGTCAAATAAGGTATAATTAAAACTTTCTATGCCAGTGGGAGTTCCTATTCCAGCATTATAGGTAAATGTATAAGCACCTGTATCAAGATTAAAGACAAATGTATTATTATTTGAATCTGTAAAGGTCTCTTCGTTTCCTGAAATGCTCGACGTGCCTGTAAAATCACTCCCGGCTGTAATTGTTATATGTCCTACGCCATCCGCTCCTACGGTATTTGTGACTAAATCAGTTCCAGTGCCACTTGTTAAGGTGAAGAGATTTCCTGTTTCAGAGGTGGTGATAGCAGGTGCATTTACGCTTTGATCAAATGCGGCTGGGACATCATCATTTACATTGATAGTAAAAGTATTGCTTGAAGTGCTACCATCTGTATCTGTGAAGGTAAAATTAAATGCTTCTGTCAAAGGTTGACCATCAACATTGGTCACAGCATTACTGAGCGTATAAGTATAACTTCCATCTGCATTCACGACAAAAGTATTACCAAATCCATCTTGCGCTGTTATAACGCCATTAACAGGCGCGTAATCCGTGCTACCAAAGCTCACCTTTGACACCACACCACCATCTGCACCAAAGGTTGAACCACTAACACCAATCAATGAACCACTGACGGTTGTTGTCGTAGAGCCAACGCCTGATCCATTTGCTAAGCCTGCTTCATAAACTGTGCCCCCATCCACTGCTTTTGCTACTGGCGCATCATCATTGACTTTAATCGTTAAATCGTTGCTCGCTGTGCTACCATCAGCATCGGTAAAGGTAAAATGAAAAACCATGCTTAAAGGTTGATTATTCACATTGGTCACGGCATGATCCAAGGAGAAGGTATAACTTCCATTTGGGTTAATGGTAATTTGGTTACCCAAACCATCGCTAACCGTAATCACACCTGAAACAATACTTGTACTCCAACCAGACATCGTTGTCGTCGTATTAGTAACTGTGCCCCCATCTGCACCAAAGGTCGATCCATTTACACCAATCAATGAACCGCTGACTGTGGTTGTGGTGGAACCAACTCCTGAACCTCCGGTTAAACCTGCTTCATATACCGTACCACCATCCACTGCTTTTGCGACTGGCGCATCATCTCCTACTTTGATAGTAAAGGTATTGCTGGCGGTGCTACCATCTGCATCTTTTAATGTATAAGTAAATACTTCAGTTAATGGTTGACCATTAACATTAGTCACGGCGTGGCTAAGTGTATAAATATAGGTACCATCTACCTGCACCATCAAAGTATTACCATAATCATCATGCGCTGTAATCATGCCATTCACTGGCGTATAGGTTGAACTGCCAAAAGTTATTTTTGATACAACGCCACCATCGGCACCCAATGTACTACCTGTATTCAAAATTAAGAAACCGCTTACTTGGGTCAACGTAGAACCAACCTCAGATCCCCCTGTTATCCCTGCTTCATAAACTGTGCCACGATCGACCGCCACTGCTACCGGCGCATCATCCCCTACATTTATAGTGAAAGTACTACTTGAAGTACTACCATCCACATCTGTCAAAGTAAAATTGAAGACTTCTGTCAACGGTTGTCCATTAACATTAGTCACAGCATGACTGAGCGTATAGGTATAGCTGCCATCTGCATTCACAACAAAGGTATTGCCATCACTATCATGCGCTGTTATAACCCCATTAACAGCCGTGTAATCCGTTCCCCCAAAGCTAACCTTTGAGACAACACCACCATCTGCACCAAAGATTCCGCCATTAGCACCACCAATCAATGAACCACTGAGTGTCGTTGTCGTAGAGCCAACGCCTGATCCACTTGCTAAACCTGCTTCATAAACCGTGCCGCCATCAATCGCTTTTGCAACGGGGGCATCATCTCCTACATGAATAGTAAAAGTATTGGTTGAAGTGCTTCCATCTGCATCCGTTAGGGTATAATTGAACACTTCCGCTAAAGGCTGGTTATTTACATTAGTGACAGGATTAGACAATGTATAGGTATAACTACCATCTGCATTGACGATTAATGTGTTGCCATAACCATCATGCGCTGTTATAACGCCATTAACAGCCGTATAATCCGTTCCCCCAAAACTAACCTTTGAGACAACACCACCATCTGCACCAAAGGTTCCGCCATTAGCACCACCAATCAATGAACCACTGAGTGTCGTTGTCGTAGAGCCAACGCCTGATCCACTTGCTAAACCTGCTTCATAAACCGTGCCACCATCAATCGCTTTTGCGACGGGCGCATCATCTCCTACATGAATAGTAAAAGTATTGGTTGAAGTGCTTCCATCTGCGTCGGTTAGCGTATAATTGTACACTTCGACTAAAGGCTGGTTATTTACATTAGTGACAGGATTAGACAATGTATAGGTATAACTACCATCTGCATTAACGACTAATGTGTTGCCATAACCATCATGTGCAGTAATAACACCATTCACCGCTGTATACGTCGTACTACCAAAAACAATCTTTGAGACAACACCACCATCTGCACCAAAGGTTCCGCCATTAGCGCCACCAATTAATGAACCACTGAGTGTCGTTGTCGTGGCTCCAACCCCTGATCCACCGGATAATCCTGCTTCATAAACCGTACCACCATCAATCGCTTTTGCAACGGGGGCATCATCTCCTACATGAATAGTAAAAGTATTGGTTGAAGTGCTTCCATCTGCATCGGTTAACGTATAATTGAACACTTCCACTAAAGGCTGGTTATTTACATTAGTGACAGGATTAGACAATGTATAGGTATAACTACCATCTGCATTGACGATTAATGTATTGCCATAACCATCATGTGCAGTAATAACACCATTCACCGCTGTATATGTCGTGCTGCCAAAGCTCACCTTTGATACCACACCACCATCTGCACCAAAGGTTCCGCCATTAGCGCCACCAATTAATGAACCACTGAGTGTCGTTGTCGTGGTTCCAACCCCTGATCCACCGGATAATCCTGCTTCATAAACCGTGCCACCATCAATCGCTTTTGCGATGGGCGAATCATCTGCCACATTAATGGTTAAAGTTGCACTAGCGGTTTGCCCTTCATTATCAGTAAAGGTATAAATAAAAATAATCGTCGCACTGCCATTGGGCACATTATCATGAAAAGCTGCATTTAAAGTATAAGAATATGCCCCAGTTAATGTATTAACCTGCAGAACATTCCCTAAATTATCTGTTACCGTAATAGTATTACCTGATGGTGTTGATGTTGCCGTCACAGCATTCGTGCCATCTTTGGTCGCACCTTGTACTTGCTGCAACGTTACGCTAGAAACATGGCCGCCGTTAGCACCAAAATAGCTTGCATTTGAATCAGGCTTAATAGCTGAAGTAGTGCTGGGATTAACAATAAGATCTCCATTTAGTGCAATAGGCGTCACTAAACTTCCCGTTACCACTGCTGCTGATGTATGGCCTGCAGAACCAACAGTAGCAATGTCAGCTTCAGATATCCCAGGAGCAATTTGGTCTAAGGCTACTGGTTTATCATCTGTGATTAAAAAATTTAACTGACCGACGCTAGTATTACCAAAATTGTTTGTAACACTATAGAGGAATCCATCTAAATAGAATTTAATTGTATCTGGACCAATCGAAATGACTGTCCCTGGCAAAGGAGGCGTTAACACAGCATTATTTAGGGTGTAGAAAAAATCTCCCATCAAATGACCATCTACATTAGCCGTGTAAAATGTTAATGTATTTCCTTCGACGGTGGTTAATAAAATCACCCCAGGCATCGGATTAGATAGGCTACCACCTGAAATATTAGAAGCACTGAACGAAGCGCTCACCGAAACCACACTTGCGCCAGCACCTGCATCCGCGCCAACAGGAAAACCAAAGCTGCCACTGAAAATATTGCCTTGAACCACAACTGATTCATACGTATTCAGAAATAGTTCACTCGCAAAAATTGTTGATGCGGTGATATTTGGGAAATGTGAATCACCCGATGAAAGTGTTGGGGTATTTGGGATCGGAGAATTAGGAAATGGAATAGTTGGGAGTAAAATTGATAATGGTTGTGAAAAAGGAAGAGGCGCTGAAAAAGAAACGGGGACAGATTGTATCGCTATCACTGAGTTTAGTAATGAATTAGAAATTCCATTAATATCAAAAACTTTCTCGACTGATATTACCCCCCCTTCACTTGTTGCTTGCGCAACAGAAACACTCTCTCCCCCCCCTTCAGTGACAGGAATATTAAATAAGTCCTCCCAGGAAACATTCAAGAAATTAGGTGCACTATCAGCAGTATCCTCTCCAACAGCATGATGCAAAGCCGCTACAAACGCTTCTGGGGAGAGAAAGAGATAATCAATAAAAGCATCTTCCCACGCAGTCAAAATATCTTCATAAGGAATACTTGCATTGGGTAACGATAAAAAAACGCCTTCTAACGAAACCTGATAATCTGTAAGCAATAGAAAACCGCTCTCTCCTGAATCAGAGTGAGTAGAAGGGAGAACATTGTTTGCTAATTGAATAAGGGGTTTATCGTTATCATTATGCCCATCCTCCCTTGACATAGGCCCCTTACCTGTTTGGTCTATTGTCATTCTATTCACCATTTTTTAGACATGCAGCCACACTTCTGAAAAACTCATATGGCACACCCCAGAGTTTTAAATTAACCCTTGCGATAAATAAGAAACATTGGACTTTAGTACTAGAGGAGGAAAATATTGAAGATATTTCTAATAAAAACAGTTAGATCAGCCATGTCCTACAATTGTTTCCTGATGATGTAAACTCAATTGTTCATTAATATGCTGAACATCGCTTGCAGACATGGCCCCTGCAGAAAATTGATTATTTTCTTCGTGAGGAATTGTTGTCGAAGCAATAGCAGGGGCTGCTAAATTATTGCTATGCTCTGTTAAAGATGACATCGTTGCAGGCTGCATTTCAGGTAATTTTGAAAAATCTATAGGCTGCTTGTCCGTCAAAATATCTTGCGTGTGCAATACGGGACCTTTAGCATCCGTGCTAATAGAAAAGCCTACGTCAGCAACAGAATTGGTAGCTCCACTTGCTGTTTTATAACTGGAATAGCCGTAAACTGTATTGCCATTCACCGTTTCTTGATGGTTATCTGAAGTAAGAGATATCGAAACGATACCTAATTGCGAGAGAGATTCATATTTCCCATTAGATAACAATACACCAAATTGATTAAAATTCTTATCCCCTACGTCTAGCATTCCATCATGGTTCGTATCAAAAGCAATTAATCCTTGTAAATCTGTTTTTGCGCCAGGGGTATAGGAAGTAAAAGCAATTTGATTAATATTGGTTAATTTACCATCCCCATTGGTATCCAACATTAAAATACCATCTCCTGCCCCAACCCATCCTATGTGTTGTTGATTACCACTACCTGTGATGTCATTTATTGTAACCGTTGATTCTTGCGCTGAAACTAGGTTAATGCCATTACCGTCAAGATCTAGTACGACAGGGGTGGTAGAATTGAGTCCCGTAAAAGCTAAAGTCTTGGTCGCAGAAGCGCTTCCATCTTGATCAAGCAAAGTGTAGTTAAAGCTTTCAGTGCTGGTGCCTATTGCAGCGTTATAGGTAAATGTATACGCACCTGTATCAAGATTAAAAGCAAATGTATTCCCTTGCGTATCGGTAAAGGTTTCTATCTTACCTACTGTATTTGATGTGCCTGTAAAATCACTCCCAGATGTGATTGTTACTCCTCCTACGCCATCAGTCCCAGCTATATTACCTGTCAAAGAAAATAAATTCCCTGACTCAGATGTGCTTATTGCTGGGGCACTGACACTTTGATCTGTCGCAATGGGTATATCATCATTCACGCTTATCGTTAAATTGGCACTTGCAACACTTCCATCTGTATCGGTGAAAGTATAGTGAAAAATCATATCCAATGGTGCATTGTCCACATTGGTTACAGCATGTTCTAAGGTAAACGTATAGCTTCCGTCTGAATTAATCACAATTTGATTGCCAAGGCCATCGGTAACCGTAATAACGCCTGCAACAATATTTGTGCTCCAACCAGACATGGCGGTGGTTGCATCGGTTACCATTCCCCCATCAGCACCAAAAGTATTACCACTCACACCAATTAAATTCCCTGTTAAGGATGTCGACAAAGGATCTGGCGCAGTACCTGATGGTAGTGCTGATTCGGAAATACTGCCACCATTGATATCATGAGCAACGGGGACATCATCATTAACTTTAATCGTTAAATCGTTACTCGCTGTACTACCATCGCTATCTGTAAAGGTAAAATGAAATATCCTACTTAAAGGTTGATTGTTCACATTGGTGACGGGGTTACTGAGCGTATAGCTGTAACTTCCATCTGGATTTACTACCAAACTATTTCCAAACCCATCGGTCACCGTAATTACATGAGTCGTGGCATTAATTGAAGTGCTACCGCCACTAATAGTAACATTCGTGACCGTACCACCATCTGCACCAAAGGTTCCGCCATTAGCGCCACCAATTAATGAACCACTGAGTGTCGTTGTCGTGGCTCCAACCCCTGATCCACCGGATAATCCTGCTTCATAAACCGTACCACCATCAATCGCTTTTGCAACGGGGGCATCATCTCCTACATGAATAGTAAAAGTATTGGTTGAAGTGCTTCCATCTGCATCGGTTAACGTATAATTGAACACTTCCACTAAAGGCTGGTTATTTACATTAGTGACAGGATTAGACAATGTATAGGTATAACTACCATCTGCATTGACGATTAATGTATTGCCATAACCATCATGTGCAGTAATAACACCATTCACCGCTGTATATGTCGTGCTGCCAAAGCTCACCTTTGATACCACACCACCATCTGCACCAAAGGTTCCGCCATTAGCGCCACCAATTAATGAACCACTGAGTGTCGTTGTCGTGGTTCCAACCCCTGATCCACCGGATAATCCTGCTTCATAAACCGTGCCACCATCAATCGCTTTTGCGATGGGCGAATCATCTGCCACATTAATGGTTAAAGTTGCACTAGCGGTTTGCCCTTCATTATCAGTAAAGGTATAAATAAAAATAATCGTCGCACTGCCATTGGGCACATTATCATGAAAAGCTGCATTTAAAGTATAAGAATATGCCCCAGTTAATGTATTAACCTGCAGAACATTCCCTAAATTATCTGTTACCGTAATAGTATTACCTGATGGTGTTGATGTTGCCGTCACAGCATTCGTGCCATCTTTGGTCGCACCTTGTACTTGCTGCAACGTTACGCTAGAAACATGGCCGCCGTTAGCACCAAAATAGCTTGCATTTGAATCAGGCTTAATAGCTGAAGTAGTGCTGGGATTAACAATAAGATCTCCATTTAGTGCAATAGGCGTCACTAAACTTCCCGTTACCACTGCTGCTGATGTATGGCCTGCAGAACCAACAGTAGCAATGTCAGCTTCAGATATCCCAGGAGCAATTTGGTCTAAGGCTACTGGTTTATCATCTGTGATTAAAAAATTTAACTGACCGACGCTAGTATTACCAAAATTGTTTGTAACACTATAGAGGAATCCATCTAAATAGAATTTAATTGTATCTGGACCAATCGAAATGACTGTCCCTGGCAAAGGAGGCGTTAACACAGCATTATTTAGGGTGTAGAAAAAATCTCCCATCAAATGACCATCTACATTAGCCGTGTAAAATGTTAATGTATTTCCTTCGACGGTGGTTAATAAAATCACCCCAGGCATCGGATTAGATAGGCTACCACCTGAAATATTAGAAGCACTGAACGAAGCGCTCACCGAAACCACACTTGCGCCAGCACCTGCATCCGCGCCAACAGGAAAACCAAAGCTGCCACTGAAAATATTGCCTTGAACCACAACTGATTCATACGTATTCAGAAATAGTTCACTCGCAAAAATTGTTGATGCGGTGATATTTGGGAAATGTGAATCACCCGATGAAAGTGTTGGGGTATTTGGGATCGGAGAATTAGGAAATGGAATAGTTGGGAGTAAAATTGATAATGGTTGTGAAAAAGGAAGGGGCACTGAAAAAGAAACGGGGACAGATTGTATCGTCACCACTGTGTTGAATAATGAATTAGAAATCGCATTAGAATCAAAAACTTTCTCTACTGATATTACACCTCCTTCGCTTGTTACTTGCGCAACAGAAACACTCTCTCCCCCGCCATCGGTGACAGGTACATCAAATAAATCTTCCCAGGAAACATTCAAGAAATTAGGAGCACTATCATCCGTATCTTCACCAATAGCTTTATTCAAAATGGATACAAATTTTTCTGGAGGCAGCACAAGATAATCAACAAAGGCATTTTCCCATGCGATGAGGATATCTTCATATGGAATGTTGGCATTAGACAGCGATAAGAAAATGCCTTCTAGTGAGACATGGTATTCGCCCAAAGATAAGATGCCATTTTCATCTAGTTCAGCATCTTTTAAAAGAGAAAAATTACCTGTTGACTGATCTACAGCAAGGGATTGATTGTTAGGATCCTGTTCACTCTTACTTGACATAGCCCAATCAACAGTTTGGCCTGCTGTCATTTCTTTCACCATCTCTATGTAGTGCAGCTGCATACTACAGGGAATGAATACTCCCTAATATTTAAGCTAGTACAATAAAATCAGAATGTTAGATTTTTATTCAAGGGAATGAATTTACAGATCCTGTATCCAAGCAACAATTCTTACTGAGAATTTCCGACTTGTGAGAGTATCATCATCTATTATTAAAAGAAGAAGGGAGTAGCACCAGGGAGGGGACATTGTTGCAATACAAAGCGAAATTGATCGCTCCTTTCTTATTTATTACACTGCTTTCCCCTATAGGCCATACACAACAAAATCAGCCTATACGCCCCATTCCCGTGACCGAAAAATCTGATCCCGAGATGGTTAGTTTTGGAAGACAGCTTTATATGAGTGCTTTGTTTTCCAAAAACACTTCGCTATCCTGTAATTCCTGTCATTCTGTCAAAAGAAGCGGTACAGACAATTTACCAAAACATATTGGCTTAAGTGGTTCTCTTGGTGCAGTAAATACGCCTACTGTTTTTAATTCTAGTCTTAACTTTAGACAATTTTGGGATGGACGCGCGAAAACATTAGAAGATGTCATAAATGATCATCTTCGCGATCCTCAGGTTTTTGCTAATAACTGGCCTACTGTTATTGAAAGAATCAAGCAAGATAAAGCACTCCACCAAAGCTATAAAAAACTGTATAAAGGAGAGGTGACAGCTGATAATCTTACAGAAGCACTGGTCGCCTACATAAAAAATTTACTTACCCCTGATGCCCCTTTTGATCGATATCTTAAAGGGGACAATAATGCGTTATCTGATGATGCAAAAAAAGGATATCAGCTATTCAAAAGCTATGGCTGTATTACCTGTCATCAAGGCGTCAATGTTGGGGGAAATATTTTTGAAAAATTGGGGATCTATAAAGACTTCTTTGTAGAACCTAGAAAAATCAAAAAAGCAGATTTAGGGTATTTTAACGTGACGGGAAAAGAAGAAGACAAATTTGTTTTCAAGGTACCATCATTAAGAAATGTGGCTTTAAGTGCGCCTTACTTTCATGATGGTTCAGTCAATACCCTAGAAGACGCTATTCAATTAATGGGCATCTACCAAATCGGACAACCTATTCAAGTGTATGATATTCCATTGATTGTTAAATTTTTAGAGTCATTAACAGGCAAACTTCCAGAAAGCGAAAGATAAGCATGGTTCTGACAGAGAAAACTAAAAATTTTCTTATTCGTCTCTCGATCGCCGCCATCGTGCTGATCATCGCGGGAATTTATTATTTAAGTGAATTAAGACCTTTCCCTTATGAAGGTTATGAAAAAGATATCAATCAATTGCAGCGGTTTGATGCGGAATTAAATGAAGCCATCGTTCTTACCCGTTTCGGGTTATTAACAAATTATGATCCTATCGTTCAAGCATTAAATGGCGCACAACAAATGGTTTCTGATTTTAAAAAAACCATTGCAAAGCACCCAAATCGTTCTATTGAAGAAAAAATTAATAAACTTGAAGCCACTGTGAAAGAAAAGGCTGAATTGACGCAAAAATTTGAGCGCATTAACCCTGTTTTAATTAATGCAATCTATAGTTTCTCTAAAATTTTATCACAAATCATTGAATCAGAATCGAATACACAATTAGTTGAAAGCTGCTTAGAACAAGACTATCGTACCCAACAGCTTGATAAAATCAATAACCTTTTCCGCGGCACACTTATCTACGTCAGCCAAAGCACGGAAGGAAAACCTAAAGAACTCAGAGCACTTGTGGATGAAATTCGAAAGGCACCACAAAAGTTACCTAAGCTTGATTTAGCATTAGTTTATGCAGACAAGATTTTAGAACTTCAACCACAAATGTCAGAAATTGACGAAGCCCTATTTCAAGTTCCTATTGTTTCTAATCTAAATGATTTAAATCAAGCTTATAAAACTGAGTTTGAAGCATTCCTTGACGAAGGAGATGCTTTTCGAATTATTTTGTATGTGCTTGTATTTATATTACTGGTTGTGCTGCGATGGACTTTCGCACGTCTACAAAATACGGTTGTCGAGCTACATATTGAAGTGGAACGAAAAATAAAAGCTGAAAAAGAACTCGAAGAAACCAATCGCCAATTAGAGAATCGTGTTGCCGAAAGAACACATGAATTAACCGTTAAGAATAATGATCTTAATCAAGCTTTGGGCAATTTAAAAGATGCCCAAGATCAATTAATTATGCAGGAAAAAATGGCATCAGTGGGTATGTTGACCACAGGTATTGCCCACGAAATTAAAAATCCTTTAAATTTTGTCAATAATTTTTCTGAAATTTCTATTGAATTGGTATCAGAACTTAATCAAGAACTTGAAAGCAACAAATCAAAATTAGGTGAGGAAACTGTTAGCTACATTGAAGAAATCTTGAATGATCTTAAAACCAATTGCAGCAAAATTAAAGAGCATGGTGTTAGAGCGGATAACATTGTTAAAAATATGCTTCTTCACTCTCAAGAAGCTGGCGTTGAAAAGGAAATGGTTGATCTTAAAAATCTTATGAATGACAACATTCAAATTGCATTAGAAAGTTTTAGATCTACACATGGGAAGTTTGATATAAAACTAGACAAAGAGTATGCGCCCAATCTTGAAAAAGTCCTTGCAGCTCCCCAAGCGATCGGTCGCGTCTTAATCTACATCATTGATAATTCTCTATATGCCTTACATGAAAAGCAGCTGCTGTCCCCTCCAGACTATCAACCTACATTAACAGTCACCATGGAGCAACAAGCTCAATCGGTAGTAATAAAAGTGAAAGACAATGGAGTGGGGATCCCTAAAAAGTTCCTCGACAAAGTATTTGAGCCCTTCTTTACCACTAAACCCACTGGTAAAGGGAATACTGGTCTTGGATTGTCGATCTGCTATGATACAGTAGTAAAGCAACACAAAGGTGAATTACGAGTGACTTCTGAAGAAGGAATGTTTACTGAATTCACGATTGTACTACCGGTAAATATGCGAACATCACAAAGCTAAGTTTGGCAACACGCATGAGAATAAACAAGAGTTTAGTTAGAATATTGATAGGTTTATCGCTGGGATCCATTATTACTTTGGTTTCCACTGTAGTTTACACTTCACCTAACAATGCTCCACAAGCTTCCCAAGGCGGTGCGCCTGATATGGGCGGTACTGATTCTTCAACTGGAGGAGAATATTCTCCAGAATCCCGTGAATATCATTTAAAAGCAGCTTTTTTACGCTACGTTGCAAAATTTGTTGAATGGCCAGCAAGTGCACTTACATCTGGAAATATAAATATATGTATTTTAGGGCTTATTCCCTCCTTTGAAGCCATTAATTCTATTAATGGTAAAGTAGTTAACGATCATACCATTGCTGTTTCTAAAATTTCTGAAGTAAAAGAAGCACCTGGTCATTGCCAAATTCTTTTTGTTACTAAAACCGAGCAAGATAATATTCCAAAAATTATCAAAGCCGTGGAAAACCTTCCTATTCTTGCGTTTGGCGACATGGAACATTTTGCTGAACAAGGCGGGGATATGAATTTTTATGTTTTGAATAACCGCTTGGCAATTATGATTAATCCTCCAGCGGTAGAAAAATCGCAACTGAAGATTAGTGAGCGTATGTTAAAGGTAGTAACCGTCGTACCACCCATCGACCAAAGCAACAAACCTAAGCTCCAGTAATAATTGCTTCCACTAAGTTTTCTACCCAATTTTCTCTGGCAGTAAGCCTTGCAGCATCCTTTTCTTCATCGTGTTCAAGGCCTGCCGCTTTGCGTACCACTAATGCAATGCATACGTAATCCAGCCCAAGCTCTCGAGCAAGTGCAGCTTCTGGCATACCCGTCATACCAACTAGATGACAACCATCTTGCGCCAATTTAACTGCTTCAGCGATAGTTTCTAGCCGTGGCCCCTGAGCAATCCCATAGGTTGCTTTTGTAATCACTTGATAGCCTACTTCCTTTGCTTTTTTAATGGCAATTTGTCGCAAAAGTTCGCTATAAGGATAAGCAAAACTAATATGAGCAATACTAGCATCTTCGCCTAAAAATGTATTTTCACGGCCATAAGTGTAATCAATAAGCTGATCAGGAATAATCACATCGCCAGGTAAGAAATCGTTAGTGAGTGTGGCAACAGCAGCCGTTGCAATCACAGTTTGGACTCCGGCATCGCGCAAAGCCCAAATATTAGCGCGATAATTTACCTCGTGGGGATCCATTGGTTCTGCGCTGCCCCGCCTTGGTAAATAAACCACTTCTTGATCGCCTAAAATACCATAGCTTAATGGTGCAGAAGGCTCACCATAAGGTGTTTTTACACTGGTGCTATGGGTTAAACTTAAATTTTTAAGGGCGGCAAAACGAGAACCGCCAATGACTGCGACTTTGTTCATCATTCCTTTTATTGATCTTGAGGTGCAACGGCAAAGATCCCCGGTGCATTCCGCAAATATCCTTTGTAATCCATACCATAACCAAATACATAGCGATTTTCGACAACCACGCCTGTATAATCTGCTTTTTGCACAGCATCATCAGGTCTAGAAACTTCCTTTTCGACTAAAACAGCCGTTTTAATTTCTTTTGCACCCTGTTCGCGGCAGTAATCTACAATACCTGCTAATGTAACGCCTCTATCCAAAATGTCATCAACGATCAAAACCGTTCTACCTTTGAGAGAAACTCTAGGTTTTGCTACCCATTCAAGGCGAGAACCCGTTGTCTTATCACCATACCGAGTTGCATGAATGTAATCAACTTGTAGCGGAAAATCTAATAAGGTGAGCAATTTTCCTGTCAAGACAACACCACCTATTAAGACACACAAAACCACAGGATCCTCATCTTGAAGATCTTTGTGGATAACATCTGCCATGCCTTGCAAAGCTTGCTCTATAGCTGAGGAGCTATATAAGCATTTTGCTCGTGCAAAGATTTGCTTAATCCGTTCAGGTGAATGTATATCTTCCATTATTTCTTCAGTTTCCGCAGGGTGAAAATCAACCGTCATTTTTATTCTCAGCCATTATGCAAGGTAGCGAACTAAGTACGATATAAAACTAATAGATTAGGGGGTTTTAGAAAGAACTGCAAGAGATTTGGTGGATTATTTTTCTGACTTTTTTGCGCTATTTTACTAAAGAAGTCAGATAAGGATCTTTCGCGCGATAGCGCATTTCGCCCACTTTCGTAAAGGGGGCGGCGAGCGTAAGCGAGCGGGGGATTTAGCATTCCACAAAAAATCCCCCTCCGCTAGCGCTCCCCCTTTACAAAGTGGGATATTTGTTCGCTTCGCTCACGCAAAGATCTAAAGGTTCGTAAGGACCCATCACAACTAATTACTTGCCGCATTAAACCGCAATCTGCAACTCATCCATGACTGTCACAGCTTCCTGCCAAAGAGGCGTTTTAGATAGCTGTTGCCAAGAAGGTACCTCACCTTTCGCTAATAAACTCTGACGTCTGCGTAGTGTCACTTCATCAAACTGAGGGCGGATCCCTTCAAGTACATTGATTGCGCCTTTTCGATTATTACAAACTAATACAAAATCGCACCCAGCATCTAATGCAGTACGTGCTCGTGTCGCATAGTCACCAATACCGCTAGCACCTTCCATCGACAAATCATCACTGACAATAGCGCCCTTAAATCCTAATTTCTGTCTTAATACTGATTGCAACCAATAAGCAGAAAAACCCACAGGATAGGGATCAATTTTAGGGTAAACAATATGTGCAGGCATGATAGCTGCAATACCATTTTCAATCAGTGTTTTAAAAGGCTGAATATCTAGGGAAATTTGAGAAAAAGTTCTTTGATCTTCAGGTAAAACTAAATGGGAATCTAGCTTAACCGAACCATGTCCAGGAAAATGCTTACCCGTTGCCTGCATCCCTGCTTTTGCCATCCCGTGAATATAGGCTGTTGCTAACGTTGAAACAATCGCAGGATCAGAATGGATCGCTCTGTCTCTCATGACATCGCTTATTCCCATATCTAAATCAAGCACAGGTGCAAAACTTAAATCCACGCCCAATGATCTTACTTCCAAAGCCATTAACAAACCTAACTTTTCACTGATTTTTTGGCACTCAACTAAAGAATAAGTTTTACTTTCTACCATATCGCCTAAAATTCTAAGCTTAGGTAATCTCGTAAAATCACGAATAAATCGCTGCACCCGTCCACCTTCTTGATCAACACACATTAAAAAATTTGGACGAATAGACCTAATATGCTGAGCAACCTGCGATAATTGTTCAGGGCTTTCATAATTGCGACTAAAGAAAATAACCCCGCCAACGGCAGGATGCTTTAAAACCTCTTCATCTTCCTTTGTCAGCGTTAACCCTTCAATATCTAAAATAACCGGACCCATCATCGCGTCATTCATTATTTACCCTTACCCTCGAATAAAAACTGTAGTGCCTGGTGGAACAAGTTCAAACAATTCAACAATATCGGTGTTGCGCATCCTGATACAACCATGCGACAAAGGAATTCCCATTGGTTTACTATCAGGGCATCCATGAATGTAAATATAACGCTGCATGGTATCGCACTCACCCAAGCGGTTTTTCCCAGGTTCAAGACCGCTTAGCCATAAAATTCGTGTCAAAATCCAATCTTTATCAGGATATTTTTCTTCCATCGATGCCGAATACATCTCTTCTAACGGGCGCCGGCCTACAAAAATGGTATTAACAGGGCGGGCTTTTCCTATTTTGGCTCGAATTATATGCCAACCACGAGGGGTTTGATTACTACCCTTTCTTTCTCCTACGCCATTTATAGCAGTAGAAATAGGATAGGTTTTATAGCATTTACCTTGCTGCAGATAATAAAGCTGCTGGGTGGGCACATCAATTAATAACTGATGTAACGATTTCTGCATAATTTCAGCCGGTTGTGCAACTGTTTTCATCATTTTATAGTCATCAGCGCAATCTTGGCTAGCTAGTAGCCAAATATTTGATGTAAAAGGAGCTTGATATGGTATTTATGTGTCGAAAAAAATCCCAACATGCTAGAAGTATACTTGCTAGCTTATTTTTGGTTTCTGCCACTGCATATGCAGAAAATCCTTCACAGATCATTTTCAATAATTTCACTTCTCTTGCCTTAGACTCACAACTTGCTTCATCTCCCGGTCAAGGAATTGCCGCAAATGTCAGCAAGCCTGTTAATTATAGTCTGGTTTACTGGATTTGTTACTACAGCGGTAGCTTTAATCATTGCCCAATTGTATTTACCGACAAAAGTAATGGTGAAAAAGTTGCAACAGTCTATCTCAATGCAGAAACTGCTACCTTGACAGAACCTCCAACTCTTTATGGAAATTATGCCAACGAATATGAAGTGAGAGGCTGGGAAACTTCTCCCTTAAACGAAATTACTATTGTGGCGAAAGCTTAAAAGAAAAAGCCCCCTAAACGGGGGCCTTTTATAGAAATAAGAAAAAAGAATTAGTCGACCAATTCTTCTTCTAAATGACTAGCATGTACTGCAGCAGGCATTTGCACTTTGCGGTTTGCTAGTAACTCTAACCATGCACGCAACTCTTCTGTTTGGCGTTGAGCCAATTTAGGATCTTTAAAAGTATGCGTTAACAAGAACATACCTTGAATGCTTGAAATAAAGTTTAATGCAAGGCCAGGTGCTTTTTCATCAAAGCCCAGCGCTCTAAACTGCTCTTCAGACCATTGCAAGATATCATGCAATAATTTTGCAGCTAGATCTGATAAAGGACCACCTTGTTTGCCTAATTCTTGGCATAAACCACCGATAGGGCAACCAAAACGTGCTGTAATTTCCAAGTTTTCTAAGCTGTATTTTCCAAGCGCCATTAAGCGAGCCAATGGATCTGAAATTTCAGACCATGAAGCCAAACGCTCTGACCATTCAGTCGCACGCTTTTCAATCACTGCAATACCAATAGCTTCTTTGGTTTTGAAGTAATAATACACATTACCTAGAGGAACATCTGCTTCTTGAGCAATATCAGCAAGAGTTGTTAAATTAAAGCCTTGTTGGTGGATAAGAACCTTGGCTGCTTCAATCAGTCTAATACGTTTATCTGTTTTCCGTGGCATAACGTTCATAGTCCATTTACCTATTGGGATAACTTCACTTTATTCCCAGAGAACTCGGATTTTCCGAGCTCTCTGAGTTACTGATGTTTCCCTTACCTATACTACTTATGATTAATGTTATGGTTTTTTATAACTTTAATCATAACCCCTTTTCGTCAAGCGTTTTGCTAACTTCATCTGATTATACGAAATCATAACGAATTTGAACACCGAAAATATTAGCATTCCCTTCATAACTACCACTTAAAGTAGCAGCAGTGAGAGGGGTAACGGTATTAGCGCTAAATGGTGCGTGCTCGTTAATATCGGAATCTTTGAAGAAGATATGAGCATAAGCAACGTCAATCTTCACTGATTCATTAACAGTATACCCAGCACCTAATGCTAACCAATATCGATCGTTATCGGGGAGGCGTGCAGTTCGGAAGTCACCGCGAATAGGTGATTGATCATATTGAACGCCACCTTTAAATTGCCAGTTTGGATTGTAGGTATAAATTAACCCCAATGCTGCGCGGCGAGCATCTTTAAAATGTTCCCAAGTATCAGAATCTAAACCAGCCGTTGTTCCAGTCAATGTCGTGAAAGACGCACCTGGATCAAAACGTAATCTTAATGTATGGAAGCGACTCCAGTTTGTCCATGCAGCATCTGCAGTCAATGCAAAGCATTCATTGAAAGCATGATACAAACTCAATGTCCATGTTTCAGGCAATGTAATGTCAGCACGTACTCTCTGGATATGGTAAATACCAGCTTGAGTAGGGAAAATGGGTAATAAAACAGGGAGACCCGCATTAACTGCACTGTAAGGCACTAAGTTTTCACTATTCCCTTCAGCGTGGAAATTAACGTGCGAACGATAACTCAAACCAAGACGAGTTGTTGTTCTGGGCGCCCATAATACACCGGCGTGCCAACCATACCCCCATCCTTGTGCGTGGTTCTTTTGGAAACCATCGGTAGAAGCATTGCCATTACCAATGCGAGCTTCTAAATCTGCTTTACCCCATAGTGCATCAGGTCCAATACCAAACGATAGGCAAGGGAACCACTCATATGCGATGTTAGGACTAAAGTTCAGTGTCTTAATACTTGAATTGGTTGCTAAATAACGAGCAATACCATCTTCTTGATATTCAGTATCTAAGCCAAAAGGTGTATTAATAGAAAAACCAAATACCCAGCGCTCATCTATTCTCTTAGAAATGTATGTAGCGGGAACAAAAGCAACTGTACCTGGATCATCCGTATTGCCGCCCGGTACAGCGGCTGTTGTCGTTCCTGCTACCGCTGGAAGAGAAGTAGTAGCGGAGGAGGCAGTGAAATCAAAATCACCTTGAATGATGATTCCGCTTAATACGATTTCGCTTTCATTTAACCTTGTTAATCCGGCTGGATTATAAAAAGTGGTACTTGCATCTTCAGCAAGCGCACCAGTTCCGCTATATGCAAGGCCTAAGTTCGTGACGTTTTGTTCTTGGATTGCGAATCCGGCAGCAAAAACTTGGCTGGAAAGACAGCTCAAGACCAAGCTCGTACTTAAGGTAATTATTTTAGATTTCATTGAAGTGTCCCGGTTCCTGGCCACGTTTATTTACTCCCTTAACTAAAAGAAAAGTACCATGCTCTATTTATAGTGGCATAAGGTATTGCATAATTGTTTTGACAATCAACTCATGCACATTGCCTCTGAATCATACTTTACCGACATAACTGTCACATGTGAATGCCCTAAGACAAATTAAATAGATCTTTTCTAAACTTTTCACTTGGCGGCTGACGCCCCATCCATACCTTAAGTATCAAGCTGTAAAACTCATTACCTTTAATGATCCCACGTACTGTACCTTTTACTATAACCCGTGTTCCTACGTTAGGAATGTAATCCAAAATAAGAATATCCCCTTGGTTCAAAGGATAATCAACCATCTTAAAAAACTGACTGATGTTAATTTGATCTCTTTCGAGCACCTCAGGCGAATTATTATTTTTGATTGCTTGCTCCCAATACTTCTTAGGTGAATCAAATGAACGTAAGAAAAAAAACCACATACGTTTAGGTCCTGCATCTGCAAGCGCTTGAGCAGGTGTACTAACCACATCTAATGAATAAAAGGCGCCGATATAACCATCCGTAAAAAAAATCTTGTGCAGCGCAGCGCCACGTAAGGTTAACACATCACCAGTATCTTCCAGCACCACGGTTTTTGGAATTTCTTGGTTATCAAAAATGAGCGCCATTAAAGTGGTAGAATGAAATAAAAATACAAGCAAGTATAGCAACCGTATATGACAAGTTGCTTTACTCAATCTGTGTTGTTTAAATCTCATCATAACATTTCAAACAACCCTGCTGCTCCCATACCCGTTCCAATACACATAGTGACCATACCATATTTTTGCTGCCGCTTGTGTGCGCCATGAATTAATTTAGTCGCCAACACAGCACCTGTGGCACCTAAAGGATGGCCTAAAGCAATCGCACCTCCTAAAGGATTCACCTTGCTTTCGCTAATATTCAACGTTTTGATGACAGCAACACTTTGTGCGGCAAAGGCCTCATTTAGTTCTACCCAATCAATATCACCCAGTTTTAATCCAGACTGCTTTAATACCTTGGGGATCGCTTCGATAGGACCAATTCCCATATACTCAGGTGCAACGCCAGCAACAGCAAATCCACGAAACTTTGCCAAAGGTTTGAGATCATATTCAGCCAATACACGTTCATTCACGACTAATAATGCAGCTGCGCCATCACTCATCTGCGAACTATTACCTGCAGTCACTGTCCCTTCGCGTGCAAAAACAGGGCGCAGTTTTGCCAAGATTTCTAGGCTGGTATCTTTGCGCGGCCCCTGATCCTGGCGGACATCTTGGATCACTTTCTTTACCTGCATTGTCTCTAAATCAGGCAATGAAGTTTGGGTTTGAATAGAAATAATTTCCTCTAAAAATGCATCACTTTCAATAGCCTTAACTGCTTTCTGATGACTTGCAAAAGCAAAAGCATCCTGTTCCTCTCGCGAAATTTTCCATTTTTGTGCCACTTTCTCTGCGGTGATCCCCATGCCATAGGCAATGCCAATATGCTCATCTTCAAAGTAACGAGGGTTAGCCGAAAAATTATATCCCCCTAAAGGAACCATGCTCATACTTTCTACGCCACCGGCAATCACAATGTCAGCCATTCCTAAGGCGACACGATCGGCAGCCATACTAATGGCTTGCAAACCTGAAGAACAAAATCGATTGATAGTCACCGCAGGCACATTCTCTGGAAGTCCTGCCAAAAGTGCACTAATGCGAGCGACATTCATCCCCTGTTCCGCCTCAGGCATCGCACAACCAATAATCACATCATCTATTTTCTCAAGCGGTATTTGCGAAGCCTTTGCCATTACAGATTGTAAAACTGTACTTAGCAAATCATCCGGTCTTGTATAACGAAAGGCACCTTTAGCTTTACCCACAGCCGTACGAACAGCGGCGACAATATAAACATCTTGAATTTGAGTGCTCATGAATCATTCCTGTCATTAGTATTCTAGTAAGAAGGAAATAGGCTCAAGCCAGTTTGTTTTTAGGCAATACGGCAAGCGATGAGCAACAGGAGTGTATACTTAATACATGACCGTTGCTAAAAGCGCTACCAACAAAGTCTAAAAGCAAAATGTGCAGAGCATACTAGTTTCTTAAGGGTTTACCCTTCTCAAGTGTGTACTTTATCCTTTCCATGGTTTCATTCGTTTTCACTAGCGCTAAAATTCCTTCCCGTTCAAGTTTTAGCATCCAATCTTCATTAACGATAGTGCCTGCTTCTACCTCACCACCACAAAGCACATGTGCAACTTGGCAACCAATGAAGAAATCATGTTCAGAAATAAATCCACCTTCTTTTAAATTCACAAGATAGGTGCGTAAATTGGCAATCCCAGGTTTCCCAGCCACAGGGAATTTAGGCGGCAATGGGGGGTGATAAGTCAAGTCAGCAAGTAAGGAAGCTTGTTTTTTCGCCATGTAAAGCAGCTCGTCATTGTTAAAAACAACCACATCACTTGGCTGTAAATAGTTTAATCTTTTTGCATCAATGGCACTAGTCGATACTTTTGCTTGTGCAATTTGATCAAAATAGGTACGTAATACTTTAAATACATCTCCATCAACAGCACGAAGCGCAGCTCTATACGCCAATTCTTTACTACCCGCTCCAGCTGGCAACAATCCTACGCCCACTTCAACTAAACCAATATAGGTCTCAAAGGAAGCCACAATCCGTGTCGCATGCATGCTGAATTCACAAGCACCACCAAAAGTTAAGCCCCTAATTGCAGCAACAGTTGGGATCTTCGCATAACGTAAAGCCATAGCAGTTTTTTGAAAGTTGCTGACAAATTTCTCAACGAATTCCAGACGATTACCTGTCGCCTCATTGACCGCACTCAGATTCGCACCAACAGAAAAATCTGTATCATGTCGCTGCCACAATACTAAAGCATCATAATCTTTTTCTGCGCGAGCAATTGCTTCTTGGATCCCTTCTAATACATCTGGCCCAATGCAATTTTTTTTGGTCTTAAAACTTAAGATGGGGATCTTATCACCTAACGTCCACATACGAACGGCAGATGTCTCAAATACTGTCTCCCCTTCATTAGCGTGTTCTGTTATTACCTGATCTGGGAAATACTGACGTCGATATACCGCCAACGATGAAGGAGCTTCAAAAGTTTGAGTCTTCGGTGAAAATGCTTTTCCTTCCTGATAGGGGCCAACAAATCCCGGCTTCTTGACCCATGTAGGTAAAGGTGATTGACACATCGATTGGCCAGCCTCAATTTCTTGGCTTATCCAGTCTGCCACCTGTTGCCATGTGGCAGACTGCCAAATTTCAAAAGGACCTTGCTGCCAACCATATCCCCAACGCATCGCCAAATCAATATCTCGGCTAGTATGTGCAATTGATTCGAGGTGGTAAGCACAATAATGAAATAGATCACGAAAAACACGCCATAAAAATTGTGCTTGCGGTAGATTAGATTGTCGTAAAGATCCTAATCGCAACGCTGGATCTTTTTGACGCAAGAGTGTCAACACATCATTATCAATATGCGTGCTAGCTAAACGATAAGTTTTATCGTGAAAATCATAAACCTGGATCTGTTGCCCTACCTTTTTATAAATCCCTACCCCCTTCTTTTGTCCATAAGCACCTTTATCAATAAGTTGGGTAATCCAATCGGGAAGCTCAAAATACGCAAACCAGGGATCATCTGTTAAATCCTGTTTCAAGGTATTGACAACATGTGCCATGGTATCTAAACCCACAACATCCATCGTTCTATAAGTAGCACTCTTAGGTCTACCGATTAATGGCCCTGTTAAAGCATCAACAATATCAGGTGCTAATCCCAATTCACGGCTATGGTATAGCGTAGCAAGCAATGAAAACACCCCAATGCGGTTTCCAATAAAATTAGGGGTGTCCTTAGCATAAATCACACCTTTACCCAAACGAGAAACTAAAAAGGTTTCAAGCTGGCTTAGCAACTGTTGATCTGTTTTAGGATGAGGAATAATTTCTACCAACTTCATATAACGGGGCGGATTAAAGAAATGTACCCCACAAAAACGATCTTGCAAATCAGGAGGTAATTCCTTGGCTAACTTCTCGATGCTTAAACCGGATGTATTTGTCGCAAAAATAACGTTTTTGGATAAATAAGGACATACTTTCTTGTAAAGACTTTGCTTCCAATCAAATCTTTCAGAAATGGCCTCTATGACAAAATCGCAATGATTCAATTTTTCCAGATCGGTATTATAATTGGCAGGGATAATATAATTTTCGATTCCCTCTTCTGCTAAAGGAAATGGTTTTAATTTCTTAAGCGAGTGCAGTGATTCTTCAACAATTGCGTTTTGATCACCCTTTTCTGATGATAAATCAAACAATATTGTCTGGATCCCAGCATTGGTTAAATGCGCTGCAATTTGCGCTCCCATGACACCAGCGCCAAGAACAGCGGCTTGACGAATGTTCAATTTTTCAGTGTTAGTCACACTTGTCTCCCTTTTCGTTTTTTTAATTCCGTTTGAATAGACTCCCTTCCTATCTTATCCCCTCTCCCGTTTGCGGGAGAGGGTTTAGGGTGAGAGTCTTATGTTGAAGGACCTTTATCCGGCATTCTGCCACCTTCTACTGCAAGCGTAAGAAGGAAAGATGAAGATCCCAAAATAGGCAAGATTAAGCCACTTCTCCTGTTTGCCAACCTCTGTCAGCCGCAAAGCGGTTACCATAACGCGACTCAAGTTCTTCCAATTGCTTTAATAAATTGGCACCGCCTTGTGTTCGCGCATACGTAATCGGACCGCCTCTAAAGGGAGGGAAACCAAATCCAAAAATACAACCTGCATCTAAGTGATCTGCACTGTCTACAATGCCTTCACGTAAACAAGCCACTGATTCATTTAATAATCTTAGAATTAAACGATCAGTTACATCACTTGGGATTGTCTCTTTAGTAGCCGGCTTAGGTTTAATCACTTTTCCTTTATTATATTGATAAAAACCTTTTCCAGTTTTTCTTCCAAGCTCGCCACGTGAAACATATTCTTTTAATTTTTCAGGAACCTTTGCACCCGTGGTTGCACTCAATTTTTCTAAAGCGGCTAAACAAATATCTAAACCAACCGTATCAGCAAGTTCAATAGGTCCCATTGGCATGCCGAACTCCGTCGCAGCTTTATCAATAACAGGTCCTGACACACCTTCCTCTAATAATGCAACTGCCTCCAACATATAGGGAAGCAAAATACGATTTACCAAAAACCCAGGTGAACTTTTAACTGGTAAGGGTAATTTACTAATCTTGCCGACAAAAACAATAGCCTGTTCGATAACTGTTTTATTCGTCTTTTCACCCTTAACAATTTCAACCAGCGGCATTTTGGGTACTGGATTAAAGAAATGGATCCCAACCAGACGGGTAGGATCTTTAAGTACAGTGCAAATTTCTTCCAATGGAATCGTCGATGTATTCGTTGCCAAAATAGCATCTGGTTTTGCTTGTTTTTCAATCGCTTGGAAAAGATCTTGCTTCGCTTGCAGTTTCTCTGTGATAGCCTCAATAATCACGTCGGCAGTTTTTATACCAAGTCCGTTTGGATCAGGAAATAATCTGTCCATGACTTCTTGCACAAGATAATTTTCTTTCAACTGCTTCGTTGCCAGTTCATTAGCACGTTTTAAAGCATTGCCTATCAATTTTGGTGCTTGATCTTGAAGGGTAACTTTAAAGCCACGTAATGCACACCATGCAGCAATATCTCCTCCCATCACACCTGCCCCAATCACGTGCACATGTTGGGGTTTATAGCTCAAACCCTTTCCCAAACCTTTAAGTTCTTCTTGCAAGAAAAAGACTCTGACTAAATTTCTTGAAGTATCAGATACCAGCAGCTTCCCGATAGAATCGGCTTCAGCATCCATGGCTTGCGGTGTTTCTACACCATGCGCAACCCAGTTTTCGATGACTTTAAATGGCGATGGGTAATGTTTTGGATTTGCCTTTTTACTTACTTGAGAAGTAAATAAACGTCCAAGTACAGGTCTTATCAATTTATAATTCAATGCTTGACGCCAAGGGAAAGATTCCTTTTGTCGCGGCGGGGTAAGCGCATAATCCCGCGCTGCTTTCTCTAATAATCTGCGAGGGACTGCTTCATGAATAATTCCCATTTTTTTCGCAGCTTTTGGCAATAGATTTCTGCCAGAAAGAATGACATCCATAGCTTGAAGAGGGCCAATCAATTTTGGCAACCGAACCGTTCCCCCCCACCCCGGATGGATCCCTAATTTGACTTCAGGCAACCCTAACCGCGTTTTAGGTGAATTTTCTGCAATCCTGTATTTGCATGCTAAAGCAAGTTCGAGGCCGCCGCCTAAGCAAAATCCATCTATTAAAGCAATCGTAGGCATTTCTAGCCGTTCTAGCTTATTAAAAATTTCTTGTCCTTTGCGGATAAGTTGTGTTGCTTCTTCTGCAGACGTTAGGGATTTAAACTGCGAAATGTCTGCACCAACAATAAAACCTGTTGTTTTTCCAGAGCGAATCACTAGCGCTTTGGTTCGATTGTTTTGGCCAAGACTATTTAGAATTTGATCAAATTCACGCAAAGTGCTCTCATTTAAACTATTTACTTTGCTATCTTTTCGATCAAAAGTTAACCAAAGAATATTATCTGCGTCTATTTTTAAAGACCAGTGTTCATAATTACTCATCATTACTTGATCCATTTTAAACTCCAGTCACACGCTCTAATAAAATCGCTCCACCTTGACCACCACCAATACAAAGGCTAGCCACCGCTCGTTGTGTCTTATTTTTTTCCATCATCTTGGCACAATGTAAGACTAGGCGAGCACCACTTGCTCCAACAGGATGCCCTATAGCAATAGCACCTCCATGAGGATTTAAACGTTCCACATCTATTTCACCCATCACGGTATTTAATCCTAACTGTTGGCAATAAGCTTCATCTTTCCATGCCTTTAAACACCCAATTACTTGAGCAGCAAAAGCTTCGTTGATTTCCATATGATCAATATCTTTTAAAGCTAATTGATTGCGTTGTAGGATTGGCGTTATGGCATGCACAGGACCTAGCCCCATAATAGCTGGATCTAATCCTGCCCATTCAACATCTACAATTTTTGCCAATACAGGCAGTTTATAGTGTTTAACTGCATCTTCGCTCGCTAAAATGACAAACGCTGCTCCATCACTAATTTGTGAACTGTTACCTGCAGTAACACTACCATGCTTTTCAAAAACAGGTCTTAGCTTTGCAAGCTTTTCTAAGGTCGAATCAGCTCTGATGCCATCATCTTGCTCATAAACAGTTCCATCTATTCCATAAAGAGGCGTAATTTCCTCGAATACACCCATCGCTTGACCTTGCATTGCGCGTAGATGGCTTTGCATAGCAAATTGATCCATTGCTTGTCTATCAATACCAAACCGATACGCAACTTCTTCAGCAGTTTGTCCCATATTCAGATTAACAACCGGATCGGTTAACCCTTTTAAAAGTGCTATCACAGGAACCAAGAATTGTGGTCTGAATTTCAGGGCAGTTTTCATCTTATTTGGTAATGCTTTTGCTTGTTGCAGCTTGGCAAGCCAACGTACCATTGCCTTACTGTAAAGCAAAGGCGCTCGACTCATAGCTTCAGTACCCCCAGCTAAGACGAGTTCACATCTTCCGTCGCTAATACTTTGCGCTGCACTGTCGATTGCTTGTAACCCAGAAGCACAATTGCGTTGTACCGTAAAAGCAGGTACAGCATTGCCACATCCCAATCGCAAAGCAATGATACGGGCAATGTTGGCCTCTTCTTCACTGGGACCTGCACAGCCAACAACAACTTGATCAAATTTGTCTGGTGAAAACGGTTGTCTCATAAGCAGTGCTTTTCCGGCTGTAACAGCTAGATCTGCGGCAGAGAATGGGCCGGGCTCTGCACGCATTTTTAAAAACGGAGTGCGCGCACCATCAACTACATACACTACCCTACCTGGGCGTTGATTGATTCTGTTTTGCATTGTGTTTGACTTCCTAAACCATAGTCTTGAGTAAATTCATCTACAGCTATTGCCTTTTTACGTAAAGATTCAAATTCTCGCAGTAAGGTAGCTTCATTTTGATCAATGATCTGTTTATCGTATGCCACTTGAATTTGCTGTTCAAAAGTTAAATTTTTATTGATTTCTTTTGCTTTAATCGCTTTAGTCATTTTTAATAAACTAGGCTCTGCAACAAGGAGCCGCTGAAAAGTCATTTCAATTAGTCCGCTTGCATCTTCAGCAGTTTTTCCAATGTAACAAAGTTCTGTTAATCTTTGTCTTGTATCAGAATCTGTTAGCATCATCTGGATACATTTTTGGCCTAGTTTGTCTTTTGGTAACGAAAATGCCCGTCCAAAAGGAAAAGTGAGCCATTTCAATACTTTTCCAACAATTGGGATGGGATAATTTTCAAAAAGCCCGTAAAATGCTTCCTGAGCATGATATAAACAAGTCTCTAATGACCATTCTGCCAATGGTTCATCGCTCATTAACTGGCCATTATCATGATAATATTTCAAGACACTACTTGCTAAATAAAGCTGACTCAAAACATCCCCCAGTCTGGCAGAAATACTTTCTTTACGTTTTAATTCACCCCCCAAAGTGAATAACGCCGTATCTGCACATAAAGCTAATGCTGCACTTAACCAATTTAATTTTTTAACATAAGGTTGTAGCCTATCTTTTCCTTTGACAAAGCTCAAATGTCCCCGACTTAAAGAAAAAGTGATGCATCTTGTGAAAGTGGAAAGAAAATAACCAACATGTTTCATGCAGTATTTATCAAACATTTTAATAGCTTTAATCTTATCTTGATCATAAAACTCGGCAGCTTTCATCTCATCTCTAGCATAAGGATGACAACGTATAGCACCTTGACCAAATACAATTAATGATCGCGTCAGGATATTAGCCCCTTCAACGGTAATACTTACAGGAATACTCTGATAACCTCTGCCCAAATAATTATGAGGCCCAAGCATAATACCCCGCCCACCATGAATATCCATCGCATCATTCATGACTTTACGCGACATTTCTGTCATATGATATTTTGAGATTGCGGTCCCCACGGCAGGCTTAATCCCCTGACACAGAACACCCGCGGTAAAAGTACGTGCAGACTGCAAAATATAGGTTATGCCTGCAATTCTTGCTAGTGCTTCTTCAACACCTTCAAAGGCACTGATTGCCACATTGAACTGCCTACGGATCGCGGCATAAGCTCCCGTCATTCGGTAAGCTAAAATTCCCGATGCAGTACTTAGTGCAGGCAATGAAATTCCCCTTCCAGCAGATAAGCATTCCATCAGCATTTGCCAGCCTAACCCAGCCATCTTCGAGCCACCGATAATCCAATCTACTGGAATGAAAACATCATTTCCTCGAATAGGTCCATTCATAAACGCCATATTCAAAGGGAAATGGCGATGCCCAATTTCAACACCAGGATGATTCGTTGGAATAAGACACAGTGTGATCCCTACTTCAGTTTTATCTGAAAGCAAGTGTTCAGGATCATACAATTTGAAGGCAAGACCAAATACCGTCGCAACAGGCGCCAATGTGATGTAACGTTTATCAAAGGTTAAATGTATACCCACAACTTCCTTACCCTCAAAAAGCCCTTTACAGACAACTCCTTTATCTGGAATAGCACCAGCATCACTGCCAGCTTCAGGTGCAGTGAGAGCAAAACAAGGAATTTCTTTACCTTCAGCAAGACGTGGCAAATAATAATTTTTCTGGCTTTCAGTTCCATAATGCAAAAGAAGTTCAGCAGGCCCTAAAGAATTAGGCACCATTGTAGTCACAGCAGCACTAATGCTACGAGTTGCTATTTTTGTAATGACAGCAGAGTGGGCAAAAGGAGAAAATTCTAATCCACCGTATTGTTTTGGAATAATCATACCGAAAAATTTTTCTTTTTTTAGATAATTCCAAACAGCTACAGGCAAATCACTTTGTTCATGAACAATTTGCCAATCGTTCAACATACCACATAATGTTTCAACTTGATGATTCAAAAATGCTTCTTCTTCGTTTGATAATGCTGGTTTTGGCATGTTGATTAACTGCTGCCAATCAGGTTTTCCCTGAAATAAATCTTTTTCCCATCCAGTCCCCCCTGCCTCTATGGCTTCTTTTTCTGTTACGCTCATGGGAGGCAAAACGCTGCGGAACCAAGCAAATATTTTCTGTGTCAATTGCCGACGAATTACAGGGATGTTTAAGGAAAGTGCTACAACTAAAAAAATCGGCCAAATAAACCACGCTGAAAGGCCTATCCAATGTAATTTACCTAAAGTAAGAAGAATAATCGCAACGAGTACTGTCCATGCAAATAGTGGAATGCGAAAAAAGGAGATCCCCCAAATTAATGCAACCGCAAGACACAGCTGGGAAAATCCCGTCATATCCATTACTCCCTTTTAAGTCACACACTCTTCCCATAACGTTTTTAGGCACACAGCTATATTGATAAAGTGTGGGCCGCATTCCGATTTGTTTCACCCTAACTTTGGCAGCCCCCGACAGTAGCGTAACACTTCACCCCTTCGCATCTTGAAGTGTATTTGGTAAATATCGGAGAAAAAAACAAATTCATGACTCACAATAGATGAAATACAAAAATATTTTCCTCTACGCATCATATACCCTACGACATCAGAAAGTCTTGGGTATTGGACTTCTTTACCTGTTAATTTAAACAAGCTCTTAGACCTCTCTTAAAATATAAGTTGTTAAAGTTATAGGTCAGAAGATTACCAACTTAGCTTTCGAAGAAAGTGCTTTTTAAGTGGTTAAACTACTGCGCTGTCTTATTTCATGTCAAGCAACTAAACAATTTTAAAAGCACTTAATTCATTGATTTTAAAACAAATTAGCATGTTCATCCATACATTTGTGCTAACTAGATGACATAACAGCTCTGACAGTGATATCTTAAGAAGATAAGGAATGCTATGAATAGAGGGTGGAAGAACTCCCTAAATTTTTGAAAAGGAGAGAATGATGCGTCACCATGAACACCCAGCAATCGGTGATTGGTACAAGGATCAGGAATACAATCATATTTTTGAAGTCGTCGCTTCTGACGATCTCGATGACTATGTGGAAATACAATATTTTGCAGGAGAAATAGAAGAGCTTGATTTCGAAACATGGTATGAGCTCGACTTAAAACGAATTCCAGCGCCTGAAGATTGGTCTGGTCCATTCGAAATGCCTCGGGAAGACTTAGGTTATGCAGATGATACGATTCACCCAGAAGATTGGTCCGGCCCACTTTCTGATATAGAACCAAGCGAATTACCTTAAAATTTCTTATGCTTTTTGTGCACTACAAAATGCTCAATTGTTCATTATCCTTTTTTTAAATCCAATATTTCGTTTTATTTAACATCTTGCAACGCACTAAACTTTGCTAAAATGCCAATCTCATTTTAATATTGATGTATGAAAATATTATTTGTGCTAGAAATTCGTTATATTCTTTAATGTAGTGTGAGCGTAGTTGGCGAACTCTAGATGCGATAGCTATACTGGTTCTGTACCTTTGAACAGGGAAGCAAAGTTATGCCTACAAGTTCCTCTCCACAATCAATGAATCTCACTCGTCGCCAATCCGAAGTGTTGCAAGTTATCCGTAATCATATTGAGAAAACGGGTGCTCCTCCAACGCGTGCAGAAATAGCGAAAACCTTAGGTTTTCGTTCTGTTAACGCCGCTGAAGATCATTTGAAAGCACTCGCTCGCAAAGGTGCGATTACTTTAGCGCCAGGGACTTCGCGCGGTATTCAATTAGCAAAAGAGCATGGTATTGGCTTACCAATTGTCAAAACCCATAATGCTGATGGTCCTGTTTATGCTGAGAAAAATTTTGACGGCAGAATGCGCATTCAAAATGAATTCTTCAATCCAAAACCTGACTATTTGCTACAAATACAAGGCCTTACTCTGATGAATGCAGGCATTAAAGACGGCGATCTTCTCGCTGTTCACTGCTGCGATCATGCTGAGAATGGAAAAATTATTGTTGCTCGTGTAAATAACAAAGTGGTCGTAAGACGGTATTTCCGCCATGGCGATCAAATTGAATTAAGAGCAGAAAATCCTGATCATTCCCCCATCTATTTAAACGCAAACATGCAACCGCTTGTTATTGAAGGCGTTGGTGTGGGCGTTATTAGAACAAGTAGCTTGTAATTGGATTAACTCATCCCCTTTGGGATGAGTTTTCTACTCTTCGCATTTAATTTTTAGGCTCCCGTCTACGCTATTGCTTCGACGCGGCTGATATTTAGCCTTGCCGTAGCTTCAGCGAAGGCAGGTTGTTACCTGCGCTCTATCGTAGCTATCGTGTATTCACTATACAGTCCTACTACGCAGAAGCTTAATGTCTCATTAAAAAACAACTACTGGAATAGCTCCGCCTCGCGTAAGGCTAACTGATTAAAAAAACAGAGATCACTAGGCTTTGAATATTAATTTTGTTTCACCCTGATGCAGTCACATATCATTCACGTGACTGCAATTGGAAACTTTCATTTTACTAACTGGAAACGTACTTCATTGCGAAGCTAAGTATTTTGGCGAGGATTTCTTAGTCGGTATTTTTCTTAAATCGGATAATTGTAGCATTATAAGTTTCGAATGCTTTTTCCTTTTTTTCCCAATTATAAATCGTTGGTTTTCTTACATATCTCTCAGCAGCCTGAGCATAAGCTAGATAGAGCTTTTGTTGAACTTCAATTTTTTGAATATTTCCTTGTTCGTTTTGTAACACAATAAGCCCCTTAACGCTTTAACTGAAATCATCATTGAAACCGACAATAAAAGGCATCATATGATATTTAGGTTTTAATCGCAAAGGTTCTTTAGAGATTATCAGCTAAAAAAATGGCGATTCTCTCACAAGCAAAATCGCTGTTTGTAGATACATGAAAGATGATTGAATCCACAGCACGTTAGTGTGTATACTTAATAAGATAGGCTTTATGCAGTTGTAGGCGATGTCGTATGGCTGACAATACGCGTGAATATGCACCACCAGGCTGGCCACAGATTATACGGCATCTTATGCGCGCAAAAGAACTGGATAAAGTGCGTGATCAACAGCTGGCACAATTTCATACAAGCCAAACTGAAATCTTGTTGCATCATATCAAAGAAGGTTCTTCCCCGCATACATCCAAAAGGCAAAGCACTGATCAAGCTTTGAAAAAAATGCTTTGGGAGGATGAAGTTACTTATCTGCAAGATCCTTTTATGGTCCCTGTTAACCCTCAAGCACACCAAGCTACGTTGTCACTGCGCTTAAATTTAAAGTGGCTCAAAACAATAGAACGTATTGCAGAGCAAGACCCTGAAGCAGAACAAGTATTAATTCAATTACAACTTTTGCAAACTTCAGCGGTTACTGAAAAAGAAGAACTGCCTCTTCATCAAATTTCGCCTAAAAAAGAACTTGATCAAACCTTTTTTGACAATTTATTAAATTTACTCAGCGCATCTACCCCAAAAGTGCTTATTGCCAATCTTTTAAGCTCACGACATGAAATGCACTCGCTTGGTTTCGCTATTTTAAATAATAAAGATCTTTGGCTGCATGATCCGTTTAAAGGTTCATTTCTTTGCAAAGACAAAGAAAAACTTAAGAATTTTTTTATCAAATTTTGTCAAAAAAATTACCCCGATCACAATGAAGCCTCTATTGTTCAACCAGGAACAAAGTTAAAACAGGAACTTTATTCAAAACCATCTACACCAGAGCTTTCTTCTGAAAACGCTGCACAATCAAGAATAAATTTCCTTTTCTCTTCACCTTCAGGGCAAGAATCTAAAACCAAATCTCCCACCAACAAAAAAAATCCGCCTAAAAACAAACCACCTGGGCGACCTGGCGGTTCATTCAAGAAAAAATAATCGATTATTAAATAGCCGCGCTTTGCAGGAAGTGGCTTAACAAGGTATGTCCATGCTCTGTTAGCACAGATTCCGGGTGAAATTGAACGCCAAATATAGGATACACCCTATGCTGTAAAGCCATGATCTCCCCAATCTTTGTCAACGCCGTAATTTTCAATTCCATAGGTAAGGATTCATTTTCTACTATTAGAGAATGGTAACGACCCACCGTAAAAGGGCTAGGTATATTTCTAAATATACCTTCATTTTGGTGATAAACTTTATCTGCCTTCCCATGTTTAGGATAAGTTGCTCGTACAACTCTTCCACCACAAGCCTGGGCAATGGCTTGATGTCCTAAACATACCCCTAAAATAGGAATATCAGCCTTGAAATGCTCAATAAGCGACAATGAAATCCCTGCTTCATTCGGCGAGCAAGGTCCTGGTGAAATGATAATATGACTAGGTGCCATTTCCCTTATATCATTTATATTCAATTTATCATTGCGATAAACGACATACTCATGCCCTAGCTCTGCTACATAGCGAGCTAAATTAAAAACAAAGGAATCATAATTATCAATTAACAAGATCATAGGAATTTGTTAGTTTTTTTACTCATAAAGCTTCGCACATCGTAACAAAGTTTTATCAAGTTGCAAAGGTTCTCGCGAATTGATGATGTCTGCGATATGATAAATTATTCTCCCTTACAAAAAAATTCGGCCATCAAAATGAATTGGCATATACTGCGTGCGTGCTTTTTACTCTGTATAGTTCATTTAAGCTTTTCCTCTTTTGCAGGCACTCTCTCGCAAGAAGAGCTTGCTACACAAAGAGACATTTTTATCCGGGCAGAACATGCCTTAAAGAAAAATGACCATGCTAATTATGAACGTTTGGCTGCGAAAATCACCACTTACCCGCTATATCCTTATTTAATATACTATGATTTAAAGCATAAAATTCAAACAACCAAACCAGCCAGTGTCAGTCTGGAGCAAATAGAAAAATTTTCTCAAAAATATCCTGATTTTCCCTACAATCAATCGCTGCGAAATTTATGGCTAGAACAAATGGCCAAAAGCAAAAATTGGACGCAGTTTGTAAAAGGTTATCCAAAAAATAATACCAATGAAGAGCTCGCCTGCTCTTACCACTACGCTCAATTTCAACTGACTCAGAATCCTGCTCATCTCAAGGAAGCGAAGTCACTTTGGTTGGTGGGACACTCCCTTCCTCCTTTATGCGATCAGTTATTTAAGGCTTGGGCAAAAACAGGAGGATTAACTGAAAAGCTTATTTGGGACCGATTCAAACTCGCTTTGGACGAGAAAAATTTTACGCTAGCAAAACATCTGGTTAAACAACTCCCAGCGAAAGAACGCTCTTTTGCACATGAATGGGAAAAATTAATTAAAAATCCTTACTTACTTTTATCTGAAAACTTTCTTTTACGTTTAGAGACAAACGATAAAATAACAGCGAAGATGCTCACCCAAGGTATGGGACTATTAGCAAGAAGACAACCAGAAAAGGCTTTACAATGGTGGAAAGCGCAAAAAGATAATTTCGCTTTTTCAACTAGCCAACGTGGAAAAATTGAACGCGATATTGCTGTATACCTTGCACATCAGCGAAGTCCTTTTGCAAGAGAATGGCTTGCTCAATTATCAGATGATACCTTAGATACTCCTGCGCTTGAATGGCGGATCCGATTAGCACTAGTACAAAACGATTGGGCTGATGCACTAATGTGGATAAACCGACTGCCAAATGAATTAAAAGATGATAAGAGTTGGCGCTACTGGCGAGCTCGAGCCATGGAAGCAATGGGGAATACAGCTGAAGCATTACCTATTTACAAACAGCTTGCGGCCTCCAGGAGCTACTATGGTTTTGTTTCAAGCTTACACTTAAAACAATCGCTTTCTATGCATCATCAAGCCGTTCCAACTGAACCGGCCATGATAAAACATGTGAACGAATTACCTGCAATAGTAAGATTTCACGAACTTACACATCTTGGAAAAACAGCTATCGCTCGCGTTGAATGGTTTAGAGCTGTTGATAAAATGAATGAACAAGAAATTTTAGCTGCTGCGCAAATAGCGCATCAAATGCATCTACATGATGTCGTAATATTTACCATTGCAAAAGCTGATTTTAAGGATGATATTCAGTTAAGATTTCCACTAGCCCACCAAAAGGATATCGTCAGTAATGCAAAAAGACATAACATTGATCCCGCGTGGGTTTTTGGTGTAGCAAGGCAAGAAAGTGCTTTTTTTACTGAAGCAGTTTCTTCTGCAGGAGCGCGAGGGCTATTACAACTTCTGCCCACTACGGCCAAACCACTTGCTAAAAAACATGCTATCAATTATGACTCTGAATATTCATTGCATGAACCTAAAATAAACGTTGAAATTGGTACTGTCTATTTAAAAAATCTAAAAGATCAAATGCATAGTCATACCATTTTAGCTACAGCCTCTTATAATGCCGGCCCAACACGTACCCTACGCTGGTTACCAGAGGAACAACAAGAAGCTGACATTTGGATAGAGTCCATCCCCTATAAAGAAACGAGAGAATATGTTAAAAATGTTCTCACCTTTACCAGTATTTATCGTCAAAGATTGGGCTATCCATCCGCTTTCAACTTGATGATGAAGCCTATTCCGCCGAAGGTGTAGTGATGAGTTCTGCTTCGCAGACGAAGTAACCCATTGCCAAATTTTTTCCGTTCCCCTCTCCCACTTGTGGGAGAGGGTTAGGGCTTGTCACGCCGTAGCTTTTAGCGTAGGCGGATGAGAGTCTTTTGAATCGAGAGAGATTTTTTACTTAATTTCCCAAGTTTTCCCTGAGCGTAATAAGGCATCTAATGAAGCATGTGGTTGCTTTTGCATAGCCTGTGATACTTGCGCATCAACATCTTGTTCATAGATGGGTCTGGAAACAGCACGGAAAATTCCGATGGGGAGTGGGAATTCAGGGAAGGGCATCTCATTTAACTTAATTGCTGGTGCAATTGAAGCATCATTTTGATGAATGGTGACTTTTTGGACAGCCTTTTCATCAAGCATCGAAATAGTTTCATACCGTTCACCATTAAAAGCAAGGCCCAATTCATTATTTTGGCCATAGACTAATGGATGCCCCGGATTTAATGTTACGGTTCTTTGTGCTCTATGTCCTCTATCACTAATATCAGCAAAGGCTCCATCATTAAAAACATTACAATTTTGATAGATTTCAACAAATGAAGTTCCTCGATGCTGTGCAGCCTCTTTAAGCACCCATTGTAATCCTTTGCTATCCACATCAATTGCTCTAGCAACAAAACTGCATCCTGCAGCAAGTGCAAGATGTACAGGGTCAAATGGATGATCTAGCGATCCCATCGGTGTTGTTTTGGTTTTTTTACCTTTTTCAGAAGTAGGTGAATATTGGCCTTTAGTTAAACCATAAATGCGATTGTTAAATAGCAAAATTGTCACATCAACATTTCTTCGCATCATATGCAAGAGATGATTGGTCCCTATGCTAAGACCATCACCATCTCCGGTAATAACCCAAACAGATAATTCTGGTCTGGCTATTTTCAATCCTGTCGCAATTGTTGGCGCACGGCCATGAATGGTGTGAAAACCATAAGTATTCATGTAATAAGGAAAACGACTAGAACACCCTATACCAGAAATAAAAACGGTGTTTTCTCGGGCGATACCTAATTCAGGTAATACCTTTTGAACACTTGCCAAGATTGCATAATCCCCGCACCCTGGGCACCAACGCACTTCTTGATCGCTGGCAAAAGATTCTTTTGTTAGTGGTTCTTTTGCTTGAACTTCAATAGCAAGTGGTTTAGAGGTCGTCATCTACTTCTCCAAATAAGGCATAATACGTTCTTTTAATTCGCTCACGCCAAATGGCTTACCGGCGACTTTGTTAACCTTTTTGGCATCTACCAAAAACTGCGAACGTAATAGTTGGCACAATTGCCCCGTATTTAATTCCACAACTAGCACGTGCGTAAAGGCACGCATTAATTCACCCAACTGTGTCTGCAAAGGATTCAAGTAACGCAAATGGGTCGCGCTAATGCTATATCCCTCTTTTTGCAATTCTTCAACGGCAGTACGAATAGAACCATAAGTCCCGCCCCACCCTATTATCAACACTTTTCCTTGTTCAGCACCAAGAACTTCTAGAGGGGGCAGATCTTTTGCGATACCTTGAACTTTTGCCGCTCTTAAATCCACCATCTTCTGATGATTTTCAGGATCATAACTGATGTTGCCGGATTCGTGTTGCTTTTCAAGGCCACCAATACGATGTTCTAACCCAGGTGTGCCAGGAATAGCCCAAGGACGAGATAAAGCATCATCCCTTTTATAAGGTAAAAATCCCTCTTTTTCTTGTTGGTAATTTACTTTTATCTTCGGCAGATCGCTGGTATTGGGGATCTTCCAGGGCTCAGCACTATTGGCAAGATATGCGTCACTTAACAAGATAACAGGTGTCATATATTTAACAGCAATGCGAAAAGCTTCAATCACCATATAAAAACAATCGCCAGGTGTCGCTGCAGCAAGCACGGGTAATGGGCACTCGCCATGACGGCCAAACATAGCCGTGAGTAGATCAGATTGCTCTACCTTGGTTGGCATCCCCGTAGAAGGTCCTGCTCGTTGTACATCGACCACAACAAGCGGCAACTCTGTCATGACAGCCAATCCTAAAGCTTCGCTTTTCAAATCTAATCCAGGACCACTGGTGGTGGTTAATGCTAACTTACCACCAAAAGCTGCGCCGATTGCGGCGCCGATTGCAGCTATTTCATCTTCAGCTTGAAAGGTTTTTACGCCAAAGTGCGTATATTTTGCTAATAAATGCAAAATATCTGAAGCGGGCGTAATAGGATATCCACACACCACTAAAGATTGCTCAGCCACTTCTGATGCGGCAATACATCCCCAGGCAAGTGCTGTATTACCTGTAATTTGCCTATATTCGCCCACAGGCAATTCTGCTGCTTTGACAGTGTAATGCTCTGCAAATAATTCAGCCGTAATAGCGTAATGATAACCTGCACGCAAAGCTGAAATATTAGCTTCTGTGATATCGCTTGCGTCTTTAAATCGTTCTTTGATCCATTCTTTGGTATCTTCTAAGGGGCGATGATAAAGCCAATAAACTACGCCCAATGCAAACATATTTTTACATTTTCGTGCGCTTGCACGCGACATATTGATCTCTTCTAACGCTTTCAGCGTGAGCGAGGTCATTGGTAAACGGATAACACGATATTCCGTGAGAATTAATGATTCTAAAGGGTTATCACTAAATTGGGCCTTTTTTAGATCTTTATCAGTGAATTTATCTTCATCAATGATGAGGATCCCACCCTTTTTTAAATTTTTAAGGGTGACTTTCAAAGCAGCTGGATTCATTGCAACCAAGACATCATAAGCATCCCCTGGCGTATGAATATTACGTTCGGAAAAACTTAATTGAAAACCTGAAACGCCAGGCAAAGTCCCCTGTGGAGCTCGGATCTCAGCAGGAAAATCTGGATACGTACGAACATCATTACCTAGCGTTGCACAAGACTGGGTAAACTGCATGCCCGCAACTTGCATTCCATCCCCAGAGTCACCCGCAAAATGGATCACTACCGTTTCTAAAGGGATCCGCTTTACTGTGAGGGGGATTGTTGATGTGAACGTCTCAATATCAGCCATAATTAATGCCTACACTATCGTTCGAAATAGCCTTCGCCCTAAACTTTGCCACTACCTTCGCTACGCTTTGGTGCGACTAAAATTCAAATGTGGAGAGTATATCATTATCTGATTGACTTAGTCCCACCTTCTTTCAGTCAGAAACACGAGCTCTAAATAAGCTTTGCCTCCCCTTTTCACTCTCTTATAAGAAAAAGGAGATAGTTGCACGCTTTTACATGTGGCATCATAACCCTAGGGTTTATCAACAAAATATGTTAGTTATACAGCTTTGGAGGCGTGATGCGTAGGGTCATTTTTAACCAAAAAGGTGGCGTTGGAAAATCTACCATTACATGTAATTTGGCTGCAATCAGTGCCGATAAAGGATTACGTACCTTAGTGGTAGATCTTGATCCTCAATCAAACTCGACCCAATATTTGTTAGGTCGCAACGCAGCCAATTTTACCCCAACCGTTGCGGACTATTTTGATCAAGTTCTCAAGTTTCGTTTTAGTGCCTCGCAGGCTAATCAATTTATTCATGCCACTTCTTTTAAAAATTTATATATTCTCCCAGCTTCGCCTGATTTAGAGCATTTGCTCACTAAATTAGAAAATCGCCAAAAAATTTATAAGCTGCGTAGCCTTTTGGATAAACTCGATCACTTTGACAATATCTTCATCGATACTCCCCCTGCGATGAATTATTTTACTCAGTCCGCATTAATTGCCACTGATACCTGTTTGATCCCCTTTGATTGCGACTTATTCTCACGAAACGCTATCTACCATCTTTTTAGAGGGGTAACCGAAATTCGTGAAAAATATAATTCTTACTTGCGGGTAGAAGGGGTGATTGTTAACCAATACCAACCTAGTGCAGCGCTGCCAAAAAAACTAGTCGAAGAATTGTATAATGAAGGGCTACCGATTATCTCGACTTTTATTACCTCTTCAATCAAAATAAAAGAATCTCATGATGCGACATTACCCATGATTCACTTTGCTAAAAACCATAAAGTTACCATGGAATTCTTAAGAATATTTCAAGCTTTGCAAACAAATGAAATTACTCAACCTGATGCTTTTAGGACAGTAGATTTTGCTGAAAAAATGCTAGAAGAAGTTGAGTAATCATCTGAAGACTAATGAAAACTTGTCTCCCAAGTCCTTCTGCCAAGTCTTGCATAATCAATCTCCATCTTAACAAAGGTAAGTCCTCTGGTTGTGTTTACCACAACCAGATTTTCCTTTTCTCGCGGTTTATTCGTAAAAATAAAAGGCGGGTGAAAAGCTTGATGCGGATCTAAATAAGACGCCTCTAAAAACGTTAGCTTAGATTCTTTTATTTTTTTACCTGTGAAGGTATCGTATATCATTATTTTATTTGTTTCATTTAACTCATCCATAGAAGCAATCAAATATCCTTGCCTCAGTAAGGGTTGTTGTACCCGGCAATATTCATCAATTACAAAGGAAATTGTGAAGGCATTTTGTTTATCTGTAGATAATGCAACTATTTTATGACGTCTATCATGTGTTTGTATCAAAAGATAGACCATCACCCCCTTTCCTTCAGGATGCCTAGCAATCAGTGGTTGTCCGACAATTTTACCTAAAGACAAATCAACATATTGTGCAATACGCCAGTCAATCGGAGAACCATCCAGCGCTATTTTCCATAATCTGCCATTATTATCTCCCACATAAGCTTCATCGCAAAAGCCTCTTGCTTTTGAATCTACAGTAGCAATAACAGATAATTCCAATGTTTTTTCTGTGGATAAAAAATAGATAGGCAAAGCAATTTCTTTAAAGATATTACCACTTTGCACATCAGCAAAAGCAACATACGCTTGATGATTTAAGATATAAGTAAAAACAGCTCCCCAGCGTGCATTGGCAAAACGGACGATAGTAGGTTTGTGTACAACTGCACTCTCTGGCAATGATACTTGCCAAAGCAAATCTTCTAATTCTAGTTTTTTAGACGAGAATGTGACATCAAATGCAAATAATTTCATGGGATAAGATGGCATTATGCCAATTAAAACGGTATGCCAGCGGTTTTCCCAAAACGCATCCATCGCAGTTAAGCTGGCAAATTTCCATTGTTTAAGTAAACTTTGTTCCTTTCTTTTTAAATCAATATTCTGCACTATCTCAGCTTGATAATTCAGTCCCAGGAGATTGCCTTCGCTATCCATCACATAAATGATGGGTTGTCTATTGGCATGTTGAAGTTTAAATTGTCTATATAATTCTGCCTGTTGTGTACTTTCTAATTCAAAATGATATTGAGGTGGCTCAACTTTTATAGGTTCACTTAGCTTGAGTGCTTCAGATGGCATCCATTCAAAGCGTTTATGTAAAAAATGTTCGTCGACATGATAAAAATGCAAGGAATCCTGCGACGATTGAATATTGGTATGCTTTGCGATGAAGGGTGAAGAAAATTTCCCGTCTCTTACTCCATATGTCGTGCTAAGACTATAATGTGCGCCGTTTTCCTGCTCAATTTCTACTTTAACACGATAATAACGACTGCCTTGCGGTTCACCAAATAGCAAAGTATCGGGCACAAATTGAAGCAAATCAGTATGTTCAGGAGGTTCTTCATAAAAATAATCGGTTAAATTCTCTTCAAGCAAAAGCACTTGATGTTGCGTTTCTTGTTGTATTTGTTTTAGTAATTGAAAATTATTCACCATTTTAAGTTGCAATGTACTCGATTCCATTGCAGTGATACAAATTAAGGCAATAAGTGTGCTAAAAACTAATACGATAATTAGCACTCCACCATATATCTGATTTGGGTATAGATATACCTTTACATTATACCCTTGATAGTCCATTCAAATGCCCACCACATACGTATTAATCTATCAGATGGCATTACATTTTTATCTCTAAACTGATAAAACTTGGGGGCTTTTAATCCATCTTCTATAGAGTTGAGTAAAGCTAAGATGCGAACACTAACCACCTCTTGCCATGAGGACACCTGATGATGTGCAAAATAAATGATTTTCTCTTTTACTTTAACACCATATCTCACTTCAAAATGCTCTACACCCTCTATCAACTCCAAGGTTCGACCATTTAAATCTGTGCTATAAAGTGCCATCACCGGATACCCGTTTTGATTATTCCGATTTGTCTTACCAACATAAAAAAATGTCGATGATAAAACGCCTATGCTTGCCCCCTGCCCATATTGCTTACTCAAAGCACCAGGAAATATCTTGATGGGAACCGAACTATAGCGATCGCCTCTATTGACGTCTTCATAGACTTTTATAAAATCAGCATGACTACAATCAGATAAACAAAGGATTTGATTTTTGTATAATTTTGGCGGTCCTTTTATCCAAAGAACCGCATCTAGAAATGATGCGGGATGAATAAGTGAACGATTTTTTTTAATCGTTTTCACCCATAAAATGTCGCTATCAGGGCTGATACGCTTTGATAATAGACGATATGAAATGGGATCAGATTTCAGTGCTTCTATACTTATCCCTCGAATACGCTGTGTGCGCTCTAATCCAAAATGTATACTATCAATATGAGGAGGGACATAAAATGAAATATCTTCTCTAAACGCGTTACAACCAATATTGCCGCTAGCTTGAATCACCTCTCCTAATATCATATTCAAGATCCTGGCATTTTCTTGTATTCTCGCTAGCCCTTGCTGTGTCATATAGACTTGCTTAAAGGTTAAAAAAACTTGCAAACTAGCCCCGACTACAATAACTCCTAAAGTCACGCTAATCATGAGCTCTACGAGGGTCATTCCTTTTATACTCTTCATTCATCACATATCCTCTTGCATCAAAGCTTGGGTCTTATTCAATGCTATATGAGTTATTTTTAAACTTTGCAATGACATGGCCCCAACGTTTAATATCATTACCGAAAAAATAAGCATTGCCACTAATACTTCAATCAAGCTTATGCCTTTCATGAAAACTCTGTCAGTAAATGGGTGATTATGAAGCGTTGAAAGCAATAATCAAGAAATAGCTTATGCATTTACGCATAATTTTAGATTAGCTTTCTTAATTTGAAGGAGAAATTAAGCTTGCGTAAGAAATGAGGAAAATGAAAAAGATGTCTACCCTTAAGATAGACATCTTTGATACATCACATAAACTGATAAGAGAAAAAATCAAATTTTAGCTGATGAATCTCGATGCTTCTCCTTGTGTTCATGCTCAGACTCATACATAAGATATGAAACAAGCCCACCAAATGAATCTTCTAAAGCTTCTCTAAATGGACCTTTTTTCTTTCTTGATTTCATATAGGATTCAACAAGCGGGACCGAATGCATCCCTAAATGGAACATAGTAGTAAAATCTTCAGTATCATCAAATGTATCCTCATCAGATTCATCATCACTTAAATCGTCCGGCTCTATTTGAAAATTTGGGATAGCCTGACTTCTGATAAGAAATCTTCTCTTGAAATTGGATTTTGCATTGCTCAACCTGTTGTGTTTTTCCGCGTCAGCAACATCGCACACTTCCCAAATGTTTTCGCCTTTAGCAAAATAGGTATTACATTGCCCTAAATAATCAGAATTCACAGATTGGGTAACAGGTTGATTTTTCAGCAAAGGATTTACTACTTCATTTAACACATTACTAAAGCATAAAATGTACCCGACCTTATCATCTTGCAATCGCATCACTCTTCCAATCATTTGTTCAATGTTAGAACGACTTGAATGCTCATCTGGATCAGCATTTTGACCAATGATCGCAAATCCGAGCTCTTTGGCGTTAAAACCTATTCTTAACATACGAACTGCCAATAACACACCGGGATTTTCGCTTTTCAAAAACTCTTGTAATTCCGCTTTGTGCTTCCCATTTTTACTATGAATACAAAAAGCTGTAATACCCTTCGATTCAAGCAGAACTCTAGCTCGTTCACAATGCTCAATTGAAGGCAAATATATTATTCCTTTTGAATCATTTAGTTTTGTTTTATCACCAAAACCTGGATGATATTGAGCTTTCAAGATAGTAGGCAGCGCCTGGATGAGAAGCTCGACATTTTCTTTGGTATAAGAGACGCCTAAGCTATCTGCTATCACTGGAGCAAGATAACCTTCTTTGACTCCTTGTGCCCTAGAGTAGCGATATGCTGTCGTAAGCGGATCATCTTCTGGCGGTGTCGCGGTTAATCCAATGATTAGCGGGCAAGGGTTTAGTTTTTTCACCAAGTCTTGCACTGCAGTAGGATAGTAATGATATTCATCTAATAGCATCAAGGGAACATGAGGCAATTGATAATCCATTTCTAAAGCAAATTTTTCTAAACTATCAGAGCAAAAGATTAAAATACTTTTTTGGCTCGCTATTTCTTCATTCATTAATAGAGCTTGCAAATGACAACTTTGCTTATGGCTAGATACTTTAATAATCGCTTCAGAAGGAATTAATAAATTCTTATTCGTAGATGAATTCTTTTTATTGAATTCAATAAAATCATCATAAAATTGTTTTACCAAATCAATGTGAGGTGTCACAACAATAATATGTTCTCCAGCACCTGCTGTATGATATGCCATACGCATCAATTCGCATTGAAGATAGGTTTTTCCTGCCCCTGTTGCCAAAATTACGCGATTTAGTAAACCATTAACGTTGCTTACCGCCCTCATCGCTCCCAATTGATAGTGACGAAAAATACCATGCTTAAAACGCACACTTTTCATAAAGGTTTGATATCTTCCTAAAAATTCACCTTCGATCTCATCACCTTGTTCTTCTGGAAGTGTATTTAATCTCTCGACTTGATTTGCAATAGCATGTTTTTCCTGCAAATTAGCTTTTTCAATTTCTCTCTTTCTTTTTTCATAACGACGTCTGTTTTGTGAAATAATATCATTTAAAAGTAGGCGAACGGTTTCTACCCAATGCCTACGTTCCATATCTAATTCATGCAGTGCATCTAGATCCATTTCATCAAAATGGCGTGCCCTTGCACCGGTACTGGCAAATGCATTCTGATGGCTTTTGGAACGTTCCAAGGTGATAAGCTGTTTATCAAGAATTTCATAGCCTTGCGATTTAAAATTAGCAATGACATAAAAGGCCAGCTGCATCCAATAATCTTCTCCCCAATGCGTTTCATTTGCAGCCATGGGAAAAAGTGTAAAGACATGCTTTAATGCAGAGAGTTGCTTCTTCAACTCTTGCATATTTATCATGAACATTTTTGATCCTAATTCCCCTGGTCTTGGGGCACTATCAGAATCTGTTCTTACCGACACGCAATAAAGTGAGTCTAATTGGTTTTCCATCAACTTATAGAAACTATCCCACCCCGCGTTACGACAATTTGCTTTAATTTTCTTAATATTGTCATCAATCATGAGAAAAGTTGGAAGATTAAGATGATAAGCAAAAAGAAATATGCCCAATCGTCTTGCTGTTGGTCTAGTAAGATTTTGATATTTTCCATGAGAATCACACTGAAGTGATTTGACAACCAAAACATCGCACCCTTGTGGAAGTTGCTTTTGTAAACCTTCATATTCTTTTTGCGTCAATACCAAAATACAACGTCCATTTCTTGACTGTGGCAATAATGCATCTTCTTTACGTCCTGCTAAAACAAAAGTACATTGATCAGCCGGATTAATCGCTCGCATTGCATAAAAATCTAATTGGCATTCTGGTAAATTAATAGAATGCTGCAATAGTAATTGCTTTTCTTTCATTTTAGGCAGTGAATGAAATTTAATGAAGGGGAAATTTTGCAGATAAGTGACAGGCATAGGAATATTATCTACATTGCCATCACCAGCATTATCTGGTATCGGTAATTGAGGCAATGCTCCGCCTAGATATTTGGCATCAATTCCGCCACAAGGAGAAAAAGTTTTTACAGGTCGATTATTATTTTTTTCAGCTATTGCATAAGAATTTGTAGCTTGTTGAACTTCTATGGCTCGCTCTGGAAGAGCAGTTGAAAGCTGTCGATTATTTCTTCCTTGAAGTTGAGATGCTTCAAATCCTTGTTCAATTATGGAAGTCTCTTGTCGTTCCCTATCTTCATGATTAGTATAATTAATGTCTGCAAATGTACGGGTAAATTCTTCTTCCATCGCTTGTTCTTCAAAAAGCATATCCTCATAAACATCTGTAGTATAAAAGTCTTCTTCTTCTCTATCCTCTGCAACATAATCACCTTCAAATCGTTGTTCATGCGAGGAGAGTTCTACTTCAACTACTTTTTCTTTTCCTTTTTGCTTTCGTTTTTCGATACGTATTTGCTCTTCTTTTTGCTTTTGTTTTCTTTTTTCTTCTATGTCTACGTCTCCAGCCTCATGTAAGATCATATCAGTGTCATCATTCTTCTGACTGACGTCCTTAATATCATTCAAAATGGTTTGATTTGAGGTGGAAGTGTCTTCTTGATTTTGTGTTCTTACATTAACGTTGGTTTTGGGTAACACATCAATTTCGCTTGCTTGAGCATTTGCAAATGCCTCTTTTTCTATATAATCAAGTAATTTATTGTAAAGACCTCTACTATTAGAAAACTTCCTTTTATTTTTCAATAAACCATTAAGTACACTTTCAGCTTCTTTGCCATAAGAACGTATAATAGTATCTACTAAAGCTTTCACCGTATCAAAATTACAATTATTGACGGCTATCTGCAGGCAATTTTCCCCTGCCTTGATGTCACCTAATCGTCGCTGCCAAACATCTCTATCTAGATATTTTTCAGATAAATTGATGATTAATATTGCGTTTTCATTATATCCGGACAGTAAAACATCCAGAAGCACTGAGTATCCATGGTTCGTTCGATTCCGTAAATTTTCTACCAACAAAGTTTGATATTCCGGTTTGGATAAAACTGTAACAATCATTTTAAGAATGGCAGGAGATTTTTTAACAGCATCATGAAGAAGCATGTAACCAAATTTAGTGCGGCCACCCAAATTTTCTCTTAATTCCTTGTCGTACGGAGCTAATAAATTTAAGATCAACTCTACATTTTTTTCTGAGCCTGACATAACGGCAGATTGTAAAATTCTCACCTTGCCTGTTGATTCTGACGTTAATTGTTTTTGAAGAAGCGCTTCATTACCTGGTGAAGTATAAATTTTAGCTAAGGTCGTGGATATTTCTTCAAAAGGTGTTTCTACGGCATGTTGTAGCAAAGATCGGCCATCAACTAAAATAGCCCCTAATACCTCATTCACTCTTTGAGGATACCGATGAATTATTTGCTTCCAGACGATATTAAATAATTCCTGCGCAATTTTAGCAGCGGCAAGGTTATCTCTTTGATTTCTTTTAACAAAATGAAAAATTTCATTAATATGTGAAAAATTACTCGTCGGAGAGAATGTCATTAAACCTTTAGGATATTTTTCTATTTCTTTTTCAATTTCACGTAAATGTGCTTTAAATTCCTCCCCAATCGTCATTTCAGACCCTCTCGCAATTAATCCACAAAGCAAAGAAGGTGAATGGTCATTACGCTGTAATATCTGTTTTAGATTTCGTGGCAGATAGCGAGCAATCATTTCTTTTGTTTTTGCAGCTCTTGGATGGGAGGAAAGTTTCATCGAAGCAGCCATTTCTTGAAGCATTCTTTCCGCTTTGCTTCCAAAGGCCGTACGGATGGCTTTAAGAAAAATATCAACAATTTCTATATTTCCTGAATTCACAACAAATTGCAGATTATTATGTCCGTCTTCCTTTGAATGTAATATTTCCTGCCATTTTGCTCGTGGCAGATATTTTTCAGCCATGTTAATGTAATCTTGAAAAATCTCTGGGTCCTGAATTTTAAGCACATCATCCAGACATGTGTATCCGCTTTCTGTTTTGTTTTCTAAGTTGAGAATTAATTGTTCTCGATGTTCTGGCAATAATAACAAATTGGCTATTTTCTCAATTATATTTGGATTTTTTGATCTATATGCTTCATGTAATACTCTATAGCCATAATTAGTTCTATAACCCAAACACCATTTTAGTAAATCATGGTTCTTGGTTAGGAAATTCAGCGCTAGTTGCACCATTTCAACATTGCAGGTCACTAGAGCTAGTTGTAAAAAATGGGATCTTTCTTTAGTCGGTATATCAAGAATATCTAGCAGTATGTTTTCATTTTGACTTTCAGTGAATAATTCAAGGATACGCTTTGCAATAGCAACTGCTTCTGGAGAATCATTCCCAAAGGCACAAGCAATAGTTGTATAACTATCGGTTGTGGTGTTTATTAGATTTTTTCTTAAGCTCCCTTCGTGTCCAGGCAACAGCAATAACCTTATCACGCTTTCGACTTTCTTTAGCGAACCAGATCTTATTGCCGTCTGTAAGATCATGAATCGTTCAGAGGTTGTATTATTTATATTAGCATTCAACTCATCTCGATGCTCTTTTTTTAATAATAACGCAATAATCTCATCTACATCTTCGGGTGTTCCATTTTTTACAACAGTCGCTAATATTCTAAATCCTGAATGGGTTCGCTTTGATAAATTGCATGAAAGATACTTGTGCCATTTACCTTTAAACAAAGCCGTGATGGCGGCAATGATATCCCGATTACCTCTAATGTAAGCTTGTTGTAAAGGCAACATACCATTGTAAGCACTAATAGATAATTCGTTTTCCAAAATATATTCTCGGCTACGTTCAGATAAAAGCGAGATAGTTTTTGCAACCACTCTCTGCGAACCAAAGATAATAGCACGTTGCAATAAACCATATGTTTTATTCCCTCTATGTGCCAAAATATAATTAAAATCTTTTTCACTTAGATGCGCTTGCATTTCATCAATAATGCAATTAAACAGTTCTTCACCAATCAAAGTTGCAAATTCTTTATCTTTTGTCTTATCTAATGGCATATTTAAGGCACGATCCAAAAGAGATAAAATATCTGCATTTATGGCTCTAAGCTCACGCAAATATATTTGCAGACTACGTTTTAATTTCTGTAATGCAGATCCAAGTTGGGATTGGTTATCAATGGTAGATACTGTCTCAATATGACGATAAAGGAGTGATAGACTATCTTCTATTTTAGAAGAATCATGTCTTTTTTCTTGTTGCTGGCCATCTTGCCTATATTCGCCTAAAGTCCTTTGTCGTTTGTATATGTCATCATTTATTTTTTCTTTTGGTGAGAGATCTTGTCTATCAGAGCCTAATGTCTTTCGCTTATGGAGAACATCCTCTCCTGTGTTCTGGGTACCAGGATGATTGGAATTACCCTTAGAATAACCAAACGCTGGTAAATAATGCTCCGGCCCCTTCTTAGACATGACTACCTCATATGTTTTTACGACAAATTAGGTGGCTAGCATAATCGATAGTTAATCAGCTTAGATATACATTTAGTCAGCTTTATCGGTCCATTTGTCAGTTAGGTTATCAGATAAACTAAATAAGAATATCCCTCAAAAATTGAGGGATATTCACTGATGGGAGGAAAAAGAATCAGAATTGAAATTATTTTGCTAAGGCTTGGGTGATCTCTGTTACTAATCCGGGTCCTTGATAAATTAATCCCGAATAGAGTTGAACCAACTTAGCGCCAGCGGCAAATTTTTCTTTTGCCTCTAACACTGAACTGACTCCCCCTACAGCGATAATCGGCAAATCACTTCCAGCCAGTTGATGGATTTTACGAACCACTTCCGTTGATGCACGAAACAAGGGCTTACCACTTAGTCCGCCTTCCTCTTTGGCATAACGCGGCATAAGCGTAGCATCACGCTTAATTGTGGTATTGGTGGCAATAATCCCTTCTATTTGTAGATCAAGCAAATCATTGACTATCAGTTTAAGCTCTTCAGCTTCAAGATCAGGAGATATTTTAACTAAGATAGGAACCTTTTTACCCAAAGTGCCCGATAACCTTTCTTGTTCATTTTTTAAAGGAATAATTATACTTCTCAACATTTCACCATGTTGTAAAGATTTTAATCCCGGCGTATTGGGCGAAGATAAATTCACGGTGACATAATCTGCTAAAGCATACACTTTCTGAAAGCAAGCGAGGTAATCCTGCGCTGCAGCTTCCAACGGGGTATCTTTATTTTTACCAATGTTGATCCCTAAAGGACAAGTGCGCTTATAACTTGCAACACGCTGAACCAGATAATCAACACCTTTGTTATTAAATCCCATACGATTGATCACGGCTTCATTTGCAGGCAAACGAAATAATCGAGGTTTTGAATTACCCGCTTGAGGTCTTGGTGTCACAGTGCCTATTTCGACAAAGCCAAAACCAAAAGATTGCCAAGCAGGGACACACTCTCCATTTTTATCGAGTCCTGCCGCTAACCCAATCGGATTGGGAAAAGTTAAGCCAAAGCAATTTACTGACAAAGAAGATGGCATGAGAGGCACACTAGAAAAAGCGCCACACTGATGCAGCTTCTCTAAAACACCTAAAGTGAGGTTATGCGAAAACTCAGGATCTAAAGCAAATAATAAAGGACGGATCAGCTTGTACCACATATCAATTCTTATTTTTGTTCGGTCTTCGCAGATGATTCTTCGGCTCCCGTCGACACTATCGCTTCGACGTGGGCCGAAAAATCAGTTATGACTATGTATTGCAAATAAAATAATTTTGCAAAACGAAAATGTTTACGCTGTTTTTTTCTGAATTTGCAGGCATTCCGCGTTTCCAACGTTTGCCAATTCCATTAGCTCACGTAAGGCAACCGAATACATCGTAAATTCACGTTTAGTCAAGGATTTCAACTCTGCAATCATATGTTTCCAGCGATCTATCATAATCTTATGCTGCGCCATCCAAGCATCAATTTGCGCCTCAACATCAGTCACATCTTGTTGCATTAACATAATGGCGATGGTGAGATTTCTTTGCTGACGATCTAAATCATCGCGAATGGCAGCACGGGCTAACGAATCCCAATGATTGGCAACTGGATGACGTTTAATTTCTTCTCTAAACCATCCTAATTCCAAACGTGCCCCAACGGCATAATAGGTAATCGTGACATTCTCAACCGGCAGATTATGCGAAATAGCTGCATCCACAATATCCAATGCTGAAAACATCGCCCCCATTTGTGCTGTGACCAAAGCAGTCTCTTCTGGTACATTTACATCCATCAGCTCTTTAGCGAATTCTAAGAGATATTCTTCAGAGCTGCCCTGCAAGGCATGATGTAACCCTTCTTTGACCATTTGCATTTTGGGTGTGAAGTGCTTGATGACTTCTTCAACATTTAAAGAACCAATACGATGGCGTAAGAACCAACGGGTGCCTCGACGCACTAATCGATTCAATTCATGCAGCATTTTTATTTGAATTTCAGCAGGAACAATAAAATCTAAAGCATTTACCGCTTCTCTGAATAACGCTGCTTTAAAAATTTCTCTTGCTGCTATGTAGCCACGTGTAATTTCTGGAACGGTTGCTCCGGTTTCATCTTGCAATCTATGAATGAATCCTAATCCCATATCATTGATGACTGAATTAGAAATCTGCATAGCAATAATTTCGCGTTTTAGACGGTGAGAATACATTTCTTTTTCGTATTTCTCTCTCAACTCCTGAGGGAACGCCGTCACAAGATTGCGAGCAATGTATTTGTCTTCAGGAACATCAGAAGCCAGTAATTCCCCTTTTAACAAGGTTTTACAATACGCCAACAACACAGCCAATTCTGGTCTAGTTAAACCTTTACCTGTTAATTGGCGTGCGAGTAAATCTTCGTTAGAAGGCAAAAATTCAAGTGTACGGTCTAAATTGGCATGCTGCTCCAAATGATCTATCAAACGACAATGCATTTGTACATTATTTTCTGAATGATATTCAGCAACACTAATGGCTTCAGTTTGATTGCGGTTGTTATCTAAAACCAGCTCTGCCACTTCATCGGTCATTTCACCTAATAGTATATTTCGCTGCTTCTCAGTAAGATCACCTGATGCAACAATACCATTTAATAAAATTTTAATATTCACTTCTTGGTCAGAGCAATTTACACCACCAGAATTATCAATCGCATCGGTGTTTATTTTACCGCCGTGAAGTGCATATTCTACACGCCCTAATTGCGTGAAACCTAAATTCCCACCTTCGGCAACCACTCGACATCGAAGCTCTTCGCCATTCACACGTAAAGCATCATTTGCTCTATCACCCACATTCATATTGTGTTCAAAAGATGCTTTTACGTAGGTACCAATACCACCATTAAAGAGCAAATCTACATTCGCTTTGAGCAATGCTCGAATTAATTCGGTTGGCACAAGCTTAGGCTTATTAATACCTAATACGGCCTGCATTTCTTTAGAAAGAGGGATAAATTTTGATGAACGCGAGAAAACCCCACCCCCTTTGGAAATGGCTTTGGGATCATAATCTTCCCAACTCGAACGAGGTAGATTGAACATACGTAATCTTTCATTATAACTCGTTTCTGGATCGGGTGTTGGATCAAGGAAGATATGCTGATGATTAAATGCCCCGACCAGCTTGATATGGCGAGATTGCAACATACCGTTACCGAATACGTCTCCGGCCATATCCCCAATACCTACCACAGTAAAGTCGGTTTTCTGGGTATCGATATCAAGCTCTCTAAAATGTCGCTTGACTGATTCCCAAGCACCCCTTGCAGTAATACCAATTTTCTTATGGTCATAGCCTGATGAACCACCAGAAGCAAAAGCATCGTCCAGCCAGAAGCTGTATTCTTTCGAGACACTGTTGGCAATATCTGAGAAGGTGGCTGTCCCTTTATCTGCTGCAACAACAAGATAAGGATCATCAGAGTCGTAGCGCACAATGTCTTTAGGCGGAATAACTTTGTTTTCAACAAGATTGTCCGTTACGTCCAAAAGACCATGAATAAAGGTTTTATAGCAGGCAATGCCCTCTGCCATAATTTCTTCACGTGTTCCTCTATAAGGTAGAAGCTTGGGTACAAATCCCCCTTTAGCACCTAAGGGAACAATAACCGCATTTTTGACTTGTTGAGCTTTCATTAAACCCAATACTTCTGTTCTAAAATCTTCTCTGCGATCGGACCATCTCAAACCTCCGCGCGCAACTTTAGCCCCGCGAAGATGTACCCCTTCCACACGAGGCGAATAGACAAATATTTCAAATAAAGGCCTTGGTAAAGGTAATTCAGGGATAGCAGAAGGATCAAACTTAAAAGATAAGTAGGTTCTATACTGCCCCTCTTTGTCTTTTCGATAAAAATTGGTTCGAATAGTTGCTAAAATCACTTGGAGATAACGACGAATAATCCTATCTTCATCGATATTTTTGACTTCTTCTAAGTTGTTTTTGATTTTCAACCGCAAAGAGTTGGTGGATGAATTTCGCTTTTCTTGAGAGATATCTGGATCAAAGCGAATTTTGAAGAGCTCCACAAGATCACGCGTAATGACAGGAACCCCACAAAGTACATCTTCAATATAAGCTTGAGAAAAAGTAAATCCGGTTTGCCATAGGTATTTCGCATAAGCGCGCAACATAGTGACTTCACGCCAGTTAATACCAACACCTAAGACTAAGCGGTTAAAACCATCGCTTTCTGCTTCTTTGTACCAAATATGATAAAACGCTTCTTGAAAGATATCTTTGACTTCATCTACTTTTAAGTCTTTTGTTGAATTGCTTATCATGCCAAAATCGTTGATCCAAACTTCCCTACTATTTTTGGGCATGATTTCATGCGGCCGCTCGCTTATTACTCGCAAGCCCATGCATTCAAGCATTGGGATCACATCCGATAAGGGGATCGATCTTTCTGGACTATATAGTTTGAAGCGTAATACTCCTTCAGGCTCATCGAGCGGTCGATAAAAGCTCATCTCGAGCTGATTTTTATCAGATAATTTTTCTATATGCTGCACATCATAAACGGCGGTGCGAACATTAAAGTCTGAACGATACCCTACCGGGAATGCGCCACGATATTTATGAAAAAGACGGTTGCCGTGCTCTTCACCAAAATGCTCTAGTAATGCATCTTTAAAATGATCTTCCCAGGTGCGGCTAATATCAATTAATTTTTCTTGGATCTTTAAGACATCGTACTCTTTTGCTAAATCATCTTTAAAACGAACAATAAAATGGATTCTCGCTAAAGTAGATTCTGTAAAGCGTGTACTAAAATCAACCTGATAACCACCTAGGTCTTGCATCAAAATATTTTGCATTTTCTCACGGAGCCTAGAATTAAAACGCTCGCGTGGTACAAATACAAGGCAAGAAAACACACGGGTGAAAGAATCTTTTCGGATAAATAATCGGATACGTTGGCGCTCCTGCAAATGCAGGATCCCCATGGCCAAATCATATAATTCTTCCACAGTCGCATGGAAGAAATCATCTCTTGGCATGGTTTCTAAAATGTTAACGAGTGCTTTACCGTCATGGCTTTCATAAGTGAGTCCCGCTCGCTCAAGGATCTGTTTTACCCTTAAGCGCAACAATGGGATCCCTTGTGGGCTTCGGTTATAAGCAGCAGAAGTGTACAAACCAATAAACTGGTGTTGACCAATCACTTTACCTTTATCGTCAAATATTTTAATAACAATAAAATCAGTGTAAGTAGGTCGGTGTACGGTAGAAATTCTATCGGTTTTTCCCAAAATTAATGGGAAAGAAGAAATAGCAGATTCTTGCGCCGCCTTAGGCATTTCTTCGAAGGATTCAAAATAGCCTTCCCCTTCCTTTCTTAGGATCCCTAAAGAATTATTTTTGTCAAAGGCCCAATGATATTCACCATGGGAAGAAATAAGCATTCTTTGACAATAACCGAGGTAAGTGAAATGGTTTTTGTTAATCCATTTCAAAAACTCTATAACTTCTTCTTCAATATCTTTATTTTTGGATTTTGGTAATTTATCAATTTGCTCTTGAATGATTGATTCCATTTTTTGAGTCATCTTCGGCCAATCATTGACAGTATAATTGACATCCTCAATCACTCTTTCTATGGAAGTCCGCAGTTCATCAAGTACTTTAGGATCACTTTGCCTGTCTATCTCAATAAATACCGGAATTTCGCTTTGAGCATTTTCAGCATCATCACCATTACTCAAGACATTTGTGATAATGCCTTCACTATTGCGCTCCACTTTCATTCTATTGAGATGCAAAATCAAATGGACGTTCAAGCCAAGCTGGTTAAGGACCATGCGAACAGATTCAATAAGAAAAGCTTTGCTGGGAGCAATGACTTCTATCACCGTATGCGTTGATTGCCATCCGTGCTGCTCATATTGTGGATTGTAAACTCGAACCTTTGCCTCATCTGGTTTACGCTGATGAATAAAATTCCAATGCGCAACGAGTGCCCCATAAAGATCGATTACGTTACGTTCAAGCAAGTCTTCTGGTGCAGCACTTAAGTAATACTGCTTAACAAATGATGAAATCAATTTAACATCATTTGTTGGAAGCTTTTCTTTTACAAGAGTAATGACGCGTTGAATTAATTCTTCACGTGCTTCTTCTTGCCGGCGCATAAGCCCACCTCTTTTCGAATGTTTTTCTTTAGATTAAGTAGTCTAATTTTACAACTTAGGTGTAAGATTAGATACCTCTCTATGTTTATTTGCTTATTTAACTGAGAGGCCACTTATCCAAAAGAAAAATCAAAATACCTGATTAAACTTACTGAACTTGTCAAATCTGTTAAAATGGCAAGTCACCCTATAAAAACAAAGTTGGCTAACCCATTTTTACTCTTTAATATAAGTCGGCTGCCTTCTTTAAAAAAATAGGGTCTATTTGATAATGGTATAAATCAAGCACTAAGAGGGCTTTATATGTCTCATGTGTTTCGTTTCGGCTTGATAGTGAGCCTTGTCATCCTTACAAGCTGCGCAAAAAACCCTGTAACAGGGCGGCCAGAGTTTCAATTTATTGGCGCTGAAAAAGAAATTAAAATGGGTGAGAGCCATTATTTACATGGTCAACAAGCCAGTGGCGGCAAATACACCCTTGATCCCGAACTCAGTGCTTATGTTGATGAGGTGGGTAAAAAATTAGTAAGTGTCAGCTCGCGCCCTTCTCTTCCTTTTGAATTTGTAGTGCTTAACGACTCTGTACCTAACGCGTGGGCACTGCCAGGTGGGAAAATAGCTGTTAACCGTGGCTTATTAACCAAACTACACAATGAGGCTGAGCTTGCTGCGGTACTTGGGCATGAAATTACCCACGCTGCTGCACGCCATGGCGCTAAATCGATGGAGCGTCAACTGATCCTCTCAACTTCTTTAGCGGCAACCAATGTTGCTCTTGCAACAGCAAGTAAAGATAAAAATAGCGGCCTCACAAATGGCGCCTTAATGGCAGGTGCTGGTGTTGCCGCAGGTTTAGTCTCAACCAAATACAGCCGAGAAGCAGAACTTGAGGCTGATGCCTATGGTATGGATTACATGGTAAAAGCCGGATACGATCCTAGTGCTGCTGTCAGTTTGCAACAAACCTTTGTCAAACTCTCTGAAAATAAATCGACAAATTGGGCGAAAGGTTTATTTGCCTCTCACCCGCCTTCTCAAGAACGTGCAAATACTAATCTCATTAGAGCCAAAACCATGCCTAAAGGATTAACTTTAGGACAAGAACGTTATCAACAAAAAATTGCACAATTAAAACAGCGCGAGCCCGCTTATGATGAATACGATAAAGGGGTCGCGGCTTATAAAAAAGGAGATTTAGGGCATGCCTTACAATTGGCTAATAACGCTATTCAAAAAGAACCCAAAGAAGCCTTATTCTACGGTTTAAAAGGCGATGTTTTAGCTAAACAAAACGTTAATGACCAAGCCTTAGAAGCTTACCAACATGCCATAGCGCGCGATGCAAACTACTTCTACTATTTTCATCAGCGTGGCATTTTGTTAGATCATATGGGACGAAAACAAGAAGCAAAACTTGATCTGCAACATTCGCAGCAATTATTGCCGACCGACACGGCAGATCAATTGATTAAGAAGATGGGATGAAGATCCTTTGAGGCCCCCTCTCTAAGACCCTGACCCTAACCCTCTCCCGTAAACGGGAGAGGGGGATCGAAATAAAAATATGAGATCTTTCGACTGCAAAGCAAACATCGTCTCTTTACCGCTTATGGGAGAGATCGCTGCTTCTAGCAGCGGGTGAGAGTTTCTTTTCTAGACATTATAAAAATAATTTACTGACGCACCAAATCTGCTACGGTCTGTACCCACATAGGCTCTGCATTTAAACAGGGTACAAGCGTAAAAGTGTCTCCGCCCAGTCTCAACCATTCCTCCTTTGCGCGTATTCCAATCTCTTCCAACGTTTCCAGACAATCTGCAACAAAAGAAGGACACGCCACAAGCAAATCTTTGGTCCCTTGCTTTATCAATTGTGGCATCACACTTTGGATATCAGGACCAACCCAAACGGTTCGACCTAAACGCGATTGAAAAGCAACGGTATATTGCGAATCAGATAATTGTAATTTCTGCGCTAACAAATGCGAGGTTTCATAGCACTGTGCTCGATAGCAGAAAGTACTGTCTCCCGCGACGGCAGGACATGGCGCTGTCATGGCACAGGAAGTTGCGCACCCTTGACTCTTCTCAATATGCCGAGCAGGCAAACTATGATAACTAAAAAGAATTTTTTGATTAGGGTTTTTATTCAAATAAGGCTGGATAAGTTTTGCTTGCGCTTCAATATAGCCGGGATCCCTATAAAAAGCAGGTAAGATCTTTAATCCCGGAATATTCCATTTGGCATCAAAATATTGCATAACGTTTTCCAAAGCCGATCCATTTGCCGCACTTGAGTACTGCGGAAACATTGCCAATACAATAATGTTATGGCATTTTGCTGCCAATAGCTTATCTATTGCTGAAGGTATACTCGGTTTACCATAGCGCATTCCAACCTCAACTTGATAATCTTTTCCTAAGGTTTGTTGGAGCTCTGTGGCTAAGTGCATACTATGCAGCAACAAAGGCGAACCTTTTTGATCCCAAATAGCAGCATAGGCTTTAGCCGTTTTTGCTGGTCTAAAAGGAAGAATAAAAAGGTGCAATAAGGCTTTACGAATCAACCAAGGTAAATCGATAACACGTGGATCATCTAGAAACTGTTTTAAATAGCGCTTAACACTTGTCTTATCTGGTCCCCCAGGCGTTCCCAAATTGATAAGCAATACGCCGATTTTTTCTTTAACCATATGTTCCCTTTTGCGATAATCTTTAATCTTCACACCCAAATAAAGTTATATAAGCAACTACAAAGTGAGAGATGATATTATTGTAACGGCTACCCAGCAGAAGCCTCAACCTTCTTCTGTGATTTGGACCATTTTTTTAATGATCCCATTCGTTCTCCCCTTGGGAATGGGGCTTGATCTCTATTTGCCTTCTATCCCTTCTATGACATCTGCACTTTCAACAGACAGCGTCAAAATCCAACTCACCATGAGTCTGTTTTTATATTGTTATGGTTTGGGGCAACTATTTATTGGCCCAGTTTCTGATAATTTTGGACGACGTAGAATCATCCTTATCAGTCTAGGTTTATTCGCCCTTGGCAGTATTATTTGTTTTAGTTCGGATTCACTTATCATTTTATTGATAGGTAGAATGCTTCAAGCTTTTGGTGCCTGCGGTTCGCAAGTGGTTGCCTTTGCCATGATTAGAGATCAATATGATGGAAAAGACGCCACGATGATCTATACCGCACTTAAAGGCGCTACAGCTATTGCGCCTATCGGTGCCCCCATATTAGGGGCTTTTTTACAAATTCACTACGGCTGGCAAGCAAGCTTTGCCGTCCTTAGCTTGTATGGCGGTTTGCTATTATGTTTAGCTATTCTTTCTTTAAAAGAAACCCATTCTTATCCTACCAAACAAGCTCCCACTCGTTTTATAAAACGATATCTTAGCCCTTACAAAAAGATACTATCTCATCGAGGAACGCTGTATTTTTGCGGTTGCGGTATTGCAACTCAAGCTGGCATGTTTGGTTATTTTTCTCTTTCACCTCGTTATTTCATTACTTTATTTGGGTTATCAGAATCTCAATTTGCTATGCTTTTTAGTATTAATGCTGTCGCTTTTCTTCTCACTAGCGCATTCATGGGGAAGTGGATCTACCGTCTTGGTTTTAGAAAAACCACATTGATTGGTGCTTGTTTATTGATGGTTAGCGGTACCTTAATGGTACTTGCGCATCATTTTTACCAACATCCCTTTGTTTTATTCCTACCTAATCTTGTTGCTTCAAGCAGCGCTGCGATTATGCTTGGCGCCAGTGCTAGCGGGGCGATGTTACCCTTCAAGGAAAATGCAGGTGCCGCTGCAGCCATGTTTGGTTGTTTGGAATTTATTGGTGGTGGTCTGATTGGTTCTATGGCCATCCTGGGAGAAAACATCACTGTACTACCATTAGCAGCAAGTTTGATCATCCTTGGCATGCTTGTTTCATTGATGAATGTTTTGTGGCGAGAGCATATAACGTAAGGTTTTTGCACCATGTGGAAAATTGCACTTGTGAGCGAAGCGAACAATATTCCCTCTTTGTAAAGAGGGAGGCTCGAAGGGCGAAGGGGATTTATGCTACCCCTGCGTTAACCTTCGCTACGCTTAGGCTACCGCTACCCTTTACAAAAGTGGGATTTTGTTCACTTCGCTCACTTTAAAAATTAAGACTGCGCATTTAAGCCACAAGCGACTTCGTCACTATCTCATACACATCTTCAGAGAGATCGCTTACCGCTTCAATTTTCATCAGCGCTTTTTTCATTAAAGCAGAATGTGCCTCATCAATCCTTTTCCATTGCGTTAATCCTTCTAATATCCGGGCAGCAACTTGAGGATTGCGTTGATTTAATTCAATGACCCTATCGGCTAAAAATTCATACCCCAAGCCCTTATCGTCATGAAACCGCTCTGGATTTGCCATGCCGAAGGTATTAATCAAGGCATATACTTTATTAGGATTACCGATATCAAATGATTCATGGGTTAATAAGTTTTTAATATTATCCAAGACGGTTGGCAGATCAGCTGATGCTTGAAGCGAAAGCCATTTATTAACCACTAAAGGTTCATTTTTAAATTGTTGGTAAAAATCTTCAAATAACGTTTGACGAATAGGCGAAGTCGAAGAATTAATTGCTGATAATGCGCCCATCATATCTGTCATGTTTTTCGCCTGTTTAAATTGCTTCTGTGCCACCTCAAGCCATTGTGAGCTCGAACGTACCAGGTAATATAAACAAACATTTTTTAAAGCACGATATCCCATGCTTTCACCGCTCAATGAGCCATCATCTGCTTCTTGGGCTGCATAATAACAATTAGCAAGCTCGTCTTGTAATTTTTCAGCAAAACTTTGCAGTAAAAATTTTCGTGCCTGATTCAATGCATTCACATCAATGACAGGAAAATCTTCAGCCACGTATTGGAACGAAGGTAAAGATAATAGTTGTGCGATTAAAGCAGGATCGGCGATATTTTGTTTAAATAATTCACGATAAGCTTCTATAAATGTCGTAGGTGTTGTAAACGTTTTATCTTGTTGAAAATCGGACATTAGGGATTTAATGGCTGATGTACTCACCCGCTGCGCAGCATCCCAGCGATTAAAGAGATCTTCATCGCAAGTCATTAACAAAGCCAGCTCAGCATCTGTATAAGGGTAAAATAACTTAACGGGTGCAGAAAAATCACCTAATAAGGAAGGAACAGGTTTGATCGGCACATTCTCAAACACAAACTCCTGACTTTCTTTGTCTAAAATAAGATAGTACCCTTGTTCAGTTTTCTCTATATGGCCTTTACTTTCAATCGCAATAGACTTGCCATTATCATCGTAAAGCGCCACTTTAATCGGGATCACAAAAGGTTTTTTCTCTTTTTTATCTGGCGTAATAGGACAGGTTTGAGACAAAGCAATTTTAAATTGCTTTGTTTTAGGATCATATTGTTCTTTCACCGTCACTTTGGGCGTTCCGGCTTGATGATACCAACGATGAAACTGGGTTAAATCTATATTATTCGCATCTGAAAATGCAGCGACAAAATCTTCAATCGTCACGGCTTGTCCATCATGACGTTCAAAGTATAAATCCATTCCTTTACGAAATTTATCTTTACCTAACATGGTATGCAGCATTCTAATGACTTCTGCACCTTTATTGTATATGGTTGTAGTATAAAAGTTATTGATTTCAATATAGGATTCAGGGCGAACGGGATGCGCCATGGGGCCTGCATCTTCTGCAAACTGTCTGGTACGAATAATTCGTACATCATTGATTCTTTTCACGGAAGAAGATCCGGTACTAGCAGAAAATTGCTGCTCACGAAAAACAGTCAAACCTTCTTTCAAACTTAACTGAAACCAATCACGACAGGTGATGCGATTTCCCGTCCAATTATGAAAATATTCGTGTCCAATCACGGCTTCAACATTTTGAAAATCGATATCTGTTGCTGTTTTTTCACTCGCAAGGATATATTTTGAATTGAATATGTTTAACCCTTTATTTTCCATGGCGCCCATATTGAAGTCATTGACAGCGACAATCATATAAATATCGAGATCATATTCTCTGCCATACGCTTGCTCATCCCATTGCATTGATTTTTTTAAAGACTCTAAAGCATATTGGCATTTTTCTTTATTTTGTGGCTCAACAAAAATTTCCAATGCAACCTTTTTACCAGACATCGTCGTATAAGTATCCGCTATTTTTGCCAAATCACCTGCCACTAGCGCAAAAAGGTAACAGGGCTTTTTAAAGGGATCTTGCCATTTCACCCAATGTCTATTATCACTCAGTTCACCTTGGTCAATTTTATTGCCATTAGATAACAAAATGGGGTATCGCGTTTTATCTGCAACAATGGTCGTTGTAAAAGGTGCCATCACATCTGGCCTGTCAAGATAGTAGGTGATCCGTCTAAACCCTTGTGCTTCGCATTGCGTGCAATACAGATTGTTAGAACGATACAACCCACTTAAGGTAGTATTTTTTTGCGGTTCAATCTGGGTCACAACTTCTAATGTAAATATATCAGGCACATCATTTAAGCTAAGACTGGTTGGCGTCAGATCATATTGATGAGATGCTAATGGACGCCCGTCCAAATGGAGTGAAATTAATTTTAGTGCTTCCCCTTGCAATATAAGGGGACAATGATGCTTCCCTTGTATGGAATTACGGCATAATTTTAATACTGAATGGACAATTGTTTTGTCCTCATTCAATTCAAAATGCAAATCAATCCCTTCTACCTCAAAATCCGGCGCAAGATAATCTTTAAGATAAGTTGTATTCAGTTTTGAATTTTGCATTTTCATATTCCATCTCCCCTCCTATGCTTAGATAAGAGGATTAAAATTTTTTTTCTCTATGCTCTTAAGTCTATCCCTTAAAAAAGTTGGGATCCAGACACGTGTAATGGATCGGTGAATGTTGCGTTGCACATTTACAAAAATACTGAGTTTACTAACATTGTAATTCTTGAACAAAACTGAGTTGTATACCTAGAATCAATTAAGGGGTAAAAGAATTTTTTCGTGCAGATTAAGTTTTAGGGCAGTAAGGCTATCCATCTCAACTGCAAAGCCAAAGGGATACCTTCCTGAAATCAATTAAAAATATACTCAAACCAGTTTGCATTTAGGCAAGACGGCAAGCTAGGAGCAACAAGAGCGTATATAAAATACATGACTGTTGTGAAGAGCGCAGCCTGTAAAGGAGTGAAAATGGACGTATTCAGCAGCTTTAAAGATCGCTACGAAGGCCGTTACAAGCAAGAAGAATATAGTCTGCAAGAATACTTAGCACTGTGCAAACAAGATCCTATGGCTTACGCAAATAGCGCAGAACGCCTTCTCGCAGCCATTGGCGAACCCAAACTGATCGATACCAGCAAAGATCGCAGACTAAGCCGCATTTTCTCTAACAAGGTCATCAAACTGTATGATTCCTTTGAAACCTTCTATGGTATGGAAGAACCCATTGAACAAATTGTTTCATTTCTTAAGCATGCCGCTCAAGGATTAGAAGAAAAGAAACAAATATTATACCTTTTGGGACCTGTTGGTGGCGGAAAATCTTCCCTAGCAGAACGTCTTAAAGCATTAATGGAAAAAATTCCTTTTTACGCCCTAAAAGGATCTCCAGTACATGAATCTCCCTTGGGGTTATTTAACCCCGAAGAAGACGGTCCCATTCTTGAAGAAGAATATGGGATCCCTAGACGTTACATCGAAAGTATTATGTCTCCCTGGGCGGTTAAACGTCTTTATGAATTTAATGGCGATATTAATCAATTTCGAGTAGTTAAACTTTGGCCTTCACGTTTAAGTCAGCAGGCTGTTGCTAAAACCGAGCCTGGAGATGAAAACAACCAGGACATTTCATCTTTGGTGGGTAAAGTAGATATTCGCAAACTAGAACAATACGCCCAAGATGATCCTGATGCATACAGTTATTCAGGTGGGTTATGTAAAGCCAACCGTGGCTTACTTGAGTTTGTTGAAATGTTTAAAGCACCTATTAAAGTGTTGCATCCTCTTTTGACAGCGACTCAAGAAGGCAATTACAACGCAACTGAAGGCTCGGCCTCTATTCCTTTTGACGGTATCATCATGGCACATTCCAACGAAAGTGAATGGCTGACCTTCAAAAATAACAAGCATAACGAAGCTTTCTTAGATCGCGTTTATATTGTTAAAGTACCTTACTGCTTGAGGGTGACTGAAGAAATTCAAATATACAAGAAGCTTCTAATCAACAGCTCGTTAAGAGAGGCCCATTGTGCCCCAAGTACCCTAAAAATGCTGGGGCAATTTTCAGTATTATCTCGCTTAAAAGAGCCAGAAAATTCAAGCATATTCTCTAAAATGCGAGTGTATGATGGTGAGAATTTAAAAGACACTGATCCCAAAGCAAAATCTTATCAAGAATACAGAGATTTTGCTGGCGTCGATGAGGGAATGACAGGACTCTCGACCCGTTTTGCCTTTAAGATACTCTCCAAAGTGTTTAACTTTGATACCTCTGAAGTTGCTGCCAATCCTGTGCATTTGTTATATGTATTAGAACAGCAAATCGAGCGCGAACAGTTTCCACCTGACGTGGCTGAACGTTATCTTTCTTATATCAAGGGTTATCTCACCCCTCGCTATGTGGAGTTTATAGGCAAAGAAATCCAAACAGCTTATCTTGAATCCTATTCTGAATATGGGCAAAACATTTTTGACAGATATGTCACCTATGCGGATTTTTGGATCCAAGATCAAGAATATCGAGATCCTGATACCGGTGAAATTCTTGATAGACGAGCCCTAAATGACGAGTTAGAAAAAATTGAAAAACCGGCTGGGATTAGCAATCCAAAAGATTTTCGAAATGAAATCGTTAATTTTGTATTGCGTGCTCGTGCCAATAACCGTGGTAAAAATCCAAGCTGGACTAGCTATGAAAAGTTAAGAGTCGTCATAGAGAAGAAAATGTTCTCCAATACTGAAGATCTTTTACCTGTGATTTCCTTCAATGCAAAAGCATCTGTGGATGAAAAGAAGAAACACCAGGAATTTGTTGATCGTATGGTAGATAAAGGGTATACGCCAAAGCAAGTGCGTTTATTGTGTGAATGGTACTTACGCGTTCGTAAGTCATCCTAGGGGGCACCTTGTCGCGTTTTGTGGATAGACGTCCCAATGGGCGCCATAAAAGTGCCGTAAATCGGCAACGTTTTATGCGTCGCTTCAAAAAACAGATCCAAGAAGCTGTGCGTGAAGCTATTTCAGGTCGCAGTATCAAGGAAGTGGATGAAAGCGGCGAAAAAATCACTATCCCGGCCAAGGATATTTCTGAACCCACCTTTTCCTATGGGGAAGGAGGAGTGCGGAACATTATCTTGCCAGGAAACAAAGATTTTATTCCAGGCGATCTGATCCGTCGCCCCTCCCATGGTGGTGGACGTGGCGGAAGCCAAGCGAGTAATTCCGCTCAAGAAGGCATGGATGATTTTGTTTTTGAAATTTCCAAAGAAGAGTTTTTGGATTTATTCTTTGAAGATCTTGCTTTGCCTAACCTGGTTAAAACGCAGGTTGCTAAAATTCCCTCTTTCAAATCAGTACGTGCAGGATTCACTCAAGATGGTACGCCCGCTAACATTAACGTCATCCGCTCATTGAAAGACGCCATTGGCAGACGCATGGCTTTATCCGCACCTAAAAAGAAAGAAATAGAAGCATTGGAAAAAGAGCTTGATACATTACTTGAAATTTCCAAAGACTCACCGCGTATTAATGAGATCCGGGAAAAAATATCTGTATTAAAGAAAAAAATTGAGAATATTCCTTTTATCGATCCATTTGATCTCAAATATAATTATCGCGTCCGAAGACCGATGCCGACCACTCAAGCGGTCATGTTCTGCTTGATGGACGTTTCCGGCTCAATGGATGAGGCGAAAAAGGATATTGCAAAACGCTTTTTCATTTTACTTTATTTGTTCCTAAGTCGCACCTATGAAAGCGTTGAGGTGGTATTTATTCGACATCATACCTCAGCAAAGGAGGTCGATGAAGAAGAGTTTTTTTATTCACGAGAAACCGGCGGAACGGTTGTTTCAAGCGCCTTAGAGCTAATGAAAGAAGTCATGGTAGCAAGATACCCAACAAGTGACTGGAATATTTATGCAGCACAAGCTTCCGATGGTGATAACTGGAATAATGATTCCCCACGCTGCAAAGATATCTTAATCAACGATATACTACCTTTCGTTCAATATTTTGCTTATGTAGAAATTATGCCCAGACATCATCAAAGTTTGTGGGAAGCTTATATTACGGTCAAAGAACAGTGCCCACAATTTGCCATGCAAAATATAGAAGATGTCAAAGATATTTACCCCGTTTTTAGGGAACTATTTAAACGCCAAGAAATAAGTTCGGGTTAAGGGATGGCTATGCCCAAAAGAAAAGATCACATTATTTCCCGATCATCAGAATGGACTTATGAACTTTTGCTGCGTTATGACAAAGAAATTAGCCGTATTGCCGAATCCTACAAGCTCGATACTTATCCAAATCAAATTGAAATTATCAATGCAGAACAAATGTTAGATGCTTACTCTTCAGTGGGCATGCCGTTAGGATATAGTCACTGGTCTTTTGGCAAACAGTTTCTCAACGTAGAAAAAAGTTATAAACGCGGTTATATGGGGTTAGCCTATGAGCTCGTTATTAATTCTAACCCTTGCATTGCTTACTTAATGGAAGAAAATACACTGACCATGCAAGCATTAGTGATAGCACATGCCTGCTATGGTCATAATTCGTTTTTTAAAGGTAATTACCTTTTCAAAACCTGGACAAGCCCAGACTCCATCATTGATTACCTGGTTTTTGCAAAAAACTACGTTGCACAATGTGAAGAGCTTTATGGCATTGACACTGTAGAAGAAATTTTAGATGCATGCCATGCATTAATGAATCACGGCGTAGACAGATATAAGCGTCCGAATAAGATCTCTCTACAAGAAGAAAAGGCTCGCCAAGCAAAACGTGCAGAATACTTACAGACGCTTGTTAATGAATTATGGCGCACCCTTCCTTCGAAAAAAAACCGCGAGCAGGCTGAAGAAGAAACACGTTTCCCAGAAGAACCACAAGAAAATATCCTATATTTTGTGGAAAAACACGCTCCACTTTTAGAGCCTTGGCAACGAGAATTGGTGCGTATTGTTCGTAAAATGGCACAATACTTTTATCCACAAAGACAAACTAAAGTGATGAACGAAGGATGGGCAACATTTTGGCATTACACCATCATCAATCAGTTATTTGATGAAGGTTTAGTGAATAATGATTTTATGATGGAGTTTTTACACAATCATACCAATGTGATTTATCAACCACCCTTTGAAAGTCAGTTTTATAGTGGGCTCAATCCTTATACGCTTGGCTTCACCATGTTTTGCGATATCAGGCGTATTTGTGAAAATCCGACCGAAGAAGACCAAAAATGGTTCCCAGATATTGCTGGTAGCAACTGGGTTGAAACCTTAGATTTTGCCATGCGTAATTTCAAAGATGAAAGTTTTATTGCCCAATTTCTTTCGCCGAAAGTAATACGCGATCTAAAACTTTTTTCTATCCTAGATGATGAAAATCGTGAAGATCTTGAGGTGACGTTTATTCATGATGATGATGGCTATAGAAATGTTCGTCAACTTTTAAGTGAAAATTACAATTTAGGTAATCAGGAACCTGATATCCAGGTTTTCAATGTAGATAGAAAAGGCGATCGCTCGCTGACTTTACGTTACACGCAACGAAATCATCGCCCCTTAAGTGATTCTACACAAGAAGTACTTAAGCATCTTTACACTTTATGGGGATTTCCAGTCAAATTGGAAATGTTAAGTGAAGATGGCAAAGTGCAACTTTTATATCAATGTCCTCCCAAAAAAGAAGGGCAAGAGAGCTCAAATTAAATCCAACTAGCACACTGCTTCCGTTTATTCAGAGTGATCTATGAAAAAAATCTCTTTGCTGCTATTTACAAAAATAAATTTACCCAAAGAACCTTAGTGAATTCGAAAAAGCGCTCAAGAAATTTACTGTTAAAAATTAAGATACGTTTAGCATCCATGTTTTAGATAACTCATCAATGCTCAGCTGTTTTGAAGTGATTATTCGCGCAAATATTCGATCTACAGCTTAGCCTTTCATGATGACCTTTTATCTAAAATAACAAAGTTAACAAACTTTTAATGTTGACTGCCCCTCCTCCTCTTTGTAAAATCGAAATCCTTCATACGCTCTGATAACCACACCTAATATTAAGAAGTAACATGATAGACGAATTTAAAAACCTACTCTCTCTTTACCTTCTTATTCCTATGGTTGCCGTTGTAGGCCTTGCATTTTCCTTGAGATTTCGCTTTGTGCAATGCACGCACATGCTGAAAGCTTGGAAATTCTTTATCGGCGATAGAGATCCAAGCGGTAAACGCTCAAGCTCTTTTAGCGCAGTTTCGGCTGTCCTCGGTGGAAACCTAGGAACTGGAAATATTTCTGGGATCGCCGTAGCGCTCACCATGGGTGGTCCAGGTGCCCTATTTTGGATGTGGATTATTGCAACCCTGGGCGCCATCCTGAAGTTCGTGAATTGCACCTTAGGCGTGCTTTATAGACAAAAAGATGCCGATGGTGAATTCGTCGGCGGCCCGATGTACTATTTATCAAAGGGTTTAGGCTTAAAACGTACAGCCAAACTTTACTGTATTCTCGCTATTTTTGCCGCACTCTCAGTGGGCAACCTAGTACAAATGAATTCCTTAGCATTACCCTTCACGCAAGCTGGCGTTCCTCCCTTGTTAACTGGAGTCGGCATGAGCTTTATCGTGGCCATGGTGATTTTAGGAGGGTTAAAGCGCTTTTCTGCTGTTGCTTCCGTATTAGTACCTTTTATGGCTATTGCTTACGTGGCGGCTTGCTTAATCATCCTATTATTAAATATTGATAAAGTGCTCCCTGCCTTTGGATTGATTCTACAAGCTGCGTTTGAACCACTTTCTGTTGCAGGTGGTGTTGCAGGTTACACCGTTTTACAAGGCATGCGCGTAGGATTTGATAGGGGTTTATTTGCAACTGACGTCGGGGTAGGGATTGATTCTATCATCCATTCTTCAGTCCAGAGCAAAACCTCTATGACTGAAACTGCCCTCACCCAAGGATTGATCAGCACGCTTTCGCCGCTTATCGTCATGGTCGTGTGCACCTTAACTGGACTTGTTTTAATTACCACAGGAACATGGACCGGCACTGGCCTTGAAAGTACCAACTTATGCATTGAGGCATTTAAACGCGGTTTTGGCTTTGAATTTGCAGGCCATATCATCACCGTGACATTGTTTTTCTTTGCTTATACGACTATTTTAACTTGGTCATTTTGTGCTGATAAAGCAGTAGAATACCTCTTTTCAAGAAAAATGATCCGCCCATTTCAATATCTATTCGTAGCAATTATTCCATTAGGCGCCTTGTTTCACGTTGGTGTTGTGTGGACAGTTGCTGATATTTTTATGAATTTGATGTTGGTTATTAACGTGGCAGGTTTGATTGGTCTATGCCGTCATGTCATGCTGCTTTATACCAATCCTGAAAGAAAACGAATTTTCTTAGAAAGCAATTAATCAATAAGGCCCCTTTTTTCAAAGGGGCCTACATTCCTATCTTTTCTTGTTTGTTTTGTTATGTTTTCTAGTTGCAACCTCAGGCTGAGCAACGCGCTCAGGTTCAATACCATCCTTTCCATCAAATAAGAAAGTCAAATATTGCATGCTTGATAAATCTTGATCCCAAGGATCGCTTAGGATTTCGACATCACTATCAGCCTCATAATCTAATTCATCGTCGTGTTTTCGCTCATCGCATTCATTATCGGTTACAGCCAATAAAGCCAAATGTTGGCGTAGATCCTCTTGCTCCTTGTCCATCTTTTCGATTTCATATTCTTTTAAACTTTGCTTAAGTTGATAAACAACCATATCCAAAGAAGAAACTTTGGCCTCGGGTTGATAAATGGTGATGGACGCACCAGATGAAAGATCAAAGACCTTGCCATCACGTTTAAACAAAATATTTAATTTTGGTGGAAAACTAATCTTTTTATTAGCAAGAGCTGCAAAAAAATCTTCAAAGGCCACACTGCCCATTTTTAAATAAACTTTATCTGGCGACCTAGCAATAATTTCTTTGATGATATGTTGCAATTGACGTCTCACCCACTCAGCCTGTTTATCAGAACATGCCAAGTGCTGGATAACATAATCGATCACACTATTAATTTGCTTTGACGTATAAGACATAACCTACTCCCTACAAAAAAGAGCCTATGCTATGCCTTTGCTTTATCACTGACAAGAACCAAGTTAAGATTAGTTGGAAACAGTTATCTCTACTTCGTAACCACCATACTTTCGAATATTAATGACACCAGTATCAAAAATAAGATATTGGCCTTTGATCCCTGATAAAGTCCCAGCGATAACATCTGTTTTATCAAAGGAGAGAGAGGAGATTTTTTTCGGGTATTGCAGTACAGGATATTCAAACCGCTCTATAGTAGACGTCTCGATGGCAATAATGGCTTGCTCGCCAAATTGTGCGCGGATATCTGTTAACTCACTTTGCATTTTCGCTAACAATCGCTCCCGTTCACACCATAAATCTACACTATCATCTTGTCCTGACAACATTTTTCGCCAATTTGTTTTATCTGAAACCATTTTTGCAATTGCTACTTCGAGCAGACCAGAAATCCGCCTGGAGGCAACCTCAAAAAGAGGTAAAGCAGTCACTGCACCTTGATCTATCCATCTTGTGGGGATCTGCGTTTTGCGCGTAATACCAACTTTTATGCCAGAAGCATTCGCTAGATAAACCACATGTGGGATCATGCAATGTGATTGCCCCCACGTGGGCTCTCTGCAGGTGCCTAGGTGAAAATGACAACGCTCAGGTTTTAGAATACACAAATCATTTTGTGCTAGTTTTTGCGTGCAAGGAAAACAATATCCATTTTGAAAGCTTTTTTTAATACTGCGCTGACAAGCCAAACAATTAATTTTTTGAGTAAAACGTAAACTTAAGGTTTTCCCTAAAAAGTCATTTAAGGCAAGCCGCTCCGTCCCTAAAGGAAGTTCATAAGAGACAGGGGTTGTGGCCGTCACCACCATTTTAGAGATATTGCCAGCTAACTTCATATTCACCTACTTTAAAAAGCTGAGCCAATCATAAACAGATATGACAAGAAAGCCAAAATTATATAGAATTATCACGCCACAAAACTTATCTAACAAACTAATAAGTGGCGCTATGTTTTTGAGAAAGCATAGTCCAACCATTTTGCATGGAAGCCTGTCAAAATAATACGGGTGAATTCTTATGAGTTTAAAAAGTCCTACTTCTCGCAGTCTAAGTCCCAATATGGAACAAATGAGCGGTGAAGAAGAAGAATATAAAAACAGCGCAAGACAACATGGATTCAGTTTAACAGGTGAGGTTAAAAGCCCAACGATGCTTCGAGCAATGACGAGGCTACCTTCATTAGATACCTTAGAAAAACTTAATGATTTGCAACCCTCCATTGCAGAGCAGATAAAAAAAACACTCACTGAAATATATTCTCACGTGACTCAGCGTGGTGACGCAAAAGCGTTGCAAGTATTTTTCCATCATGTTGCTTCAACAGTATTATTTGAAGTTAAAACAGGTGGATTGATCAAAGGAAAAGATCACGCTAAAAAAGCAGCAAGCATCCTTAAAATGATCGATAAAACATTGCAGGATATTGAAGAAAGAATTCCATCAAAACACACCAGTTTACATCAGCAAGAAATATTAAAACTTTTTAAAGCTATTCTCGTCGTGCATAAAAATGCTTTTGTTTTTGCCTTGAAGCAAACATCAGATACAACCCAAGAACATCTGCTTAAGCATCAGCATCATGATATTAAGAAAGAGCAAATGGCGCCATTATCTCCTTCTAAAAAGGAGATAGTTAAAGGTTGCTTTCCTACTTCTCCTTCTAAACCTTCTGCTCCAGGGACGCCTCAACGTCTTTCCAGCAGTGATCATCGAAGCCTCCCTTTCTTGAGTATACGTAAAAAATTATTCGACTGCTTAGATCTTGAGGGTAGCGATGTCTCAGAAGATGAATCAAAAGATAGCTCTCCCTTTAAGACAAAAAACAAAGGACACTTTTTACCCACTGTTACACGCACATTGAGTAGCGACTCATTCAGTGGAAGTGAAAGTGATGAAGATTTTGGGCCTTCAAATGAAAATTCCCCTTTTAATAGCCCTTCTCATCCAAAAAAATTCTCAAAAAAAGTCTCAAAAACAGATCCTATCGAAGACTCATTTGATGACTTATGTTCAGGTATGGATGCTCTAGTGTTTGGTGGACCAAAGATGCTTCAACTAGGCGCCCTAAAGCCTGTAAGCGCTTTACCAACAACTGATCAACAAAAAACTGGCAAAAAAGAGAAGAAGAAAAAAATTTTCTGATAGGTTAGTTCTGACCAGCTAGCATTGTGCTTTATGATAATGCTGGCTGGTTAATGCTTTGAAGAGGAGCTTGGCATGGTTCCGGCAAATCTTCTCGATTTTTTATAAGCTTCCAAATTTTTAGAAAAAGCCTCATCAATCAGCTTTTTCTCACTTCTTACACAATTTCTACCTGCTTCTTTTGCCTCGTAAAGTGCAGCGTCTGCTCCTGCTACTAATGCTTCACTTGCGAACTCACTACCTGCTTTGGAACAAGCAACCCCCACACTAATTGTTACGATGCCAGCCGGAACATGCGTATTTTGAATTTGTAATGCTTGCACAGCCACACGAAGGCGCTCTGCAACATGGATCCCGCCTTCTATTGGGGTATCGGCGAGTAAAATAGCGAATTCTTCTCCACCATAACGTGATGCAAAATCTGTTGCACGATGGATCCCTTGTTTTAATACTTGGGCAACTTGCTGTAAGCAATAATCACCCGCCTGATGGCCATAGGTATCATTAAATATTTTAAAATTATCTATATCAATCATTAATAAGCAAACAGATTCACCACTTCGCACAGCAATACGACAATCGCGGCTTAATGTTTCCTCAAATGCACGCCTATTTCCTAAACGTGTTAATGGATCTTTTAAAGACAATTCAGATAATAACTGATTAGAATTCAATAATTTTTCATTGACATCTCGCAATTGTTTGCCAAAATCAATTAAATTCTCTCGCATCGCCGCCAAACGACGCATAGCATGAATTTTGGCGCGCAACACAGCAGCAGAAACGGGCTTGGTCAGATAATCATCTGCCCCGGCTTCAATGCCTTTGACAATGCTCTGATCATCAATATAACTGCTAACAAATATAATGGGCGTCCATTGCGAAAAATCATTGCAAGATTCACGAATGGCACGCGTTGCTTCATAACCATCCATCCCAGGCATTTCCACATCAATGAGGACCAAATCTGGCTCATTTTTCATAAATAATTCAATGGCTTCTTTTCCATTATTTGCATAGATAGCTTTATGCCCCATCTGATGAAGATATCCACCAATAATCTGTCGGTTAATAACAGAGTCATCACATACCAGTATTTTCATTGATAAAACTCTCAATTCATACAGCTATTGAAAAAATTGCGCACATATATAAGCCTATAAAATCTAAGGATAGGCAGATTTTCTTTTACCAAGCGTTTATATACACTTTATCAAAGAAAGCAGCCAAGGAATGATATCCATCTCTCAAAGTAAACGCTTTTTAACGTAATCACCCGGGGCATCTTGTAAAACCGGTAAGTCCCCCTCTCCAGGTACTCGAGCTGAGCATAGATCACCAGCATATGGTTTAATCCAGTTTGCCCAATGTTCCCACCACGAGCCCTCATGAACCTCGCTATTGTCATGCCATGCCCTTGAATCAACATATTTTTTAACATCTAAAGGTGCAGATCGATAAGCATATTTATGGTTTGCTGGTGGATTGACGATGCCTGCAATATGACCAGAGCCCCCTAAAACAAAGGTGACAGGTCCAGAAAAATATTGTGCCCCAATGAAAGTCGTTTCCCAAGGAGCAATATGATCTTGCTCAGTTGAAAGAAAATAAGAGGGAACATCCACATTCTCAATATCTAGTCTAACATCATCTACTACTAGCCCACCCGGTTGCGTCAGACGATTTTCCATATACATGTTGCGGATAAAATAGCTTACCATCTTACGAGGTAAATTTGCTGAATCACAGTTCCAATAAAGAAGATCAAATGCAAAGGGGTTTTGACCACAAAGATAGTTATTAATATAATAAGGCCAAAATAAATCATTCGCTCTTAGCAGATTAAATGTCGTCATTAATAAACGACCATCTAAAACGCCCTCAACTTCCATTCTCTTTTCTAATGCGCTGATCTGATTTTCATCAATAAATACTTCAATCTCACCAGGATCTGAAAAATCAATCAATGTCGTTAAAAAAGTCGCACTCGCAATCCGCTTATCTCCCTTTGCTTTCATATAAGCTAATGTGGAAGCTAATAATGTTCCGCCTATACAAAATCCAAGCACATTGACACTTTTTTCATTAGTCGCTTGCGAAATAGCATCTAAAGCTGCCAAAATACCCTCAAATATATAATGCTCAAAAGAAACATCGGTGTAACTTTTGTCTGGATTTACCCATGAGATCATAAAAACGGTAAACCCTTGTTCAATGGCCCATTTTACAAATGAATTTCGTTCTCGCATATCGAGAATATAAAATTTATTAATCCAAGGTGGCACTATCAACAAAGGTTTTTGATAAACTTTCTCTGTTGTCGGTGAATATTGAATCAGTTGCAGCATACGATTTTGAAAAATAACCTTACCTGGGGTAATGGCAATATCTTTACCTACTTCAAAGGCAGACATATCAGTCATACTGATGCTCCAATGACCTTTGCCTCTGGTAATATCATCCCAAAAATGCTTTGCCCCTTGTACCAGATTTTCACCTTTAGTTGAGAATGTTGCTCTTAAGACATCAGGATTGGTAAAAAAATAATTTGTTGGCGAAAGCGCATCAAGATACTGACGGGTAAAAAAGGAAATTTGTCTTGCTATTTTAGGATTATGGCTAGCATTTTTTTCCACAAATCCCAAGCAATGCTGGACAAATAAAAGATAGGTTTGCTGAAGAAAGAAAAAAAAGGGTTTTTCATGCCAATCAGCTGAGCGAAAACGTTTATCTGTCTTTTCCGGCTCGATGATGGGAGAAAACTTCTCTTCTAAAAGCATGCTTTGAAATGATTGGCATAAATCGGAGAAATCTTTAAAAAAATCCGCTTGCATTTCAAAAATATTACTTTTTTTATTATCATTTATTTCCCCAACCCAATATTTATAGACATGTTCAACATCAAACATCTCTTGCCAATTGAGCTCAGGGATTTTATTGTACTTAGCAACTGTCTGGCAGGCGTCTAGGTAACTTTTCATCATTTCCAGTGAAGTCTGGTTCAGTTGTTCAAAGAGCAGGCTTTGTGTCGTATCCTTCGAACCTTGCATAATGCCCTTACCCCTTTGATATGATCCCTGTATAAATAATTAAAAGGAGATAATGATGGTGTTAGAATCCGAGTTACGTCTAGAAGCACTAGATTCCTTTGGGGTCTTAGCTCAAGCAATAGGAAAATTGTGCGACGCAATATTGCAAGACGCTGCTTTAATTGCTTGGGTACAAGAATCAAATTATTTTTCGCTTCCACCAACCCACTGTAGCGCTCGAGATAAAGCCTGTGCAGCTTTTAATCAACTGCAATATACGGACAATCAAGCTCCCCGTGAAATTATTGTCGTGCCAGGTTTTATCGGCGCATCTTCTCCTACTTTAAAACTAGCAAGTGAGGTGAATGAGTGCAAAGATCGCTTCAAAAAAAGCATACTTGCCTTAAAATCAGCCAAAATTTCTCCACTTGATCCTATGTTGACTCAAAAGATAAACAGTTTATTGTCCAGAAATAATGCAGCAGCACAAACCTTGAAAAGTGCAGGGCTTGCTCGTTTACATTTAAAACAATGCTACCGAAAAATCTCCATTCTATCGCGAGCACCACAAAAAATTAGTTGGACCTGGGCACATACCCGCTCTATTAAAAAAATTACGTATAAGAAAGCACAGGAAATGCTTGAGAAAAAAGGAAGCGATATTGGTATTCAACTGCAGATGGAAAAATTAAATACTATTTCCCCTTATGAGTCTTTGGCAATAGTGCAAGATCTTGCGCCACATCTTAGAGCCAATATTGTTTTCACCGAAGAAGGCAAAGTACAAAGAAAGATGATCAAGGGCCCTTTACCTATTTTATTTCCTTGTCAAACACAAACTCCTTTCCCTCAATTTACTCCTCCTACACCTAAATGTGATAAAGATCTAAACAGAATGATACGGTCTGATGTGCGCCTAGATCCCGTTGTATTTTTACCCGCTATCCGCGCTCACAGATATGCCTAATTCATCTCAAGATACAACATCGAAGGAGTGATCCTCAGACGCGTCAGAATAAAATGACTATTAGCCTAAAAAATTCCTCTGATGTGAGAAGAATTTTTTAGGCAATCAACGCAAAGAAATATTTTCAAGACGATTTTTTGCTTGTATAGCTGATTCTGTATGAGGGAAGGCTTCTATTAATGTGCTCAGTAATCGATCAGCATGCAACTTATCATTTTTCAAAAGATAATGACGCGCTAATAACAATTGCTCATGTGCTAAAATTTCTGAAAATTTTCCATGGAGATCATATTTGGTCAATACTTTTAAAATTTGAATTGCTTCATCATTATAGCCATATTTTCTAAAACTTTTTAATAATCCAATAAACACCTCAAATTCAAATCTTATAGAAGGTTGGGCTTTTCTTGTGTAATGTTTAAAAACATAATTCATCACAATAACAGTGGCTTTAGATGGATCTTTAAACGACAAAATCTTTTCTACAATATGATGATATTCTTCACTCACTGGATTCGTAGACTTCCCCGTTAAGCACACAGTTCTAAACTAGAGTTTTCGTTGGCCATTCTTTCTCTATAGGCTTTGGGTGTCAAGTTATTCAGAGCTTCATGAGGTCGTTGCTCGTTATAATCTAACATCC